>Ga0265327_10004699_pt1 | contig 11936 bp, 8 predicted proteins | sample 41621metaG_FD_202089 | JGI IMG/M metagenome (GOLD analysis project Ga0265327, IMG submission 202089) | Rhizosphere microbial communities from Carex aquatilis grown in University of Washington, Seatle, WA, United States - 4-16-21 metaG | ecosystem: Host-associated > Plants > Roots > Rhizosphere >...
CCCCGTGAACATCGGCGCACAGCCACCCCCCACCGTACCGCGGATCCCGTCCGGTCCCCGACGCGCGGTGACGTTCAGCAGGCTCGGCCGGCCCATCTCCGTCCCCTGGCTCACCTGGTAGCTGCCGGCGTCGTCGGTGGTCAGGGACAGAAGCAGGGCCCCCAGGGTGGCGTTGGCGCTGCCGGTGGCGGCGTCCTCGAAGGTGCCGGTGAGCGGGGAGAACATCCGCGCCCGAATGCGGTCTCCGTCCCGGGCGTAGAGGTGCAGGGACAGGCGCATGGAGAAGCCTTCCCGTCCGGCGGCGGCGGCTTCGAACCCGGCCATGTTCGGCCCGGCGCGGGTCAGGGCCTCCGGGGTCACCTCGGCGAACACGAAGTCGACCCCCACCGAGGCCTGCACCGGCTGGTGACGGGCGGTGAGGATGTCGGCCGGCGCGAGGCCGACGCAGGCGGCCACCTCCTCAGCGGTGAACTGGACGCCGAGCGACAGGGCCTGAGGGGCGGCGATGGCCGCGCCGGCAAGGGCGCCTGAGGCGTCCCGTTCCACCGTCACCTCGACGAGGCCCGCCAGCTCCTCGAACACCAGCACGCCGCCCTTGTCCCGACCCATGCCGGCCAGCACGAAGCCGGTGCCCACATTGGGATGGCCGGCGAAGGGCATCTCGGCGCTGCGATTGAAGATCCGCACCCTTGCGGTATGGGCCGGGTCTTCCGGCGGCAAAACGAAGGTGGTCTCCGACAGGTTGAACTCGGTCGCCAGGGCCTGCATGTCGGCGTCCGAAAGGCCTCGGGCGTCGGGAAACACCGCCAGCTGATTGCCGCCGAAGCGGCGGTCGGTGAACACGTCCAGGGTCACGAAGTCATAGGTCGGCATGGGGTCGCTCCTTGGCGCGAACACTTGCCATGGCTTTGGAATATCGCCAAGTGACTAATTGATAAGGCGCGCGGCTGGGCCGCAGGAGATCGGCGGCGGCGATTCTTATTGCGGTGGCGGACGGACCGCGGCCTCGGCGTCGGTGGCCCGGCGGATCGCGTGCAGATCGTCGCTCAGCCGGAACAGCGCGACATAGAGCTCGCAGAACGATCGCCAGAGCAGGGCCAGGGCCAGGACGATCAGCATGCCGCCCACCAGGACGCCCAGGGCCAGCAGCAGGCCCATGAGCAGTTCTTCGCGCATGGCCACGCCGACGGCGGCGCCGATGAAGCCGAACGCCACCAGGGCGATGACCCCCAGGCCGGCCCAGTAGATCAGGTGGATGACCTGGTTGGTCATCAGACGCTCGAAGGTCAGCAGGTCCCAGAACAGGCCGGTGCTGAGGCGTTTGGGTCGGGGTGCGCGCATGCCAGTTCCAGGTCGGGACTCAAACATCGCCCGTTAGGCCCAACCGCTACCAGCCGCCAAGCCGGGCTGCAACATGGAGCCCGGCGTCTGCCGATGGCCTAGCGGTCTTCCAGCGCCTTCAGCGCCGTCATCACCGCGGGCTCCAGCAGGATATTGTGCCCGACGCCCGGGGCGATCTCGACCCGCACCCGGGCCTTGGCGCGGCGCGCGGCGTCGGCGAATTCGTCGCTGAACCGCACCGGCGCCACATCGTCCAGTTCGCCGACGATCAGCAGAAGTTCGGCGCCGCGGGACAGCATTCCGGCGCCGGCCCTGGGCGACAGGCTGCGGACCGGGGCGAGCCAGATCGGGCTCAGCTGCTGGCGCGCCATGTGTCGGCGCCAGGCCGGCACATCACAGGGGCAGCTCACCAGCAGGCCCCGATCCGCCAGGTCGGGATGCTCCTCCATCAGCAGGGCCGCCAGGGCGGCGCCGCCGGAATGCCCCACCAGGGTCGTGCCGCGCGCGCCGTAGCGGCTCCGCAGCTGGGTGATCTCGGACGACAGGCTCTCGATCACCGGCCGCGTGTAGTTGTCCCCATTGGTCCGGCCGCGAACCCCGTCCGACCGATCGCCGGTCGGGTCGGCATAGCCGGGCCGCAGCAGGGCCACCACCACGACGTCGTCAAGCGTCGCCGCCGCGCGACGTGCGAAAACATAATGGTAGTCCGGCCGCTCGAACGGCGCGTCCCCGTGCAGGACGATGATCAGTCGGGGATGGGCGCTGAGATGGGGGGATGCGAAGCTCTCCGCCTTTTCCCGGCCCAGCGGCGTCTGCAGCCAGAGCACCTCTCCGGATGCGGCGGGCGCAGCGGCCACGGCGGGCCCGGCCGGGATCGCTGTGGCCAGCAAGGCTGCCCCTAGCGCGTTCAGCATGAGTCCGGGAATGGGGTTCATGGCCGACTACTAGCCAGCCCCCGGGCGTCGGGCGAGCCTAGATCGTACCGACGGTCTTCAGGCGCGCCCGGGGATGGATCTCGTTCTGGCTCATCACCGGGGTCTGGCCGCGAAAACGCTCAATGATTGAGCGCACATAGGGCCGGATCTGCGGGCTGGTGAGCAGGACCGGCGAATCCCCGGCCAGGGCCGCGCGCTCGAAGGTTTCACGCACCCCGCGAATGAAGTCCTGCAGCCTCGACGGCGCCAGGGCCAGCTGCTTTTCGTCTCCGGACCCGATCAGGGCCTCGGCGAAGGCGTTCTCCCATTCCGCCGACATGGTGACGATCGGCAGGGCGCCGTCGTCGCCGCGATGGGCGAAGCTGAGCTGACGGGCAAGCCGTGTGCGCACCTGCTCCACCAGCAGGGTGATGGACTGGGTGTGCGGCGCGGCCTCGCCGATCCCTTCCAGGATGGCCGCCAGGTCGCGGATCGAGACCCGCTCCCGCAGCAGGGCCTGCAGCACCCGCTGGATGGTGGTGGCCGAGACCACGCCCGGGACCAGATCCTCCACCAGCTTCTTCTGCTCGGCGGGCAGGTCCTTCAGGAGCTTCTGCACCTCCGAATAGGAGAGCAGGTCCGGCATGTTCTCCTTGAGGATCTCGGTGAGGTGGGTGGTGAGCACGGTGGCCGGGTCGACAATGGTGTAGCCCCGGAAGGTGGCTTCCTCGCGCAGGCCGTCATCGATCCAGGTGGCGGGAAGGCCGAAGGCGGGCTCGCGCATATGCTCGCCCGGCAGCTCAACCTGGCCGCCGCGGGGATCCATGGCCATCAGGGAGCCAAGCCGCACCTCGCCCTGGCCGGCCTCCAGCTCCTTGATCCGGATCAGGTAGCCCTGGGAGTTGAGCCGCATATTGTCGAGGATGCGCACGGCGGGCATGACGAAGCCGAAGTCGGCGGCGAGCGTCTTGCGCAGGGCCTTGATTTGGTCGGTGAGCCGGCGGCCCTCCAGGTCGTTGATCAGAGGCAGCAGGCCGTAGCCCAGCTCGATCTTGATCTCGTCGATGGCCAGGGTCTGGCTGATCGGCTCGTCCTCGGCCTCCGCCTTGGGCTGGGCCGGCAACAGCTCCTCGGCGGCGGGCTCGTCGATCTTCTGGCCGCGGCGCCAGGACAGCACGCCCGACCCCACCGAGAGCAGGGCGAAGGGGATGATCGGCATGCCGGGGATCAGAGCGATCACGCCGGCGGCGGCCGAGACCATGCCCAGGCTGATGGGGTTCATGGCCAGCTGAGCCACCAGGGCCTTGTCGGCCGAACCCTCGACACCGGCCTTGGAGACCAGGAAGCCGGCGGCGATGGAGATGATCAGGGCGGGGATCTGGCTCACCAGACCGTCGCCGATGGTCATGATGGTGTAGGTCGAGGCGGCGACGCCGATCGGCACGTGGTGCTGCACCACCCCGATGATGATGCCGCCGATGACGTTGATGGCCACGATGATCAGGCCGGCGACGGCGTCGCCGCGCACGAACTTCGAGGCGCCGTCCATGGCCCCGAAGAAGGTCGATTCCTGCTCCAGCTCCTTGCGGCGCAGCTTGGCCATGGTCTCGTCGATCAGGCCCGACGACAGGTCGGCGTCGATGGCCATCTGCTTGCCCGGCATGGCGTCCAGGGTGAAGCGGGCCGCCACTTCGGCGATCCGTCCCGAACCCTTGGTGATCACCACGAAGTTCACGATCACCAGGATGGCGAACACGATCAGGCCGATGACGAAACTGCCGCCGGTCATCAGCCGGCCGAAGCTCTCGATCACCTTGCCCGCGCCGTGCACGCCCTCGTGGCCATGGCTGAGGATCAGGCGTGTCGAGGCGATGCCCAGGGCCAGGCGGAACAGGGTGGTGACCAGCAGCACCGTCGGGAAGGCGGTGAATTCCAGCGGCCTGCGGATGAACAGGGCCGTCATCAGGATCAGAACGGCGGAGGTCAGCGAGATGGCCAGCAGGCCGTCCAGCATGAAGGCCGGCACCGGCAGGATCAGCAGGACGATGACGCCGATGACGGCGAGCGCCATCGCGACCTCGCCCTTATAGACCCAGCCCCAGACGTCACGGGGCGTCGGTCGCGACGAGCCGAAGAAGCTGGTGTCAGTCACGGCGATTACCGTTCAGCGGATTGGGTTCAGGCCGCATTGGATCCCATCTGCGGCGCGGGCACGGAGACCCCGGCTTCGGAGTATTCCTTCAGCTTGTTGCGCAGGGTCCGGATCGAGATGCCCAGGATATTGGCCGCGTGGGTGCGGTTGCCGAAGCAGTGCTCCAGGGTGTCGATGATCAGGTGCTGCTCCATCTCGGCCACCGTCTGGCCGACGAAAGCGCGGTTGACGGCCTCCGCGGCCGAGGCGGCGGCGAAGGCGGTGCGGGCGGCCGGATCCGGGGCCGCCAGGGGCTGGCCATCGGGCAGGCGGATCGCGGTCTCCTCGATCTCCGGGCCGCTGGCCAGCAGCACCGCGCGGTGCATGGCGTTTTCCAGCTCGCGCACATTGCCCGGCCAGCGATGGCCGGCCAGGCGGCGCTTGGCCTCGGCGGAAAGCGGGCGGTCCGGCGCGCCGTTGGCGGTCGCATATTTCTTCACAAAGAACTCGGCCAGGGCCACCACGTCCCCGGGCCGCTCGCGCAGGGGCGGCAGGCGCAGGTTCACGACGTTGAGGCGGTAGAGCAGGTCTTCGCGGAAGGTCTGGTCCTTCACCGCCTGGGTGAGATCACGGTTGGAGGTGGCGAGGATGCGGATGTCCACCTTCACCGGCTTGGAGCCGCCCACCCGGTCGATCTCCCGCTCCTGGATGGCCCGCAGCAGCTTGGCCTGGAGGCGGGTGTCCATTTCGGAAATTTCGTCCAGCAGCAGGGTGCCGCCATTGGCCTCCTCGAACTTGCCGATCCGGCGGGCCAGGGCGCCGGTGAAGGCGCCCTTCTCATGGCCGAACAGCTCACTCTCCAGCAGGTTTTCCGGGATGGCGGCGCAGTTCACCGAGATGAACGGCTTGGACGCCCGGCGGGATTTCTGGTGGACGTAGCGGGCGATGACTTCCTTGCCGGAGCCGCTTTCGCCGGTGATCAGGATCGAGGCGTCGGAGCCGGCGACCTGGTCAGCCATGCTCAGGATCGCCTGCATGGCCGGATCGCGCACCACCATGGGCTTGTTGTCGTCGGCCACCGCCGCCAGCACCGCGGCGATCATCTCCGCCTCGGGAGGCAAGGGGATGAACTCCTTGGCCCCGGCGCGGATGGCGTCGCCGGCGCGCTTGGCGTCGGGATCAACCCCGCAGGCCACCACCGGAACCCGGATGCGCTCGGCCTCGTTGGCGGCGATCAGGGCGGCGATATCCAGATCGTAGTCCACCAGCAAGAGGTCGGCGCCCTGGCCGGCGCGCAGGGCGTGGGTGGCCGCCTCCACACTTTCGACGTGGCTGACCTTTGCGCCGGCGGACATGGCCATCTTCACGGCCGCCGCCAGTTGTCCGTTCAGTTTTCCAACGACCAGAAGCCGCATGCTCAATTCTCCCTGACGCTAATCTGGTCTTTCAGACCTGCGCGTCGCCGTCCTTGATGATTTCGGTCATGGTCACGCCCAGGCGCTCGTCGACGATGACGACCTCGCCCCGTGCGACCAGGCGGTTGTTCACATAGATGTCGATGGCCTCGCCGACCTTGCGGTCCAGCTCCAGCACGCTGCCGGAATTGAGCTGCAGCAACTGGGCGACGCTCATATTGGCTCGGCCCAGCACCGCGGAGATCGAGACCGGAACATCGAACACCGGCAACAGGTCGGTGGCGGTCTTCTCGTCCCCGTCCATCATGTCCAGGGGCGGGCCTTCAGATGGGCCGAATTCGTCGAGTTTCAGTTCATTGTCGGACATCGGTCTAACCTTCAGTTCCGGCGATCAGGGGTTCGGCATGCAGGCCTTCGGCGGCCAGAGCCTCGTGCAATGCGGCGGAGACGCGTTGGGCGGCGGCGGCGGGATCGAAGGCCGCAGCGCCGTCGCCGAAATCGAGTGTGAAAGCGCAGCCGATCAGGTCGGGAGCGGGACGCAGCACCACCTGGCCCGGATAGCCGATCCCCTGGGCCGCCTCGGCCAGGACAGGCTCCAGCATCTTGACCAGATCGGCCGGGGCGCTGACCACCAGCCGCGGCGCGGCCTCGATCTCGCGGGCCAACACGGCGATGGCGGCCTGCAGGGGGGCCTCGGGGAACCGTTCCAGGGCCGCGTCGGCGATGGCCTTGGCGCAAGCCAGCGCCAGTTCGGCCGATCCCTCCCGGTGGGCGTGGGCGACACCCACCAGGGTGGAGAGCGCCTGGCGGGTGGCTTCGGAAATCGCCGCCAGGGCCTGAGCCTGCATAGCCTTCATAGAGGCCAGAGCCTGGCGCTCGCCCTCGCCGTGGGCCTGGACCCGAACGGCCTCCACCTCATCGGCGGTGAACAGGCGCTTCGGCCGCGGGGCGGCCTGGGTGATATCCCCCTGGCCGTCAAAGACGGTGTCGAAGCCGAAGCGTTGGTGGATGGGCTCGGACATCAGTAGATCAACTCATCGTCGCTGCCGGCGCCGGCCAGCATGATCTCGCCCTTGGCGGCCAGGTCCTTGGCCACCTGGACCATGGCCATCTGGGCCTGATCCACGTCACGCAGGCGCACCGGCCCCATGCTCTCCATGTCTTCGCGCATGATCTTCGAGGCCCGCTCGCTCATGTTCGAGAAGAACATCTCGCGCAGGGAATCCGAGGCGCCCTTGAGGCCCAGGGCCAGCTGATCCTTCTCCACCGCCCGCAGCAGGGTCTGCACCCCGCCCGGGTCGAGCTTGGAGAGATCCTCGAACACGAACATCAGGGCCCGGATGCGCTCGGCGCTCTCGCGGTTGCGCTCCTCCAGGGCAGCGATGAACCGGGCTTCGGTCTGGCGGTCGAAGGAATTGAAGATGTCGGCCATCATCTCGTGGCTGTCGCGCTTGGAGGTGCGCGCCAGGTTGGACATGAACTCGGTCCGCAGGGTCTGCTCGATCTTGTCGAGGATCTCGCGCTGCACCGGCTCCATGCGCAGCATGCGGGTGACGCACTCCAGCGCAAAGTCCTCGGGAAGGGCGGCCAGCACCCGGGCGGCGTGCTCGGCCTTCACCTTGGAGAGCACCACCGCCACGGTCTGCGGGTATTCGTTCTTCAGATAGTTGGCGAGCACGGCCTCGTTCACATTGCCGAGCTTGTCCCACATGGTCCGGCCGGCCGGACCACGGATCTCCTCCATCAGGTTGTCGACCTTGTCGGAGTCGAGGAAGGAGGAGAGCAGGCGCTGGGTCTGTTCGAACGAACCCATGATCGAGCCCGCACCGGACATGTTGGAGATGAACTCCACCAGCAGCTGCTCGACCACCGAGGCCGCCACATTGCCCAGGCTGGCCATGGCCTGGGAGATTTCCTTGATCTCCTCGTCGTCCAGCTGCTGCCAGATGACGGTATGGTCCTCGCCCAACGCCAGCAGGATCACGGCGGCCTTTTCAGGCCCGGTGAGCCGCGTCGGATCGGTGATCGCCTTTCCCTTAACAGCCATGGGCGTCAGGCCGTGTCATGGAGCCAGGTCCGCAACAGCGAGACCGACTCTTCAGGGTGGTTGTCGACGAACTCGGCGACGCGCTTCACCGACGAGGCTTTCACCTGGCCTTCGATGCGGGCGATGTCGATGCGTTGCTCCATGTCGCTCATACCGGGACCGGGCAGGGCCAGGGCCTGGCCGGTCGAGGGATCGACCTGGACCTGCATGGGCTGGCCGTCCGGGGTGGTGACGATGCGGGTGATCGAAGGGGCGCTGGCCATGCTGAGCGCGGGCAGACCGCCACCGCCGCCACCGCCCCCACCACCGCCGCGCAGCAGCGGGCGGACGATGAACAGCATCATCAGGATCACCACCACCGCCATCACGCCCAGTTCGGCGGCGCGCATGATGTCGTTCTTGTCGAAGCCCATCAGCGGATTGGCGGCGGTGACGCCCTCGGCGTTCTCTTCCGCCGGGAAGCGGACATTGACCACGGTCACCTGGTCGCCCCGGGACTGGTCGAAGCCGACGGCGGTGCGCACCAGCTGCTCGATGCGCTGCATCTCCTCGGCGGTGCGCGGGGTGTAGGCGCCCGGCTTGCCGCCCTTGGCGGCCGGCGCGGTCATGCCGTCCACGGCCACCGCCACAGAGACCCGCTTCAGCTGGCCGGGGTCCTTCACCTCGGTGCGGGTGGTCTTGGAGATCTCGTAGTTGGTGGTGGATTCGGTCTTGCCGTTGGTGGAGCTGTTATTGTTGTCCTGGTTGGAGCCATTGCCCCCCGGGATGTTCGTGCTGGCCGTGACCCCGCCGGAGGCGTCGGGGGCGTTTTCCTTGGAATTCTCCTCGGTGGTCGATTCGGACCGCACCACCTGGCCGTCGGGATTGAAGGTCTCTTCCTGCAGGGTGACATGGCTCAGATCGAGGTCGGCGGAGACATTGACCCGCGCCTTGCCCGGGCCCACCACGCCCTCCACCAGGGTCTTGACGGTCTTGGCCAGCCGGGCCTCGACCTCGCTCTTGCGGCCATCCGCTGCGGCGGCGTCGCCCTGGTCGCCGCCAGACAGGGTCTTGGCGTGCTGGTCCACCACGGTGACGCGGTCGGGCTTCATATTGGGAACCGCGCTGGCCACCAGGTTCTGGATGGCGCGGACCTGGTCAGGGCTGGGCTCGCGGCCGCCGACGCCGATGGTCACCGAGGCCGAGGGCTGCTGCGCCTCTTCCTCGAACAGTTCGCGCTTGGGCAGCACCAGGTGAACGCGGGTGGAGGTGATGCCGTCCAGGCTCTGGATGGTGCGGCCGAGTTCGCCTTCGAGGGCGCGCTGACGATTGAGCTGCTGGACGAAGTCCGTCTGACCCATGGCGTTGGTCTGGTCGAAAATCTCGTAGCCCACCGAGCCGGCGGTGGGCAGGCCCTTGCCGGACAGCATCAGGCGGGTGGAGGCCACCTGGTCGCGTTCGACCATGATGGTGGAGCCGTCACCCTTGACCTCGTACTTCACCGCCGCGGCGTCCAACGCCTTGGTGATCTCACCGGCTTCCTTGAGGTCGAGGTTGGAATAGAGCAGGGCCTTGGGCTGGCCGAGACCCATGGTCACGGCGAACAGGGCCGCGGCGACACCGGCGCCAATGCCGATCATCGCCGCCAGGCGCCCGATCCCAAATCTCTGCAAGGCGGCGACGAAACCGTTCAAGCCAGGTGTCCCATGTTCCAAATACGCGGAACGAACACACCAGGCCCGCCGCTAGGCAGGATTTACCCACCCCATGGTAAACGCCGCGTTTAAGACTCTACCGTGCGGAGGGCCGGAAGCGCTTTTTCGTCGGCCCGATTGTCGCAGGCTGAGGGTCAGCCGGCCCAGGGTTGCAGGGCGCCCCAGATCCCAAGAAGAACCGAAAAGCTGAGATAGATCAGCACTGTAGCGGTAAATGCGGCCTTGCGCCAAGACGTCCAGCTGTCCACCCGGCGGCCGCCGCGCCAGACGTTAGGCAGGATGATCGCAGTAACAACCGTCATGGCCGCGGCCACCAGGGCGCAGGCCGAGGCGATAACCAGTGACGGACCCGGCCAGCCGTACATGACCCTGGCCACGTCACCGACCCCTGAGGCCCACAGGCCAAACAGGGCGAATCCCGTAAGCCACAGGGCCGCCTGCACATTCTGGATCACGCTGGCCCGGCTCTGGATCGGAGTTTCGCGGAATTCCCGGCGGTTGCGCAGCAGCACCCCGCCGAGGGTGGACGCCGCCGCCAGGGCCGAGAGAATCGCCAGGGTGGCCAGGGTGGCGGGCTCATTCCAGAAGCCGGTGCGCTCGAGGGTCTGGGCGTTCATCGAGGTGATCGCGCGTGCGGCGCGGCCATCGACCATCTCGAACACCAGCCGCTCCGGCCCGGTGGCGGAGATAAAGCGGCCGGACCGGACATCGCCGTCCGGAACCCAGGCGGTGGCGTCATCACGGCCGCGGGTGACCAGGCGTCCGTCCTCGGTGATTCGCACCTCGACCGAGGCCATCAGGCGGCCAATGAAGGATTCCAACCCGCCATAGGCGCGCCGGCTGCCGAGGAAGTGGCCCTCATAGCGGGCGCGCTCGGCCACCAGGGCCGAATCACCCGGGCGCGGGGCCGTCGGCTGGGGGCCGTAGAACTGGCCGATGATTCGCTTCGGCAGTTCGCCGGTGAGCCGGCCGCTGGTCTCAGTATTGGCGGCGACGAAGACGCCCAGGCCGAGATCGGGAACCAGAACCATATTGGAAGTGAACGAAAGGGTGGCGCCGGCATGACCAAAGGCCTTGCGGTCGCCCGGCATGGGATACTGCATGAACCCGTGAGCCCAGCCGTTGACCCCGGTCGGAGTGGCTCGAATCGGCGTGCGGAACGCCCGGGCGGCGCCCGGCCCGAAGACCGTGACGCCCTCCAGCTCGCCGCCGTTCAGCAGGGTTTGCATGTATCGGCTCATGTCGCCGGCCGTGGATGAGGCCGCGCCGGCCGGGGCGATGTGGCCGATGAATTCGTAGGGCCGCTTGTCGAAGCCAGTGGAGGTCCATCGGAAGCCGTCGGAGACGTCCCGGGCCAGAGCCGCCGGCATGGGACCCGGCAGGCCGGCCTGGGCCGGGCGGACCTCGCGGAAGGTGGTGTGGGCCAGATGCAGCGGAGTGAAGATCTCGTCCTCAATCATCCGCTCGAAGGGGCGGCCGGTCACATAGGTCACCGCCTCGCCCGCCAGGCCCGCGCCATAGTTGGAATAGCTGGACATGGCCCCCGGCGCATGGACCCGGCGGGGCCGTTCCTGGCGCAGATATTCGGCGAGGCTGCGTTCGCGATCCGGCGACTTCTCCATCAGGTGGCCGAGAGCCCGATCCTCGAAGCCCGCCGAATGGTCCATCAGATTAATAATGCGCACCGGCGCGCGGTAGCCCTGGTCGCGGATCTGCAGGGCTTCGGGCAGGTAGAGGTTGACCGGCGCGTCGATGCGGATGCGGTCGGCCTCCACCTCCCGCATCAGGGCGATCCAGGTGAAGGTCTTGGAGATCGAGCCCAGCCGGAACAGGGTGGTGTCCGGATCGACCTTGCGCACCGGCGACAGGCTGGCGGCGCCATAGCCCTTTTTCAGCACCACCTGACCGTTCTGGACCACGGACACCGTGACCCCGGCGATGTGGTCGCGGTCCATGGCGTCGCGCACCACGCCGTCCACGAAGGCTTCGAGCTCGGCGGGCGGCAGGGGCTGGGCGGCGGCATGGACAGGCGCCGGCGCGACGACCGCGGGCGACTTGGGGACGGGCCGCACGGCGACGGTGGTCGCGGGGGCCGCCGGTCTGGATGTCGCGGGTTGGAGGCCCGTCGCCGGGATCGTCGGGACGCCTGGCGCGGTCGCCGTGGTCGACGCCTTGTGGGCGGACGCCGTCCTGCGCTTCAGGGTCGTATAGGGAATCGGTTTCGAGGGCGTGCCCGCTGCAGCCGTCGCATCCTGGGCCCGGGCGGGGGGCGAGGCGGCGAGAGGAATGACGATCAGCGCCGCGAGGGCGGCGAGGGCGGTCTTCATGGGGGCGGGCAGTTTTCCGGAAGGCGGCGTGGGCGAGACCCCTTGTAGGGCGCCGGGCGGGGCGGTC
>Ga0265327_10004700_pt1 | contig 11933 bp, 12 predicted proteins | sample 41621metaG_FD_202089 | JGI IMG/M metagenome (GOLD analysis project Ga0265327, IMG submission 202089) | Rhizosphere microbial communities from Carex aquatilis grown in University of Washington, Seatle, WA, United States - 4-16-21 metaG | ecosystem: Host-associated > Plants > Roots > Rhizosphere...
GCCTTGCAGCGTAACGATGCCCTGCGCCCAGCCCGCGAGCTTGAGCATTTCCGAACCGTCCGGGTGCTGCGCCGAGACGAAGATCGAAAACAGGCCGAGGAGCAGCTGTGCGGCGATCATCAGCAGGATGGCTATGTCCATCTTGCTGCTGGTCGCGCGGATACGCGGATCGGTGAGCCGGCGATGGATCAGGAGTGCTAAGCCGACGAGGCAGATGGCGCCGAAGATCCAGCCCGGTTTGCGCCAGACCCTCCGGGGCTTCCACCCCGTCGACATGGCGGGCGCGCATATAGGCGCGCATGGCGAGGAGGCGCTCCAGTGCCAGCGTGACCGGGCGTTCGTCGCCGGCGGTCAGCATATTGGCGAGGTATTTGATCGGGATGCGCAGCTTCGACACATCGGGGATCGCGCCGTTGCCGCCAAGCAGGCCGGCATCGGCCTTGGCCTGGATCGGCGATAGCGGCGGCACGCACCAGACCATCGGCAAGGTCCGGTATTCGGGATGCAGCGGGAAGGCGATCTTCCAATCGATCGCCATCTTATAGACCGGCGATTTACGCGCGGCATCGAGCCAAGCCTCGGGGACGCCATCGGCGCGGGCTTGGGCTACGACCGTGGGATCACTGGGATCGAGGAAGATATCGAGTCTCCGCCTTTCCGCTTTCCCAATTGTAATAGATCTTCTTGTAGGGGCAGGCGCTGACGCACATGCGCCAGCCCCGGCACTTGTCCTGATCGACCAGGACGATGCCGTCCTCCTCGCGCTTATAGATCGAGGCCGACGGGCAGGCGGCGACACAGGCGGGGTTGAGGCAATGCTCGCATAGCCGGGGCAGGTACATCATGAAGGTGTTTTCGAACTGGCCATAGATCTCCTTCTCCATGGCCTCGAAATTCTGGTCCTTGCCGCGTTTCGAGAACTCGCCGCCGAGGATTTCCTCCCAGTTCGGCCCCCATTCGATCTTCTCCATCCGCTCCCCGGTAATGACGGAATGCGGCCGCGCGGTCGGCACCGTCTTGCTTTCCGGCGCATTGTGCAGATGGGCGTAATCGAAGGTGAAGGGCTCATAGTAATCGTCGATCTCGGGCAGATCCGGGTTCATGAAGATCTTGGACAGAACCCGGTACTTGCCTCCGGCGCGCGGCTGAAGTTTGCCGTCATGGTGGCGGACCCAGCCGCCGTTCCATTTGGTCTGGTTCTCCCAGTCCTTCGGATAGCCGATGCCGGGCTTGGTCTCGACATTGTTGAACCAGGCGTATTCGACGCCGTCACGGCTGGTCCACACGTTCTTGCAGGTGACGGAGCAGGTGTGGCAGCCGATGCATTTGTCCAGATTGAGGACCATGGCGATCTGAGCGCGGATTTTCATTTCCCGTCCCTTCCTATTCGGCCGCGCGGGCGGGTGGTGCCGCGTCCGGTTCTTCCAGCCAGTCGATCTTTTCCATCCGGCGGAGAACGACGAACTCGTCGCGGTTGGAGCCGACCGTGCCGTAGTAGTTGAAGCCGTAGGAAAGCTGGGCATAGCCGCCGATCATATGCGTCGGCTTCGGGCAGACCCTCGTCACCGAGTTGTGGATGCCGCCGCGCTTTCCGGTGATCTCGGAGCCGGGCACGTTCACAATCTTCTCCTGGGCGTGGTACATCATGCAAATGCCCTGGGGCACCCGCTGGCTCACGACCGCGCGGGCGGTCAGCGCGCCGTTGACGTTGAAGAGCTCCACCCAATCATTGTCGGCGATGCCGGCGGACTTGGCGTCCGTCTCGCTGATCCAGACGATCGGTCCGCCGCGCGACAAGGTAAGCATGAGCAGATTATCGGTATAGGTGCTGTGGATGCCCCATTTCTGATGGGGCGTGAGGAAGTTCAGCACCAGGGAGAAGCGCCCATCCGCGAATTTCTCGCGCACCGGCTTCACCGTCTTGGTGTCGATCGGCGGACGATAGGCGGCCAGCGCCTCGCCGAAGGCCCGCATCCAGCGATGATCCTGATAGAATTGCTGCCGCCCGGTCAGCGTCCGCCACGGGATCAGCTCATGCACATTGGTGTAGCCGGCATTGTAGCTGACATGCTCGCTCTCGATGCCGCTCCAGGTCGGGGAGGAGATGATCTTGCGCGGCTGCGCCTGCACGTCGCGGAAACGGATCTTTTCATCGGCGCGCGGCTCCGCCAGATGCGCATGCTCGCGCCCGGTGATCTTGCCCAGGGCCTTCCAGGCCTTGACCGCCACATGGCCGTTGGTTTCCGGGGCCAGACTGAGGATCACCTCGGCGGCGTCGATGTCGGTATCGATCCGCGCCCGTCCCTGGCCGGCACCCGCCGCCGTCACCGTGCCGTTGAGCTGCTTCAGGAAGGCGACTTCGGCACCCAGATAAAGCCGGCGTTCTGAAGCCAGATTTCCTTACCGCCGGCCATGGTCTGCGGCGCGCCGCCGAAGGCGCCGAACACGCCGACGGTGATGATCAGCGGCATCCAGTCGAGGTTCAGCGAGACGACGAGGAAGAGCAGCATGAAGCAGCTCGTCCATAGCCCGGTGATCTCAGCCGTCAGGCCGAAGGCGATGGACAGCAGGAAGGTGCTGGCCGCCGAGGCGAGCATGACCCCGACGAAAACGATCCTGCCGCCGTAACGGTCGGCCAGCATTCCCAGAGCCAGACGGGAAAGCGAGCCGCTCAGGATCGGGATGCCGAGCAGCAGGCCGAATTCCGTATCGCCATGCCGACGCCGATGATCGAAAAGATCGTCCAAACCGCAAAGCACATCGTAAACGCCAATGTGCTCATGCCCAGGATGCGGCCTGCCCGCGGATCCTCACGTTCTTGCATTTGGGTTCTTCCCTCTGACGTCATAGGCGCGGTTTGGAGGCCGCTCAAGGCAAGACTTCGCCTTGGGGCGGTGATGGTTCACGGCTTTGAATAGGGGAATGGCGGTAGCTACTTAAGGTAGCGTATGACCTTTGTTTATGCCTTAGTCTTATATACGCATATAGTATATATGTTTTTAGCGGCAAAGCGCGATCGCTTGCCGTCACGCAAGCTTCATCAAAAACACACGGGATGTCACTGCCTAGATATTGGGCAGTGCTCTAGTTTGAGGCGACGCGCAGATATGACCGCTCCATTTCGTCATTGCCGGGCTTGTCCCGGCAATCCACGCGGTGCAGCATCAGCAATTCTAATTTTGCCCCGTCATTCGGCAATGGGCTGGACAGCCGTGATGCGTCCTTCGAGACGCCGCCAAGAGGCTGCTCCTCAGGATGAGGAACTTCAGTAATGCCATCAACTATGTACCTCATCCTGAGGAGCGGCTCTTGGGCCGCGTCTCGAAGGACGCTGGATGCTTTTGCAGCGAGGACGGGCGCTGGCATTGGCCAAAATGAGAATTGCTGGTGCAGCATCTCATTTGATCACGGATTGAATTCGCTGGTACTGCCGAGCCCTGATCATCTCCGCCGGGGCATGCGGAGAGGCGTGGATGCCCGGCACAAGGCCGGGCACGACGTCAAAGGGACGCGGTTATTTCGCGCGTCCCTCTATGGGATCTTGGAAATTGGTCCTACCGGCTCGCGACGGCGACGCCCGAGGGGGCGATGATCGTGCAGGATTGGTGGTGGCGGCGAAGCGCCCGGCAGGCCATGACGGCTTCACGGTGGTTCAAATTGACGAGCGCCGCGCGGTAGACGTGGTTGTGGCTGGCGGACACCTGGATGTTCCGGGCATTGGCCCCGTGAACGCGCTCGGCGGCGGCTTCCGCGGCTTTTTGGGCGGCGGCCTGACGGGAGTAGGCGCCGATCTGTACGCCCCAGCTTTCGCCATGGACGGCTGTGGCGGCCGTTGCGGTGGCGATGATTCGGGCCGCATGCCGTGGCGGCGTCATGGCCACGGTGCGGGCGCTGCTGCCGGCGGTCTCGGTCTCGGCGATGGCGGCGGGAGGCTCGGCGGCGGGGGAGGCGGCGACCGGGGCGGTGGGGGTTCCGGTCCGGGCGAAGCATTGGTTGAGGAGGAGGGCCATGCGCTGGTCGCGGCCACGGGCGGACTCGCCGCCCATGACCACGCCGATCAGGCGGTGGTTGTTGCGCACGGCGGAGGCGGCGAGATTGAAGCCGACCGCGGCAATATAGCCGGTCTTGATCCCGTCCATACCGGCGAAGGAGTTCATCAGGTGGTTGTGATTGGCCATGACGGCGCCGTGATAGGAAAATTCCCGCGTCGAGAAATAGCGGTAATAGTTCGGGAAATCCTTGTAGAGCGCGCGCGCCAGGATCGACAGGTCGCGGGCGGTGGTATGCTGCTGCCGGTCGGGAAGGCCGGAGGCGTTGTGGAAGAGGGTGTTGCGCATGCCGAGCTTGCGGGCCTTCTGGGTCATGCGCTCGGCGAAGGCGCTCTCGCTGCCGGCGAGGTTCTCGGCGATGGTGACGGCGACGTCATTGGCGGATTTGGTGACGACGGCGAGGATCGCATCCTTGACGGCGATGCTTTCGCCGGGCCGCAGATCGAGCTTCGACGGCGCCTGGGCGGCGGCATGGGCCGAGGCCGCGAAGGTCTGGTCGAGCCGGATCCCGCCATCGGTGAGATCCTCGAAGAGCAGATAGAGCGTCATCATCTTGGTCAGCGATGCCGGATAATTCGTCACATCGGCGTTGACCTCCTGGAGGACCACGCCGGACTCCGCATCGATGACGATGGAGGCGTATTTCGCCTCCGCCGCCGGAATGCCGCCGGCCAGCAGGGCCGCGACCGGAAACACGGCCAAAGCCCTTACCAACGCCGAATCCCGTCCGAACGAACGCCAGAGCCGCATCAACTTCGTCACCTTGAGTTACTCCCGTTTCTTGCCGGATCGCGGGCACGGGTTTATCGCTGAAATACACTGTCGGAAGATTAAGAAACGCGCGAATCCTTGTCCATGTTTTCCGCCTGGAAATAAACAAAATCACGGCGATGAAGTGCCACGTTGACAAAAATGAAACGGTTTCTCGATCGCTGGGGCCGGGCCAGTTTTGCTGCGATGCAACAATCGCCCTTGCTTCACACGGGTAATTTTTGATAGTGAGTGATGTTGCGGTGCAGCATCCGCGCGGCGGCCGATTCGCCGGAACCGCCGGATCAAAAAGATCGATCGATCTTGAGGAGAGCAGTGATGACGGAAAAGACCACGAGAAAACGTCCGGCCCGCCCGGTTGCGCGCGAATCCGAGACCGCTTCCGAAACCATTGCGGTGATCGAAGCGCCGGCTAAGCTCGAAGCATCCCCGGCCGAGCCGGTGACCATGGAAGTATCCCCGGCCGAGCCGGTGACCGTGGAAGTATCGCCGGCCCTGCCGGTGACCGTGGAAGTATCGCCGGCCCTGCCGGCCACGGAAGCCTCTCCAGCCAAGGCCGAATCGCTGCCGGGTGCGTCCATCTTTCCGGGCGCCTTTCCGGGCCGCGAAGGCTTCGAGGCTTTGATCGAGGCGCAGACCCAGCTTTCCGATGCGACGGCGGAACTGCGCACCAAATTCCTCGATTTCGCCGAGTTCTCCTTCGCCAGCGCCGCCGGGACGGCACGGAAGCTCGCCGAAGCGAAAACCTTCGCCGATGTGTTCGAGATCAACCGGGGCCTCGCCGAGACGGTTCTCGATAAATTCGTCGAGACTTCGGGCAAGATCGGGACGATCGGCATCGAAGCCGCGGCCGCGGCGGCAAAGCCCCTGAGCCGGCGTCTGGTGCCGTCCAGCCTCCATTGAAACCGGTGATCCGCCGCCCGCTGGATGGAATTCCTCCGCGCGGGCGGCGGGTTGCCAGCGCCTTGTCTTTGCCTTCCCGGCCCCCCTCCCTGGAAGCAAAATACGGTCTCCCCATAAAAGGGGCTTTTCCTGAAGGGCTTCGACCCAATATCATAGCCCCGGGCGGATGCGTTCGAAGCTTCGATGCAGGAATGAGCGGGACAGAAAGACACGACGAGGAGGAGCCGAACACCGGCGTCGTCGTCAAGACCAAGCCGAAGACGAAGAAACCTTCGATGTACAAGGTCTTGATGTTGAACGACGATTACACGCCGATGGAGTTCGTCGTCCACATTCTTGAGAGGTTCTTCGCTAAATCGCGCGAGGAAGCGACGCGTATTATGCTGCAAGTGCATCGGCGCGGAGTTGGCCTTTGCGGCGTTTATACCTACGAGGTTGCCGAAACCAAGGTGACGCAGGTCACCGATTTCGCCCGGCAGCACCAACACCCACTCCAATGTACGTTGGAGAAGGACTAGAACCCTATAAAGTAGAAATCAGCTCCGCTTGCGGGGCGAGGTCAGGATAGAGGAGGCAGGCGTGCTCTCACGGAATCTCGAGAAGACCTTGCACCGGGCTTTGGCCCTGGCGAATGAGCGGAGGCATGAATATGCGACGCTCGAGCATCTCCTGCTGTCCCTGACCGAGGATCAGGACGCGGTCGCGGTATTGCGGGCCTGTTCCATCGATCTCGACAAGCTGCGCCGTGATCTTGGGCAATATATCGACAATGAGCTGGCCAATCTGGTCTCGGCCCATGTCGAGGACGCCAAGCCGACGGCAAGCTTTCAGCGCGTGCTGCAGCGCGCCGCCATCCATGTCCAATCTTCCGGGCGGGAGGAGGTGACCGGCGCCAATGTGCTGGTCGCCATGTTCGCGGAGCGCGAGAGCCACGCGATCTATTTCCTCCAGGAACAGGACATGACCCGTTTCGACGCGGTCAACTACATCTCCCACGGGATCGCGAAGACCCCAGGCCGTGCCGAGACGCGCCGGGTCCAGGGCGCCGAGGAGGATGAGCGGCCCGAAAAAGGCCAGAAGCGCGGCCATGACGCGCTCGACGCCTATTGCGTCAACCTCAACAAGAAGGCCAAGGGCGGCAAGATCGATCCGTTGATCGGGCGCGAGGCGGAGGTCGACCGCACCATTCAGATCCTGTGCCGACGCTCCAAGAACAACCCGCTTTACGTCGGCGATCCGGGCGTCGGCAAGACCGCCATCGCCGAGGGCCTCGCCCGCCGGATCGTACAGCGCGAGGTGCCGGAGGTTCTGCTCAACGCCACGATCTTCGCGCTCGATATGGGGGCGCTTTTGGCCGGCACCCGCTATCGCGGCGATTTCGAGGAGCGCCTGAAGGCGGTGCTGACCGAACTTGAGGCGCATCCGGGCGCGGTGCTGTTCATCGACGAGATCCATACGGTGATCGGTGCGGGCGCCACCAGCGGCGGGGCGATGGACGCCTCGAACCTGCTGAAGCCGGCTTTGGCCAGCGGCGCCATCCGCTGCATCGGCTCGACCACCTATAAGGAATACCGGAACTATTTCGAGAAGGACCGGGCGCTGGTCCGCCGCTTCCAGAAGATCGACGTCAACGAGCCGACGGTCGAGGATTCGATCAAGATCCTGCGGGGCCTGAAGCCCTATTACGAGCGCCACCACAAGGTTCGCTACACCGCCGACGCCATCCGTGCGGCGGTCGAGCTGTCGCATCGCTATATCGGCGACCGCAAACTCCCCGACAAGGCGATCGACGTGATCGACGAGACCGGGGCCGCGCAGATGCTGGTTCCGGAAAACCGGCGGCGCAAGACCATCACCGCCAAGGAAGTCGAGATCGTCATCGCCACCATGGCGCGGATCCCGCCAAAAAGCGTCTCCCGCGACGACCGCGAGGTTCTGAAGAACCTCGAACGCGACCTGAAGACCCTGGTCTTCGGCCAGGATCAGGCGATCGACGCGCTGACCTCGGCGATCAAGCTGGCGCGGGCGGGTTTGCGCGACCAGGAGAAGCCGATCGGCTCCTATCTGTTCTCAGGCCCGACCGGCGTCGGCAAGACCGAGGTGGCGCGCCAGCTCGCGCGCACGCTCGGCATCGAGATAACCCGCTTCGACATGTCGGAATATATGGAGCGGCATACGATCTCCCGCCTGATCGGCGCACCGCCCGGCTATGTCGGGTTCGAGCAGGGCGGGCTCCTGACCGATGCGATCGATCAGCATCCGCACAGCGTGCTGCTGTTGGACGAGATCGAGAAGGCGCATCCCGACCTTTTCAACATCCTGCTTCAGGTCATGGATTACGGGAAGCTGACCGACCACAACGGCAAGCTGGTCGATTTCCGCAATGTCATCCTGATCATGACCACCAATGCCGGCGCCGCCGACATGGCGCGGGCGGCGATCGGCTTCGGCAACGAGGCGCGGAGCGGCGACGACGAGGAGGCGATCAACCGCCTGTTCACCCCGGAATTCCGCAACCGGCTCGACGCCGTCATCTCGTTCAAGCCGCTGAGCGGGGAGGTCATCGGCCGCGTGGTCGACAAGTTCATCCTCCAGTTGGAGGAACAGCTCGCCGACCGCAACGTCACCATCGTTCTGGATGCAGGCGCCAGACTTTGGCTGGCGGAGAAAGGCTATGACCGGCTCTATGGCGCCCGTCCGCTCGCCCGTATCATCCAGGAGCACATCAAGAAGCCCCTGGCGGAGGAGCTGCTTTTTGGAAAGCTCACCCAGGGCGGCCTCGTCCGCGTGACCCGCGTGGAGGAGAAGCTCAGCTTCTCCTTCGAAAACCGCCCGGTCACGCCGCAGCCGAAAGAGCCGGAGCTTGTGGAATAGGCTCGCTGCCCGGTTCCTAGGCAGAATCGACCCGGAAAAAAGGCCCCGCCTATCAGGCGGGGCCTTGAGTTTTCAGAGGGTCCATGAGCGGGAGGTACTCACGCTCAGGCTAAGCCAAGCAATTCTCATGCCGATTTTTGCCGATTTCAAATCGCCTCATCCCCGCGCGGCGGCGGTCCTTGGCGGTCCAGTTCGGCGGCTTCCTCGTCGGTGAAGACCCGGCTTCGGGTCAGGAAGCGCACACCCTCCGGCGCCTCGACCGAAAAGCCGGAGCCGCGGCCTGGAACCACGTCGATGATCAGCTGGGTGTGGCGCCAGAATTCGAACTGAGCGGCACCCATGAAGAAGGGACAATCGGCGATCCGGCCCAGGAAGACATCGGAATTGCCGGTCCGGAAATCCCCCATGGGATAGCACATCGGCGAAGAGCCGTCGCAACACCCCCCGGATTGATGAAAGAGCAGCGGCCCATGTATCCGCTGCAACCGCGCGATCAGCTCAGCGGCTTCCGGGGTGAGGGTAACACGGTCGGGCATGAGGAAGGCTCCCGTTCGGGATAATCCGTAAACTTACTCTATGAGTCGCCCTTCGCGACTTTTTCCATGAATTCCTCGACGGTGATTTTGCCGCCATGGGCTTCCGCCTTGCCCTGATCCTTCGCGGGCAAGGCTTCCTGCACGGCATCGATCCGTTTCCAGGCGGGGAGGCGCGGTTCCTTGGCCTTCTCCGGCGTATATTGGGAAGGCCCTACCTTCTTGTACGCGTGGATGTAGCGCGAGCAGTTGAGCCAGATTTCCTCGACCGCGACCGAGACCACACATTCGGCTCCGGGATAATTTTCCAACAGGGAGGGCTCGAAGCTGAGCGTGGCGGTGCCCTGGACCCGCAGGCGGTTCGGCGTTTCGAAATCGATGAACAACATCCCGATATTGGGGATGCTCATGATATTGCCGAGGGAATAATGCATGCCGTTGCCGTCATAGCTCGGGAACAGCAGCGTCGAAGGGCCGGCGACGGTGACGAATCCCGCCGGCCCGCCCTTGTGGGATACGGTGGGTCTGCCGAAGGGATCGATCGTCGACAGAAAGAACATGTCGCGGCTTTCGATGAAGGCTTTCTCGTCTTCCGCGAATGCCGCGTGGACCAGCTGATTTTCCATGAAATCCGCCATACGGCGGCTGTCGGAACGGTCCTGTAACGCCCGATGGCTTTCCGAATAAAACCTCGAAGGGGATTCTTTCCCGAACACGGCGCCGAGCTTTTGCATGCAGCTTGGCCAGTCCGCGCCGTAGGCGTCGCGTTCGGCTTTGGAGCGGATCTGGCGGTGCGTTAGCGTGTATTCGGTTTCGGCGGGTCCGAGTTCGCGGATATCGACCTCCACGATCGATTCGCTGCCGCACAGGAAATCGATCGGCCCCGCGTAATGCCATGTCTTCCTTATGCGGTTCGGCGGTTCCAGTTCGCAGTAGGAGCCCTTGAATTCATGGGTGGCGCCATCGGGGCCGCGGAATTCGATGCGATAATTCCCGCCGATGCGTAGATCGGTCTCGGCTGCGACGACGACGTTTTCCCCTGGAGCGAGCCACCGGCAGAGGATTGCCGGGTCGGTCCAGGCATTGAAGACATCGGAGCCCGGCGCCCCGATTCTGCGTACCAAGACAACCGCATTGTCCATTTCACCCATTGCCCAATTCTCCGATTTTCTGGATGACCGCGTCCATCGCGTCGAGACGCCCGGACCAGAACTGCTCATAGAAGCGCAGCCAGTTTCTGGCCTCGGCAAGCGGCCGGGGATCGAGGGAGCAGATATGAATGCGGCCATGCACGGTACGTTTCAGAAGTCCTGCATTCTCCAGCACCTTGATGTGCTTGGATGCCGCCGCGAGCGACATTTGAAACGGTTCCGCAAGTTCGCTGACGGTCCGTGCACTGACGGCCACGCGCCCCAGCATGGCCCGTCTCGTCGGATCGGAAAGGGCATGAAAGACGGCATCGAGTCTGGGGTCCGCACACTCAACCATAATGTTGAATGTATAGCGGCGGCATCATCGGCGCAAGCGCCTGTGTGACGGGGAGGGTGCCCGGCCCATGCGGGCCGGGCACCGGATTATGGCAGAGCCCGTAGAATCGTCCAGCCCGCCCAGGAAAACCCGACAGTCGTGGTGAGGAAGCTGAGCCCCGTATAGATGCGCATCCATGTAAATTTCCACGCATCGGGTTTCAGCATGACGATGACGAAGACGCCGGGATTGGTGAATCCGCCGATGACGATCAGCCAACACGCTTCGATAGGAAGCGGAATTCTGACCGCGTAGAATGCAAAGCAGAACAGCGACATCAGGATGAAGTCCACATGCCCCTTAACCAGAACTTCGTAACTTTTGATGATGCCGCCCTCAACGCCCTTGATGACGAACCAGCGTGAGAATGTTCCAAGCCAAGCCAGAACCAGTGCCGCGCCTAACATGCCCACGGCGCCTTTCAACAAGATATCCATCGTTCTTCTCCAGTCTTATTTGCTTATTACGTGATCGTTTCCACTTGGTCTTTGCCTTCTGTCCGAATTGCGGATGGACAATATTAAACCATTCGGTTTAATTAATGCGCATGCGAAGGCAAGGGCTGTGGCAGACCAGCAAGTTTTCGTTGGGTTTGCCGATACGGCCTAAGCCTCGACGATGTCGGGCTTCAGGCTCGTCACGAACGCGGCGACCTCGTCGCATTCTTGCGGCGGAACCTTGAGCGCCGCCAGGGTGGCGCCCGCATGGGCAAGAAATATGGACCAGTCGCTTTCGCTGATTTTCATGCCTTTATGCACCAATGCCATGGTCCGCCCCGTGTAGTATATGGGGCCGCTGGCGCAGGAGCATAAATAATCGATGAGCAGTTGCCTCTCTCTGGCAATGCCGTCATCGCCCCGATTCTGCCAGAAGCGCCCCAGTTGCGGGTCCGCCTTCAAGCGCGGAAGCAAGTCGTCCACGAAAACGACCAAGCCGTCATATCCGCCAAGCCGTTCGTACAGCGATTTCCGATTCATGGTTCCCTCCAGTTTCCAAAGCGGTCGCGCCGATTATTCAACCAACTGGTTAAATATGTCAATCGCGAGAATCGCCGGACGGGGAAATCGATTGAACGGTGCCTCGGCTTAAAAGAACCCGAGCGGCTTTTCCCCATAGCTGACCAGTAAATTCTTGGTCTGCTGATAGTGGTCGAGCATCATCCGGTGATTTTCACGCCCGATGCCGGATTGCTTGTAGCCGCCGAAAGCGGCGTGGGCCGGGTAGAGGTGGTAGCAATTGGTCCAGACGCGCCCGGCCTTGATCCCGCGGCCCATGC
>Ga0265327_10004702_pt1 | contig 11927 bp, 7 predicted proteins | sample 41621metaG_FD_202089 | JGI IMG/M metagenome (GOLD analysis project Ga0265327, IMG submission 202089) | Rhizosphere microbial communities from Carex aquatilis grown in University of Washington, Seatle, WA, United States - 4-16-21 metaG | ecosystem: Host-associated > Plants > Roots > Rhizosphere >...
CGTCGTCGTCGATGATCGTTCCCGTCCCTGCCGCGCGCGTGATCGAAACGCCCGCGGGCAACGACGCCGCCGAAATCGTCAGCGTGACCGTCTCGTCGGGCGACTCGAGGTTCGTGTCGGGCCAGACCGGCACGCTGATGCGCTTCAAAACGGGAGTTCCGTGCGCGCCGAGCGCGAAGTTGATCGTCCCGGACGTCTTCCCGCCGTAGTCGGCGCCGGGAACGGAGGCCGTCTTCCCGTACTGCGCGCTCGTCGAGGTGACGGTGTAGTTCAAGCTGAACGCGCTCGGGGCGGGGCTGGAGAGCGTGATCGGGAACGAGAGGTTCCGGGCGTTGCCGGCGCCGCCTTCAACCGTGGCCGCGTCGCCGACACCGAGGTGGATGCCCGAGCCCGCGGAGTCGTCGTCGAGGATCGTGCCGGTGCCGAGCGGTCGGGCGAGCCGGGCGCCGCCGGTGGGGTTCGACAACAGGACCCGGAAGACCTCGTCGGGCTCGGCGGACGTGTCACCGAACACGGGTACGGACACCGTCTTCGAAACGGGCGTCGTGCCGCGGGCCCCGACCTTGAACTTCAGCGTCCGGGTCTTGCCCGCGTCGTTATTGAAATCGATTCCCGCGACGTGCTTGTTGGAGCCCGTGGCCGAACCGCCGAGGACCCGGTAGTCGACGGTCACGGGGGTCGACGAGGGTTGCGAGAGCGTCACATCGAAGAGGGCCGCTCGCGTCCCGGAATCGCCCTCGAGGATGCTCGCGTCGCCGATCGAGATGCACGGAACCGAGCACGACGGCAGCGGGCCGCCCTGGGGCAGGGTTGCGCCCGCACGCCCCGCGAGATTGCCGAGCGCGAGCGGTATGGCCAACGCGCACACGAACAGTCGCACCCGTCCGTGAAGGGTCATGGACGTCCCCTCGCTCGGCCCCTCGCTCGGCCCGAAACCACGGACTGTACACAGCAATCCTGCAACCGAGCGCAGCCCGGGCATCACGCGCTGTGATTACGACGCTTGACGGGCCCCGGGCGCGCGGCTTCACTCTTCGTCAGGGGGCCTGGGAGGGGCGCCGCTTCGGGGAGGCGGGCATGGGCACTCGCGGTCGAATCCGCGCACGGTCAGCGGGGGTGCGGGGCAGGGCCGCGATCGGCCTCGTCCTCGCGACGTTGCTTGCGCCGACAGCCATGTCGTTCGCGACCGCAGCGAAGGCCGCGGCCGACTGGCAGCTGGGCGCACCGACGGTGGCCGGCCATGCCGACGGGGCGATCGCGAGGTTGCCGGACGGCCGAATCCTCCTCGCCGGCGGCGACAACGGTGCCGGCAACTTCGCGTCGAATGCCGTCGATATCTATTCACCGGTGACCGGGACATCGTCGCCGGTGGCGAGCATGGGCGACCAGCGCTTCGGTGCGACCGCGAACGTGTTGGCGGACGGCCGCGTTCTCGTTTGCGGTGGCACCCGATTCGCGTTTCCCCCCTATGCCCTACAGGGATGCGAGCGCTACGACCCCGCGCTGAACCTCTGGCTGTCGTCGGCGAGCATGCCGTTCTCCCGGGTCGACGGACGCTCGGTGTCGTTGCCCGACGGTCGCGTGCTCGAGTTCGGCGGAACCCTGCCGAGCAGTAACGCCCCCAAAGACACGCTGCTGTTCGACCCGACCACCAACACCTGGAATTGGACCGTGCCGAACTTTGCTCAACCGGCGGCGCCGGCCCTCGTGCTCATGCGCGACGGCCGGGTCCTGGTCGCGGGCGGATCGACATCCCTCTCGATCGACCAGATCTTCGACCCCGCCTCCAACTCGTGGACTTCGACTTCGACCTCGGGCCAGATACGCACCGGCGCAACCGCGACGGTCCTGCCTACAGGGAAGGTGCTGGTCGCCGGCGGATCGGCTCCCGGCCCGATCGTGAGTGCGCAGATCTACGACCCCGTTGCCAACACGTGGGCCCCGGCCGCCGCGATGCACAGCGCCCGCTCCGGCCACGTCGCGGTCGCGCTGACCGACGGTCGTGTCCTGGTTGCCGGCGGGCTGGGCACAACGGCGGTGACGGCCTCGGCGGAGATCTACGACCCGGTAGCAGATACGTGGACGGCCGTGGCGTCGCTCGATCTCGAGCGCCAAAACGCGTCCGGGTTCCTGCTCGACGACGGCACGGTCGGGGTGGTCGGCGGGACCAACAGCACGAACGGCTACGCGAACGGTGTTGATCGATACGACCCGCCCAACGCGACGTACAGCCCGACGGGTCCCCTGAGCGTCGGACGCGACTTCGCCGCCGGCACCGCGCTCGCGACCGGCGACGTGCTCATCGCGGGCGGCAATGACCTGGTCGGCGACACTTTCACCTCGGCCGAGATCTTCCACGCGTCGACGAGCTCGACGACGCTCACGACGAACTCGATGCACGTTCCGCACCGCGCCGGCGCGGCGCTGCTCCTGACGTCGGGCAAGGTGCTCGTGGAGGGCGGCGCGGACACCTCCGATCCACTCGGCACCGATATCTACGACCCGACGACCGACATGTGGAACAACGGCGGGGCGATGCATCATGACCACACCGCGGGCGCGGCCGTGCGGCTCGGCGACGGCCGCGTGCTCGTCGCCGGGGGTTACGACACGACCACGAGCGGGGTGACGACCTCGGCCGAGATCTACGACCCAACCACGAACACCTGGTCGAACGCCGCCGACATGAACGTCGCCCGCGAGCTCCCGACTGCGACGGTGCTTCACGACGGTCGCGTTCTCGTTGCGGGAGGTTTCGACGGTTCCAACGGCTTCGACGTCGGAAGTGCCGAGGTCTACGACCCGGTCGCGAACGCGTGGACCCCGGTCGCGTTCATGTCCCAAGCGCGCGAAGGCGCGACCGCGGCTCTGCTTTCCGGCAACCGTGTGCTGGTCGCGGGCGGTCAAGCGGGTTCGCGGCTCGTGAACAGCGCCGAGATCTACGACCCGGCGACGGACGCCTGGTCGAGCGCCGGCACGTTCCACACGGCTCGCGTGTTCCATTCAATGGTCTCGTTGCCCGGCGGCCAGCAGCTTCTCATCGGCGGATCCGACGCGGTCGCCGGCGTGCTCTCGTCGATCGAGCTGTACGACCCCCACACGAACCAGTGGTACGACGACGGTGACCTGTCAGTCCCGCGCAGCACCGCGGTGGCGGCGCTGATGACGAACGGTCGCGTGGTTCTCCTGGGCGGAACCGGATCGGGGTTGATCCTTGCGTCCGACATCAGTGCCGCGCCCGCGAAGGTGAAGATCGCGAATCTCGCGTTTACGCCGTCCGCCGCCAAGGTGAAACACCCGGGTGACCGCGTCCGGTGGACCAACACCAAGGGCCATCACACGGTGACCGATACCGACCTCCTAGGCGACGACGGCTCCGGGAACGCGCTGGAGTTGTTCACCTCGGGTTCCCTCGGCGCGCACGCCACGTGGGATCACGTATTCACGGCAGCGGGCACGTACCACTACCACTCGTTGGGCGACCCCGCGACGATGAAGGGCACGGTCGCGGTGCCGGTGAGTTGCTCGCTGGCGCAGGACAACGGCGACTCGCGCATCGTGGTGCGCTGGTCGTCGTCGACGATGCCCGGCGAGGTCTTCGACGTCCGTTACCGCGTCGAGCCGAGCGGCGGGTCGACATTCGGCCCGTGGACCACCTGGAGCCCGCCCGGCACGAGCGGGAGCTGGAGCACCGCGCACGCTTTGTTCACGCCGACCGGTGGAGGCACCTACCAATTCCAGTCGCGGCTCCACAACGTCTCGACGGGGAACACGAGCGGCTTCTCACCGTCGGGGAGCGTCAACGTCCCGGTATGAATCTCAGTGCGCGAGGGGGTGCCTGAGTTCAGGAGATAGCGGACGTATGTCGCGAGACATGGTGGACACCTACCTGGGAGGTGTCCGGTGGAGTTGGCGGCGTTCGTGGTGCAGGCGGTGCTGGTCGAGGGGCGCAGCGTTCGTGAGGTCGCTCGGGCGCACGGCGTCTCCAAAACATGGTTGTACGAGCTCCTCGCCCGCTACCGCGCCGAGGGCGAAACGGGCCTGGTCGCCCGCTCCAAACGGCCGCATCGGTCACCAACCCGTGTCCCCGAAGCGGTCGAGGACGAGATCGTCGCGATCCGAAAGCAGCTCACGGAGTTCGGCGTCGAGGCCGGACCCGACACGATCCACACGCACCTCACCAACGCCCACGGCGGGATCGCTCCGTGCTCAGTCTCGAGCGTCTGGCGGATCCTCACGCGGCGCGGGTTCATCACCGCGCCGCGTACAACACCCGCGTCAAAGCCAAACCCGCGGCAACACCGATCCGCGACGCCGGCGAGTTCCGCATCCGACGCGACCGGGTCGACCAGACCGGCAAAGTGACCCTGCGCTACGCCGGGAAACTCCGCCACCTCGGCATCGGACGAGCCCACCGAGGACAACACGTCCTCATGCTCATCGACGACCGCCACATCCGGGTCCTCACCGCCCACGGACAGCCCATCGCCGAACACCGCATCGACCCCGACCGGATCTACCAGCCACGACGCTAACGTCCAGCATGTCCTGAGAGACCTGTCCACGATGTCTCGCGACATCGCACTCAGTGCGCGAGGGGGGACTTGAACCCCCACGCCCTTGCGGGCACAGGAACCTGAATCCTGCGCGTCTGCCAATTCCGCCACTCGCGCGTGTGAGCGGATGATCGTACCAGTCGGACGCTCGCCAAAATCGGTGGTCGCGCCGGTAGCATCGCCCCAATGGGATTGCAGCGGTTCGAGCGTCGGCTTGAGCGGCTGGTCGAAGGCACCTTCTCGAAGGCCTTCCGCAGCGGTGGCCTCCAACCCGTCGAGATCGGCCGCCGCGTCGGACGCGAGATGGACGCCGGCCGCACGCTCGGAGTACGCGGCACGGTCGCGCCCAATCGGTTCACGATCTGGTTGTCGCGCGACGATCTCGAACGCTTCGCCGGCTTCCACGAGGCACTCGCCCGTGAGCTCGCCGACGCGGCGCGCGAACACGGCCGCGACGAGGGATACCACTTCGAAGGTCTCATCGAGGTCTCCCTCGTGCTCGACGAACAGGCGAAGCGCGGGGCGCTGCGCGTCGACGCCGAGATCGTCGGCGGCGGGGCCGGCACGACGAGCACGCTGGTACTGCCGGACGGCGGACGCGTGGCGCTCGGCGACGACCCGACGATCATCGGCCGTACGCCGGACTGCGCGATCCCCCTCTCGGACCCGCAGGTCTCCCGCCACCACGCCGAGGTGCGCCGCGAGGATTTCGGCTTCCGGGTCGTCGACCTGGGCTCCACCAACGGCACGCAGGTGAACGGCGTAGTTGTGAAGGAACATTCACTCCGCGACGGGGACGTCATCGTCGTCGGTGCAACGGCTCTGCGGTACCAGGAGTCGTAACGGGCACATGTCCGATGCGATTCTCACGGTCCTGAAGTTCTGCCTCCTCGCGTTGCTGTACGTGTTCCTGCTGCGCGTCATCTTGATCGTGGCGCGTGAGCTGCGGGGCAGCGGGTCGCTCACCGCCGCGCCGCCCGTCCCCATGGCCCCACCCGTCCCTGCAACCGCGAACCGCTCGCCCAAGCGCCGCGAGTGGCGTCTGGTCGTCGTCGAACCGGAGACGGAACGCGGCCGGTCGTACCCGATCGAGGGAGACGTGACCATCGGTCGCGGCGGCGGCTGTGCCGTCGGGCTTACATTCGACACCTTCGTCTCCCAGGTGCACGCGCGCGCATTCGACCGCGACGGCACACTGTGGGTCGAGGACGCGGGCTCGACCAACGGCACGCTCGTCAACAGCAAACGCATCAGTCAGCCCACGAAGTTGCGAAAAGGTGACCGCATGCAGGTCGGCGAGACCGTCCTCGAGGCGCAACGGTGAAGCTCGCGGCCGCGTCGGCCACCGATCAGGGCCGGGTGCGCGGGAACAACGAGGACGCCTTTCTCGTCGACGACGATCGCGCCCTCTTCGCGGTCGCCGACGGGATGGGCGGTCACCGCGGCGGTGAGGTGGCGAGCCACACTGCGATCGAAGCGCTGCGTGCCGCGGTCGCCAACGGCACGCCGCTGCACGACGCGATCACACGCGCGAACCTCGCCGTGCTGGCACGCGCGGCGGGTGACGACGAGCTCACGGGCATGGGCACGACGCTCACCGCCATCGTCGCGATCGGCGGCCGGCAGCTGCTGATCGGGCACGTCGGCGACTCCCGGGCCTACCTGCTGCACAACGGCGAGTTGCACCGCGCCACCGACGATCACAGCCTCGTCGAGGAGCTCGTCCGCGAGGGCCGCCTCACCCCCGAGCAGGCGGAGTCCCACCCGCAACGGGCGATCGTGACGCGCGCGCTCGGGGTCGACGACGATGTCGACGTCGACCTGTACACCCTCGAAGTCGACGCCGGCGATCGCGTCGTGCTTTGCTCCGACGGGCTCACCACCATGGTGCGCGAGCGCGACATCGAACGGCTGGCCCGCAGCGAGCCCGATCCGCAGAGCCTGGCCGACGCGTTCGTGCGGGCCGCCAACGACGCGGGTGGCGAAGACAACATCACGGTCGTCGTCATCGACGTGCTCGAGGTCGACACGCCGGCTCCTCCCGATCCCGCGACGCTGCTCGACGACGAGACCACGCCGGGATCGCGCTCCGCGGTCATCGCACCTCCCGACCCTCCCGAACCTCCCGTTCCCAAGGAGCCGCGCGCGAAGGGCTCACGCCGCCGCACGGTGCGCAACGCGATCCTGGTTCTCCTCCCCCTCCTCCTCATCGTCGGCGCCGCGACCGCCGCGCTCGGGTGGTACGCGCGCAGCTCGTACTTCGTCGGCGTCTCGGGTAACGAAGTCGTGATCTACAAAGGCGTCCCCGGGGGCGTCCTCGGCTGGAACCCCACCGTCGACCACCGCACCGGATTGACCGTGTCCGAGCTGTCGCCGCTCGACCGCGACCGCGTGCAGACGAACAACTCGCGAGGATCGCTCACGACCGCGCAGCAATACGTCGATCGCCTCGAGGCCTCGGTGACGACCACCACCACGACCACCACGACGGCGCCCTCGACAACGACGACGTCGGTGAAGCCGCGAACCACGACGACGAAGGCCCCATGACGGTCGCGACGATCGCCCGCAGCCGGCGCCGCTCCGAGCTCTCGCTCGGTCTGCTCGTGATCGCGGTGACCGTCGGCGGATACGTCCTCGTCGCGTTGGCGAACGGCCCGCGACTGCCTCCCAACGTCGCGATCCTCCTCGGCTGGGTGTTCGGGCTCTACGTCGTCGCCCACCTCGCCGTGCGGAAGTTCGCGCCCGCGTCCGACGGAACCCTCCTGCCGCTCGCGGCGATGTTGAACGGCATCGGCTTCGTCGTGATCGCGCGTCTCGCGGGCGCCGGCCGGGACTACCCCCAACAGGCCCGCGTCCAGTCGGTGTGGATCAGCATCGGGATCGCGGTGTTCGTCCTCACGCTGATCGTCGTGCGCGACGTGCGCATCTTCGAGCGCTACCGCTACATCGCGCTCCTCCTGGGCATCGCCTTCATGCTGCTCCCGCTGGTACCGGTCGTCGGGCAATCGCGCGGCGGCGGGCGACTGTGGGTCGGCATCGGACCGTTGAGCTTCGAACCGAGCGAGATCGCGAAGGTGTTGCTCGTCGCGTTCTTCGCCGCGTACCTCGCGGACAAACGCGAGCTGCTGACCGAGGGCCGCATCCGCATCGGACGCTGGTTCGTGCCGTCGCTGCGTGACCTCGGTCCGTTGGTGTTGGCCTGGGGGATGGCACTCGTCGTCCTCGCCTACGAACAGGACATCGGCACGTCGCTGCTGTTCTTCGGCGTGTTCGCGGCGATGCTCTACATGACGACTCGGCGATCCGCGTACCTGGTCGGCACCTTCATCCTGCTCGTCGTCGGCGCGGTCGTCGCGTACAAGGCCTTCGGTCACGTGCGCGTGCGCGTCGACAACTGGCGGAATCCGTGGCCGAACGCGCGGGGAACCGGCATCCAACCGGTCCAGGGCTGGTACGCGCTGGGGTCGGGCGGGATCGCGGGAACGGGCCTCGGGCTCGGTCAACCGTGGCAGGTGCCACTCGCGTCGACGGACTACATCTTCACGTCGATCGGCGAAGAGCTCGGGCTCGTCGGGTCGATCGGGGTCATCGCCTTGTTCATGCTGTTCGTCGGGAGCGCGTACCGCATCGCGGTCGACTCGGTCCGGCCGTTCACGAAGCTCTTCTCGGCGGGGATCGCGACGATCATCGCGTTGCAGACGTTCCTCATCATCGGTGGCGTGACGCGCTTGATCCCGCTCACCGGTATCTCGCTGCCGTTCGTGTCGTACGGCGGCTCTTCGCTCGTCGCCAACTTCGCGTTGCTCGCGATCCTGCTGCGTATGTCCGACGACGCCGCGCGCGCAGAACCTCCGCCGGGTGCACGATGAACGCGGGGACGCGATGAACTCGGGGATTCGGCGGGTCGGTATCGCGATGATCGTGCTCTTCATCGCGCTCGTCGCGCAGCTGACCTACCTCCAGGTCGGGCGTAGCCACCAGCTCGCGAACGCGTCGGGGAACCCCCGCAAGGCGTTCTCCGACATCCGTCGCGATCGCGGGCCGATCGAGACCGACGACGGAACCCCGGTCGCGCTCTCGATACCCAGCAAGGACGAGTTCACCCATCAGCGCGTGTACCCGAGCTCCACCGCGTCGCTGTTCGCCGATGTCGTCGGCTACGAGTCGATCCAGAACGGGGCGGCCGGCGTGGAGGACGCCTACGCGTCGGACCTCGAGGGCCGGACGTTCGATCTCCAGGTCAACAACATCGCCGACGCGCTCGCGAACAAGCAGCCGGTCGGCACCGTCGTGCTGACCATGTCGAAGGTCGCGCAGGGCGCGTCGGCATTCGCCCTGGCGGGCAAGCGCGGCAGCGTCGTCGTGCTCGACGTGCAGACGGGCGGCGTGCTCGCGGCGTACTCGAACCCGACCTACGACCCGAATCAGCTCGCGACCCACGACACCAACAAGGCGCAGGCCGCGTACTCGCTCCTGACGAAGGATCCGCAGAACCCGCTGCTCTCGCGCTCGTGGCGCGAGCTGTACCCGCCGGGCTCGACGTTCAAGACCGTGACCGCGTCGATCGCACTGCAGAACAAGGTCGACCTCGACACGAAGTTCCCGGTGCTCGACCACCTCGTCCTGCCCGAGACGAACGGCGTCGCGCTCTTCAACTTCGGCAAGGAGCACTGCGGCGGATCACTGATGGACGGTTTCATCGTCTCCTGCAACACGACGTACGCGCAGGTCGGCCACGACCTCGGTGAGAAGTTCGCGACCGGGATCCAGGGCTTCGGGGTGCAGACCGCGCCGCCGACCGAGGACGGCTCGGGATTCGACCCGCCCATCGTGGCGAGCACCGGCCCGCTCCCGGGCACCTTCCAGCAGAACCAGCCCAAGTTCATGCAGGACGCGATCGGCCAGAACCAAGTGCTCGTGCCGCCGATCGAGATGGCGTTGGTCGCCGAAGCAATCGCGAACCAGGGCGTCATCCTGCAGCCGCACGTCGTCGACTGCGTGCTCGATCCGAACGACAAGGTGGTCTCCCGGGTCGGCGTCCAGCAGTACAAGCGCGCGATCGATCCCGCGACCGCCGACACGATGCGCACGTTCATGCTCGGAGTCGTGAACGACCCGAGGGGCACCGGCACCGCCGCGCAGATTCCCGGCGTGTCCGTCGCGGGCAAGACGGGAACGGCGGAGACCGCGCCCGGTGAAAAGCCGCACGCGTGGTTCATCGCGTTCGCGCCGGCAGATCACCCCAAGTACGCGATCGCGGTGCTCGTCGAACACGGCGGCTCGGACGCGGCCGAGGTCACCGGTGGTCGCGTTGCCGCACCGATCGCCAAGCAAGTGCTCCAGACCTTGTTGAACACCCCGGCGACGCAGTCGCCGTGCGGTGCGCAACCCGGCAGTTCGCCGACCGGCAGATAGGGTTTTCGCCACCATGACGCTGGCTGGACGAGTCTTCTCGAACCGCTACGAGATCCAGAGCGAGATCGCGCAAGGCGGCATGGCCGAGGTGTATCTCGCCCGCGACCAGCTGCTGAACCGGCCCGTCGCGTTGAAGGCGCTGTTCCCCGAATACGCACGCGAGCCGTCGTTCGTCGAGCGCTTCCGGCGGGAGGCGCAAGCCGCCGCGAACCTCAACGATCCCAACATCGTCGCGATCTACGACTGGGGTCAGGAGGACGGCACGTACTTCATCGTCATGGAGTACGTCGAGGGCCGGTCGTTGCGCGACCTCATCCGGTCGGAGGCGCCGATCGAGTCGGGCAAGGCGGCCGAGATCACCGCGGAGATCGCGTCCGCGCTCGCGTTCGCGCACCGCAACGGGGTCGTGCACCGCGACGTGAAGCCCGGGAACGTGCTGCTCACGAAATCGGGAACGGTCAAGGTCACCGACTTCGGGATCGCGCGTGCGGGCACGAGCGACGGGCTCACGCAGACCGGTTCCGTCATGGGCACGGCGACGTACTTCTCGCCCGAACAGGCGCAGGGACTCCCCGTCGACGGCCGCAGCGACGTGTACGCGTTGGGCGTGGTCCTGTACGAGATGGTCACGGGTGTCGCGCCGTTCATCGGCGACTCGCCCGTCTCCGTCGCGTACAAACACGTGCGCGAGAACGCGGTCGCCCCCTCGGTGCACAACCCCGAAGTCCCGCCCGACCTCGAGCAGATCATCATGACGGCGCTCGCGAAGCTGCCCGAGAACCGCTACCAGACGGCCGACGACATGCGCGCCGACATCCTGCGCTTCCGCCGCGGCCGCCCGGTGCTCGGTGCGCCGGCCAGCGCCCTCGTGCTCGACGAGCCGACGCCGGGCGCAACCGTGGCGGTGCGCACCACCGCCGCGGCCGCGGACGCGTACGGCGCCTCGACCGTCGTGACCCCGCGCGTCGACGAGCGCGGTCGCATCGCCGGCAATCGTGCGGTGCCGCGCAAGAAGACGAACACCGCGCTCGTGTGGACGCTCACGCTGCTCGGGCTGGCCGCCGTCGTCGGCGCGATCCTGTTCGCGGCGATCAAGCTCGGTGGCAACCAGGCCACGGTGACCGTGCCGAACGAGGTGTTGAAAACGGTGACCGTTGCGCAAAAGGATCTGGAGAACGCGCACCTCCGGCCCAACATCGAACACGTTCCCGATGCCACCCACGCCGTCGACATCGTCGTGCGCCAGGATCCCGCCGGCGGCAAGAACGCGTCGCGCGGATCGACCGTCAATCTCTTCGTCAGCACCGGCGCGTCACAGAAAACGATCCCCTTCGACATCACGACCGGCCGTACCGCCGCCGACGTCACGAACGAGCTCCAGGGTCTCGGCTTCGTCGTCGTGCCGAAGTCGGCGTCCAACGGCGCCCCGAGCGGCACCGTCTTCGACAGCCTCCCCAAGCCGGGAACCAACGCCGCCGTGGGTTCGACCGTCACGATCCTCGTCTCGTCGGGCCCGGCCCCCGTCGCGATCCCGCCGGTCAAGGGACTCACCTACGACCAGGCCACGCTGCAGCTCGAGCAAGCGGGATTCTCGAACCTGAACCCGCTCATCCAAGAGGCCAGCGCGACCGTTCCGGCCGGCTCGGTCACCCGCACCGACCCGCCCGCGGGCAAGCAGGTCCCGATCAGCACGCACATCAACATCTACGTCTCGAGCGGCGCGCAACAGGTGCCCGTCCCACCCGAGCTCGACAAGACCGAAGCGGCCGCAAAGGCAGATCTCGTGGCGCAGGGATTCATCGTGTCGACGCTGAATCGGATCGACGATGCCAACATCGGCAAGGTCGTCGACATGAAGCCCGAACCGGGAACGATGGTCGCGCCGAACAGCAACATCGTCTTGTACATCGGGGTCGCGTCGTCCACGCCGACCACCACGCCGACCCCGACGAC
>Ga0265327_10004703_pt1 | contig 11924 bp, 11 predicted proteins | sample 41621metaG_FD_202089 | JGI IMG/M metagenome (GOLD analysis project Ga0265327, IMG submission 202089) | Rhizosphere microbial communities from Carex aquatilis grown in University of Washington, Seatle, WA, United States - 4-16-21 metaG | ecosystem: Host-associated > Plants > Roots > Rhizosphere...
ATCACGGGAACCTCGTCGATGGGGACTGGTGGCACTTACACTCTCGATCTGACCGCGACAAACGGCCAGGCACCTCCCGCCACCCAGGTTCTCACCGTCACGATCACTCCGAAGTAACGCTTCCAGTCTGGGCATGGCCTGGAGGATCCAAGGGTGGGACTCTGTTCCTGCCGCCAGAGGTGCTGGGCCGCATCGGGAGCGCGAAGACGACCGGGAGTCAAGTCCCTCGCACCTACTGCAAGCCCGGTGACTGCCCTCATCCCGTATGAGGTCGATGCGCAGCATGCCTTCGGACATCGGACTTAACCAAGGAGAGCCAGAAAGAGCAGTCAGTGTTGCAACGCCCCGTCAGGGCGCACAGACCCATGGTGCCGGGATCGAGACCCGAAGGGCCTCTCGCTTCATGATTTGGTCCGAGTGGGCCCCGACGATTCCTGCTCGACTGATACCCGAACCGGTGCGATGAGATGAGTGACACCCCGGCTCCACCAACCTCGATCAAGGCCCGGCGATACCGGTGACATCGGTGAGGCCTTGCCCTGTGAGCGATCCGGCATTTTCGGCGTTTCCAAATCCGAAGACCCCGCCGTCGGCCGGAGTCACGGCTTGCGGCTTCCCCGCGGCAGGCGGGCCCCGAAACGAGTTCGACCGCCTGATGTCTTACAAATCGTGATACGCTAGAGAGATGGCTGCAGCCGTCTCGGTACGCCTTGACGACGAGGTGCAACGAGCCCTTCAAACCCTCGAGGCGTCGGGTCTGAGCAGATCGGAGGCCATTCGAAAGGCCATCCTCGACGCGGCTGCCGCGTTGCGGAGGTACGAGGCCTTACGTGCCGAGGTCGCCGAGCTGGAAGCGGATGACGTGGATCGACAAGAAATGCGTGAGGTCGCCCAGCTGATGGAGAACCTCCGTGCACCGGGGTGAAATTTACGAGCTCCGGTTGCCGCGGGGGTTTGGCCATGAACAACAGGGGCGCAGGTACGGGGTGGTAGTTCAGGCTGACGCCCTTCTGCCCAGATCTGTTGTCCTGATTGCCCCGACGTCGCGAAGTGCTCGGTCGGCATCGTTTCGACCGGAGCTCGTAGTGGAAGGTGAAATGACTCGCGTCCTTGTTGAACAAGTCGGCGCCGTCGATGTCAACCGTCTCGGCACCCCAGCGGGAGGTGCCACCACCGAAGAGATGTGGGGTATCGACGAGAGCCTGATGACTGTCCTCGGGCTGCGGTAGATCAGGGAATCATGGGTTTCGTGCGCGATCAGCGCGCGAAAGATCGGGTTCTGACGGTAACCAGCGGTCACCGACGGACATTGAAAGAATCGTTCGTGGCGTGGGTTGATTTCGATTCACGCAGGCGGGGCGTCGCCCTCCGATGTGCACGCTAGGTTGAGAGTTCGAGTCTCTCCTCCGGAGCTTTCCTTCCTAGTCAGAAGCACATTCTGGAGCATTGAGGCGAATCACTGCGGCGGCCCTGTCGGTTTGTCACTCGGGGCCCGTGATCCGTCGCGGACCTTCTACGCGATCACACCCGTGGCCGTTCACTGCGCCTGCTGCGGATCGTCGGTCGACTGGTGGGTCAGGCGCCGATCACACCCTGACGTGCCCATCTGCCACAACTGCCGTTGAATTCCATGTCGTGGATAACCAGAGGATTGCCCCTCCTTGGTGATCCGTGAAGGACGGAAGTCCGTACTGGTCGGTAGAGCGGATCAATCGCGGCGGATGAGATGACCTGACTCCAACGCGCGCGGCCGCTCCTCGTGGCATGGGTTCGAGAAGGGGCGCACACAATGCACGTCTTCGTCCCGATACAAGAGAGAGCGGGAGGACAATGATGTTTACACGACAGTCGATCTTTCGGGTCGCCGCGCCAGCTGTGGCCGCAGTATCGGTGTTGGCGGCGAGCGTCGTCATCGGCCTCACGGGACCGAGCGGCGCTACCTCCGGAACGACGTTTCTCGGATCTCTCCAGACGACGTCGCAGCTGGCGTCGACCGTGCCCGCCAATGGAGACGTGAACCCGTACGGGTTGGCCCTCGTCACCGCGTCGACCGGCCGGCTCGCTTCCGGCGACTCCCTTGTGAGTAACTTCAACGACAAGGCCAACGTCCAGGGAACCGGCACGACGATCGTCGAGATCTCACCGAGTGGCTCGGTTACCCAGTTTGCCCAGATTTCCACCCTGCCCGCTGGTATGTCGTGTCCCGGAGGGATCGGATTGACGACGGCCCTGGGGATCCTCCCAGGCGGCTGGGTCGTCGTGGGAAGCCTCCCGACGGCAGCCGGCGGTGCGCTGTCTAAGGACAACCCAGTCGGATGCATGCTCGTGCTGAACGACAACGGCACAGTCGTAGAGACGCTGTCGAACAAGCACATCGACGCACCCTGGGACCTTGCGCTCACGGCGACGGCGACAGCAGCATCGGTCTTCATCTCAAATGCCCAGGGCGGGACGACGAAGACCCATCACGGCAGCCCTGCGGCCGGGGAGGGCACCGTTGTTCGGCTGGATCTGGCGCTGAGCGCCACGGCCCCACCGTCACTGACGAGCACCACCGTGATTGGCGCCGATTTCCCGTGGAAGGCGAACAAGACAGCGCTCGTCCTTGCGCCGACCGGCATGGCCGTCGCACACAACGGCACGTTGTTCGTTGACAACACCCTCACGAACTCCGTCTCGGCGATCCCTTCCGCCACTACGCGGATGGCGGCGGCGACGGCGTCTTCCACCACGATTGACACCGGCGGTGGGCTCGATGCCCCTCTCGGCATGATGCTGGCGCCCAACGGGGACCTGGTCGTGGTGAACGGGAACAACGGCAAGGCGACCGAGATCACGCAGAAGGGCAAGGAGGTCGCAACGAAGACGTTGGTGAAGACAGGCGCTGGTGACCTCTTCGGTATCGCCGTGAGTCAGGACGGCTCGGGGATGCTCTTCACCAATGACGGGACAAACAAGCTCGACCTAGCCATGCCGTAGACCACTTCAGCCGGTGATCTTTCTAGCGTTGGCCCTCCCGCTGGCTTCGCTCAACGGTTGCCTGCAGGACCCTGGCCTGTGCTCTGGTAGGCAACGATCACGGAGGCCATAGGAGCTTGCCGAGGTCGAGACAAGTGAGTGCCGTTCAGGGTCCGTGACGGAAATGGACGGTCACCGACGTTGCGCCCGGAGCCAAGTCGACCGTTCCCGCCGACTCGTCAACATGCCCGTTTGACGTGGAGGACACATTGTTGATGAAGGAAGGGAGGTCGAAGCTGACGTGGTGCGGCACGTTGCCGTGAAGCGAAAGGGTCACCGACCCGCCCTTGGGGGAAATGCGTAGGTCGACCCGACTTCCATTACTGGTGGGGAACTGGGCAACCGACAAGTCGACACGCCCGCGCAGCCAGGCGGCGGGCACTCCCTGACCCACAATGAGCGTGCCGTCCGTCTTTTCGGCGGCGAGCGACGCCAGGAGTACCCCGTTGGCGCCCGACATTCCCCAGGCATGGGGTGCCGCACCCTGTCCCGTAGCCGGGTGCCGGCCGGCCCATGGAGTGGACTTGGAGGGCGCAGATGAGCTCTCCCACCATGAGTTCGGTCCGCTTTGCGCGTAGTTGATCATGAACTCGTAATTCAAGACGCCCTGGTCTCGGTGGCTGGTGCTCGCCAGGCCGTCGGTTCCCATTCCGGCGTTGTAGGCGGTCGAGTAGTAGTCCCCCGGAAAGCCGCCGGTCGTGTTGGGGGGAAGCTTTCCCTTCAGGCGCCCGAAACCGTAGGTGTAGGTGGCGTCGACCATGGTGGCGCCAGGGCCGTTCACCGGGGACCCGAGGAGCGAAGCCTCCCAAGCCCAGTTGGCGAGCGGCGAGGTCCAGTTGGCGTCCTTAGGGTTCTTGCACCGGTTTGCGGTGTTCGGTTGGAGCATCGAACACGGCAGGTAGTCGAGGTGGAAGCGGTGGATCGTCGCCTCGAGAGTGTGGTTCGTGGCGGCCAGCAGGCTGCTGTACTGCTGAGCTGCCCAGGTGGCCTCAGAGGTGTTCCCGATGCGTGTGGCGACATAGCGATATGCGGCCAATCCGGTTAGGGCCTCATAGTCGTCCTCAGTCCAGTGGCCAACGGTGTCGATGTCGTTGGTCGATTCGACGATGCCACCGGGCCCAGTCCTTGCCGCAGCGATGTCGTGGGCAGCCGCCTCGATGCTGGGTTGACTGGCGCCCAGTGGCCCATCGGTGGAGAAGTTCTGCTGTACAGCCTGAACGTCGCCGGTCTTGAGAAGGTAAATGGCCCAAGGGAGCGGGTACAGCCATGCCCCGTCCTGGTACGCCTGGCCGGCCTGCTGTGTGACCACGTCGTCTCGCACAGCCGTGAACAGTGTCTGAGCCCCTGTGTAGTACCCCTGGGTGAGGAGGTTGGTGAGGATGCCTACGACGTCGTGGCTGAATTCGGTTTCGTAGCCGTTCACCCCGGTGTTGAGGTGGTTGGCGCTCCTGGCGATCTGGGTGTAGATGAAGCCGGAGCGGTACGCGTTGACCAGCGCCGTGTCGGGAACGTTGATCTGTGCGATGCCGTTGAGCTGCTGGTTCCAGAACTGCTCCATGTGGGAAAAGTGCTGGGTGTAGCTCCCGGTTGCCGCAAGTGTCGATGTGGCCGGCCACGGGTAACTGTGTCCGAAACGGTCGGCGGCCACGACGTAGTCGTGGTCCACGGTCGTGTGCGGTGCAACGGCATTCGGCGCCTGGTTCAGTGGGACGAGGCCGGGTGAGGGGTTGGGATTGCCTGTCACTGTGTGACTCGTTGGGTTGTCCACGCTTACTCGGGCGTAGACGGCTACATATGTGTCGCCTGCGACCTGCACCTTGTCGGCGAATTCGGTGATCGAGACAGTGGTCCCTGTCCGGTGGAACGTCGTGACCTGGGCGGGGAGGTACCCGTCCGCGTTCTGCCAGGTGAGCTTGCTGCCGTTGTAGATGCCGAACCCGTAGTTTTGGTTGCGGTAGTCCTGAAGGTAGAAAACGCCGCCAAGGCACGTGATGGGGCTTGTGCCGCTGCCAGCCCAACCGATCGTCGAGGCGCTGCCGTATGCCCCCGTCCACGCAAGGGTTGTCTGGTTGAACGTGCAATCAAATTTGGGTGTCGGTCCAGGGGTGGGGGGAGAGGCGGCGAACGCTGCATCGGGGATCACCCCTGCTGCAATCAGCGCGCAAGCGGTCATCACACCAGCCGCACGAACTAGCCAACGCACCCCGCCCATCGAGGGATTCTGGCATTTGAGGAAGCAGCAATTCAGTGCGGCGCCCGCCTTTTGCCACTCACCCGAAGGACCACGCATGACGTGCCACGTCGGAAGTCGTACGTGACCTGGTATTTTCCAGGCGGGGCCGTAGCTCAGTGGTCAGAGCGGGGGACTCATAATCCTTTGGTCGTGAGTTCGATTCTCACCGGCCCCACTTGATCGTGCGTGTGATTCCGGGTGATCCTGGACGGGCGACACTGATCTCATTGCACGGGTGGCTCGTAGATCTCGGGAGAAAGGCCTTACCAGCCCCGAGGAGAGCTCCGATGTACCAAGCACGCGCGTTCGCCACTGGTATGCCCCCCCAGGGGCACGTTCGGTCACACCGTATTCCGGCCATTGCTTTGTTGCTTGGCCTCTTGGCCGCCGTCCTGGTCCTGCTGGCGGGGGGTGCGCAAGCATCGCCGGCGCCCGTCGTCTCGAAAGCGAACATCAGCGGCCTGGGGGTCGTCCTGGTGTCCGGACACCGGGCGGTGTACGTCTTCACCCACGATCCGAAAGGGCACAGCACGTGCACCGGGTCATGCGCAGCACGCTGGTCCCCCGTGATCGTCTCGACCTCCACGGCCCACCACTTGGGGCACGTCCACGGGCTCGGGACGATCCATCGTGCGCATGGCAAGCTCCAACTGGCCATCCACGGCCACCCGCTGTACTTCAACAAGGGCGACCACTCGGTGACCCGCGCCAAGGGTCAAGGGTACGAGGACGCCTGGTTCGTCGTCCGCCCCAACGGCACGATCGACCGAGCGCTCGTCTCGACCAGCATCGCCGCACCGAACGTGCCCGCCGGAACCGCCCAGACGAGTACCCCCGCCTCCTCCACCACCTCCACGAGCAAGCCGACCACCTCGTCGCGAGGCACGGCGACTACGCAGGCACCTGCCGCCGCGCATTCATCGACGCCCACCACCTCGGCTCGTGCTCCGGCCACGACAAACCCACCAGCCACCACGACCACCAGCCCACCAGCCACCAGCCCACCAGCCACCACGACCACCAGCCACCACGACCACCAGCCCACCGACGACCACGACGACGACCGCCCCCACAGGGGGAGGAACGTCGTTCTGACCTGGTGATCTCGTGGGACCGCAGGCACGTAGTGAAATACAGGGTGGCAGGACAGACGCGACTTGGCCTCTGCAGCCGATCACCCTCATGACCTCTGTGCACGGACTCCAGCCTCGAATGCGCCGCCTACGCCCACCTCCAGTGGACGGAGTCTCCGACGAGGCGCTCCTCGCCGCCATGGCCGGGGGCGACGGTTCGGCGGCTTCGGCTCTGGTGCGGCGTCGTCAAGGGCGCGTCTTCGGGATCGCCTTTGCCATTACGCACGACCGATCTGCGGCCGAGGACATCGCCCAGGAGACCTTTCTTCGCGCGTGGAGACATGCGGCGGTCTTTGACGCCCACCGCGCCAGCGCCGAGACCTGGATCTCGACGATCGCCAGAAATCTGTCGATCGACTTCATTCGGGCGCGGCGGGCCATCCCCGTTGACCCTCATGAGGCGCTGATGGAAGGTGACAGCAGCGGCACTGAGCCGAGCACTGAAGATCGGATGCTGACGAGCGAGCTGGTGGGCCAGGTGCGACGGGCAGTGGACACGCTGCCTGCCGAGCAGCGGCGCGCCCTGTTGCGAGCTGCCTTTTACGGGCAGACCGCGGCGGAGGTGGCCGAGGCTGAGCAGATCCCCCTGGGTACTGCCAAGAGCAGGATCCGCCTCGCCCTCACCAAGGTGCGCGACACCATGGCAATCGGGAAGGAATCGCATGATGAACCGCCCGCCTGACCGCTCGGACTGTGTCGAGTTGGCCGACGACCTCGGTGCATTGGCCGTGGGGGCACTGTCTGGTCGTGAACGCATGGCGGTCTTGTCCCACGTCGAAGGGTGCCCTTCGTGCGCCATGGAGCTCGAGTCGCTGGCAGCAGGCGCCGACGCCCTGCTGTCGCTCTATCCCGAGCTCGATCCAGACGACGGCTTCACCGATCGGGTCATGGCCCGCATTGGGGTGGACGAGAAGGCAGTCCAACACCGCCGTCCGAGGCGGGTACTGATGGCCGCGGCCGCCGCGGTGGTGGTTCTGGCCCTGGTGGGCGCGTCCATCGCCGCACTAACTGGCGGCAGTGGGAACGCAGGGTCTGGCACCACGGCCACGCTCCAGTCGCCGAGCGGGCCCAAGGGAAAGGTCGTGCTCACGTCGGGTCACGGCAATTGGATGGTGATGTCACTGGACGACGAAGTCGGGGCGCGTTCGGTCACCTGCCGGGTGACGTACTCCGACGGGACCACTCGGACGGTTGGTCACTTCGCCCTGCACGCCGGCTACGGGACCTGGGCGGTCCGCCTTTCGGTGCCGCCGTCCGAGGTGGAGGCCGTCACGGTCGTGAATGAGCACGGCACCGTGATCGCCTCGGCCTCGGTCTGAGCCGTCAGTCCCTCTGGGCCAACGCGCCGCCGCCGACGCTCACCAGACGCCGGGCACCAGGCGATAGCGCACGCGCTCGCCATAGGCGGCGTGTTCTGGGTTGGTGGCGAGGACCCGCTCCTCCGCTCTGATCCGTCCGATGTTGCACGCCGTGGCGGCGAGGACGACGGCCAGATTCCGGATCGACAGGCTCTGGAGCAGATACCCGCACTGCAGCACGACGTACGACGCGTAGATGGGGTGGCGCACCACGCCATAGGGGCCGCGCTGCACCAGGCCCCGATCGGCCGCCACGAAGCCGAACGAGCGGCGGAGCGCCAGGAACGAAGCGACGCAGATCGCCAGCCCCACCAGTTGCAGCACCAGCCCAGCCCGCAGGCCCCAGGTCGGGTGGAGGCCCCCCGGGCGTAGCAGCACGGGGATGAACGTCCCGCCGAAAGCGAGGAGCCAGTCGCCGAGGCGGTCGGTGGAGCGGTGAGCGGGTCGCCGGATGAGGTAGACGAGGACCACCAGCATCTGCTCGGCGAAGAAGGCCAGACCGACGGGGCGGTGGGTACGCAGGTAGCTGTCGAGGGTGACGAAGGCGAAGTACGCCGCTCCGGCCGCACCGACGAGGTTCGCCCCGAGTCGAAGCGCACGATCGGCGGCGGGGGAGAGTTGGTTGGGGCCCAGACGTCGTCGGTCCGTCGGTGCCGGTCCACTGGCGACCGGCACGCGAACAGTCACTGCCCGTCGGGTTGGGAGGGCCTCGCCAGGAACCGCCGCTCGATGACGGCGTCGAGGCTGAACTGCCCAGCCCCCAGGAGGGCGACGACCAGGGCCAGCACGCCCAGGGCCATGTTGAGCTGGTAGCCGGGGGGCGGCGACGAGGAGTTGATTCCGGTCGACCAGGTGACCGTGATCATGGCCATCACCATGTCCCCGAACAGGGCCAATCCGGCCAGGCGAGCGAACAGCCCCAGTGCCATGGCCACGCCGCTGCCGAACTCGACCAGCCCGCCGACGACGGCGAAAAGGCCGCCCGGGTGGAGGTGGGCCGTGTTCGAGAAGTAGAGGGACGTCCCGTGGAGGCCCGGCCCGTTGAACGCCCCGAAGAGCTTCCCGGCCCCGTAGTAGATGAACACCCACGCCAGACAGATCCGCGCCACGAGCATGGCGACCGACACGGCTCCGGGCGCCGATCGAGTGCTGAACACCAACCTGAGCAGGCCTTGGGTGCGTGATCGCTGCGCCGGCGGGGCGGTCGCCACCATCAGTCCACGCCCTCAGTCGACGCCCGTACCGTCGGCAGGTCGACTGGTGCTGGCATGGGGCGGAACGGACCGGCCAGTTGTGCCCCCAGGACGGCGAAATGGCGAGCCCGGGGCCCGGATTGCTCCACGGTCAGGGGTCGGCCGGGCAGCCCGGTGTCGATGCGGACCGTGTCCCGGGTGGGGAAGACGGCCCTCCTGGCGAGCTGATCCCAGATCGTCAGGGTGAACCCGAGGTTGACATCCTGCGCGCCCTCGAGGCGGTGGTGGATCCGGTGGAAGTTGGGGCTGACGAAGACTCGCCCGAGCGGGCCGAACCCGAGGTTGGTGTTGGAGTGGGCGAAGGCGACGATGCCGCCGTAGACGACCAGGAGCGACGCCGACAGGGCGCCGTTGGCCAGCAGCACGGTGCCCGGGATGATGGCGAGCATGTACGACACGTGGATGAGCGGGTGGGTCCGAAAGACGCTCAGCGTGTTCAGGTCCTCTTGGGAGTGGTGCAGTTCGTGGAATCTCCACAGGGTCCGGTTGCGGTGATTCGCCAGGTGGACGAGCCAGTTGCAGAAGTCCATGCCCACGAAGATGGCGGCGATGATGGCCCATCGGGGGACGACGGCCATCCTCGGCAACACGATCCACGGGAAGATCCTGCGAGCGATGGCGACGAACGAGAGGGTGAGCGCCGTTATCAAGGGCACCACCAACGAGATGTTGAGCAGGGTGAAGAGGGCATCCTGCCGGTGGCCGCGCGCCACTAGCGGCCGTCTCTGCGCGGGACGGACCCGTTCGACGATCATGATGACGCCAATGGCGGCCAGGCTCGCCGGGCCGAGCACGACGACACGGAGGGCGCTGACCGAACCTCCGTAGTCGTCCCCGCCCCAGCCGATCGACCACCCCACGGCGATGATGACCACCGCCAGAGCGGCGATGAGGCAGGCCGGCAGGTAGACGCGCCTACGCACCGCCGTGCGCAGGCGTTGCCACGTGCTCTCCCTCAGCTGCGCCTCGGGGAGGGCGGAGGTCCAGCCCGGCGCAACTACCACTGGAGGCGATCCCCCGAGAAAGCGCAGGGTGGGGCGGCCACTAGAAGGACGCGCCTCCGGACCCGGCCGTGGACCCGCCGGACGACGTGCCGCTCGACGGGTGCTTTCCGACGACCACCACCGTCCAAGTACCCCACTGGTCCGTCACATTCCCGTTGACGTGGCCCTTGGTGTCTGTGGCAAACCAGTACACGGGCTTGCCGTGGTAGGTGACCTGGTGGATGCCACCCGAGCCGGTGGTGACGCCCAGAGCGGACTTCGTGACGCCATGACCCGCCGTAGCGCCCGCAGTGCTCGCGGTCACGGTCACCGCCGGCCAGATCTTCAGGCACGCAGTGGTGCAGGCTGTGGCGCTCGGCTTCAGCGTGTAGATCGCTTTGCCCTTGACCGTGAGGACCTTGCCGTACTTGGCCGTTGTCATGGTCGAGACGACGACCTTCTTGGTGCTCGCCGCCCCCGCCGGAACGACGGCTGCCACGCCAACGATCGCGGTGGCAGCCAAGGCGCTCATCGCCAGAGCGGCGCAGGTGGCCCGGGCAATCCTCCGTGCATGTCCCACCCTTGGTCGTTCACAGGTCGACTCCATGTGTACCGTTCCTTCCTTTTCTTGACTAAGAGCCTTGGGAGGCGGGCCCGGAGGGGTTCGGGCCCTGGGACCCCCCAATTGCTAGGACATACGTAGCACCGATGGGGGCGGATCACCCGAGCGTGGCCCGCTCTGTGTTCAGCGAGCGTCATCGACTGCTCACTGCCTGCTGAGCGGGTGTCTCCTGGACTACCGTCCTCGGTGCGCATCAGGGTCGTGCCGACCACCGGCCCGATGGAGATCTCGTCATGGGGGAACCGCAGGGGGACAGACTGAACGACGGTTGGTCGCGTGGGTCGACGCTCTCGCGCCGCCGGCTGCTTGGTGCCGCCGCCGTGGGTGCCACCGCCCTTGCCTTCGCCGGTAGGGAAGGGACCGCTCCGGCGGCGGCCTCGACTTCGGGGCGGATCCGTCTCCCCGGGTCCCTACCCAATCCGGCGGCACCTCCGGGCACCGACCAGGTCCCCGAGATCGAGCACATCGTCGTCGTCATGATGGAGAACCACTCCTTCGACAGCATGGTGGGCATGATGGGCCGGGGGGACGGCCTTTCTGTGGGTCGAGACGGAAAGCCCAACGTCGCCTTGCCCGACGGCCACGGTGGCGTCGTCCGCTCTTTCCACATGCCGAGTGACTGCCAGACCCAGGGGGTCTCCCAGAGTTGGGACGCCGGTCACCGCGCCTACGCCAACGGAACCAACCGTGGGTTCGTGCAGGCGTCGAGCGGTGAGGCCATGGGATATTTTCTCGGCTCCGACATGCCCTTCACCTGGGGGCTGGCCAAGACCTTCCCCTTGGCTGACCGCTGGTTCTGCTCCGTGCTTGCCCAGACGTCGCCGAACCGGCGATATCTCATCTCGGGCACCTCGCTGGGTTTGATCGACGACTCCTTCCCTTCCGAACTTCCGCCGAACGGAACCATCTTCGATTCCCTCAACCGTTACGGGATCTCCTGGAAGGACTACTACTCCGACCTCCCCTCGATAGGGAACTACCTGTCCCTCCTGGGCAAGCCCGGCTACTCGCAGGGCCTGGCCAAAATGGCCGACTTCTTCCGGGACGCCGCCGCCGGAACGCTGCCCCAGTTCTCCCTCATCGACCCCAACTACTCGTCCCAGTCCGAAGAGAACCCTCAGGACGTGCAGTACGGGGACCAGTACCTCGCCGCGGTGGTGAATGCCGTCCTGCAGGGGCCACAGTGGCGAAAGACCCTCCTCATCTGGGCCTACGACGAGTGGGGCGGGTGGTACGACCACGTGCCACCCCCCGCGGCCGTTCCCCCCGACGACGTGCCCCCCAACCTGCCGCCCGGAAGCGAGCCGGGGGCCTTCGACCGCTA
>Ga0265327_10004704_pt1 | contig 11923 bp, 8 predicted proteins | sample 41621metaG_FD_202089 | JGI IMG/M metagenome (GOLD analysis project Ga0265327, IMG submission 202089) | Rhizosphere microbial communities from Carex aquatilis grown in University of Washington, Seatle, WA, United States - 4-16-21 metaG | ecosystem: Host-associated > Plants > Roots > Rhizosphere >...
CGGGCGCCCCCGCGAGCCGGCCAGGAGGCTCGGCATCGTCAAGCCGCGCCCGACAAGCGTCTCGCTCGGCAGCTCAGGCGCCTTCATCGAAGCCTTGTGGGATCGCAGCCCCACAAGGGCCAGCAGAGCTACGACAATCACCCCTACGACGACGAGCAAACCTGTGCGCTTCACCGGGCGAACCTATCAGCGCGCCGCGGGGCTGGACGCCACTGGAACGTCGCCACCAATCGGCGCATTCCTTCCCCGGTGACGCAAATTGCAGGGAAATGTGTTAGCTTGCCACCCGTTCGTGCCGAGTCCTCGACCCCAAGGGGTGGAGGAGCGGGGGACCCATTGCAGCCGCCAGGCTGCGGGGGCGAATCGCCACAAGTGTGGCGTAGCGTAGATGTTTACGCGAGCCCGACAGCTAACCCCGTAGGCGCCAAATGGAATTAGAAAGGACGCCTCGCATGTCGGGATGCCCGCGTGATCTTGCAGTTCTCGAGCACTGGAGCTCTTCGCTTCAGCGTTCCCGTGCCCGCCGTGACCGTGCAGGACGCGGCCGGTCGAAGACCCCCAGCAAGGCCGAGAACCCCTCGGTCCTCGCCCTGACCGACCCCGTTGCCGCATTTGAACGGGATCTTGCAAGCGAGGAGGCCTGGGAGCTCTCTCTCGGCCGTTCCCGCGCACGCAGGCGGGCAGCCGAGATTCAGTTCGTCCCGGGCGGCTCTCGGGCCAAGCGTGTCTCACTTGGCGCCCTGGCCGCACTGACGGTCGGCCCGACGGCCAGCATCGCCGCCGGGCAGGGAACCGGCACGGCGAACCCCGAACCGGCGACCACCAGTGAACATGTGATCGTCCTGACCGAAGGAGCCGAAGGCCGCCAGGTCCAGCTCCTCCAGCAGGCGCTTGGCATACCGGTCGACGGCATGTTCGGCCCCGAAACCGAGGAAGCCGTTCAGGCTTTCCAGGCCAAGCACGGGCTCACAGTCGACGGCATCGTCGGCCCGCAGACCAGTGCTGCTCTGCGTGGTGGCTCGGGCAGCGCCCTGACAGCCTCGATCTCGAGCGTCAGCCCGGCCGGCCACACATCGGATGTCGCCAACACGAGCCACGGGGAATCCGGGGAAGGCTCCGTGCAGCGGCTCCAGAGCGCCCTGAAGCTGACCGTTGACGGCAACTTCGGCCCCGAAACCGAGGCCGCCGTTCGCCGGCTTCAGGCCAGGCATGGGATGACCGTCGATGGCGTCGTCGGACCGGAAACGTGGAGCGCCCTTGGCATCCACGGCCAGGAAACGCTGACGCCCCCCGCCTCCGCCCTGCCTCGCCACCACAGCCACCATCACGCGGCCAGAGCGGCCTCCTCCGAAGGTGGCGGCGAAGTGAGTGGAAACGCCGTCGAAAGGCTCCAGAAAGCGTTGAAGATCAGCGTCGACGGTGAATTCGGACCGGCCACCGAGTCTGCTGTGAAGCGACTGCAGGCACGCCACGGGCTGACCCCCGACGGAGTCGTCGGACCGGCCACCTGGGGCGTCCTTGGCATCAACACCGAGGGCACCCTCACCCCGTCGGCCTCCGTCAAAGAAGCCTCCTCGGAAGGCTCCAGCAGCAGCGCAGGCGGTGGCGGGTCGAGCGTCGTCGCCAGGATCATCGCCGCCGGTGAAGAAATCGCCACCCGTCCCTATGTGTGGGGCGGCGGACACGGTTCCTTCATCTCCAACGGCTATGACTGCTCCGGCTCGGTCTCCTACGCCCTCCACGGCGCCGGGCTTCTGAGCTCGCCCGAGGACTCCAGCGCACTGGAGTCATACGGTGAAGCCGGACCGGGCCGCGAGGTGACCATCTACGCGAATGCCGACCACGCCTTCATGGTCGTCGACGGCAAACGCTTCGACACGGTCGCCCTTTCAGAGACCGGCAACCGCTGGACCAGCAGCATGACCTCGACGGCAGGCTACGTGGCTCGCCACCCTGCCGGCCTTTAGCAGGAGAACCGAACACGCCTGGCGCCCGGCGCCCGGCTCATCCTCGTAACCCGCAAGCCGGCCGGCCCTCACCAGAGGGTCGGCCGGTGGCGCGGTTGCCTACTCGACGCGTCGGCACAGCCACCGCTCGAGGATCCCGTCACAGGCCGCTCCTAGCCTGCCGCACTCCACATGAGAGGCATCAGAGGAGGCGGCCATGCTGGCCCTGGCACACACGTTCACGCTGGACCGAACCGAGGCCCGTCACGTCTCGGTCGAGCTCGACATCCGAGCCGGTCTCCCGGCCTTCACGATCGTCGGCATGGCCGACCCGTCTGTCAGGGAGGCCCGCGAGCGAATTCAGACCGCGATCCGCAATTGCGGCTTTGAATTTCCGGGACGCAGGATCACCGTCAACCTTGCCCCTGGCGATCTGCCGAAGGCCGGTCCGGGCTTCGATCTGGCGATCGCCTGCGCTCTTCTGGTGGCGAGCGGCCAGCTCGCACCTGTGCGGCTCGAGCGCCTGGCCCTTTTCGGGGAGCTGGCACTTGACGGCACGATCCGCCCCTGCGGCGGCGCGCTGGCCGTAGCCGAGGCTGCCCGCGATCAGGGCTTCCAGACGATCGCCCTGGCCTGCGCCTCCGGCCACGAGGCGGGCCTGGTGGACGGGATTCATGTCGCCGGGCTGCACAGCCTGCAGGGCGCCGTCCGGGTCCTGCGCGGAGGACGGCCCGACCCGCTTCCTCCCCCGCCCTCCGAGCGCACGCGCAGGCATGACGGCAGGCTCCCCGATCTCGGCGAAGTGCGAGGGCGCCACCATGCGGTTCGCGCGCTGATCCTTGCCGCGGCCGGCGGCCACAACATCCTCTTCACGGGGGCACCCGGAACGGGCAAGACGATGCTGGCTCGGCGTCTGCCCTCGATCCTCCCGCCTCTAACACGCACCGAGGCGATCGAGGTCCTGCGCATCGCCAGCGCGGCAGGAGCCAGGCCGCTTGAGCTGCCCCGAGATCGCCCGTTTCGAGCTCCCCACCACTCGATCACCGCGGCCGGACTCGTGGGAGGCGCCCGGCAGAGCCAACTCGGCGAGGTCGTCCTGGCCCATCGGGGCGTGCTGTTCCTCGACGAGCTGTCTGAGTTCTCCCGGCCCGCGCTGGAGGCACTTCGACAACCGCTCGAGGACGGCCGGATCGCGATCAGCCGTGCTCGCCATTCGACGATCCACCCCACCCGCTTCATGCTGGTCGCGGCAACCAACCCGTGCCCCTGCGGCCATGCGGGCGAGGCGACCCGCTGCCGGTGCTCACCCGCCGAGCTCGCCCGTCACCGGCGGCGCCTCAGCGGCCCGCTGCTGGATCGAATCGACCTCCACCTCGGGATACATCGCGAGGTGGGCGAGGATCTGAGTGCGCCCCCCCTCACCAGCTCTGCGAAGGCCCGTGCGGAGGTGGCCGAGGCCAGAGAACGCCAGGCGACCAGAGCGCGGAGCACTGGCGTGCTGCTCAACGCGGAACTGCACTCATCGTCCCTCCTCGCGCACGCAAGACTCGACAGGGACGGCGAGACGATCCTCAGCGAGGCTCGAAGGAGCGGCCTCCTCAGCGCCCGCGGGGAACAACGACTACTGCGCGTCGCACGGACACTCGCCGACCTCGACGGCAGACGGCGGGTGAGTGCTCATGATGTGGCCGCGGCCCTGGCCCTGCGCTGCGAGGCGCAGCTGGCCCGGTCCGCTTGAAGGCCGAGCGAGCCGATCTTGCGCCGGCCAAGGGCGCCTGCGCGGAATGCCTCCGGCGAAGCTGGCTGCTCGGCGAGCTGAGCCCTCTGCTCGACTACCACCGAGGCGACCCGGCCCGGCTCACCGAGCTCCTTGAGCTCGACGACAACGCGCTGATCGACGCGACGGCCGGGAGCCGGCGTGGCGCTCTGAAGCAGGCCCTAAACGGTCCACCAACAGATCAGGGCGTCGGCGTCGACGGCGCCCGGACGATCTGCTCACACCACCCCGACTGGCCCGCAGGCCTCCCCGCCTCAGATTCCTCGATGCTCTGGCTGAGCTCGTCTTCGATCGTTTTCTCGCGGCTCGTCCGTTCGCCCAGGGTGGCCATCCTCGGTGGGCGAAACGCCAGCCCATATGGCATCGAGATGGCCGCCGGCCTTTCCCGCGGTCTCGCGGCCGCCGGGGTGACAGTCGTCGCGGGTCTGGGAGGCGAGCTTGCCCGGGCCGCCCACGGCGGCGCGCTCGAGCTCCAGACGGGAACTCTGGCCGTCGCCTCCGACGGCCTCCGGCGAATCCGTCCCGCCGCGGCCGCCCGGACCGGCAAGGCGGTCGCACGCAGGGGTTGCCTCGTCTCGCGGCTCATGCCTGACGCCAGTGGGCGCGGCTGGGGCCTTCCCGCGGCCGAGGCGACTGTCGCTGCGCTCGGCGACGTCGCGATCCTGATCGAGTCCGACGGGCCCGACGCCGCGTTCAGCTCCGCACGAGCCGCATTGTCCTCGGGCCGACCTCTGGGATGTATTCCCGGGCCGATCACCAGCCACCTGTCAGCCGGACCGCACACGCTGATCCTCGAGGGAGCGCAGCTGATCCGAGATGCCCGAGACGTACTGGAGCTCCTGTATGCGAGCCGGCACGAGGTGGTCCCGGACGTGGGCGCGACCGGCCCGCCAGCGACGGGATTCGACCTGAGGATTCTCGAGCGCGTCGGGGCTGGTGAGGACACCGCCGAGCGACTTCTCCGCGGCCCGGCCGGGACCGGCTCGGTGCTCGCGGCCCTCGGGCGCCTCGAGCTCGCGGGCGCCCTGAGGAGGTTGCCCGACGGGCGCTACCAGGCACGAGCGCCCGCGCGGCGACCGGTATAAATCGCCGAGAACTCAAGCGCGAGGGCCTACAGGCCGACGCTTCCGGGGAGATGATGGATCAGCTCACAGGGAGGGGGGCACGATGACCGTGCCCGGTGGCTCCGCCATGCCCGAGGACAGCTCAGGCGAGGAAGTCCGGCTGCTCGGACTGGCTCTGCGCGAGCGGGCCGATGACGTGCTGGCCGTGGTCCTGCGGCTCACCGACGAAGCCGGTGGGGACATCCTCGACGAGGCCGTGGGCGAGCATCTCGGGCGCATCTGCAAAATCGCAACGATCGCCGTCGCCGAGTGGATGTCCGGCGGCCGACCCGAGGACGGCCTCGACGCGGGCCGGGAAGCCTGGGAGCTGTTCGGAGCGCTCGCGGCCCACCGCGCCGCCCCGCTGCACGAGGTCACCAAGCGCTGCCTTCGATGGAGAGATGGCGTCGGCGAGGTGCTCCGCGCCACGGCTCGCGAACGGGGCTACTCACGAGATGTCGGCCGGCGCGCGCTGGCAATGACCCAGGTGACGCTCGATGTGACGCTGGTGAGGATGTGCGAGGTATTCGAGGCGGAGCGCCAGAAGATGGATGCCGAGCTCTCCGAGCATCAGGAGAAGCTCGCCTTCATGGCGACCCACGACCAGCTCACGGGCCTTCCCAACCGGACCCTGATCATCGACCGGGCCGATCAGATGCTCAGCCGTGCCAGGCGCAATCAGACGCCCGTGGCTGCTCTGCACATGAACCTGGACAACTTCACGGCGGTCAACGACACACTGGGCCATGCCTCCGGAGATGAGCTCCTGCGGGCGATCGCCGCCCGACTCGACGGAATCGTCCGCGACACCGACGCTCTCGGCCGCCTCGGCGGAGACGAGTTTGTCGTCATCGTCGAGGAGGACGCCCTGGCCGCGGGCGCGCTGCTGATCGCCGATCGCCTCCAGGAAGCCCTCGGTGAGCCCTTCAGGCTCGAAGCCGGCAACGAGCTGCTTGTCACGGCCAGCATCGGCATCGCCGTCGGTGAGCAGACGACCGCCGAGCATCTCCTCGGGGAGGCTGAGATCGCCGCCCACCGCGCCAAGTGGGAAGGGAAGAACCGCTGCGTCGTGTTCGAGGACGGAATGCAGGACCTCGCCCAGCGGCACATGCAGCTCGAGATCGACCTGCGGGGAGCGCTGGAACGAGGCGAGTTCTTCCTCGTCTACCAGCCGACCTTCGACCTGGGCCAGATGATGCCCACGGGCGTTGAGACGCTGATCCGCTGGCGCTGCCCCAACCGTGGCGTCGTCGCCCCCAACGACTTCATCCCGCTACTCGAGGAAACAGGGCTGATCGTGGACGTCGGGAGATGGGTCCTCGCTCAGGCCTGCCTGCAGGGATCGACCTGGCGAGGGGCCGGCCATCCCATCAGCATTGCCGTCAACGTATCCGCCCGCCAGCTGGACGACGACGAGTTCGTCGGCGACGTCGAGCACGCCCTGGCCGTCAGCGGACTCGAGCCGACCGCCCTGACCCTCGAGATCACCGAGACGGCCCTGATGCGCAATGCAGATGAAACGGCCGCCAGGCTTCACGCGATCAAGCGCCTGGGGGTCCGGATCGCGATCGACGACTTCGGCACCGGATACTCGTCCCTGTCTCACCTTCAGCGGTTCCCCGTCGACTCTCTGAAGATCGACCGTTCCTTCCTCGTGCAGATCGCTGACAACCCCGAAGGCGGCACCTTGATCCGTACACTGGTCCGCCTAGGCAAGGCGCTCTCGATCGAGACCCTCGCCGAGGGGATCGAGCACGCCGCCCAGCTGACCATGCTCCGCGAGGAGCAATGCGACAGCGGGCAGGGCTTCCTCTTCGCCCGACCGCTCGAGGCGCACGCCGCCGAGCTGTTCCTACGCGACTGGCGAGTCGAGGACGGCCAGCGGCTTCAGAACGCCGCCCAGGCCGCCGAGATCGCCCGCGGAACCTCCATCGGCTGAGCCCGTCTGCGCCCCTTGGCCGAGCGATTCGGCTGCTGCACCCCTAAAGGCTAAAGCGGGAATGGTCGAAGCCATATCCCAGCTGCCCTCGAAGCGGTACACGGATCGGTTGCCATCAATCGGCGACCCGGTAAGGAGACCAATGCTCAAGCGAACCCTCACGTCCTACGCAGGCGCCCTCGTATGCCTGCTCGCGCTGGCTGCCCCCGCGGCGGCCCAACCCGGCCTTTCAGCGCCCTCCAAGCTCGACTTCGGAAGCGTTGACATCCATTTCGGCGGGAGCCCCCGCCAGAGCGTCCTGGTCTCGAACATGTCCAGCGAAGACATCTCCCTGGGCGGGCTCGGTATCAGCGGCCCCGACTCCTCGGTCTTCCGGATCACCAATGACGGCTGCTCCAAGCAGCTCCTGACGGCATTCACCAACTGCTCACTGGAAGTCGAATTCCAGCCCGGCACGAGCGGCGCCAAGGCGGCCACCCTCGAAATCCCCGCCGGCGAATCGCCGGTCGAAGTGGCCCTCGCAGGCACAGGCACAACCGGGAGCCTCTCCTCGAGCCCCGGAGCCCTGCATTTCGGACCGATCCCCTACACCCGTCCCGGCGCGCACGAAGAAGGCGAACAGAACGAGAACGAACAGCTGAACGTCACCGCCAGCCCCGATGCCGGCGTGCAGACCGAATCCGTCTCGATCGTCGGCCCCGACGCCTCCTCCTTCTCGATCCAGTACGGCAACTGCGCCTACAACCTGCTCGCTCCGAACAACACCTGCAGCGTGGGAATCCGCTTCCAGCCCGACTCTCCCGGCACAAAGCATGCCGAACTCCTCATCCTCAACGACGGCAACAGCGGGCCGCTCTCGATCCCGCTCGAAGGAGAAGGCAGGGAAGGCCCCCATTTCAGTGCCAGCACCACCCAGGCACTGCTCGGCGACGTGCCCCTGGGAGGCTCGCGGGCGCAGACCTTCACAATCACCAACACCGGCGACTATCCGCTGTATATCCAACAGTCCTTCCTCGTCTCGGGAACGCCTCTGATGTTCCCCAGAACCTCTGACACCTGCCGTGGGCAGATCGTCGAACCGGGCCTCTCGTGTGAGATCACCGTCCTGTTCCAGCCCACCACCACCGGCCAGAAGGACGCTGCCCTGCTGGTGATCACCAACTCCATCCCGGGGATCAACGTCCTCGGGATCGAGGGGGCCGGCGTCAGCAACACCCCGGGGGTCGCCAGTCCGCCGATCCAGCCTTCGGTCGCGCCGCGTCACAAGCTCGCCCGCATCACTCCCGCCGGACCGCGCACGACCACCCTTCGCGCCGGGACGCTCACAACCGGAGTGGTGGCCAGCTGCCCCGGCGGCCACAGGCACTGCCAGGCTGTCAGCCTCCTCACAACGACCCTCCCCGCCCATGCGGCGGGCGCCCGCCGTGCCGTGAAGCTGCGCCTCCTCGGGTCGGCCAGCGTTGGCCTGCGCGAACGTGAGAGCTCCCCCGTGCACGTCCACCTGACGCCCGGCGGGCTCGCCCTGCTGCGTCGCCAGCGACACCTCACCGTCACGCTCACCACGGTCCTCAGATCGGGGCGCGGCACGATCGCAACGCACTCCAGGACCCTGTTGCTCTCAGCCTGAGCGCCACGCAGCGGGACGTTGACCCCAGAACGCGCGAAACCCCCGGATCGCCGGGGGTCTCGCGTCAAAGCGGATGAAGGGATTCGAACCCTCGACCTTCGCCATGGCAATCCGCGAAAACTCCCTCGACGCGATCCTATAGCCTGGATTTACTGACTTTCAAGATGTTTCGAACGGTCCGGATCGGGCTCATTTGCTACCCATTTTGCTACCCACGGCTGGTACCCTATCCGCGTGCTACCCACCAGCTACCCACGGGATTCAACGGCTCCGCCGCTCGCATCGCTGATCGTACGCGAGCATCGCGGTAAGCCGTTCTACGAGGCGTTCTTCCGCTATCGCGGTAAGCAGGTCAAGCGCCGGATCGGCCCGGCGTGGCTCGCGCGCGACTCGGATAGCGAGCCATGGCAGGCACGCCGGGGGCGTCTGCCTGATGGTGTCTACGACGAGCGGACCGCTCACGTCAAGGCCGCGGGGATGGTCGGCGAATACGTGGTGGAAGCAACTGAAACGGAGCGTGTGGCGCAGGAGCGAAGGACTGCCGGCGTCACCTTCCGGGAGGTCGCCCATGCTTACATGAAGTGGTTAGAGGATGTTCGTGGCGCGAAGCCGTCGACTTTGCGTGACCATCGAAGCGTCTTCGCCGAGCCAGGCACGGAGCCACGCCGTGGCGGAGGCGTCCTGCTTGGGCACACGATGGCCGCGCTCGGGGACCGGCCGGCCGCGAAGATCAGCTCCCGTGACGTCGAGGCACTGCTCAACACGGTTGCGAAGACCGGAGCATCGCCCAGCACTGTGAACAAGTACAGGGCACGCGTGTCAGCGGTATTCAACTATGGGATGCGTGAGAGCACGTACGGGTTGCCGACGAACCCGGTCAAGACCGCGGACAGACGCCGCGAGCCGCAACGTGGGCCGCTGGTCTACTACTCGCCCGAGGAGGTCGAGGCGCTCGCGAGAGCGCTCGCCGATGGGCGACACCGTGAATCGTGGAGTTTCGAGGTGCGTGAGGAGGTACGTCTAGCGATGGCCGCCGAGGACCGCCAGGACGCCGAGATGGTTCGCGTTGCGGCGTACGCGGGACTACGTCTCGGAGAGTTGCTGGCGCTGCGCTGGCGCGATGTTGACTTCTCGGGCCATGCCCTGACGATTTCGCGCGCTATGTCGGCGGGCGTCGAGTCGAGTACGAAGAGTGGACGGGTACGCCGTGTGCCCATGCCCGACCAGGCGGCAGCTGCGCTTGACCGCTTGAGCCGCCGCGAAGACTTCACTGGCGACGGCGAGCTTGTCTTCGCGAACGTGCTCGGCCGAGCCTTGGATGGCTCGGCCGTGCGACGGCGATTCAAGTCTGCGCGCGACGCTGCGGCGATCCGCCCGTTGCGGTTTCACGATCTCAGGCACACCTACGGCTCGCTGCTGGCCGCGGCCGGTGTGGATCTAGTGACCATTCAGGCCGCAATGGGCCACAGTCAGCTCGCGACGACTGGCCGATATCTGCACGCGAAGCCGGCTGCAGAGCAGGCGGCGATCTTCACGAAGGCCTTCGAGGTGTCCCCCGCCTCCCCGGCGCGCCGTCGGCGTGGGAAGCCGGCGAAGGGGAGCTGACGGCGCAAGGGCGCGTGTCAGAACCCTCTTTCGCAGATCCTGTAGCGGCGCTCGATCTCGCCGCCCATGCCTTCCGCTGCACGGTTCATGCGTGACCTAACGGGTACTGCTCGGTCAGCACCCGGGCCTAGCTCGCGTGGTGCCCGACGGGAGGGCTGCACGTCGGTGCGGCTCCGCGATAGAGACCGTCGGTGCTGGAGACGGACGGGACCGTTTGACCGTGGTATTTGAACGGGCGGCGGTTGAGTTCGGCGGTAATTAGGAGCGTGTCGCCTTGGGGGATCTGGTTGGCGTGGATGACGAGGTCGATGCCGGCGAATGCCGCCGCCCCCTTTCTTCGCTTTAGCTGGGCTTCGATCGAAGGCTGTCGACCGCCGGGTTTCCGCGGTTCCACGAGCGGGTCATTGATTCGAGTGAGGTCTCTTTCGCCGGTTTGGGTGCAGCCGGCTTCGATCTGGGCTACCTGAGCCCTGACTCCGAGCTTCGCGAGCGTCTGGTTTGCGCCTCGTACCCCGAGGACCGAGGTGAGGGTGAGCGTGACCGAGCCGTCGGGGTTTACGGTCACGGCGTAGGCGGGTGTCGTGCTGGTGCTCGCCGTCAGGCTCAGGACCGAGGCAAGGACCGCTGCAACCGCGACCACGGCCGCGGCGGCGAGCGGAGCTCGCCGCCGGTGGCTAGGACGGTCCCGCGGGCGACTGGCGGTTCGGGCGAGCGGCCCCCCGTGCTCCTCGGCGAGTTCTGTCCAAAGACGGTTCTCGAAGCTAGACATTGTGCTTGATCTCCTTTCTGAGCTTGACTCGAGCCCGGAACAGCCGGACGCGCAGGGTGCCCGGCGAGACCCCGAGCGCAGCTGCTGCCTGTGTGGGCGTGAAACCGGCGAGGTCCACGAGCTCGACGGCCTCGCGGTCCATCTCGGGCATCGCGGCGAGCATCGCGAGCAGCTCGCGCGCTGTTCGTTGAGCGTCGATCCGCTCGAGGAGCTGCTCGGTCTCGTCCTCATCGAGCGTCTGGCGGGCCATGTCGCGCCGTGCCGCGTCGTCTCTGCGGCCCGCACGCTGGCAGTGTTTGGCGTAGACGTGTCGGGCGATCGCAAACAGCCACGGACGCTCGCAACCATCCGCGGGCCCATTCGACGCAAAGGACTTCATCGCCTCCACGAACGTGTCGGCGGTCAGGTCGGCAACGGTCTGCGGGTCACGGCTGCGACGCGCGAAGAACCCGGTCACGAGGCCCACCTCGGAGCGATAGAGAGCCTCAAATTCAGCCAGGCACCCTCCGGGTGGCGCGTCCGGGCTGCGCAAGGATGCGGCGCTTGTCATAGAGCTCATGCGTGGTAGGTGGCGCGGAGCGGGCCAGTCGTTACAGGACGCTAACCGCGCCGAGCATTTAGAGCCGCCCTCGCTTGCTGCCTGCCACCGTGGGCCCTGTCGGTCTACGCGACGGTCGCAATACAAGCCAACGGAAGGTCCGCGGTAGCCCGAGCCGGAAGCCTCGGGCCATGAGGTCGCGTCGTCATTCCTTCTCGCCGCCATGGCCCGAACAGGCACCTGAGATCCCGCCCGATTTGCTCCACTCGCCGTCAGCGCATTCGACCGGGTAGCCGTGCCCGTCTTCGTAGCTCGGGATGCAAGAGTGCGTCGAGCAGAACCCACCGCCGCCTCCAGGCGACGATTCTGATTCGGGTTCCGCCGTTTCTTCATTTTCAGGCGCTGGTTCGGTTTCTTCTTCCGTACTGGGTTCGCTTTCCGTCCTTTCTTCCAGCTGGGCTTCAGGTTCACTCGCAGGCGGCGACGATCCGGGGGACGTCGCTTCAGCTGCCGGCGTCTGCCGTTCCGGCGTGCTGGTCGTCCCGGTACTCGCGCAACCGCCAAGCGCGACCATCAGCGCGAGCATCCCAGCGACAGGCGCACGCGAGGCGACCCGCCG
>Ga0265327_10004705_pt1 | contig 11918 bp, 16 predicted proteins | sample 41621metaG_FD_202089 | JGI IMG/M metagenome (GOLD analysis project Ga0265327, IMG submission 202089) | Rhizosphere microbial communities from Carex aquatilis grown in University of Washington, Seatle, WA, United States - 4-16-21 metaG | ecosystem: Host-associated > Plants > Roots > Rhizosphere...
ACGCCGCTGGCACGGCCTCCGACCCCTGGGCCACGACGCTGCCGGGGTCCTACAGCGCCGGGACGGCGGGCTACATCATGGGCCACAACCTTGATACCAACGTGGGCAGCCGGCTGGCCACCTCAGGGTACACCACGCCCCCCACAGCCGGCACGATTGCCACAGCAGTGCTCACCGATACGACCGACACGGGCACGGTCGGCAGCCTGGGCTACCTGCTGGGACACGCTCCCTCGTGGTACGCCTCGCCCAGCACGATTGCCACGGCGGTCTGGACGGTGGACGTCAGCACGGGCTTCTCGGGGAGCCAGGCCGGCGCCAAGCTCGAAGCACTCAGCGCGGGCGACCCCTGGGCCACGACGCTGCCGGGGTCCTACAGCGCCGGGACGGCGGGCTACATCATGGGCCACAACCTTGATACCAACGTGGGCAGCCGGCTGGCCACCTCGGGTTACACGGTGCCGCCCACAGCCGGCACGATTGCCACAGCGGTCTGGACGGTGGACGTCAGCTCAGGTTTCACGGGAAGCCAGGCCGGCGCCAAGCTTGAGGCCGCCGGTACGGCCTCCGACCCCTGGGCCACGGCGCTACCAGGCTCGTACAGTGCCGGCACAGCCGGTTACATCATGGGCCACAACCTGGACACCAACGTGGGCAGCCGGCTGGCCACCTCGGGTTACACAGCGCCGCCGACGGCCAGTACGATCGCCACGGCCGTCTGGACCGTCGATGTCAGCTCGGGCTTCACGGGCACACAGGCCGGCGAGTGCTTGCTACACGCCGCGGCCGCCACCGATCCCTGGTCGATCGCCCTGCCCGGCGTCTATGGCGCCGGCACCGCCGGCTACCTGATCGGCCACAACCTGGACACCAACGTGGGCAGCCGGCTGGCCGCCTCGGGTTACACAGCGCCGCCGACGGCCAGTACGATCGCCACGGCCGTCTGGACGGTCAACATCAGCTCGGGCTTCACGGGGAGTCAAGCGGGCGCCAAGCTCGAGGCGCTCAGCGCGGGCGACCCCTGGAACACGGCGCTGCCGGGGTCCTACGCGACAGGTACGGCCGGCTACTTGCTGAGCCAGAACCTCGACGCCAAGATCTCCACGCGCTCGACCTTCGCCGGTGGCGCCGTGGCCAGCGTCACGGCCGGCGTGGTGCTGGCGGCCGCCGGCTTGGACGGCATCACGATCGAGACCACTGGCAGCGGTGCACTCAACGGCCGCCAGGCCATCGCTCAGGTGCTTTCGGCGACGACCGGGCCGCTTGCAGGCACACCGCCCCGCGGCACGGCCGGTACGATGATCACCAAGGATCCCACCGACACCGATCAGCGGCTGCAGGTCGATGTAGACGGTTACGGCAACCGGACGGCCGTACGGCATTATCCCCCGGCCTAACGCCTGGAGGCGCCCGTGTACTTTCCTGCAAGCTACTACCCGCCCAGCTATTACCCGGGCAGCTACTACGACAGCAGCTCGGACACCAGTCTCTCTGTCGGTGAGCCTGTGCCTCCCACGCTCGTGGCGCCGCTGGTGCTGCCTCCAACGCTCTCCGGCAGCCCGCCGGCCGGCAGCGCTATTAGCCTCAGCTTCGATACGGTCGTGTACGTACCCACGACGGGAAGCTACCTCGTGACCCAGAACGCTCAAGGGACGGTCACACTCGTACCCTTCGCCGATCGCCGCACGGCGCTGGCTCAGTTCCTCAAGGCCGGCCGCTACACGGTCAAGAGCATCCAGGGCTCGGTCGTCACCCTCCAGCCCGCCTGAACTCTAAAAGTGTTTTTGCGGCGCGCTCCGCGGCGGAGCGCGCCGTCAGAGGATTTCGTGGCGCTCCGCGGCGGAGCGCGCCGATAACAGACCGCAGGCCCCGCGCTTGCGAGGAGGTGGCCTGCGCGCTCAGGACAAGGGCGCCCTACAATGCCGCGAACTCTCGCCCGAACTCGGGCCAAGGTAACATGATGCAAACCGTTGGGTTTCTCCACATGAAGGGGGGAGTGGGCAAGACCAGCAGCGTCTTCCACCTCTCAGGCGTCTTTGCTGAACAAGGCCGCCGCGTCCTGCTCGTCGATAACGACCCTCAGGCGTCGCTGACGCAGGGGTTTCTGGGCCCCACGGCCGCGGCCGCCGTGGCCCCCGCGGCCAGTGTCGCCGCGCTCTATCCGGCGGGAGCGGACCCGGTGCCAGAGGCTCTGCTGGTGCGCGACGTCCTGCCCGGGGTCGATCTGGTGCCGGGCTCGATCGCCGCGGTACGGTACAACCGCCCGGTCCCCGACGCGTTCTGGGATGAAGGACAAGAGGGGCTGCGGCTCTTTCTGGAACAGCTGGCGGGCCAGTACGAGCTGGCGCTCATCGACTGTCCCCCCAACCTACACCTCTGCAGCTGGGCGGCGCTCGTGGCGGCCCAGGCCGTCGTGGTACCGCTCCAGCCCGAGGACTTCGGCAGCCAGGGGCTGGCCCCCTTGCACGCCTCGGTCGCCGCGGCACGGGCCGCGGCCAACCCGGCGCTGACGCTGACCGGCTATCTGCTCTCGATGTATGACAAGCGGCTCGCGGTCCACCTGACCTACGAGGAGCGGTTGCGGGCCCGTTACGGCGCCCTGGTCTTCAGCGCGGTCGTGCCCCGGGCTAAGGACTTCGTGGAAGCGGTGACCATGCGCCGTCCCGTCACGGTGACGAAGCCGCGGTCGGCGGCGTCCAGGGCCGTACGCGCCGTCGCCGCCGAGCTCCTGACGCGCCTAGGCATGTGCGCCACGAACCAGGAAAGGGGGGCGGCATGAAAGCGGCCGAGCGGCTCCGTGCCTTTACAGCCAATATCGATGACTCGACGGCTCCCGAGCGGGCCGGCGCCAGCCCGGCCGTGACCCTGGCGCCTCAAGGCGGCCGGCACCAGGGGGTCAGCCGCGTCAAGGGGGCCCTCGAGCTCCCGCTGGACCGGCTCGTCGCCGACCCCGCGCAGCCCCGCCGCGAGTTCGAGCCCGAGAGCCTGGAGCGGCTGGCCCGCAGTCTCAGGACGCGAGGACAGCTGCAGCCGATCCGGGTGCGCTGGGACGAGACTCTGAATCAGTGGATGGTCGTGACGGGTGAGCGGCGGTTTCGCGCTGCGCAGCTAGCTGGCCTGGCCACGCTGGCCTGCGTCGAGACCGAGCAGCCGCTCTCGCCCGATGAGGTGCTCGAGGACCAGCTCACCGAGAACTGCCTGCGCGACGACCTGCTGCCGATGGAACAGGCCCGCGCCTTTCGCGCGCTCATGGAGCGGCGAGGCTGGTCGCAGCGGCAGCTGGCCGAGCACCTGGCCATGGCCCCCTCGACCGTGAGCCGGGTCGTGGCACTTCTGGAGCTGCCGGATGACATTCAGGAGGACGTCGAGGGGGGCAAGATCACGCCCGACCTGGCCTACGAAATCGGTAAGGAGAAGGACCCCGATGAGCGCGCCCGCCTGACCGGGGAGGCTAGGGCAGGGCGGCTCAGTCGGGACCAGGCCAGAGGGAACAAGGAGCGGGGTTACCGGGTCCGCTATCCGGTGCGCGGCGGCCACGTGGCCGTCACGCTGGCCAGCGCGGCCGCGGCTCATGACGACGTGGTGGCCGCGCTGGCCGAGGCACTCAAGAAGGCGCGAGGAGAATCACGCGGAGCTGCTTGAGGCGGGTGTGCCTTTCTGTACGGAATCGCGCGCCCACGGCTGCATCGTCGTCTCCAGGAGGTGCCACTGCTCCACGGTCTCCGTGGCGCCGAGAACCGCCAGTGCCTGAACCAGCAGGCTCACGGCGTCCTCGCGCTGACGCCGCGCAATGACCTTAAAATCACCCAGAGGCAGCGTCGCGTAACTGCATCTGAGGTCTGAGTTCATCGCGCGGAGCGCGTTATTGACGTTCGTCAGATCCGCCGCTGGCTTCGGCGCAGCCGGTACGGCTGGTGCTGGCTCGTTCGGCAGAGCGCTGGCCAGCCGCACCAGGTCGTACTTACCCAGGAATTCGCGGACGACGACGGCCTCCTGCGCCTCCCACTCGTAGTACTCGCCGGGCTCCAGAGCCGCCGGTGCCGTCTCCAGCCAGACGATCTCCCCCTTGACGCGCGCGGCCTCCCGCAAGGCCGTCAGCGACGGGCTGCTCTTTTCCTCCCACTCCGCATCGTCGTCGAAATCGACGACGTAATCGGGATACTCCAGAGCGGCCCGCTCGGTGACATAGGAGCGCAGGTTGTGATAGCCCTGCGCCTCGGCCAGCCGCAGCCGTTCCGAACCGTGCACCGTGATCCAGGCCTTCTGGCCGGCCTGGAACGCGGCGTCGGCCTCCTTCCTGGCTGCGGTCCGCGCCGCGTCCTCCGCTTCACGCTCCACCCTGCGCTGGTCGAGCTGGGCCTTCAGCGCCGTGTTACGCTCATCGAGCAGCGGCCTGAGCCGGGTGTCGATGAACTCCTGGACCCGGGGATCCTCCCGCCAGTTTTCGGCCACGTTGTCGGGGCGTCTCAGGTGGTAGTCCCAGAGCATTTCCCCGTTGTACCAACTGCCGTCCTTGGCCAGCAGGGACGCGGGTTCGGCCGCGAGCACACTCTGGATGAAGGCCTCGCGACGCTGCGCGTGCGCGGCGTCCCGGGCGTCCTGCTCGGCCCAGAAATCCTCTAGCAGGCGCTCCGCGCCGGCCACGTCACCAGCAGGGGGCAGAAAGTCGGCGGTGTAAAGCTCGCCGCCCCAGCTCGGATGCTCCGGTACCGTCAGCTTCAGCTCGAGCGTACCGGAGTAGCTGTACCCGCGCTCCGCCAGCTGCCGCCGCACCTCCGTACGCAGCAAGGCCAGTGGCACTTCCACATGCTGACAGGAGTCCAACGGCACGCCGCGCTCAATGAACGCTGCCGCCTGTACCGTCCTGCTCAAATCGAACTTCAGCCTCAACATCGCCATCGCTCTTGCTCCCGGGCCCACCGGCCCAGTTAGAAAACCTGCGCACGGACCACCGTCCGTCCGCGCAGCCGCGCCACCGCGCAGCCGCCTACACCCAGCCTGCGTCCGACCACGGCCGCGAAGCCGTGCCAATCACGAACGTGCGAGCATGAAAGTTCAGCGCGACCGCCGCCGGGTGAGCCGGAGCTGGGCGGTCAGGGGGGCTGTTGTCTGCGGGCGGGGCCGGGCCGGGGCCGGGGCCGGGGCCGGTTGCGTCTGGCCGCGCACGAGGTCATCGTGAAAGCCGTGACAGCGCCCGCAGTAAGAGAACTCGATGTCCTGGGGGTGTTTGCTGCGGATCTGACAGATAGGGCAAACGATCGAGACAGGCATGCTCACGCTTCTCCGCCAGGGAAGAAGGGCGTCCATGCCCGTGGGACAAGGGACAAGCTCAGGCTATCGCATCTGTACAGTATGTCAAGACCGTACTAGCTCGGCTTGACCCGCTTGCTGGACGGCCGCAGCGCCTGCACCGTGGCGTTCTCACGCCACTTGTTCCAGGCGGCGATGCACATCCTGTACATCTCCTCGGAGTCGACCCCGCGCTTGCCGCCGTTGGCGGCGCTGCGGGACAGGCAGGTCGTCGTGAGGTAGTGCCGCAGGTGCCAGCGGGCGTCGCTTTTGACCAGGTTCGTACCGTCGGCCACGTCCTGCCAGAACAGCGGCGCCACGGTCGGTACGCGGTCGAAGGTGGCGAAGAGCGCCGCCAGCACGGGCTGACGGCACATGAGCTCGAGTGCCGGCCGATCGAGAGTCTCAAAGAAGGCCCCCACCAGCCGGAACAAGGCCGCGTGGTCCCGCGTGATCAGGATTGCCAGCTCGGCCGGCCCGCAGGCTTTCTGCTGGGACCGGGTGGCGAACAACCAGAACCGGACGCCGGGAGGCAGTCGCGTCACGGTGTTCTTGTTGAGCCCAGCCACCGCGTCGGAGCCCACCAGCTCCAGCCGCGTCAGGTGCAAATCGGACCGAGTCTTGGCGCGGTCATAAGAGCTGTAGAGCGCTTTTAACTGGCTCTCGGAGTCGACCGCGTAGTGCACGGCGCGGACCCGCGGACTGGGGTAGTCCCGTGGTAACCAGAGCCGGGCCCAGCTGGTGTGCTGGCCGTTGATCTTGTAACAGTCGCTGCCGAAGTCGGAGCGCGCCAGTGTGACAGCGTCCCAGTTGAAGCGCTTCCGCAGCATCTCGTCGTAGAGGTACTGCACGTGGGAATCGCCCGCGTCGCGCTCGCCCGCAAACACGGGCAGCTCGATGTACTTGATCGCCTCATCCTCGGTGAAGAGGAGCGAGCGGTCGCTAACTACCCGGGCGTTGAGTTCCTCGAGGGGGATGGCAAACTCCCCCTCGGCGGAGATCTGGGGAACGTTCTTGAGCCCCCGACTCTCCAGATCCTGACGCGTCTTGCGCCGGTCCAGCGATACCACGGCCATGAGCTCTCCTTGGGGTTGGGGTTTCACGCTGTGACCAGCGTCAAGGGGGGCACGTCAGGGGGTAACTCCCGCGCGAGCAGGGCCCTGAGGGCGTCCAGGGGCTGCTCGGCCGCCAGCGCCTGCGTCACGGCCTCGGCGTCGAGCAGTACCGTGCCATTGTTAGCGGCGTAACAGGCTACCGGCCTGTCCATGCCGGGCCGCCACCAGGTGTAGCTCGCGTCGTACTCGGCCTCGGCCTCGGAGTGGACGGCGTAGGTCAAGCCGAGCTCACGACAGACAGTCTCAAGGTCCTCGAAGTGGCCGTAGCTGGCCTGCTCGTCGTAGAACTCGACGGGCTCCTGATCCACGTGCGCCTGGTTGAGCAGGGCCAGGCACTCGCGCCGCGTCAGCGCTTCCGCCCCCCAGTCGGAGCTGACGCCTTCAGCCGCGGCGGCGGCAGCCAGGGTCAGCCGCCGGCGCCGCGAGAGAGTTCCTCCGATCGTGATATGCCCGGACATGTACGTGCCCATGCTCAGGCTCCTGGTGTAGGGGTGTAGTCAGGGTTGACGTCGAAGCGCGTGGTCCCTCCGTGTTCAGGGCCGAACCGATAAAGCGCGCCGCTTTTGAGCAGGCTCTTCACGGACTCGCGCGCTCGTGACACCGTGAAATGGTGGGCCTGGTCGTTCTCGTCGCGGTAGAACCCCACGAGGTCGTCGCCGGCCAGAGTGACGCCGCGGCCCTCCGTGAGTCGGGCCAGTTCCAGTGTCAGGGTTTCGGTCATGGTCATCGGGGCTTGCTCGCTTCCAGCTCGCGCAAGGTGCGGTCCACGTTGAACGCGGCTGCCTGGAACCGACGCAGGGTTTCCAGCAGGCGGGCCTGCCAGCAAGCCAAGGCCTCGGCGTAAGTGGGGAAGACGAGCTCGCGTTTGCGATGCCAGGACAGCTCGAAGCCGTAGCTATTCCCGCAGCTGTAAATGTAAGCCGGTGTGACGCGGATCACCCCAGACAACTTTCGGATCGGCTCCTCATACTGAGTGGCCCAACCCTCGCAGATCCAGTGCATGGAATCGCGCGCGTACTCGTACATGTTCGGGTTGACCTGGTACCAGGTTTGCGGCGGGTCGAACACCTCTGCCTTACTGTGTTTTGCCATCGGTGGCTCCTGAAAGTGCTTTTGCAGAGCCGCCGGTCAGGGCGGCCACGCAGGGCCGGTCGGAGAGGCCCAGCAGCGCAGCGGCGAAGTCCTCCAGGCTCAGCCGGAGCACCAGCCGCTCCCGTGAGTCAGCAGTGCGCACGATCAGGCTCACGGGGCGCTCCTCCTCGTTGCTGCGGCGGGTGATCGCCAGCGTCGCCGCTTGTTCCTGAAGCAGAAAACCCACGATCAAGCTCCTGTAAGTCGGCAGTGCGAGCGTTCAAGAAGACAGAGGGCTGTCGACGGTGAGCTCCAGGACGAGACGCACCAGACATTCCGCCCTGACGCGGTCGTACTCCGCCCAGGCCAAGGCCCTGACGCGGTCGCACTCCGCCCAGGCCGCGGCCGTGACGCGCTCGTACTCCGCGTAGGCCGCGGCCGTGACGCGCTCGTACTCCGCGTAGGCCGGGGCCGTGACGCGGTCGTACTCCGCCCAGGCCGCGTCCCTGACGCGGTCGTACTCCGCGTAGGCCGCGTTCCTGACGCGGTTGTACTCCGCGTAGGCCGGGGCCGTGACGCGCTCGTACTCTGCCCAGGCCAAGGCCCTGACGCGGTCGTACTCCGCCCAGGACGAGCCTGTGACGCGGTCGTACTCCGCCCGTACTGTCTCAGGGAGGCGAGGGGCAAGCCAATCGATATCGAGACCCACGGAGCAAGCCTTGAGAACAGCTTCGACCGTCACCTCGGCGGAATCACCGAAGGTCTCGCGAAACAGCTCGAGCTGGTCCTCACAGGGCGCCAGACTCTCGAGCAAACGCAGAGAGAATGTACGCATTAGGCTTTCCTTACAGGAGAAGAGGGTGGGAACACATCAGCTTGCGTTCAAGCTCGCGTCTGTTTGACGTCTTGCTAGTTCCGCAATCAGGTCCTCGGTGCGCACTGTCGCCAGCACGCGACGCACCCGCCGGGCCTCGAGCTCCGCGGCCGTGGCCACCTCCGCCCAGACCTCGCGGATATAGGTATCGGGCGAGTCCTGATAGGCGTCTCGGCCCACGAAGACCCAGCCCACGACGGTGCTCGTGCCGTCAGGCTGGTCGCGGTACATCAGGCTGGCGCACCGGCCGTATTCTTTTCGCAGAGCGCGAAACAGCTCGCCACGCCGAGTGCGCCCCGTGGCCACGAAGCCGGGGTCCTCGGCGATCCGACAATTCCTGGTCTGGTTGACGTAGGTGGCGCGCACCAGCAGCTCGGGTGCGGCGGAGTTCAGGGCGAGAGCAGTGGTCATGCGTCGCCCCTCTCGAACTTGACCGGGATCATGCTGCCGCAGACGCGCACCTTGATGCCGTCGCGCACGATGATTTCAAGCGCCCCGGCCAAATGCTTCTCGAAGACGTAGCCGAGCTTGGATGCGACCGCCCGGCGGATCGCGTCGTCGATCTTGGCGTCGATACGGTCTGCAGTCAGCTGCTTGTCCAGGAAGCGGACAATGCGCTCCTCGAGCTCGGCTGAGCCGTAACCCTTCTCCTTAAGAAACTTGTCCACACGCTCCGTGACCACGGCCAGGGCCGCGTCGCGGGCCTCGGCACGCAGTTCGTTGGGGTCGAAGTTCATCTCGTTCTTCAAGATGTTGCGCACAGCCTTGTGCACCACGGAAGCGCTCACCTGAATGGGAGCCAGTCCGGCGTACTTCACCTCACTTACAGCGTCTTCGGTCTCTTCGCTCATGGCCTCTCCTGGGACTGTCCGATAATGGTGATTATGTTCACTCGTCGTCATCTGGTGCCGGTTGTACCGGTTCGATCAGCGTGAAACCCGCGGCTTCCAGTCGCTGGCAGTACTTCAGAAACGCGGCACCCGTGCTGGAGGGACCGGTTTCCAGCCAGACCTCCACCTGGCCTGCGCTCACATCCTGGCAGACTACACGGACGGAGAAGCAGAAGACGCCCACCCGCAGCAGTTGTTTGGGCGCGGGAGGGAGCGGCAGCCAGGCCTGCCGCTGATAGGAGCGATCACGTCTGGGCTGTTTGTGGTAGCGGACGGTGCAGTGGAGTGTCACGTCGTAGTGGTACATCGGTGCCTCAAGGCTGAGTTGCAGACTCGCGCGGGGTCAATTCCAGCTCGACGCCGACGGCGCTCGCGTAACTCCAGAGCGTCGCGAATGTGGGATTGACCGTCTTGCCGCTCTCCAGACGGGAGAGCGTGGCCTTGCCCAGCATGGAGAGCCGGGCCACGGCCGTCAGGGTCTGTCCCTTGCGCTCCCGCGCCCGCTTGATGTGCATGACCGCTAGCTGCACCGCCCTGACCGAGCCCAGCGGGTACGGTCCTGCGTATTCTCCGGTAGCGAGCAGCTCCTCGAGGGAGGACCGCTCCCGGGAAAACCGCGCACGCTCCGCCCTGAGCTCGACCAGCTGACTGGGGCTCATCGCATCCTCCGGACCGGGATGTGTAACGTTTGTGAGCGCGCATCTCGCCTGTTTACGGGAGAGCAGTGCGCGTTCACGCAAAATTCCCGACTACGGGAACAGCCCTGTTGAGATGGGTAACGCGAGCGTGTACAAGACATAAGGCCCGCGGGCGGTAACCCGCGGGCCTTATCACACTGCGAGAGAGACTCCGGTTCGCGTTCGCACCGCGCCGGAGCGTGCAACCCACGAGGAGATGAGCTCATGGGCCAGGTCGATTCTACGCGCCCAGCGCACGCATGCAAGAGGTTTGTCCCCCACCCTGACGCCATTCTCGACGACCCCCGTCTAGGCAACTCCGAGTACCGCGTCGCCCGCGCCCTCTGCACCTGGGCCTGGGGCCGCCGCCCGGTCTGCTGGCCCTCGGACCGGGCCATCGCCCTCCGTACTGGCCTGGCCCCCCGCACGGTGCGGCGGGCTCTCCTGGACCTGGAAACCCGCGGCCTGATCGCCCGCTACCCGGCCGACCATCTCACGGGCCGAGAGATCGCACTCTGCTGGAGGTTGGTCGCTCAGGGCCGTACGGCCGGTAGCCCGAGGCCGCCGTCCCCCAGGCCAAGCACGGCCGCAAAAGTGTTTTCAAGAGAGTCCAAGGAAATCAAGACGGCTCGCCGCGGCGGGGGTCACGAACCCCCCGCCGGCCGGCCGACCCACGAACCCCCCCTACCCTGCACGCCGGCCGACCTGGCCGTCGTGACCGCGCTGGCGCACTCACCCCACGCTCCCCTCGCCCGCCTGGCCCGGATCGTACTCGCCGGCACCGCCGTGCCGCAGCCGGCGGATCCAGGCTGCCGTGACGCCGTACCGCCGGGCCAAGGCCCCGGCCACGCCCCGTCCCAGGGGTGCCGCCCGAATGGCCGCCACGGCCTCCGTGGTGAGCCGGGTCCGCCGCCCGTTGCGGCGGCGATAGCCCCGGCTGCCGAGCGGCGTCGCGACGACGCCCGCGGCCGGCACGTCCGGGAACAACTGCCCCGTCTGAATCCGCCAGACGGTACTACGGCTCAGGCCGAAGCGCCGGGCGAGATCCGCCACGGCGACCAGGCCGGCGAGCCCCTTGATGACCGCGGCGTCCGCGGCCGTCACCCGCAGCCGGCGCCGCGGGCTCATGGTGCCGCGTCGCACTTAGGCAACGCCCACAGCCTCACAGACCCGACGGCGGCGGGGACTGCGCCGCTCCCCCGCGTGCCGCCGCGAACTCTTGGGCCGCACCTTGACGTCGCGCGTCAGCCCACGGCCGGCGGCGCGCAACGACTCCTCGACATCGAGCAGATCGATGTACTGCTTGTAAGCCGCCTTGCTGCCATAGCAGCCCGCACCGAGCATAGGATAGCGCTGGCGCATGGCCGTAGCGGCGGCCAGGTACTCCGGGCTGGGAGGAGGCACCAGGCTGGGGAAGTCCGTATCCTCGTAGCGCCCGCAGAGCGTGAGAAAGGCGTTCAGCTTGGCGTTGTTGGTCGTCAGGCTGGCCTCGCGGAGCACGCGAGCGTAAGCGCCGAAGACGGAGTCGGCGCGGTAGCGGAATGCCGTCAGCTCGAGTATGCGGCTGGGCTCGGGTTGTTCGCTGCGGGCCAGCTGCAAGGACGCCTTCCGGTGCCAGCGGGCGCGCTGCCGCTTGAGCGTCCGCCGCACGAAGTCGTCGAACTGAACCCAGCCCCCCTGTTTGAGCAGGCGCGGCAGGTCGGCCGTACGGATTCCGTACACCGAAAGCTCCTGACCCAGCAGCACTCGCAGGTTGCACGCGTCGTTCCAGACGACCCTGGGCTCAACCAGCAAGCGCTCGGCGCTCTGACTGGCCAGCCGCCGTGTGTACACGGTTTCGCGGCAGATCTCGACATAAACGCCCCCGGCCGAGGGCGTCTCGCACGGCGTGGCGGAGAAACTGTCGTGCCAGAGCCGGCGCAGCCGCGTCCGCTCCTGCCGCGGCCGCGGCCGCCGCTCCACCGGAGGGCGGGGGACCTGCGAGAGCCGGACCACCTTGTCC
>Ga0265327_10004707_pt1 | contig 11917 bp, 4 predicted proteins | sample 41621metaG_FD_202089 | JGI IMG/M metagenome (GOLD analysis project Ga0265327, IMG submission 202089) | Rhizosphere microbial communities from Carex aquatilis grown in University of Washington, Seatle, WA, United States - 4-16-21 metaG | ecosystem: Host-associated > Plants > Roots > Rhizosphere >...
CAACCGATGAACATTGAGAATCCTGAAATCAGCCTGGTCATCCCGTGCTACAACGAGGAAGGCAACCTGCGCGAGCTTATCAAAGCCATCCGCGAGTCCGTGGACCCGCTGAAGATCGCCTACGAAGTCGTCATCACCGACGATTGCAGCAAAGACAAGTCGTGGGAAGTTCTCAAAGAGCTAGCCGCCAGCGACCCGCGCATCCGCGTGCAAAAGTTTGCATTCAACTGCGGCGAGAGCGCCGCCAGCTTCGCCGGTCTCAAGGCCGCGCGCGGAAAATACCTGTTCACCCTCGATGCCGATTTGCAGAACGACCCGAAGGATCTTCCAAAATTCCTGGAGCAGTTGAAACACTACGACTGCGTCTGCGGCACCCGGGTGAAAGTGCGCGGCGAAGGCGACCATTTCATCCGCGTGGCTTCCTCGCGCATCGCAAACGCCGTCCGCAATAAGTTGAGTGGCGAAAAGATTTCCGATGCCGGCTGCACTTACCGCGCATTCAAACGCGAATGCATTGAGAACTTGAAATTCTTCAAGGGCATGCACCGCTTCCTGCCGACGCTGTTCAAGATCGAAGGCCACACGGTCACGGAGATTGAAGTGAGCAATAATCCGCGTTTCGCCGGTCAGAGCAATTACGGCGTGTGGAACCGGCTGTTCGCGTCGTTCTACGACCTGCTCGCCGTCCGCTGGATGAAGAAGCGGATGTTCAAATACCAGGTCGCCGAGCGAATCAACTGAGGACAAAGATGGAGAGTGGAGAATTGAGGATGGCCGGAGCCGCCGTTTCATCCTCCTTCTTCAATCTTTCATCCTCGTTTCAGCCTTTGACGTAACCCTCAATCGGCTCCGCGCCAATCGTTCCGGCCAGCTTCTTCAGGTAATCCGGCGACTCGACAGCTTCCAAGGTTTTCCGGGCGGCGGTCAGGCGTTCGGCGATGTGCAACTGGTCGGCGATATCAGCGTAATTCGGGCGGCGCAGAAACTGGTTCAGACATTCGACATGGCGTTTCCACAGGGCGCGGTCAATCTTCTGCTTCGCCGCCAGCCGAACGGCATACCATGGACTTGCCAGCAGATATTCGCGCGTGAACAGCTTCCGGATTTCCGGGTGCTCAAGACCTTTCCCCTCAAACTCGTCGTTCCGCATGATGTGCAGCAGCGCCTTCAGCGGCGGACTAGCCTGCGCGATGCTGCCGTCGTCGAAATACATCTTTGCGACGCGCTGCTGCGTGGCGATGATGTTCTCCATGCCGTCCGCAAAAATATCTTTGCTCTGCAATTCCGGTTTAAGCATCGCCTCGGTGAAGACGGCATGCGGATGATTGAATACACGGCCGAAAAATGCGTGGACAAACCGTGCATTGATTCGCCAGCCGAGCCGGCTGGCGAGCACTTTTTTGCCGGCGTGATCAAAGTCCGCGCACTTTTCGAGAAAACGGTTGGCGATGAGAAATTTTGGATCATGCTCCTCGGCGCTCATGCGCGACCAGACTTCCGGCACGATCAAGCTCACGTCGTGATCGACGCGGAGTTGCGGGCCAACGTAGCCAGCGGCGGTGACGAACACGTTGTGGCCGGTGAGGATGAACGATACGAGCGCGTTGTTCAAGTCAATGATCGGCGGCAATGCGTTAAATGGGCCTTTCGTGAGCGCGCCTTCGGAGCCCGCGCCGGTCGTGGATGGCGACTTGCCGGTCATGCTGCAGATCACTTCCATGAAAAATTCCGGCAACTCCATGAAGTGCACCGGATTGTAGCAGGCAAGCGGGCGCATGCCTTTTTCCGGCGGATTGTTGCGGCGGCCCGGCAGCACGGCGGTGACCGGCGTGGGCAACGGCTGGCTCATCGGCACGCGGCGGCGCAATCGCGCCGAAATTTCCGCGAGATACGTTTCGCTGGCGCGGACCAGGTCGGGCCGTTTTTGCAGATAGCGCGGATTTTTCGTCGGCTGGCCGTCCACCAGGCGCGGGTTGGCGGTGCAGACAAAATAATCCGGCGTGCCGGTCTCGGCGATTTCGCGGATAAATTTCTGCATCGGCTCGGTGAACTGGCAAAACCCCAGCGTGTCCGCGAGCATCGCCTCCGCCTCGGCTGGCGTGAGCGGCTGGTAATTGGAAAAGAAATTCTCCGGCTGGATGAAGTCATTTTCTGCCTGCTTGTCGTAGCCCCGATGGATAGCGTCGTCGGGCCGCTGAAACAAGCGCTGTTCGCAGTTCTGTACGAATTTCAGGGAGAGATTTTTATCCGTGTCTTCCGGCAGATTGGCCAGCCCGGCGGCGGGTACCACCATTGAAGCCGTGATGTCGTCCTCCATCTGCACTTTGACGGCGGGATGGAAATCTTTACGCAAACCAAAGGTGCGCCACGCGCCGTCGTTGTCGAAACCAACGCGCAGATACGTCGTGACGAGCTTACGATTGTCGCACTTCAGTTCATTGCCGGGCGTGCCGTTGATGATGTCCACGCTGAAGTGGTCGCGCCAGTTGCCGTTCCACTCGGGCTTATAATAGCGCTTCACGACGAAGACGAGCTCCTTGACGTATTGCGGCACGCCGGCAAGCCAGGCGTTGTATTCCGACGTGTAATCGTGTTCGTCCGGCGTGAGCAGTTTGATGACCGAACCAAGGGAGCGCTCGGCCGCCAGCACGCTGCGCTGGTCGGTGCGCGACTTGTCGGCGAAACGATTTGCGTAATCGCGGTCAATCAATTCGGCGACTCGGTCAAAATCTTTCTTCAAATCCGCGACGAACACCGGGCCGGTGAGAATCGCGTCGGTGATGGGCTTGGAAATCTCCGACTTGCCGCCGCCGGAAACCGTGCAGGGCTTATGACAGAACGTGCCCTCGGCAAGGGTGCCGACCAGCCGCCATTGACGCCCGTGCCCGGGTGGTTTTTCCATTGTGATTTTGTAGCCGGACGGGCGGACATAGGTTTTATCCGGCGAGAGGTGGAGGCTTTGTTCGCCGGACCGCGGATTCGTCCAAAAAATCTTCTGGCTCTGCAAATCGAAACGCGCCGAGGCAGGCACGTAGACAATTTCCAGGAACTTCTTGTCCACCGCGTAGCCTTCCGGCTGCACGGCCATGATGTCGCCGAACATCGCCGTCATCTCCACAAACGAATGCGGCAGACGACGCGTCAGCACGTCGCCGTCAAATACCTCGCCCAAATCGTAGCTTGGAAAAACCAGCGCGCCGCCGGCATGTTCTTCCTCGGCGAGGCCGAAAAGATTGGCGGCAAAACTCAACTGCGTCTTCACCTCTTTTTTGCAATAGCCGAAATAGTTGTCGGCGATGACGGTGACGATGACGCCGGATTCGTCGCGGCAGGTCAGTTTGAAGGCGTTGCCACCGTTGTAAAGTTCGTCTTCCTTTTTCCAGCACATGCCGTCACGGCGCTGGCGTTCGGTGGCCTGGTCGAAGGGCGGCAGGCCAACGGATTTTTTTGTCACCTTCGTCAGGTGCGGCGCGAGAATCACGCAGCCGGTGTGGCCGGTCCAATGTTCGCTGTCGAGCGCGGCGTCATTTTCCGGCAGCAACGGGTCACCCCCGTTTTCAAAAATGGCTTCAACAAAATCCAGGTTGCTTACGAGGCTGCCCGGCACAAAGAAACGGACTTCCATTGTCTTCTTTTTGGTGAAACCGGGGACTTCCGGGCAGACGAGCGGCCGGATCAGCAGTGAGACGAAACATTCCGCCGGCTGCGGCTGCGTGGCGGTAAAGGGCAGTTTCAGCAATTCCTTCGGCGGCGTCAGCGCGAGCTGGAGAATTTTGGCGAAGGTGATTTTCGGCACACCCAGCTTGTCGTCGGGAATCGGCAAGCCGCCTTCAGTGACGTGAAAAATGCCGGCCGTCGTGCGGCGGTCGCTTTTGGGATTGTGTAAAACGCCCTGCTTGACGCGGTAGGAATTGATGATGTCCGAGGTGAAATCATCGCGGTCCACCGGCAACGAGAGTACGCGCGCCAGGCCGGCACGTTCGAGCGTTAGCGTGTGCGAAGGCAGCTTGGGCACCGGCGCGTCCTGTAGATAATCGTAGAGAAACGTCTGGATGCGCGCGTCGGCGGGGCAAAGATGCTGTCCGAGGAGCCGGTCCTTTTCGCGCGACCGCGCGGCCATGGCGGCGGTGACCTCAAGAAATTCGCGGTCGCCCTGCATCGACACCGGCGGGCAGCCGATCAGGGCCAGTTTCACGTTGATGTGGGCAATAAGATGGGCGGGCAGCTGGCTGTTCATATTTTAGTAGAGGCCTCGGATCTTCTCACCGAGTTATAACATCCTTGCCCATATGATGCCCGCAATCAGCCGGTTGGTAAATGATATTTGCTGTGTAATCCGGCTATTTTGACCAGCCAGATACGGCCGGCGCATGGTAATTCGCTCTGGTCTCGGAACAATAATTCCGGTAAAAGGAATTCAGTGTCTTTGCAAGTCAAACTCCATCTGACCACGATACTTCGCCTGTTGGCGGTGGGGGGGCTTTTTTTACTGGGTGGCTTATTGCATAAAATGACCTTCCCGCCTTGCGATCAAGCCATCCTGTTCTGGCCGCCAACGGGTCTTGCTCTGGCAACCATATTGGTTCTCGGCTATCGCTTCTGGCCGGCTGTCTTGGTTGGGGTGGTTTTATTTTTGCAGGTGGGCGGTGTGCCGTTTGGAATTTTTACCGTGACTACTTCGGTGGGCAACACCTTGACGGCACTGGGCTGCGCCTTCTCGTTGAAGCGGTTCTTGAGGTTTGAGAATACCAACGAGCGGATGGGCGGAATAGTGGGCTATATGCTGGTGGCCGGTGTTTTTGGGGCGGTACTCAGCGCCGCCAGCAACGCTGTGGGCCTGACCTACGCTGCGGGAATTTCCCGGGCGGCACTATTTCCGAACCTGTGGACTTGGTTTATGCCAAACGCTCTTGCCTTGCTGGTGCTGCCGCCGTTCTTCGTCGCCTGGTCGGCTCCTTCCCTTTGGCCTTGGGACCTTCGGCGAACGGTTGTGGGGCTGATTTCTCTGGCGCTGTTGATAGCCAGCATAATCGGGGCATTTACCACCTGGTTTCTCTATGGTATCCAGAATTTTCTACTGCCCTACCTACCCGTCCCATTTTTGTTATGGGCCACGTTTTGGTTTGGTCCGCGCGGGGCGGTTACCGGGACACTGGTATTGTCATCGTTGATATTTTATTTTTTGTTCCTAGGACAGGGATTGGCCGACCACAAGCCCGAAATCTTACAGACCCTTGGGCATAACATCTGCCTGATGGCGGTGGTCAATTTACTCTTTGCCGCTGTGGTCACCGCTCGCCGGCGGGTGGAAATCAATTTGGCGGTAAATGAAAAACGTCTACGCAACGTCGTGAGCGACCAGACGGATTTGATCTGCCGTTTCATGGCTGACGGCACCATCACTTTTGTAAACCCGGCGTTCGCCGATTTCCTGGGCAAACCGGAGGCCGAGTTGCTGGGCACCAGCTTTTTCAAGCCGATGGAAGATTCCGAGGCCATATCCCTGAAGCAAAATCTGGCCGCGCTGACGAACGATCAACCGCTTTTGAGTTATGATCGGCGCGTCGAAGCCGCAGGCGGACACAGGGAATGGCATCAATGCAACCTGCGCCGACTGGTCCACGCTGACGACCAGCAAGTAGAATTTCAAGCCGTCTTCCAAAACATCTCCGCCCGCAAAAGGGCGGAGATTGAATTGCAAGAAGCAAAAGCTGCGCTCGAAAAGATGAATCAGAAATTACGCATTACCGTGGCTGAATCCCGCAACATGGCCGAACGCGCCAATCAGGCGAATGCCGCCAAAAGCGAGTTTCTGGCCAACATGAGCCATGAGATTCGCACGCCTTTAACCGGCATTCTTGGCATGATCGAACTGCTCCAACAAACGCAGTTGGACCAACGGCAGCGGGAATTTTCCGCCGCCGCCGCCGAGAGCGCCAATGCCCTGCTCCACGTCATCAACGACGTTCTGGATTTCTCCAAGATTGAAGTCGGCAAGATGACAATCGCCAACGAGGACTTCTCGCTGCGCACCGTGGTGGACACCGTGCTGGAAATCGCCGGTGCCCGCGGTCGAAACAAACCACTCACGCTCACCGCCGTTATCCACCGCACCGTGCCCCACCGACTGACCAGCGACGCCAACCGGCTTCAGCAGGTGTTGCTCAACCTCGTCAGCAACGGCGTCAAATTCACCGACCGCGGTGAAGTGGTCCTGCGCGTCCAGCCGCTTTATCACAGCCAAAGAAAAATAACTTTGCGGTTTGAAATTACTGACACCGGCATCGGACTGAATGATGAACAAATTAAAAAACTGTTCCAGCCCTTCGAGCAGGCCGACAACTCATCGGCCCGCCGTTTTGGCGGCACGGGTCTCGGTCTGGCCATATCGCGGCGCATCGTGGAATTAATGGGCGGAAAAATCGGCGTACGCAGCAAGCCCGGCGCCGGCTCAACCTTCTGGTTTGAACTCCCGTTTAGTGTGCCGGAACAGCCGGCCATCGAGCGGAGTTATCCCGGTCTTGCCTTCACGCAAACAATCATCGCGGCGCCCAACGCCAGCCTGCGTGAGGCTATCTCCGAGCAGCTTCGCAGCTGGGGTGTGGATTGCCGGACGGTGGACAACGCACCTGAACTCACCCGGCTCATGCGGTACGATCTGCGCGCGGCCGTTATCCCGCTGGTGATTTGTGACGATGAAATGCTCAAGCTTGGCGGCGATGAGTTGCGCCAGCTAATCATCACCAGCCAAGCCAACATCCGGTTCGTTTTGCTCTCCAACCCGGTCTCCTCAATCCGTGCGGACGAATCCGAACTCGCCGCCTTCGCCAGCATCCTGCTCAAGCCGGTGCGCGAACCCGCCTTGTTCGACGCGCTCGTCAACGTGATCGCCGAAAAAAATCCGGAGTTGGCCAAGCCGGTGCAGCTCCCCAACGACTCCGGGGTTGCCCGTCCTGAAAGCCACACGCCCAAGCACACACCGATATCCAACCTGAAAATCCTGGTTGCCGAGGATCATCCCTTCAACCGCAAATTGTGCCAGTTGATGCTCGAAAACTTTGGTGCCAGTGCCGACTGGGCAGTCAATGGGCGCGAGGCGGTGGAAAAGTTTTCTGCCGGCAACTACGAAGCGATTCTCATGGATGGCAATATGCCGGAACTGGACGGGCTGGAAGCCGCCGCCGCCATCCGTAAAATCGAGGAGGAAAGAAAAGTGATCCAGCGCGTCCGCATCATTGCCCTCACCGCCAACGCGCTCACCGGCGAACGGGAACGCTGCCTTGCTGCCGGCATGGACGATTATCTCGCCAAACCATTCACCGCACAACAACTCTACCAGTCGCTGCTGGTCGCCGTGCGGGCCAATCCAGCGATGCCTGAAAAAATTGATTCCACCCGCTTGGAGCAGCTTTGCAACGAACTCGGCGCCGAGACGGTAATGGAAATAACAGGGGATTTTCTGAAGGAACTACCGGATCGGCTCGATGAAATCCGGCACTATTACGATGGCAAACAATGGCCGGAACTCGAACGCGCCGCGCATTCGCTAAAGGGGCTTTGCCTGATGTTTGGCCTGCAATCGCTCTCCACCACCTTCCTCGCCATCGAGAATGCCGCCGATGCGCAGGATGCCGAACGCGCTCAATCCAATTTGTCCGGTCTGGCAGAGCAAGCCGGGACCAGTGTCCGCCAACTTCGCGCTTGGTTGGAAAATCACCAGCCGGCCAGACCCTGACCGGAAGCGGCAAGCCCGATTATTTCACCTTCACCCGAAAGACGCTCGCGGCGGTGATTTTCCCCAAGTCCGCCTGGTAAAATTTCTCCCGGTATTCCCCGGTTTCCAACAGGTGTTGCGTCAGCTCCCGCTTGTCGCGACGGATAATGAATTTTAGTTCGTCCAAGTCATCTGACCAGCGGAAACCGTTGAAAAATTCCGCACCCGCGAACTGCGTTTTATAAAGCGCCGCCGGCGAGTAACAGGTGCCGAGGTAAAGCTGCCGCACGCCGCGCCCGGCAAAGAGCGCCACCGCTGTAGTCATCATGAACATGCCGAGGTTGCGGGCGTAATAGTTCAGGTCATAGAACGCGTAGTAGTAAAACGCCAGCGCTTTGCCTTCGAGATAGAGCGTGGCGACACCGATTTCCTTGCCGGTCTCCGTGTCGGTGAACACGAGCAGGTGCGAGATGATGGGCGCAGCGAATAGCGCATCCAGCCGCTCATAGTTCATCACGTCCTTGCCAAACTTGATGTCGGCGTAGGTCTTGAAAAAAGTCCGGCGCTCCGGCGTGTAATCAAATTTCGCGCGCGGCACCAGCTCGACACCGATGCCTTTGCCCTTGCGTAAAATCCTGCGGTTCTCGGATGATTCCTTGAACTTCGCTAGGTTCACGCGCACCTGGCGGCAAAGATAAAACCGGTCGAGGTCGCGCGACGAGGGCAGGAACCCGGCGTTGAAAATGTCCGCCGGCGTCTCGCCGTCCTCGGGCACGGCCCAGATGGCATACGGAAACTGGTAGTTTTCGTAATCGGAGTTTTGTTCGGAGAAGAGAAGCTTCATGGCAAATCAACCACGGATGGACACAGATTAACACGGATTACGGAGCGCGGGTCTGTGACCCGCAGCAATTCGGAATTCAAAACCAACACGGTTGGGGTGCGGCTCACAGAGCCGCCCCCTAAAACTTTTTTGCATCCGTGTTTATCTGTGTCCATCCGTGGTAAAAATTATTTTGCCGCCGTGGCTTCCATCGGGTACGCCGGTTGGTGGTGCCCATTCACCGATTTGCGCCGCAGCCGGAGGCGCCAGTTGGTCAGCACGTCGTAAGTCACGGAATTTTTTAGCTTGGCGATGTCGCGCACGGTGATCTCATCGCCGCCTTGTTTGCCCATCAGCACCGCCTCGTCCCACATTTGCGCCTGCGGAATGTCCGTAATGTCCACCATCAGCGCGTCCATCGCGATGCCACCCAGCAGCGGCGCGCGTTGGCCGTGGATGAGCGCGCAGCCTTCGTTTCGCACGCGCGGAAATCCATCGCCGTAGCCGATCGGCAGAATCGCGATCCGGCGCTCGGTCTTCGCCGTGTAGCGCATCCCGTAGCCGACAACTTCGCCGGTTTTCAATTTCTGGATCGCCGCGATTTTCGCCTTCACCGACATCACCGGCTCGATGCCGGGAAGCTGCCGGCAGACCTGCGATGGAAAAACACCGTAAAGCAAGATGCCCACCCGCACCATGTCCAGGTGCGCTTTCGGCAAATCCAGAAAACCGCCGCTGTTGCAGGCGTGGCGCAGCTTCACCGGAATTTGCTTTTGCTGCAGCGTGGTCAGAACTTCCTGGAAACGTGAAAATTGCAGATTGGCAAAGGTCTTATCCACTTCATCCGACTGTGAGAAATGCGTCATCACTCCTTCGAGCCGCAGTGATTTCTCGGCGGTAATTTTTTCGATCAGCGGCAGCGCCTCGTCCCAGCGCACGCCGTAACGGCTCATGCCCGTGTGAATTTTGACGTGCACCGGAACCTGCTTGCCAAAGTCCACCGCAATTTTGGCAAGCCGGCGGACGGCGTGCGGCTCGTTCAGGCAGATGGTGAGGTCGCGCGCCACGCACCATTCAAGTTCCGCCTCCTGCCGTTCGCCGAGCAGCAGCAACGGCGTGGTGATGCCGCCCTCGCGCAGAAGCACCGCCTCTTCCAGCGTGCTGAGGCCGAAGCCCCACGCGCCTTCCTCGACCGCCACGCGGGCCACGTCCAGCGCGCCGTGACCATAAGCCTCGTCCTTCACGATGGCCATGAGCCGGACGTGCTCCGGCAAATCAGCGCGGACGAGCTGCAGGTTGCGGCGGAGCTTGCCGAGATCAATCTCGGTCCAGGCCGGCCGCTGCGGAAAATTTTCAGAATCGGACTTCATCTCACCGGCAGGGAGTTAAACCCCGAAAGCCGCGAAACACACGAAAAAAATTTCCCGGAAGTCATCAGCGCGGCAACCGTGAAACCCGCGAAAAAGTTGCAAGACATTCTTGCCTCACTGCGCACCGACAGGTAACTCAAACAGGTGCAAGCGAACCATTCCAACCGGCAACTGGCATTGTGGCTGGCCGCGCTGTTCGTGACCATTCTGGGGGCCAAGCTCTGGGTAATCCAGATTTTCGGCACCAACGTGCCATTTTTTGATCAATGGGACGAAGCGCGGATGTTTTTCAAACCGTGGCTGGAGGGGCAACTGTCCTGGGGCGATTGGTTTGCGCCGCACAACGAACACCGGATTTTTTTCACCCGCGCACTGGACTGGCTGGAAATCCGGCTGAATCGCCAATGGGATCCACGGCTGCAAATGGTCGTCAACGCCATCATCCACGCAGCCTATGCCGTCAGCTTCGCGTTTTGCGTCTGGTTTTTTACTGGCAAAAAAAACATCAGGCGAATCTGTTTCGTGCTCGCGCCGATCTTTGGGCTGCCGTTCGCGGCGGAAAACACCATCCACGGCTTTCAATCGCAGATGTATTTTCTCGAAATCTTTTCACTCGCGGCCATGCTCGGTCTCGGCTTTGGCCGTGCGGGCGGCGGGATCTGGCTGGCGGGTTTATTGGCGGCGGCGGCGGCGATTTTCACGATGGCTTCGGGCTTCCTGGCGGCGGTCGCGGTGGTCGGACTGATAATTTGCCGATGCGCAAAACTCCGACGCTGCGAACGCAACGACCTCATCACGACGGCTGCCGCGCTGCTGGTCGTCGGACTTGGGCTCGCGCTGAACGTGGCCGTCGACGACCGGCGGTTCCAGGCAAAATCCATCGCCGCATTTCTCTCCGCACTGGCGGGCAATCTGGCGTGGCCTTTTGCGAATCAACCATGGCTGCTGCTGCTAACCTGCCTGCCGCTGGCATTGGTGACCGTCGAATATTTTCGCGGTGGCCCCAAGGATTCGCGCCTGGCGGAATTTGTTCTGCTCCTCGCCGGCTGGGGATTCCTACAGGCGGGCGCGCTGGCTTATGGCCGCGCCGGCCTGTCCGGCTGCAGCCGCTATTTCGACACTTTGAGCGTCCTGACCATTGCCAATTTTATTGGGATTTTTTTATTGCGGGAAAGCGCCGCGTTGCCGCAAGAGTCAGCGCGGATTCGGCGGTGGATGGTTGTGGTGTGGACGGGATCTATGCTCTTCGGGTTGTGGCAAGTTTCGCAGACGACACGGGCCGACTATTTGCAATGGAGCCGCGCGTGGGGATTGCTCGAAGAAAAAAACGTCCGCGCCTTTCTCGCCACGGCTGATGCCAGCCACTTGAAAAACAAGCCCGACCTGGCCGTGCCGTATGGGAATCCGGACAGGCTGATGGAACTGCTGCGCGATAAGCATATGCTCGCCATCATGCCGCCGGACTGCCGGATGCCGCTCCAGATGGAAAACAGTTCGCCAAGCGATGGTAGTTTTATTGAGGACGGTTTTGCTCCGGAGAAACCGAAACAATGCTTCACTCAAACCCGGGGCAGTTTCACGACAAACGGCAGCCTTGCGACCGGCACCTTCCGCAGCGCCCCGCTGCAATCGGATTTTCCAAGATTGATTCTACCCGTGTGCTGCGGTGACAGCTTGAGCGGATTACGCATCAGCGTGCTGGCCGCCAACGGAACCCAGATTGAATTGCACCCACGTGTTGCCGGCCGCTGGCACAACATCATTTTTGCGCCGCCAACCGGCCCGTTCCGGCTGAAAGTGACCGATGAAAATCCCCATTCTTGGATTGCGTTCGGCGAAATCAAAGAAGCGGGAATTTTCTCGGTGGCGGCCTTGCGGCTGGCGAATCTGGCGGCGCTGGTTTTGCTCGCGGGATTGGCCGGTTTTGTTTTTCTCTCCCTGAGAAATTTGCTCCGCCCCCAACGCGATTGGCCGGAACTGCTGATGTTTATTGCTGCGGTTACAATTTTT
>Ga0265327_10004708_pt1 | contig 11916 bp, 8 predicted proteins | sample 41621metaG_FD_202089 | JGI IMG/M metagenome (GOLD analysis project Ga0265327, IMG submission 202089) | Rhizosphere microbial communities from Carex aquatilis grown in University of Washington, Seatle, WA, United States - 4-16-21 metaG | ecosystem: Host-associated > Plants > Roots > Rhizosphere >...
ACCATGAGACGGTGGAGCGCAAGGGCTACAAAGCCTGGGCCATCCATCCCGAACACCAGCGCCGCCGCGACGGCTTCGCGCTGACCGACCCGCGCTTCGGCGACCGCCGCGTGCTGTACGAGGTCGACCATTGCATCTACTGCCACGACCGCGACACCGATTCCTGCGCCAAGGGTATGCGCAATAAAAAAGACGGAACCTACAAATCCAACCCGCTGGGCGTCGCCATCACCGGCTGCCCGCTGGAGGAAAAGATTTCCGAGATGCACGTCTTAAAGCGCCAGGGCGACAATATCGGCGCGTTGGCCCTGGTCGCCATCGACAACCCGATGTGCCCCGGTACCGGCCACCGCATCTGCAATGAATGCATGAAGGGCTGCATCTACCAGAAGACCGAGCCGGTCAACATCCCACAGATCGAGACCAATGTGCTGACCTCGGTGCTATTCATGCCCTGGGGCTTCGAGATTTACAGCCTGCTGACGCGCTGGAATCCGCTTAACGTCAAGCGCCCGCACGCGCTGCCTTACAACGGCAAAAACGTGCTGGTGGCGGGCATGGGGCCGGCCGGCTACACGCTGTCGCATTATCTGCTGAATGAAGGTTTCGGCGTCGTCGGCATTGATGGCTTGAAGATTGAGCCTTTGCCGAAAGAATTGACCGGCGACCGCAAGAACCCGCCTAAAGCCATTTACGATTTCAACGAGCTCTACGAAGCGCTGGACAAACGCGCCATGCTCGGCTTCGGCGGCGTCGCCGAGTACGGCATCACGGTGCGCTGGGACAAAAACTTCCTCAAGGTCATTTATCTGAACTTGCTACGCCACCAGGCGTTCCGCTGCTACGGCGGCGTGCGCTTCGGCGGCACGTTGACCGTTAATGAAGCCTGGGATCTGGGCTTCGACCACATCGCCATCGCCTCCGGCGCGGGCAAGCCCACCGTCATCGACCTGAAAAACAACCTGACGCGCGGCATCCGCAAAGCGTCGGATTTCCTGATGGCCCTGCAATTGACCGGCGCGGCGAAAGAATCCAGCTTGGCGAATTTGCAAGTGCGCCTGCCGGCCGGCGTCATCGGCGGCGGCTTGACCGCCATCGACACCACGACCGAGCTGCTGGCCTATTACCCGGTGCAGGTCGAAAAAGTCCTGCACCGCTACGAGAAACTCACCGCGCTGTACGGCGAAGAGACCGTCCGCGCCCGCTACGACGCCGAGGAAACCATCATCCTTGATGAATTCCTGGAACATGGCAAAGCCATCCAAGCCGAGCGCCGCCGCGCCGAAGCCGAAGGTGTTAAGCCGCATTTCGCGCCGCTGCTGGAGCAATGGGGCGGGTCGACCTTGTTCTATCGCAAAGGCATCAAAGACTCTCCGGCCTACCGGCAGAACCACGAGGAAATCGCTGAAGCGCTGGACGAAGGCATTTTCCTCGCCGAAGGCATGAGCCCCTTGGAAGCCATCAACGACGAATACGGCCATCTGCAAGCCGTGCGCTTCGAGCAACTGGAGAACCAAGATGGCCGCTGGCGCAGCACCGGCGAATTGGAAGTGCCGCTGCGTAGCCTGTTCGTCGCCGCCGGCACCTCGCCCAACACCATTTACGAAAGCGAACACCCGGACACCTTCGTGATGGACAAAAAGTTTTACCAGCGCCATGAAGTGGATTGGACGGGCGGCGATCCGGTGCTCTGGCCGATGGCCGACGAGGCCGCGCCGAAATTGGGCAAACCCGCGCCGTTCACGTCTTACCACCGCAACGGGCGCTACATCACGTTCTACGGCGACAACCACCCGGTCTATGCCGGCAACGTCGTCAAAGCCATGGCCAGCGCCAAAGACGGCTATCCGTACATCGTCCGCGTCTTTCAACAAGAATTGGCCGCGCTGGACCCCGCTTGCCAAGCCGAGCGCGACACCGATTTGGCCGAATTCCAAGCCAAGCTGGACGATGTCCTGCTGGGTCGCATCGTCGAAATCCGCCGCCTGACGCCGACCATCATCGAAGTCATCGTCAAAGCGCCGATGTCCGCCAAGCACTTCCTACCCGGCCAGTTCTACCGCGTGCAGAATTTCGAGACGCTGGCCCCGGTCATCCAAGGCACGACGCTGGCGACCGAAGGCTTGGCCTTGACCGGTGCCTGGGTGGACAAAGAACGCGGCTTGATCTCGTTGATCGCGTTGGAAATGGGCAGCTCCTCGCGTCTGTGCGCGACCTGGAATCCGGGCGACCCCATCGTCGTCATGGGCGTCACCGGCGCACCGACCGACATCCCGCGCGGCCAAACCGTGATGCTGCTAGGCGGCGGATTGGGCAACGCCGTGTTGTTCTCCATCGGCAAAGCCATGCGGGCGGCGGGCAACCAAGTGATTTATTTCGCCGGCTACCGCAACAGCGGCGACGTGTTCAAAGTCGAGGAAATCGAAGCCGCCGCCGATTTAATCATCTGGTCGGTGGACAAGCGCGAAGGCAACAGCGCAATCGTGCCGTCGCGCCCGCAAGACAAAACCTTCGTCGGCAATATCGTCGAATCCATCCTGGCCTATGCCAACGGCGAACTCGGCGAAACGCCGATTCACCTCGACGACGTGGATCATCTGATCGTGATTGGTTCGGATCGCATGATGGACGCCGTGAAGCAAGCCCGCCACGGCGTGTTGCAGCCGTATTTGAAGCCGCACCACGAAGCGATAGGCTCGATCAACTCGCCGATGCAATGCATGATGAAAGGCGTCTGCGCCCAGTGCCTGTGCAAACACATCGACCCGGAAACCGGTAAAGAAACCTTTGTCTATTCCTGCAATAACCAAGACCAGCCTTTGGATCGGGTGGATTTCCCGAACCTGCGGGCAAGGTTGAAACAAAACTCGGTGCAGGAGAAGCTTTCTTCGTTGTGGCTGGATTATTTGTTGGGGAAGACGGCGGCTTGATATTGGGCTGTAGTTGGGTTGCGGCTTTATCGCAACCCAACAAATATCGTGGAGTGTTGGGTTTCCAAAAAGACGGCAATCCAACCTACGAGACGATGGCTTTTAAATAGGTTTTATAGGCAAAACAGTGCTTCGTTACAAATACCTTCCAATTGATGACTCGTTCAAGCCACCATTCGATAAGAAAGGCTCACTTTCTATTATTAGAGACGGAACGATAAAATTCACACACCCAAGAGATTTTAACGATCCATTTGATTGCCATCCGGAAATAGATTTTAACAACTTCCTTTCAACCGAATTTCTGAAAAAAATTGGCAAAGGGCGGAAGCGGAGGTTGTCACCAGCAAAACGCATTAGCGAAAAACCAAAAATCATAGCATTGCTAAAACGAAATGAGAGCGTTTTCCGCGAAGGTATTAACAATGGCATATCAATTTGCTGCTTATCAAGGAACCCGCTTCAACTGCTAATGTGGTCGCATTACGCAAGCGGACACACTGGTTTTGTTGTTGAGTTTTTCATCCCGGAAATTGAACCAAGATCAAACCTTAATTCTTTGATTCCATTTCCGGTTGAGTATAAAAATGACAAGCCAAAAGTTGATAATTCAAAATCAAAACTTAAAGAATATGTACTCACCAAAGGGATAGATTGGAAATACGAAGATGAAGAACGTGTTATTGATTTTGACCGAAAGGCAGGAATACACGCCTACGACAGAAAGCAAAGCCTCAAATCAGTTATTGCTGGCATGAGAATGACCGATGATAACTTTGCCACCCTGAAAAATACTGTTGAAACGGTAAACGAGGAGCTTGGAACTAGTGTAACAGTCTATAGAGCGCAACCATCACCCGGCAAATTCGCGCTTTTCGTTCCTGGTAAGTTTGATGCTATTTAGGCCCATGGGATGCGCTGATGCACGAAGCTCATCAATCGCGTTGATTGCTTGATAACTAACAACCGCCATGCGAATTTATCTCGACACCTGTTGCCTGCAAAGACCCTTCGACGATCAGACCCGGCCGCGCATTAGGGTTGAAACCGAGGCGGTTCTGGCGATTTTGGCGGCGATACAAGAAGGCGAATTAACCCTTCTGAGATCCGAAGCCCTTGAGTACGAGATAGGCCGTATCCCAGATGAAAGCCGGCGGAACGAAGTTTTCGCCGTATTGGCGCTTGCCAGCGAGCGCATTGATATTACTGACGCAGTCGAAATATTGGCCGAATCGCTTGAGGCGTCCGGTTTGCGGCCCATGGACGCTGTGCATGTGGCGCTTGCGGCGACCGCACGGGTGGATTTCTTTGTCACTTGCGATGACAAGCTGCTAAACAAAAAGCCCGTTCTGTCTGGCCTTGGCTGCAAACTGGCATCTGTACTTGGCTTTTTCCAAGAGGTTTTAACATGAACGCACAAATCCAACCTATCGCGGAATTAAACCGCCGTGCGACTGATGCGCTGGTTCGGGAAGTCGGGATAGTCAACACCTTGCGCTTCCTCAATCAATTCAGAATTGGCGGTGGCGATTACACCGCCGAGCGCGATCAATTGTTCAGCGGCCTATCGGTCAAAGATATTATCCGAGAAATCAAAGCCCAGCGCCGGACTAGCCCATAGCACGAAGCGCATCAATCGCGTGGATTGCTTGATGAAAGCCGCAGGAACGAATTTCGTGTCCGTATATCTTCGCGCCGGAATTGCTTCGACTAGGCCAGGCCATGAATATGATGTGTTATGAGCCTAGCGGAACCCAGGTTGAATTCATTTGGCCCGGGGGTTATGGAGTTGCGGAATGGGATATTTTTTTCGCATAGTCCACAGTGATTAGCCAAACTTGCGGGCTGCTCTTTGCTGGTTTGCGGCTTTGTTGCGCATCTGCTTTTTCTCCGACTCGGCGAAACGGGCCAGAATCTGCCGCATCAGCGTTTGATACTTAAGCCCGTTGGCATCGGCGATGAACTTGTAATCCTCAATCAGCGCCTTGGGCAGGCGGATGGAAATCATCTGGAGTCCAAGTGACTCGTCGAGGGCTGCTTGTTGCGCGGGGGATGTTTCGACGGATTTGGCAAATTGCTCATCCCTGCCCAATTCTCCGTTGTCCCAACGTTCATCAAGGTCAATGGCATCCAAAGTGGCTTGAAGGGTTTCGGTGTTCATAATGTCATCTTTCTGTTGTTGTACAGGTTTGCTCCCTTCCTGTGCGGAGACCACACAATGGCTGTCGTAGCCTGTGCGGTCTTTTGCAGGGAAGGATTTTTACGAGTTTATCGTATTGCCTAGGAGGCCAACCCTATGGCCTATTTCTATTTGATTTATTACAATGGAAAGGAATATTTGTTGTATATTTATTTTTCCTTATCGTCAGGCTCATAGGCTGTTCTGATGACTATGTTGCCGTTTTCCAATTCAATAAAAACAACTTTCAGCAACCTGCCCATGTCAGTGCTTGATATGAACCATTGGGTAGGCGGAATGCTGCGATTCTTCTCTCTGGTATCATAGAGGAGACTTCGGTCGCGGTCAGCGAAGCATTGTTCGATTTCCTCAACGCTATACAGGCGGTTTCTTCTCCGTCGCCAGCTTGTTTCTCACCTTAGGGGAGATGATGATGCTCATAGATGTCTCTTGTATATACAATGGAAGAGCTACTTTAAACACTAAAAAGGCAAAACACAAGATGATTTTTCCTTTATCCGGCCTTTACGCCATCACCGCCGAACACCACTCCACTCCGGAACAACTCGCCCAAGCCGTCAACGCCGCGCTGCGCGGCGGCGCGAAGCTGATCCAGTACCGTGCCAAATCCGCCCACGACCGACTGGCAGAAGCTCGGCTGGTGTTGGCCGAATGCCGCGCCGCCGGGGTTCCGCTGATTATTAATGATGATGTGGAACTCGCCTTCGCGATAAACGCGGACGGCGTGCATTTGGGCAAGGACGACGGCTCCGTCCAACAAGCGCGGGAAAGGCTAGGGCAGGGGGCCATCATCGGCGTGTCTTGCTACGACTCGGTGGAACGGGCTTTGGAAGCGCAAGCCCAGGGCGCGAGCTACGCCGCGTTTGGCCGGTTTTTCCCGTCGGCCAGCAAGCCCAACGCGCCCTGCGCGCATTTGGAAACCTTGATTGAGGCGAAACGGAAATTAAGCATTCCCCTAGTCGCCATCGGCGGCATTACGCCGGATAATGGCAAAACGTTGCTGAATGCGGGGGCGGACATGCTGGCGGTGATTGACGCGGTGTTCGGCACGGACGATCCCGAGCGGGCGGCGGCGGCGTTCCAGCCGCTTTTCCCTTGCCCATTGTAGAGCGGCCTTCAGGCCGCTTGGCTCGCCTGTTGTAGAGCTTTGGCAGGCTAAAGCCCGCCCTACCTGGCGAAAATCGGCTTGGCCAATGTCTATAGTCGATAATCGCTCGCATTCAGACTGGCGTTGAGCCTAGCCCGACCGGGGGCTATAATCCCGCCTCTACGGCCCCGTCGGCCCTTACGGTACAGGAAAATCCATGCCAGAATCCCATTCCCTGCTTTCCTCCCCGATCCAGCAGGACGATCTTGATCCCGCCGAAACCCGCGAGTGGCTGGACGCGCTCGAGGCCGTCATCGAGGCCGAAGGGGCCGAGCGCGCCCATTACCTGATTGAACGGCTGGTGGACAAGGCCCGCCGTTCGGGGATCAACCTGCCTTACAAGGCTAACACCGCTTACATCAACACCATCCCGCCGCACCGGCAGCCGCGCTTCCCCGGCAACGCGGCGCTGGAGCACCGCATCCGCTCGTACATCCGCTGGAACGCGATGGCGATGGTGGTGAAGGCCAATAAGGTCTCCTCCGAATACGGCGGCCATATCGCCAGCTTCGCGTCGTCGGCGACGCTGTATGAAATCGGCTTCAACCATTTCTTCCACGCGGCCGGCCGCGATCATGGTGGCGACTTGGTGTTCTTCCAAGGCCACTCTTCGCCCGGCATTTATGCCCGCGCCTTCATGGAAGGGCGGTTGACCGAGGAGCAGTTGTCGCGCTTCCGCCATGAGGTCAACGGCGACGGACTGTCGTCCTATCCGCATCCTTGGCTGATGCCGGATTTCTGGCAGTTCCCGACCGTGTCCATGGGCCTAGGGCCGATCATGGCGATTTACCAGGCCAATTTCATGCAGTACCTGCAAGGCCGCGACATCCTCAACACGGCCGGTCGCAAGGTCTGGGCGTTCATGGGCGACGGCGAGATGGACGAGCCGGAATCCCGGGGCGCGATTGGTTTGGCCGGACGCGAGAAGCTGGACAATCTGATTTTCGTCATCAATTGCAACCTGCAACGCCTGGACGGCCCGGTGCGCGGCGACGGCAAGATCATCCAAGAGTTGGAAGGCGAGTTCCGTGGCGCGGGTTGGAATGTCATCAAAGTCGTCTGGGGTTCTGGTTGGGACGATTTGCTGGCTCGCGACACCAAGGGGCTGCTGCGCAAGCGCATGGAAGAGGTGGTGGACGGCGAGTACCAGGCTTACAAAGCCAAGGACGGTGCCTATGTGCGCGAGCATTTCTTCGGCAAATACCCTGAATTGCTGGATTTGGTCGCCCATCTGTCCAATGACGACATTTTCCGTCTGAAGCGCGGCGGCCACGACATCCACAAAGTGTTCGCCGCTTACAACGAGGCGGTCAACCACAAGGGCCAGCCTACCGTGATCCTCGCCAAGACCGTCAAGGGCTACGGCATGGGCAGCGCCGGCGAAGGCCAGATGACCACTCACCAGCAGAAGAAAATGGACGAGGCGGCGCTAAGGCATTTCCGCGACCGCTTCAATATTCCCATTCCCGACGAGCAGATCGCCGAAGCGCCGTTCTACAAGCCGGCCGAGGACAGCCCGGAAATGGTTTATCTGCACGAACGGCGCAAAGCGCTGGGGGGCTATTTGCCGGTTCGCCGCCGCCAAGCGCCGCTGCTGCAAGTGCCCGACCTGGCCGTGTTTGAACCGCTGCTGCGCAAGACCGAGCGCGAGATGTCCACGACGATGGCCTTCGTGCGCATCATCACCACCTTGCTGCGCGACAACAAAATCGGCAAATACGTCGTGCCGATTGTCGCCGACGAGGCGCGCACTTTCGGCATGGACGGCCTGTTCCGCCAATACGCGATTTACTCCTCGGTCGGCCAGCTCTACACGCCGGAAGACTCCGACCAACTGATGTTCTACCGCGAGTCCAAGTCCGGCCAGATCCTGCAAGAAGGCATTTGCGAAGCGGGCGCGATGAGTTCGTGGATCGCCGCCGCGACGGCCTACAGCAACCACGACGTGCAGATGATCCCGTTTTACATCTACTACTCGATGTTTGGCTTCCAGCGCGTCGGCGATTTGATGTGGGCGGCCGGCGACATGCAGGCGCGGGGCTTCCTGCTGGGCGGCACCGCCGGACGCACGACGCTGGCCGGCGAAGGCTTGCAGCACCAGGACGGCCACACCCACTTGGCGATGTCCTTCATCCCCAACTGCGTCGCCTACGACCCGGCGTTCGCGCATGAATTGGCGGTCGTCGTCCAAGACGGGCTGCGTCGGATGTATCAGGAGGGCGAGAACATCTTCTACTACCTCACCGTGATGAACGAGAACCACGACCACCCCGGCATGCCGGAGGGCGTCAGCGAAGGCATCATCAAAGGCATCTACCAGCTCCAGGACGCCGGCGAGGAAGCCGCCGTGCAATTGCTCGGCAGCGGCGCGATCCTGCGCGAATCCATCGCCGCCGCCGCGCTGTTGGAAGAAGACTTCGGCATCAAAGCCAATGTCTGGTCGGTCACCAGCTTCACCGAACTGCGCCGCGACGGCCTGGACAAAGAACGCTGGAGCCTGCTGCATCCCAACAAGCCCAAGGCCACCAGCTACCTGGAAGACATTTTAGGGCAAATGCCCGGCCCCATCGTCGCCGCCAGCGATTACATGAAAGTCGTCGCCGACCAGATTCGCCAGTTCCTGCCCGGCAAGAATTTCATCGCGCTAGGCACCGACGGCTATGGCCGCTCCGACCGCCGCTCGGAACTGCGCCGCTTCTTCGAGGTGAACCGCCATTACATCGTCGTCGCCGCGTTGAAAGCGCTGGCCGACGAAGGGACGGTTGAAGCCGCCCGCGTAGTGGAAGCCATGGAAAAATATGGCATCGACCCCGAGAAACCCAACCCGGTGACGGTTTAAGAGAACGCCCCTATGGCTAAACAGCAAACAATCGCAGTTCCCGACATCGGCAACAACAAGGATGTCTCCATCATCGAAGTACTGGTGAAAGTCGGCGACATCATCGCGAAAGAAACCTCCCTCATCACCTTGGAAAGCGACAAGGCGGCGATGGAAATCCCCAGCCCCAAGGCCGGCTTGGTCAAGGAAATTCTGGTCAAGGTCGGCGACAAAGTCAGCCAAGGTTCGCCAGTGCTGGTTTTGGAAGAGCAAGAGGCCGGCGGCGCGCCCGCCGCCGCGCCTGAGCCTGAACCGACTGCGGCACAAACCCCCGCGCCTGCCCCGGCGGCTGCCGCGCCGACGGCCAGCCCCGCCGCGCCTGCCCCGCAAGGCAGCACGGAAGAAACCATCACCGTGCCCGACATCGGCAACAACAAGGACGTGACCATCATCGAAGTGCTGGTGAAGGCGGGCGACATCATCCCAAAAGAAGGCTCCCTCATCACCTTGGAAAGCGACAAGGCGGCGATGGAAATCCCCAGCCCCAAAGGCGGCAAGGTCGAGCGGGTGCTGGTCAAAGTCGGCGACAAAGTCAGCCAAGGCTCGCCAGTGCTGGTCTTGGCGGTAACGGCCACGCCGCCACCCGCCCCGCAGCCCGTCAGCACGCCGGTTGCCGCCGCTGCGGCACCGGCCCGCAACGCCGCCCCGGCCTACGTCCTGGAAGATTTACCCACCACTGGCAAGCCCCACGCCAGCCCAGCCGTCCGCCACTATGCCCGCGAACTCGGCGCGGATGTCAGCAAAGTCAAAGGCAGTGGACCTAAGGGCCGCATCCTCAAGGAAGACGTGCAAAACTATATCAAAGCCCGGCTGCAAGCCCCGGCCCCGGCGGCCGGCGGCATCGGCCTGAACCTGCTGGAAGCCCCGCAAATCGACTTCAGCCAATTTGGCCCGATAGAGACCAAGCCACTGTCGCGGATCAAAAAGCTGACCGGCGCGAACCTGCACCGCAACTGGGTCACAATCCCGCACGTCACGCTGAACGAAGATGCCGACATCACCGACTTGGAAGCCTTCCGCGTGTCGCTAAAGGCCGAGGCTGATAAACAGAAAATCCGCGTCACCCCGCTGCCGTTCTTCATCAAAGCCGTGGTCGCCGCGCTGAAAGCCTTCCCCAGTTTCAACGCCTCGCTGTCGGCGAACGGGGAAGACTTGATTCTGAAGCAGTACTACCACATCGGCGTCGCCATCGACACGCCCGACGGCCTGGTCGTCCCCCCGGTTCGGGATGCCGACCGCAAGTCGGTCTTCGAGCTGGCGCGGGAATTGGGCGAGCTGGGCGATAAAGCCCGCAACCGCAAGCTCAGAAGCGCCGACCTGCAAGGCGGCACTTTCACCATCTCGTCCTTAGGCAGCATCGGCTCGACCACCTTCACGCCGATCATCAACGCGCCGGAAGTGGCGATTTTGGGCATTTCCAAAGCGCAGACCAAACCGGTCTGGCAAAACGGGGCGTTCGTCCCGCGCCTGATCCTGCCCTTGTCGCTGTCTTTCGACCACCGCGTCATCGACGGCGCGGAGGCCGCCAAGTTTTCGGTGTATGTCGCGCAGCTATTAGGGGATATGCGGAGGATATTGTTGTAAGCCGAGCAGTCGGGCAACGTATTGATCGTTGCCCGACAAGCGGGTTTGCAACGCCAGAATGAAACCCCGCCCGACTTTTCACCGTGTCGGCATGGTTGGATCACTCTTCAAAAAAACGGAGCCTGTGTTTATCATGCATTGCAGAGAAACCAAGAACCATGCTGAAGTAGCCGTCTCCGCCTCATTGATATGCAGCGACTTGTGCAATCTTGAAACAAGCGTCAGGGAACTGGAAGAGGCAAAGGTGGACTTTTTGCATATCGACCTCATCGACGCGCATTTCAGTCCCAGCATGCCGATGGGCATCGAAATCGTCCAGCAGCTACGCAAAAAAACCAATCTGCCATTCGATGTGCATTTGATGGTGCATAACAATGAATTCTTCATCGCTGAAATGGCAAAACTGGGCGTGCAACGCCTGTGCTTCCATTATGAGTCCGCCCTGCATGTTGACCGGCTGTTAAACACCATAAAATCCTTCAATATCGAAGCGGGCATCGCGTTGCTGCCCACAACGCCGCTTTCGGTGCTGGATTACTGCCTAGACCGGATTGATTATGTCTTGCTGATGCTGATCAATCCAGGGTTTGCCGGCCATGCGGACGAATCCCAAGTGCCCTATGCCGAACGCAGAATACGCGACTGCGAAAAATATCTGCGTGATCGCGGAGCCAACATACCGATTGAGATTGATGGGCGTGTCTCCTTCGACGGAATCCCCGCGCTGGTCGCCGCTGGCGCGGGCATCCTTGTCGGCGGGACTAGCTGTTTGTTTCATAAATCTGCACGAGTGGGTGAGAATATGAAAAAAACACGGGAAGCAATATCGATGGGCCTGGAGAGAAAGGGCGAGGGAAATAAGGGGCTATAGCCCCAATGCCGTCAAGTTAAGGATTTTCCGTTCGTCCTGAGCCTGTCGAAGGGCGGACGGAAAATCCTGTCTTGTGAGAATTAAGCCGTTCATGATTCCACAAAGTTTTCCTGAGCGCAGCCGAAGGGCTCATCACGAACGGCTTCACTTACAGCACTTTTTATATCTATTAGTTATGTATTAAAGTAAAAATATAAAAATCAAAAACTACAGATTATTGCGTATGCTATAATTATAAATATAGGCTGAAAATTGCTAGAGCTTGACAATTTATCGCAGAGGAATCGGCCATGAACGCTTACTCAA
>Ga0265327_10004709_pt1 | contig 11916 bp, 7 predicted proteins | sample 41621metaG_FD_202089 | JGI IMG/M metagenome (GOLD analysis project Ga0265327, IMG submission 202089) | Rhizosphere microbial communities from Carex aquatilis grown in University of Washington, Seatle, WA, United States - 4-16-21 metaG | ecosystem: Host-associated > Plants > Roots > Rhizosphere >...
CACGATTCAGAGCTATCGCGGCGCGCAGATTTTTGAAGCAATCGGTTTGCATCCGAGCGTCGTGGAAAAATATTTCACAGGCACAGCTTCGCGCGTTGGCGGCATTGGTCTTGATGTGATTGCGGCGGAATCGCACAAACGGCATCAGCACGCATTCCCTGATCGTCAGGTCAATGGGCATACGTTGGATGTTGGCGGCCAATATCAATGGCGTCAGGACGGCGAGCTTCACTTGTTCAATCCGCAGACGATTCACAAGTTGCAGAAGGCCTGCCGCACGGCGGATTACAACACTTTCAAGGAATACTCCGCGTTGGTGAATGACCAGCTGAAGAAGCACGCGACGTTGCGTGGATTGCTGGAGATTAAATTCCCGAAGAAACCAATTTCGATCGATGAAGTTGAATCGGTTGATTCGATTTTGAAGCGCTTTAAGTCGGGCGCGATGTCTTACGGTTCCATCAGCAAGGAAGCGCACGAAGCGCTGGCCATCGCGATGAACCGCATCGGCGGCAAGAGCAATACTGGCGAAGGCGGCGAAGATCCGGCTCGATACCAGCTCGAGGCCAACGGCGATTCGAAGAACAGCGCGATCAAGCAGGTCGCTTCCGGCCGTTTCGGCGTGACGAGCGAATATCTGGTTAACGCGAAGGAACTGCAAATTAAGATGGCGCAAGGCGCGAAGCCTGGCGAAGGCGGGCAGTTGCCGGGCGCGAAAGTTTTCCCATGGATTGCCAAGGTGCGTTATTCGACGCCGGGTGTCGGGCTAATTTCACCGCCACCGCACCATGATATTTATTCGATCGAAGATCTCGCTGAATTGATTCACGACTTGAAAAACGCGAATACGCAGGCGCGTATCAGCGTGAAGCTCGTGGCGGAAGTTGGCGTGGGCACGATTGCCGCCGGTGTTGCGAAAGCGCATGCGGACGTCGTATTGATCAGCGGTTATGACGGCGGCACGGGTGCTTCGCCAATCACCAGCATTAAACACGCGGGTATTCCGTGGGAGCTCGGCCTTGCCGAAGCGCACCAGACGTTGGTGTTGAATAATCTGCGCAGTCGTATTGCGGTGGAAACGGACGGCCAATTGAAGACTGGTCGCGACGTAATTATCGCCGCGATGTTGGGTGCTGAAGAATTTGGTTTTGCGACTGCGCCACTAGTGACGCTCGGTTGCATCATGATGCGCGTTTGCCATCTCAATACTTGTCCTGTTGGCGTTGCGACGCAAGACGCGGAACTGCGCAAGCGGTTCTCCGGCGATCCGGCGCACGCGGTAAATTTCATGCTCTTCATTGCGCAGGAAGTACGAGAGCTGATGGCGCAACTCGGTGTGCGCAAGATCACTGACCTCGTTGGTCGCACCGATTTGCTCGAACCGCGTAAAGCGGTGGAGCATTGGAAGGCACGCGGGTTGGATTTCTCGAATATTTTGTATCAGCCGAAAGTGGCGAAGGACGTTGGCCGCTTCAAACAAATGGAGCAGGACCACGGCCTCACCGATGCGCTCGACAACACGCAGTTGTTGAAACTTTGCGAACCTGCTTTGGCAAAGGGCACACCTGTCCAGGCGAAAGTTGCGATTCGCAATGTGAATCGGGTGGTCGGGACAATTCTTGGCAGCGAATTGACTCGTCGTTGGGGCGCGAAAGGGTTGCCGGACGATACGATCAAAATTCATTTCAGCGGTTCAGCCGGTCAGAGTTTCGGCGCGTTTATGCCGCGTGGTATTACGTGGACGCTTGAAGGCGACGCGAATGATTACATCGGCAAAGGTTTGTCGGGCGGCAAAATTATCGTTTATCCGCCGAAGGGTTCGACCTTCGCCGCAGAGGACAACATGATCACCGGTAACGTGGCGTTTTATGGTGCGACGTCCGGCGAGGCGTATGTCAGCGGTATGGCTGGCGAACGTTTCTGCGTCCGCAACAGCGGTATGAATGCCGTTGTTGAATCCGTTGGCGACCACGGTTGTGAATACATGACCGGCGGCCGCGTTGTTGTTCTCGGCGCGACTGGCCGTAATTTCGCGGCTGGGATGTCCGGCGGTGTCGCCTACGTGCTTGATGAAGCAGGTGATTTCAAATCGCGTTGCAACCAGCAGATGGTTGGACTCGAGAAATTTGAGAACGCCGCGGAACTCGAAGAAATCCGCCAGATGATCGTGCGTCATGCTGAGTTTACTCACAGCAAACGCGCCGCGAAAATTCTTGCCGCCTGGAGCGAGATATCGGGCAAGTTTGTGAAAGTTATTCCGAAGGACTACAAACGAATGCTCGCCTGCATGAAAAAGGCGGAGCAATCGGGCTTGAGCGGTGAAGAAGCCGTGATGGCTGCCTTCGAAGAAAACGCCCGCGACGTCTCACGCGTCGGCGGAAGCTAAACCAATTTGAAATTTAACAGATAACCAGAAATGGGTAAGCCCACAGGTTTTATTGAATATTTACGCGAACTGCCATTAGACCGGGCGGCGATCGAGCGTATTAGTGACTGGAACGAGTTCCACCTTCATATGGAGGAGGGCAAGATGCGCCAGCAGGCTGCGCGGTGCATGGATTGCGGGATTCCGTTCTGCCACACGGGCACGCTCATCAGCGGGATGGCTTCGGGTTGCCCGATCAATAATCTCATTCCGGAATGGAATGATCTGGTTTATCGCGGGCTTTGGAAGGAAGCGCTCGACCGTCTGCATAAGACGAACAATTTCCCTGATTTCACCGGGCGCGTCTGCCCCGCCCCGTGCGAAGGTTCGTGCGTGCTGGGGATCAATGCGCCACCGGTTACGATTAAGACGATTGAAGCGGCGATTGCGGATAAGGGTTGGGACTCAGGCTGGATCGTTCCGGAACCGCCGAAAAAACGCACCGGCAAAAAAGTGGCGGTGATCGGTTCTGGCCCGGCGGGACTTTGTGCTGCGGCGCAGTTGAACAAGGCCGGGCATAATGTCACGGTTTTCGAACGCGATGATCGTCCGGGCGGTTTGCTCATGTATGGCATTCCCAACATGAAGCTGGATAAGCAACTGGTGTTGCGGCGTATCGACCAGATGACGAAAGAAGGGATTCAGTTCGTCACGAATACCGAGGTCGGAAAGAATTATCCGGCGGAAAAACTGCGAAAAGAATTTGATGCGGTTGTTATCTGCACCGGCGCGACAAAAGGGCGTGATTTACCGATTGAAGGCCGTCAGCTTGGCGGTATTCATTTCGCGATGGAATTCCTGCGCGGAAACACGAAGAGCATTTTGGATAAGACCAAGAACGGCAGTTTAATCTCCGCTTGCGGCAAAGATGTCGTGGTGATTGGTGGCGGCGATACCGGTACAGACTGCGTCGGCACATCGTTGCGTCATGGATGCAAGAGTTTGGTCCAAGTTGAAATTTTGCCACGTTCTCCAATGGAACGGGCGAAGGACAATCCGTGGCCGGAATGGCCGAAGATTTATCGTCTCGATTACGGCCAGGAAGAGGCGGCGGCGAAGTTTGGCGCTGACCCGCGCGTTTATCTCACCACCGCGACAAAGTTTGAAGGAGACGACGCCGGCAATGTCAAAGCTGTCCATACCGTCGAGGTGAAGTGGGAGAAAACGGAAAAAGGATTTAGCCCTGTTCCGGTTGCCGGCACGGAAAAAGTTCGTCCCACACAACTCGTGTTGCTGGCGATGGGATTCCTCGGACCTGAACAAGCGTTGCTGGAACAACTCGGGGTCGAACGCGATGCGCGTTCGAACGCGAAAGCTGATTTCAATAAATACACTACGAGCGTTAACGGTGTTTTTGCGGCGGGCGATGCGCGGCGCGGACAGAGCCTGGTCGTGTGGGCGTTCAATGAAGGTCGCGGCGCGGCACGGGAGTGTGATCGCTATTTAATGGGCTCGACTGATTTGCCTTAGTCAAGCAGACTAGCGCGAACCCATGAGAACCCAACGCTCTGGCGCAAGGCGCGGCTTTACACTTATCGAATTATTGGTGGTCATCGCGATCATCGCAATATTGGCGAGCATGTTATTACCCGCGCTTGCCAAAGCCAAAGAAAGCGCCTTCCGCACTTCGTGTCGAAACAATCTCAAGCAACTCGGGCTCGGCGCCGTTTTGTTTTCGCAGGACTACACCAACCTCTATACCGGTTGCACAAATTACAACGACGACAGCTTGAATTGGCTCTACTTGTTGAAGTATGTGGCGAGCACACGCAGTTTCGTTTGCCCGAGCACGCAGAATTTTATTCGCGGCAATCTTAACACGTTCAATGATCCGTGGCTACCGACAAAGGGTCTCGTCGACTTGCAAGACATGGCGGCAGGCGGGTCGAAGGCTTCGTTGCCCGGGCACAGCTACGAGAACTTTGGTTGGTATTATATTCGCATTGGCGGCAGCTTTCCTAATCCGCCATTCGTAAAAACGGACCAATCGATCGCCAGCCACAAGCATGTAAATACGGCGTTCGGGCTGCAAGGGGTAATCGCCGGCCCGTCACGCACGTTGCTACAGGTTGACGGCGATGATGATAACCTTCCCGGCGCAGGACCACCTTACAATGACTATCCAGATTCGGTGAATAATCATCATAACAAATTTGGCGCGAACATGAACTTTTCGGATGGTCACGCGGAATGGATTCCGCAGCGTGATTATTTGAAGGTTTACGAACTTTCCGAAGACCACGACCGCGACGCCGCGAACAAATTCTAATGCGCACCTTATTTTTAGCTCTGATTTGTTTGATGACCGTGTTCGGATGTTCGAAAGAACAGCAACAAGGCGAGGTGCTAAGCGCGGATGCAAACGGGTTTTTGTGCCGGCAATGCAACGCGAAGTTTTTCACTTCGCGTTCGGTTTATGCGAATCATTGTCCGTCGTGCAAAAACGCGGATGTGGTGGAGGTGATCGGGTTTTTTTGCGATAAGGACCAACACGTCACGCTGACGCCAAAAGCAAAATCCGCGATCTGCGAAAAGTGCAGCCAGCCCATCGGCCAAGTGCGGTTGCCGAGCTCGGCACAATTGATTGCATGGGGTGCGGTGAAAAAAAGTGAAGAGGATGTGAAGTAGGGCAAGTTCCGGGTTATTGACATTCAAACATCGCGGACGAGTTGGAGCTCGGCCATCCCGCATCGCGGGACGCAACTACGAATAGGGATTACAAACGGACGCTTGTCAGTTGCTCAATTTCGCAGAACACTAGGTCGCCATGGAAAATCTACCGGACGACGATGCAGCTTCGCATTTGGCTCCGGGCTTTTTGGTTGGAGGCGGGAGATTCGCATTGCTCAAACAGATCGGCGAAGGCGGCATGGGGACGGTCTGGGTGGCGCAGGACGAACGGCTTGATGAAAAGGTTGCGCTGAAATTTCTCTCGGCGGCATTTCGCAACGATGCAACGGCGCTATCCAATCTTCGCAAGGAAACGCAGAAGAGCCGCAAGCTCACCCATCCAAATATCACGCGCATTCATGACCTCTATGAAGCACCGGGTGAGTTGGCGTTTATTTCGATGGAGTTTGTCGACGGCACGGACCTCGCGAAATTGAAGGCGCAGCAACCGCATTGCATTTTTTCCTGGGAATTTTTGCAGCCGATCGTGAAACAACTCTGCGACGCGCTTGATTACGCGCACGGCGAGGACGTAATTCATCGGGACCTGAAGCCGTCGAACATGATGTTGGATGCGAAAGGACGATTGAAGTTGGCGGACTTCGGTTTGGCGGCGTTTACGCGCGAACCGTATTCGAGCGCGCATCCCGAAGGCTATTGGGCGGGGGGCACGATCAATTACATGAGCCCGCAGCAACTCGCCGGTTGGGCGGCGGTTGTTTCCGATGATATTTATGCGCTCGGCGCAACGCTTTATGAACTGCTCACGAGCCGCACGCCGTTTTATGTCGGCGACATCGCTGAGCAGGCCCGAACGATCGCGGCAATGCCAATTACGGATCGGCTGGAGGAGTTCGAACTGAAGAACGAAATCCCACGCGACGTGCGGGCGTTGGTGATGGCGTGTTTGGCGAAGGAGCCGGAGAAACGCCCAGAATCGGCGCGGGCCGTAGCGGAATGGATTGGGTTCAGTGCGACAAGCACGCCGGCTGCCGCTCAGACGATACCGACTCCGACACCAGTTACAGTGACCATGGAAGCGGAAGCTCATAAACCGGCGCTCGCGACCGAAGCAGAACCGGCGGAGATTATAGAAGAGCCGCGTTCGCCGAATCGTCGATTGGTTGGTGTTGTCGTTGCCGTGACAATTCTGGCGCTTTTGAGCACGGCGGGATGGTTTGCGTTCAGGTCGATCAATGCATCGAAGGATCACAACTTAGCCGACGTTAAACCATACCGGACAATTGATACCTCATTTAATTGTGGCACTGGGGCGAATGTGGAAGTGCGCGCGATTGCGGTGCAGAAGGATGGCAAGGTTCTTCTGGGCGGGCGGTTCACGATGTTTAACGAGGAACGGCACGTCGGGTTCGTGCGGCTGAATCGCGACGGCAGCATTGATTCGAAAACTGCGGTACAAACCGATGGAGTTGTTTGGTCTCTGGCGCTGCAGCCTGACGAGAAAATTTTGATCGCAGGCGATTTCAGCGAAGTGAATGGCGTCAAACATCAGACCGTTGCCCGGCTCAAACAGGACCTCACAATCGATGACACATTCGATTGTGATAGCGCTAGAAAATATGATGTTCGTGCGATTCTGGCAGCAAATGACAAAATTTTTGCGGGCGGGCCGCCGATGATGTTTCACGGAGCGAAATTTGAGCGCATCGCGCAGTTGGACATGAGCGGCAATCCAGTTCAGGGCATCGCGCGGGCCAATGGAAACGTGTGGGCGCTTGCGATTCAGACGAACGGGCAACTGTTGGTTGGGGGTGAATTCAATCGCGTAACAGGCGCTAAGCGGGCGCATCTGATGCGATTGAATACGGACGGACAGGCCGACAATGATTTCGCGCCGAACCCAAACCAGCGGGTGTTCGCGGTGGTGGTTCAGCCCGATGGCAAGATTCTTGTGGGCGGGTCGTTCGATCGCATTGCAGGAGCGCAGATGCGCTGTATCGCGCGACTAAATTCGGACGGGGCCATCGATACGACGTTCAATCCCGGACTCGGTGCCGACAGCAGTGTGCAGGCGGTGGCGTTGCAGGCGGATGGAAAGATTCTTATCGGCGGGACTTTTCACGAGGTGGATGGCGCTGAACGGGGTTGTGTCGCGAGACTAAATCGGGATGGGACAGTGGATCGTTCCTTTGCGCCAAATGGTATTTCCGTTGTTGTACGGGCGATCGCGATGACGTCGGATGGAAATATTTTAGTTGGTGGCGGGTTTACGAATATTGACGGTGTTGAACGCCGGAACATCGCGCAGCTCCGCGCCAAACCGTAAGTTGCTGCATGTTGATTTTGCTTTTGTTGCGTTGCATTGCCATCTTCGGCAGTCGAATGCGCATCCATCAATTTGTTGTATTTGCTTTTGTGGGGATGTTTGCCCTCGACGCCGTTGCGGCGACAAACGAAGTTGTTGTTAACGGCGGGTTTGAAAATGGCTTCAACAATTGGACCCGGTGGGGACCGAACGCGGGATTGATTACGCTTGATCACGGGGCTCATTCCGGCACGAATTGCGCGCGTATCGGCGCAGGCAAAAACGCGCTCTACTTCAACGCTGATCTGTCGTTTGAAAAGGCCTACGAAATTGCTTTCCTCTATCGTTTGGAAGGCGCGAATCCAGCACGGCAACTCTCGATTTCGTTCACGACAGAAGACGGAGGTTTTCGAAGCGCTGGTTTTCAGAGCTACAAAATCGAAGCGCCAACGAATTCGGCAAATTGGGCGCAGTTTCGACAAACGTTTGTGCCGACTGCGACGGCGGTTTCCGGGCAATTCACGTTTGCTGGCGATACGAGCAGCACGTTGTGGGTCGATGATGTGTCGCTACGCGAAGTGCCGCGCCCAACAGGTTTAGCGACACCGGCTGCACCGTGGGAGGGGCTCAATCATCGGACAGCCAGACCGTTGTTTGAAGAATTGCTAACGTCGGAGCCCGGCCATTACACGGTTGTAAGTTGGGCACACGATTTGAATCCGAAAAAGAAAAAAGGTGGATTCAAGCGGGATGATTTGAAAGATGACAGCGTGTGGCAAAAGGAGGCCGCGACGATTTTTAAAGAAGCCGGTAACGCCGGCATGGGCTTTATGGATTTGCCTGGGCGACTGAACGGCACTGAGTCGTGGCGCAGTCCGGAATTTCATCGCGATCAGTTTCGCAAATACGGCGTGAAGTTTGATGTCTGGACGGAGGGGAGTGAATCTACGGCGGCAGCAATCAGAAGCGGTGCGGAATTGTTGAATCCGAGCGGCGAGAATTTAGGACGCAAACCAAATGTGTCGGTGGTGGATCGGAACTACGTTGACGCGCAGGAAAAAATTTTGCGAAACCTCGGAAGGAAATTAACGGGCGAGCCATTTGTCGGCTATTACTACGGCAAGGACGAACCAAAAGTTCATATCCCTGAAGGCAAGGCCGAGCGCTGGGGAGCATACGGACAAGCAATGGCTAAAGAGGTGCGCGCGCAATATGGATTCGACCGGTTCGATGCGCCGGAACCCAAGGACAAGGATTTCCAGAAAGATCCGAACAAGCCGCTGCGATGGATTGCTTACAATCGCTGGGCAAACGACCGGTTCATCGAAACACGGAGGCGTTTGAACAAGGCGTTGCATGAAGCAGATCCGTCGGCGCGTTATACCGCAGCAAATTATTGGTTCATGAGCGGGTTTGTGCCGTTTGATTACACGCGACTCGCCGCCTGTGGGGATTTGATGGAATGCGACCCTTACGCGAGTTCGGCCGAAAAGGAGCGTGGGCGCGGCGTTTTTAATCACGGCTTCGGAGCGAAGTTCATGAGCGATCTGACCGGCAAACCTGTTCGGATAATTGCGCAGGCGTTTGATTATGCGGGTTATAAAATGAAGCCCGACGATTTGCGTGAGTGGGTAAGCCAGGCGATGCGATGCGGGGCCTCGGCCATCGATTATTACGAGATGGATAGCCCTCGATGGAGTGCGCCGGACCGTTGGAAAACGATGTTGAACCTATCGCACACGATTACGCGAATGAACCGGATCAAACTTCCAACCGACGCGGATACGGCAATTATCTACACCGTCTACACCCACATGGGCATGGGTTCGGAGAGTCCGGGCGATCAACTTTACGCGGCGCATTTGCTCCTCGGTGAGTTTGCCGGTTCGTGGTTCCAGTTTGTTTCAGATACGCAACTTGAGCGCGGAGAAATTGAGCTAAGTCGCTACAAAACGATTTATCTTCCGGTAGCAAAATATATGACGTCGGAAGCAACTGCGAAAATTGAAAGCGCGGTTCGGGCCGGGGCAACTTTGATTTGCGGAGATGCGGAGGCGTTTTCCTGCGATCTTGCGGGTAACGATACATCCGCACGACGCGAACAGATTTTAGGGATCAAAACACTCGGTGCGAAATCCGCGAACAAAATCGTGATGAAACAATCTTCAATTGGGCTCACCGCGAAAACCGAGCTTCCGCTATTCGGTATCAGCTTGTGGGACGAAAGCTCGCCTGGTCACGCGAGGGAGATTTCGGTGACACCTTTGGACGTTCAAATTATCGCAACGTATCCGGACGGCACACCGGCGATCGTTTCGCGCAAGTTTAGAAAGGGTAACGTTGTAACTTTCGCTGCCAATCCGTTTGCGCCGCGCATCGCCGTGGAGAAAACGCAGTGGCCCGCGTTTTTTAAAGCGTTGCAAGAAAACGCAGGTTGCGTTGTGGAACGACCAATCTGGCGGTTTTGTCTACTTAGTCATTAATTGCGGACGGATCCGCAATTTTTTGAGTCCAGTTCCCCCCATTATTTTTTGCGGCAATGTCCCACTAGATTCGGAGCGGTTTGCGAATATGTTTGCTGTGGGAACGGGAGTCAGGAAACGGGAACGGGGCAGGAGGGAATGGGAAAAGGGAGATTGCGCTCTCAGATAGTTGCCGACGGGTCTTGCAAGAGGCTAATAGGGTTTCGGCCAATCTGAGAGCGTTTCTCTGTACTGATCAAACCGTTTTTTGCCACGGATTTCGGGGAGCTAATCACGCTTGTGGCTGGGGAAACCAGTTGTTTAGAATCCGGCGTGCAAATGGTCAAAGTTGATTTGGGCGCTCGGAGTTATTCGATCGAAATCGGTGGCAAGCTCCTTTCCACGCTCGGCAAACACTGCGTTGATCTTGGCCTGGGTCGACGTTGCGCGATTATTACCGACCGACGCGTTGGGCCGCGTTATGCGAAAGCCGCCGCAGAATCTCTCAAGAAAGCGGGATTCGAAGCGAGTGTTATTGCCGTTGATTCCGGCGAGCAGGCGAAAAGTTTGACGGTGGTTGGACAATGTTATGACAAGCTCGCAGCGCAGCGCTTGGAACGGAAATCTTTCATCGTTGCCCTAGGTGGAGGCGTAGTTGGTGATCTGTCGGGATTTGTGGCAGCGACTTATCTGCGAGGTATTCCTTTTGTGCAAGTGCCGACGACTTTGCTCGCTCAGGTGGATAGCTCAGTTGGCGGCAAGACTGGCGTTAATCTCAAAGCGGGAAAAAATCTTGTTGGCGCGTTTTATCAACCGCGCCTGGTGTTGTGTGATTTGGATACGTTGCGCACATTGCCATCCCGTGAATATCGCGCGGGTTTGGCGGAGGTTATCAAATACGGAATTATTTATGACGAATCGTTGTTTGCGCGGATCGAACGGGATTTGCCAAAGTTGCTAAAAAAAGATTCGCGCACATTGGCTGAGGTCGTGGCGCGCTGTTGCGAAATTAAAGCGGATGTGGTTGGCCAGGACGAAACGGAAAGCGGTCTGCGCGCCATTTTGAATTTCGGACATACAATCGGGCACGCCATTGAAGCGATTTCCGGCTATGGCAAATATCTGCATGGCGAGGCGATTTCTATTGGGCAGGTTGCCGCGGCGAAAATTTCTGCGGCGCAATTTGGATTTTCTGGATTGGACGTCGAGCGCATTACGGAACTGTTTAAACGCGCGGGGTTGCCGACGAAAATCACATTGTCATCGGCCCAACGGGCGAAATTATTCGCGGCGATGAAAGTGGATAAAAAAGTCAGCGCCGGTGAAATCAAGTTTGTGCTAGCTCGGAAAATCGGCGCGGTCGAATTTGGGCAAAAAGTCAGCGCAGAAACAATTAACCGTGCGCTCGGCGCATAATACTATGGCCGCCGTCAACCAGGATATTGTCCGTGAGTTTTTCGAGATGCATGGATTTCTTGTGCGACAGGATCGCAAATACATCATGCGCGGCAAAACGGAGGACGACGGCATCGATTTTCTGGTTTGGAATCCGAAGAAACGAGAGCGAGCCGGTGAACTGCCGTTCGTTTTGACGTCTGACGATATTGGCCGCGTGGAGCGCGCGCTGGTCGTTGTGCGAGGGTGGCATACGGAAGTCTTCAGTGCGGCGGTGTTGGAGAATTCGCCGGAGATATTTCGATTTGTTTCGCCAGCGGTTTTGAAACAGGCGCTACAAGCGTTCGGGCTCGATTCGGAGCCGATGAAGATATTGGTGGTGCCGGCGTTACCGACCGGGGCGGAGGCTAAAGACGAAAGTATCAAAACACTTCGCGCGAAAGGCATCGACGCGGTGATTCCGTTTAAAACCATTTTGGCGGAGTTGATCACGCAGATTGAGACGAACCGCAATTACGATAAATCTGACGTGCTGCAAGTGATTCGGGTATTGAAAAATTATAAGCTTTTCAAGGAACCGCAGCTTGAATTGTTTCGGGCGACGAAAACGCGCAGGAAAAAGAGGGATTTGGCAGGCCCTGAAACCAACTTGGAATAATCTCAATTTCTATTAAGCTTACGGGCGCGCATGATTCTGG
>Ga0265327_10004710_pt1 | contig 11916 bp, 9 predicted proteins | sample 41621metaG_FD_202089 | JGI IMG/M metagenome (GOLD analysis project Ga0265327, IMG submission 202089) | Rhizosphere microbial communities from Carex aquatilis grown in University of Washington, Seatle, WA, United States - 4-16-21 metaG | ecosystem: Host-associated > Plants > Roots > Rhizosphere >...
GGTCGCAGCGCTGACCGGTGGGCAGTCTCACCATTTCGACAGCCGAAATCTGTTGATCTGGGTCGCGTTGATCTCTTCCATCGGCATCTGGGCGATGGGAACACTGATTCAACGATCGGCATCGCTGGGGGGCTCAATATTCCAGTTCTCAGCCGTGCAGAGCATGACGGGCGGGTTGCTGATTGGGATGACCGCGGCGGGGAGTCAAGGCCTGAGTTTTGACTGGGGACAGATTCCGCTCCTGGCGATCTTCGCCGTGATCTACTTGGCCCTGGCGGGGACTGTTGTGGCGTCAACGTCCTACGTGTGGCTCAGTCAGAACGCAGATCCCCGGCTGATCAGCACCTATGCGTTGATTACACCCGTCGTCGCCGTCTGGTTGGGTTGGTTGCTGGCGGGGGAAGAGGTGACAATTTCAACCCTGGGAAATTCCCTGATCGTCCTGGCAGGTGTGGCGTTGATTCTGCTCAGTGGTAGGTTTTCGTGCAAATTCCGGCGAGTCGTGAAAACGGCGCCGCAAGTGAGTCCTCACCGGCCTACGGTGGTCGAGACGGTCAGGCCGCTGGCGGAAGTTGTTTCGGGGTCATAAGCAGTCGTGCCTATGCGAATACCGTTGAATGTCGCGGTGTCAGGGGAGTAATCTGTCAGTGTTGCATCACATCACCCAGAAACGCCCCCTGATCAAGGTTTGCCATGACCGAGCCGCTCAGCACCGTTTGCGACCATTGTGGCGCCAAGCTCAAGCTGAAGAATCCAGACCTGGAGGGGAAAAAGATCAAATGCCCCAAGTGCAGTGAGGCATTTGTCGTTGTTGCGGCGGGCGATGAAACACCCAAGGCCAAGAAGCCGGTTAAAAAGAAAAGCTCCGAGGACGACGACGATCTCGGCTTCATGGATCTCGACACAGACGACTATGGTCCTCCCCCGGATGAGGATGAGGATGGAGACGACGCACCCGGCCCCCGTTTGCGATCCTCAAGGGGTGGCAAAAAGAAATCAAAAAAGAAGTCCAAAAAGAGTGGTGATTCTTCGCAGATTGTGAAGGTGCTGGTCATCATCATTGCGGCTGTCGTCGTGCTGGGCGGCGGCGGCTATGCCATGATCTCGCTCACCAAGGGGGGCGGGTCTGCGGATGTTGACTGGCTCCCCTCCGATATCCAGGGGTTCGTCAAGATCCAGGTCGACAACATCTGGAGCGCAGGTGTATTTCAAACATTCAAGAACTCGGCATCCGGAAAGAGCCTGGTTGACGAAATGACCAGGGACGTCGGCTTCGGTCCCGAGGACGTGGATCTGGTCGTGATCGGGATCCCCGCCGGGATGAAGGGGGACGGAACGGTGACGGTTGTGCGGGCCAAAAAGGCGTTTGATCTGACGACGCTGCAGAAGTCCTCTCCTGGATACACGCTGGTTTCCGGAGGCGCCAGTTCCTATCTGAAGGGGTCGGGGAACAAGATTGTCTATCCGGCAGACTCCAAGACCATGCTGTTTGGCCCGGAAGAGATGGTCAAAGCCGTGATCGAACGCGGTAAGAAGAATCCGAACGCGTCGAAATTCTCATTTGGCAGCGGCTATCGCGACCATATCGTAGTGGCAATTATTGAGCCGACTAACTCTGCGGGAAGTCCGCTGTCATTCACTGGGACCGGTCAGGGAACGCAGACGGCACTGGTTCGCGCCAACGCCTCGTCGGATATCCGAATGACGGCCCAGACAACCTTCGCAACGTCAGACGCGGCGAAGGGTGTCGTCGACAAAATGAAGGCTGATCTTGATCGGACCAAGACCCAGATGACTCAGGCAAAGGCCCAGATGCAAAACCTTCCAGCGAATCCGATGTCGAAGCTGGCGAGCGGAGCGGAACAGGTGATGAATTCCATCCAGGTCTCTCAGTCTGGATCGCGAGTGAATGTGAACCTGACGGTCTCGGGGCAACTCGTCAACGATTTCACCGAAGTTGCGGGATCCATTGGCGGCCCACCTCGATTGCCGCTGCCGTTTGGGAGATAACAATGCCGATCTGGCTGTACCTTGCTGCGGGCGCAATGCTGGGGTTGGTGCGAATCGGATGTGGTCAAGAGGCCGGTGTTCCACCACCAACTGATGCCGCTGGTTCACTCGATGGGCTCTGGGCGGGAAGCTGGGGAGGTGGTGAGCGAGACGGTGTTGTGTTCCAACCGGTTCTGGCCGAGATGGTTATCCAGGGGGATCAGGTCGAGATTCACGGATTTCGACAAGCAAATCGCGTTTCCGGGACTATCAAAGTCGATCGAGCCACCCGCCAATTGCGAGTGACACCAAAGTCCACCAAGGATCAGGCCGCCCCGGTCATCGTGTTCCAGTATGGCATCATGGGTGACAAGTTGACCCTGACAGATCAGGACAGGGTCCCGGTTTACCTGGAAAGACGACCCGTTACGAAAGATCAGCCCGCCAGTCTCGCCATCGAATTCGTCATGGCACAGAAAATCAACGACGCGGGCGAGTTACTGACCTCAAGAGTGACTTCCACCCGGACTCTGGATGGCCGGGTTCGCCATCATCCCGAGGTCCGCTCGTATCCTTTGACCAAAGCCACGGTTCTGCTGGTACAGGAGGTAAATTGGAAGAAGCTTTCGATGGCCGAGGCGCGAAAGCAGTTGGAGCAGCCGTCGCCTGTTGTTCTGGCATTTCGCAATCAGAACGACCAGCAGGGCGATTTCCAACACCATGAATTGTGGAAATCGTTAAGGAGCCCGGAACCGGACAGCCCGGCAGCGGGCCAGATGTTTCTGCGAATGCTGCGACCGGGAACGATGATTTTCGTGTTGCCCGGCGACGAGCAAGTCCCTTTGCCGTAGAAGTGTTCTTCGTAAACCGCGGGCCGGTATCCTGCATTCCGGAATCACATGGACCGCGGATGGCACCCTCCCCTGCAGACAGGCCGGATCCCATCCCGGCCCGAACGCCTGGATGGGATCCCGTCGTGACTGCGGAGTCCTACTTCGCCACAGAGAACTTGTGAACCGTCGTCTGCGTGTACGTTTCACCCGGATTCAGACGGGTGGTCGGGAACTCGGGACGGTTGGGCGAATCGGGAAAATGCTGGGTTTCCAGGCAGAAGGCCCCGTGCTTGGGGGCATTGCCGGTCTTCGCGTTCCCTTCGAGAAAATTGCCCGTATAGAACTGAATCCCGGGCTCGGTGGTCAGGATTTCCATGACACGGCCCGACTTGGGTTCCACGATTTTGGCCGCAGGTCGCAATTCACCCACCTTGCCATCGACCACGTAGCAGTGATCGTAGCCACCAGAGCCATTGACCGGCTGATCAATCCGTTCACCGATCTTGTGCGGCTTCAGGAAATCCATGCAGGTCCCTTCGACCGGGGCCTGTTCGCCGGTGGGAATCCCTGTCTCATCAACGGGCAGGAACTTGGAGCAATTCAGTGTCAATTCATGGTCGACGATCAACCCGCTTCCCGCGCCGGCCAAGTTCCAGTAGGCATGATTGGTCAGGTTGAGAACGGTCGGCTTGTCGGTCGTCGCCACGTAGTCGATGCGCAGTTCATTGTCGTTTGTCAGGGTGTACGTAATCACTGTCTTGAGTGACCCCGGGTAGTTTTCTTCTCCATCCGGGCTGACATAGGTGAACTTGACGCCGACCTGCTTGTCTCCCTCAAAAGGTTCCGCGGCCCAGAGCTTTTTCATGAAGCCAGTCTTGCCGCCGTGCAGGGTATTGGGGCCGTTGTTCAGAAACAGCTGGTACTCGGTCCCATCGAGCGAGAATTTTCCCCCCGCAATTCGATTGGCGTACCGGCCGCAGGCGCCGCCGAAATAGGGGCCGTTTTCCAGATAACCGGCGCAGTCAGGAAAACTGAGTGTGACGTTCGCCAGTTTTCCGTCGCGGTCCGGAACTTCCACCGAGGTAATGATGGCTCCGAAGTCGATCAGGTTGACCTTCATCCCGGACTGATTGTGCAGCCCGTAGAGAGTGACCTCTTCGTGATTCGCCGTCTGGCCAAAGGGTTCGCGTTGCACGGTCAGCATGTTCTTTTCCGAAGTCTCTTCTTTGGCGGTGATGGAGGAGGAACCCTTTTTGGCGCCGGCGGGATCGGGTTTTGCCGATCCGCCGCAACCTGTCACGCCGGAACAGCATCCGACGAGCAGTCCGGCGACAATTCCCTGTCGCAGTGATGATTTCATGGTGTCCGATCCTACGAGATGTGAAGGCGGGGATGCAATCAGGCGGTATCTTGGAGCCCGGCAGGGGACTGGTCAAGCGTCTCGGACTGTTCGGCACAATCGATACATTCGCCCTCGCTTCACTCGTCATGCAATCGCACTTGCCGCAAAAGTGCGACACTTCGCTCGGCGCCGCCGGTAATGTCAGTCCCTGGAAGTCTCATTTCCAGACTGACAAATCGGGGATCACGCCCGGGGGGAAGCGGCGAGCATGGCGATTGACACGACACACGGAATTTCATCGGCCCCCTCGTTGGCAACGAGAATCCATGACAAATTGAGTGGCGCGATTCCGCTAGTTTTCGCCGCCGCGGTTTTCAGCAGCGCATTTCTTCTGTTCCTGGTTCAGCCGCTGCTTGGCAAGTACATCCTGCCATGGTTCGGCGGCAGTCCGTCGGTCTGGACGACCTGCATGCTGCTGTTTCAGCTGCTGCTGTTCTTCGGATACGGCTATGCGCATTTGCTTTCGTGTCTGAGCCCCCGCCGACAGGCGTTTGTGCACATCAGCCTGCTGTTGGGAGCGCTCTGGACGCTGCCGATCACTCCCGCTGCGGCGTGGAAGCCGACCGATATTTCCAATCCGACCGGGCAGATCATCCTGCTGCTTCTGGCGTGTGTGGGATTGCCCTATTTCCTGCTCTCGGCGACAGGACCGCTGCTGCAATCGTGGTTTGCGCGAAGTCAGCCCGGGGTTTCCCCCTATCGCCTGTATGCCTTGTCCAACGTGGGGTCGCTGCTGGCACTGCTGGCCTATCCGTTTCTGATTGAGCGCTGGCTGTCAAAACCGAACCAGACCTGGGCCTGGTCCGGGGCGTTTGTGCTGTTCGCCGCACTGTGTGCATTGTGTGCGATTCTGGCTGGCCGGACGAATCGCCGAACCGTGGCGACTGACGATTCACGGGCCGCAGACGGATCAGCATCCGCGCCGACTTTCGACATGATCGGCGCCTGGTTCTCATTGGCCATGATTGCGTCGATGCTGCTGCTGGCGACGACGAACCAGGTCTGTCTGGATGTGGCCGTCATCCCGTTCCTGTGGGTCATTCCTCTGGCGCTGTATCTGCTGACATTCATCTTCTGCTTTGATGGCGAGCACTGGTACCGGCGGCGCCTGTTCCTGGCGGTGGCGCTCGTCACGATGCCCATGGCCTGGTTCCTGACGCTGCTTCCCGCGAATGGATCGTTGCTGCTTCAGCTGGGAATCTACTTCGCGGCACTCTTTTCGGGTTGCATGTTCTGTCACGGGGAACTGGTGCGGCTCAAGCCGGAGTCCCGCTATCTGACGCTATTTTATCTGACAATTTCCGCAGGGGGATCCTGTGGAGGCCTGTTCGTCGGGCTGTTGGCGCCGGCGGTCTTCATCGAATACTTCGAATTCCAACTGGCGATCGTCGGATTCGTGCTGCTGGCTTTGTTCGTATTGCTTCGAGAATCGATCAACGTGCGCGCACGAAAAGCGGTGGGGTTGACGGCGATGGTTGTGTGGGGGCTGGGACTGGCATTGTTTGTTGCCATGGGTCGACATGATGCCCGGTATCTCGACATCGACCGCAATTTTTATGGAACGCTGAAGGTGGAGCGCGAAGTGGCGCGCGGATCCTATCGCGCGCCGCGGTTACTGATTCACGGTCGGATTGTCCATGGAGCGCAGAACGTGGCGTCGGCAAACCGGCGAATGGAACCGACCACGTACTATGGACGTCAGTCGGGCGTTGGCGTGGCGTTTGCGCATGTGAATCGAAAACCGCAACGCCATGTGGGGGTCATCGGACTGGGGATCGGAACTCTTGCGACTTATGGTCGCGAAGGGGATCGGTTTCGCTTCTATGAGATCAACCCTGCAGTGGTGGACTTCGCGAAGAGCTACTTCACGTTTCTGGCGAAGTGTCCGGCGGAACACACCTGTGTTGTGGGGGATGCTCGGCTGGAACTGGAACGCGAAGCACCTCAGGCGTTCGATCTGCTGGTGCTGGACGCATTCAGCGGAGATGCGATCCCCGTGCATCTGCTGACGCGCGAAGCTTTCGCGGTTTATCTGCAGCATCTGTCGCCGGAAGGGCTGCTGGCCTGTCACATTTCGAATGTCCATTTCGACCTGCTGCCTGTCCTGGCGGGGATCGCAGATGAACTCGGACTGGCGGTCACGCAGATTGACTCGGAGGGAAATCCGGCCGCGTTTCAGACAGATGCGACATGGGTGATCCTGGCGCGAGACTCCACGGATCTGCCCAAGGCTGAAAATGCCAGGAGCCTGAACGAGGTTCGTCGCACCTACTGGACGGATGATCGCAACAACCTGTTCGAAGTTCTGACGCAATGATCAGTGCCGGCTCGAACGGTGTTTAAGCCTCTGCGAGGATCTCGGACGAATCCTCGACATCAAGCTTCTTGGTGCAGTCGATCAACAGCCAGAAGATCCCGCTGGTCAGGTACATTCCTGCCAGCAGCAGGAACAGCGGTTCCCAATCGATTTTTGACACCGTGACTCCTTCAACGACCTGCTGAGTCATGTTCCTGTCGAGTATCATGCCGAAGATCAGCGGCATGACGATGCCGCCAATGGTGCCGGCGGTGTTGATGATGCTGAAGACGGTTGCGGAACAGCGCCCCCCGAGATCTGTACAGGTCCCCCAGACCGTGGGCTGACTCCAATCGCTGTAGAACTTGGCCAGCATCAGGACGATTCCCGCCGCAAGGGCTTCACTTTGCTGACTCACCACGTACAGCATCGCGCAACCGATGATTTTGCCGACGAAGCCGATACCGCTGCGCGTCCAGCGCCGATTGCCGGTGGCGCGGATCAGTCGATCATTCAGCCAGCCACCGACGACACCACCGAGGGCGCCACCCCAGAGCGGCAGGCTGGTCAGCCAACCGACGTTCTTGATATCCAGCCCATGACGATTCAAAAAGTACTTGCCAATCAGGTAGACAAATGCCACATCCGAGCCGGCGTCCATGAACTGCTGGACTGTAAAGCACAGCAGGCTGCGACTGCGAATGGCCCGTGACAGCGGCAGGGCCCCCTTCAACGATTGTGCTGTTCCTCCTTCTGCAATCAGGTCACGTTCCGCTTCGTTGACCTGCGGATGCTCAGCGGGGGAATTCCGGAACAAGATCAGGAAGAGAACTCCGAAGACCAGTCCTGCTGATCCCATGACTCCCAAGGCCTGCTGCCAGGTCAGAGCGCACCAGCCCATGAGAACCGTTCCCAGGATGATGGAAGACATGGCGCCACCAGCACGACCGAACGTTGTTGCGACCCAGCCCTGAACTGTCGTTCTGATTCTCAGGGGGAACCAGACGCGTGTGGCCTTCGTCAGTCCCGGGTAGCAGCCCGCTTGCGCAGCGCCGAACAGAAATCGCAGGCCGTAAATGCCGTACAGGCTGCTGGTCCAGCCAAACCCGATCAGCGCGAGCGACCAAAGGACGATGCTGACGCCCAGGAACAGATGAGGTCCGAACAGGTCGATCGCCACGCCGCTGGGAATCTGTCCCGAGGCATAGGTCCAGTAGAACAGCGAGAAAACCAGGCTCGACTGGGTGTTGTTGAACTGATACGCCTCCTGAATCTTCGGTTCAATGATATTCCAGGCGTAGCGGTGCAGGTAAAGGAACCACGAGGTTCCGCAGGCCAGTGCAAACATCACCCAGCGAATCTGCGTGGGAGACTCGGCCTGCGGTTCGGTGTTCGAGGTCATCTCGGTTTCCTTGATGGATCCAGTTCGAACGCGCTGTCATTGAGAGACGGCATCGTGAATCGATGCCAGCATCATGCGAATGGAACCGCCAGATTCACAGCGTCGCCCCTCCTCGGGAACCGATTTTGGGGACGATCAGAGACTGTCGGATGAGGAAGCTTCGGGTTTCCGTTCCAAATCTGTCGCGGGAGTGTTCAACGTGGCTCCCTGGCTTGCGTCAGACGGCTCGAACGAGCCGGATCGAATGGGAACCGGTCTCGGGGCGGGCGCGACGGGAGCGGCGCTCAGGGATAGAAAACTGACCATCAGGAACATCGCTGGAAGAAGGACTCCAAGAAAGGTGACTGCCGAGAGCACGCCGCCGGTCCAGTCTGCGCTCGATTCCCAATGTTCTCGCTCTTCCGGGGTGGTTGCCCGGCGAAGCGCTGGTTTCATCAGGATCAGGACAAACCCGACCGGTCCCAGCGACAGCGGCCAGAACCAGGGACGGTAACCCTTTCGTGCCGCGATCACGGCAGAGACGAGCCCCAGCCCCAGTAACTGACTGAAGGCGACGACGACAACGATCAAGGCCACGATTTGCATGGAGACTTCCCTTCCTGCGAGGCTGACACTTTACCTGGCTGCTCTGGATAGTCTACTTGTCCATCATCTTCTGATGTCCATCAGACGTGACCAGTTGGCGGGACGATCTGACTGCACGGTAATCGGCTGTCGTGTCGTCGGGTGCAGGAACGTCAAGGCCGCGGCATGAAGCGCGATAAAGTTGTCGACCGGGACGGTCGAGCCGTACTTGCGATCCCCGGCAATCGGCCAGCCCTGTGCGGCCAGTTGAACTCGAATCTGGTGACTTCGTCCCGTTTGAGGCCGAATCTCCAGGAGTGTCAGGCGACCGCAGCTTTTCAGGCGACGCCAGGCCAGGACGCAATCCTGACCGTCGTCGTCATCCTCATCGACGACAGTCACCACATTCCGGGCGCGGTCCTTTCGCAATCGATCCGCGAGAAGGCCTTCGCCTGAGGTGACAGCCCCCTCGACGAGCGCCAGGTAGGTCTTCTCGACACTGCGAATGCGAAACTGTTCCGATAGTCGACTGGCCCCTTTGCTGGTCCTGGCGAAGAGCACTACTCCCGACACGGGACGGTCGAGACGATGGACGACACCGACGAAGACATTACCCGGCTTGTTGTACTTCTTTCTCAGGTAGTCGCGCGCGGCATCGACCAGCGTCGGCTCACCGGTATGGTCGCCCATGGTCAGCAACCCGGCCGGCTTCTCGACAGCCAGGCAATGATTGTCTTCAAACAGCACCTCAACCATCCGACTTCACTCCGGGGCCGACGTAGTGTTTCCCGAAGCGATTGGCGAGGAATGCCGGAAACTCAACTTGTTCCTGTCGAACAAAACCGGAACTCGGCAGCTGTCCGGAGAAATGCAGATCCATTGAAGCGCAGATCCCTGCTGCCGTCGTAATCTGAATCGCACTCCAGACTTCATCCCCGTGCTGCTGATGATAGACCTTGCGGGCATCCCACAATTGAACTCGCTGACCGTCGCGCATCCCGGTCGCCGTGCAGAAAATGATCACCACATCCTGCAGGGTGCGTGGCAGGGCGTTTTCGAGGATCTCCTTGAGCAGTTCACGCCGTTCGCGCAATCGCAGTTCGTCCAGCAGAAACAGCATCCGGTCGCGATGTCCGATGTATCGCACGGTCTTGTAGTTCAACTCACGAACCTGACCCTGGTAGGTCTCGCACAGCGTTCCAAGTCCTCCTGAAGTGGAAAAGGCTTCGTACTCGACACCGTCGATGGAGAGATGTTCCAGTCCTTCCAGCGGCCAGACATCCTGTCGTTCGCCCTGATGGATGACGTCGCAGGGATTGCAGTACTCGTTGATCAGTCCGTCTGTCGACCAGGTCAGGTTGTACTTCAATGAGTTCGTCGGGAACTCCGGAAGAGCCCCGACTCGCAGCATCAGGGAATCGAGCGACTCGAACCGCCGTGCCAGGTGGTTGGCGACGATGCCGACGAATCCCGGGGCCAGGCCGCATTGCGGCATGAAGATCTGGCCCGGTTTTGCCTGGTGCGCCAGCGCGCGGACGATGGCGGTCGTTTCGACATCTTCTGTCAGGTCGAAATAACTGATCCCCGCAGCCAGGGCGGCCCGGGCCACGGAGGGATTCAGGCTGAAGGTCAAAGCCGAGATGACCGCCTGCATTCCCGTCATGGCTGACGCCAGTTCTTCGGCGCTGGACGCATCGACCACAACCGTTTCGACGTTCAATTTCTTTTTGAGCCGGTCCAACGCTTCGGCATCCGTGTCACCGATCCGAACCTGGTAGTCGCCCGACTGCACCAGCAGCGTGGCAATCATTCGTCCGATGGTTCCGGCGCCCAGCAGTAACACATTGGTCATGTTGATTCCCTCCCTGTGCAGGATTGAAGAGATTGGCAGACAAGCGGGTCTGGCGAGAGGGTCTCGCGGCCGACCTCTTCAATCTTCGATTCACTTCGGGCTGATCGTGACTCGCCACGATCTGTGCGGATACAATGGGTGGTCGATGGAACGGATTATAGGCCTCAACGGAGTTTGTGAAATGCCAGCCTCAATCTCTCAAGCACCTGCCGATGCGATTGCCGCCCTGACCGCCTACACCTGGAGTCCCCAGCCCGAGCCGGCGCAACTGGTCCAGGGGGTGTTGGCAGAATGCCTGGCTCGCAATTCGTTTGCCGCAGAATTGTCACGGCGAATGCTGGGCGAGACCGGGACACGGCTGGTCGACTGGATCGATCATTGGGGCCTTCTGGTCGATGATCCAGTGCTTCCGCGGTTGCGAGATGTCGGATATACGCGAGCGGCCGCGGAACAGGGAATCGTGGCGTGGGAACATCGAGGCGGCCTGTTTCCCCGTGTGCGCGAGCATTCCGGAGGGGCGCGTCAACTGGCGATCAAGGTCGAGTCGGTGGTCGATTTCCTGGCGGCACACGGTTTGACCGGAGTGGCGATTGAAGGGCCGCCGCTGGCGAGCGTGCGGACCGCAACAGTCTCGCGCCAGAACGATGTGGAGGTGCTGGTGATCGAGCGGCATGGGTCGCTGGCATTTGATTCGAAGCCGGAGGAAGAAGTCCCGCTTGCGGCAATCCATCGACATGCCGAGTCTCTGCGATTGCGTCGCCGTGATTTCGAGAATGATGATGATGGGTTCATTCATGCGATTCAGCGGATTGAACCTGCGATTGCCGAGTTGGGGCGTGACCGCGCGTGTGAGTTGTTCTTCGCGGCCGAACGCGAGTATTGGCTGCGTCGCAACAAGGCGGGCCGAATTCAGAAGGCCAGGCAGGATCGACTGGGACTCGGTTGGGCCAATCACGACCATCACACATATCGCTCCAGCCGCGCATCTTTCTCGCTGTTGATTGCATTCCTGGAGCGACTGGGATTTGAGTGCCGTGAGCGGTTTTATGCAGGGCGTGATGCGGGATGGGGAGCCCAGGTGATTGAGCATGCGGTGACGGGGATCACCATCTTTGCGGATGTGGACCTGTCACCGGAAGAAGTCTCACAGGATTTCTCGCACGATTCGCTGTCACCGCGCAGCGAACTTGGAACGGTCGGACTCTGGTGCGCCTTGCATGGTGAAGCCTTCCTGCAGGCAGGGTTGCATCATCTGGAATGTCAATTTGACTTTGCCGCGACGCGGGATCAATTGAAGGAGGTGGGGATTGAAACCATGGCTCCGTTCACAGATCTTCCTTATCTGCGACAGGCCTTTACGCGTGGAGAGTCTTGGACGGTCGATCCGGCGCGCATGGAACGACTGCAGCGGGCTCATCGGATAACCGAAGATCAAGCGCGGCTGTTCCTGACTCAGGGGGCATTGGGATCTCATCTGGAGATCCTGCAAAGAAACGACGGATATAAGGGATTTAATCAGAAGGGGATCAGCGAGATCATTTCAGCCACCGACCCTCGGCACGCCGGTTGCTGAAGTCG
>Ga0265327_10004711_pt1 | contig 11916 bp, 6 predicted proteins | sample 41621metaG_FD_202089 | JGI IMG/M metagenome (GOLD analysis project Ga0265327, IMG submission 202089) | Rhizosphere microbial communities from Carex aquatilis grown in University of Washington, Seatle, WA, United States - 4-16-21 metaG | ecosystem: Host-associated > Plants > Roots > Rhizosphere >...
AAAAACCTCAATTATGAAGCCAGAATAAAAACTAATGAGAAGCGCGTCAACAGTATTATAGGCAAAGCACCCATTAACGCGCCCAAACGCCGACTTTTGAGGGTTGCGATAACGTTAAAGTCAGTCTGATTCGTTGCATTAGGCTACCGGCTCAGTTGAATAGCGGTTCCCTCCCCCGGTTCGAGTCGCAAAGTGAACCGGGTAGATTGACCATCCTGCGTCACAGGAATCGGAATGCCTGAACCAACCCCCAGGTCAGAGCAATGTTGGTATTTGCCAGCAACAATCACCTCATCTTGCCGAACCTCGCGCGTGCTGGGATTCAGCGCGCACAAGTAACGATGGCCGTGCTTGTCCTCGCGTAAGACCAATTCGAAGCTGTCCTGGGCGCAAGAGGCCGGCCGCAAACCAATCGCTGAATCAATCTCGCGGAAGAACTGTTCTTTGAGCGAGCTGTTAAAGTTCTCGGTTGCTACCATGACCTTGCCTTTGCCGTAACGTGCGAATGCCCCGGAAAGCTTGTCGCCATCGCGCATCAGTTTTACACCTTGCTTTGGTTCGCTGATGTTCCAGGACCATTTCCATTTACCCGGATCAGTATCGCGCACCTCGCTTTTGCCAAAAACCGTTGTGACAAGACGCATGTCGTCATTGCCGTAAGGCGTCCAGATTCCCGGGACGCCGATGGAAATGAGCGTGCCGCCGGACTTAACCCATGCCAGCAGTTTTTCGGTCATTGCCTTCGGCAGATACGGAGCGTCAGGGAGGATAACGACTTTGTTTTTGCTCAAATCATAGTGATCTTCCAGCACCGCGTTTTCCGGGACGTAAAGGAACGGGTAATTTTTTGGAAAGAGAACATTGTGAACGTCATTGCGCGCGATATTGATGTGATGGCTGAAACTTTGGTTCGGATGCAACGCAGGGGCATTCCAGACGCTGGCGTCGGGTTGCAAAACAATGATCGGCGGATTGGCGACTTCGGTATTCATGAAAATGTCATTAAACCGAAGCATCTTTCGTTTGGCGGTCGGCACAACACAGCCCGATGGACGCAGGATGGAATAACCCACATCGCGATCGAAGAAGGCGTTGTGATAGGCGGGCCAGTCGTAATAAAAATCGAAAAATACGAGGGCTTTTTTGCCCCAGACTAAATTGCGCCAGACGCTCGATGTGCAGGTTGCGCGAAAATCGGATTCGCTATTGTCGTCGAACGGAGTTTGTCGCGGGAAACTCCAAACGTATTCGAATTCCACGGGGACTTTTCCAGTCAGGCGACAAATGCTGTAGAGATAAATCTGTTCAGCAAGGTTCGGCGGGAAATTGTTCATGTGCATATCGATCCAATCGGCCACACCGGCCTTCTGCATGCCGTAAGCATCGAGCGCCTCAACCGGCCAACCGCTCATGTATTGGCTGACGTTGGCTTCGATTGGCTTGTGCGGATCGCCTTTACGATAGGCTGCGTAAATCCGTTTCCAAACTTGCGTGTGAGAGTCGCGACGCCAAAGCCGAAACTCGAAGCTGAGCGGAGTCGCTCTCGCTTCCAAAGTGACATAGGGATCTGGAGGCGGTTTGATGGAATCGAACGATGCGTATGACGTTCCCCATTCCGTATTGAGATGTTCAATCGTTTTGAATTTGTTGCGGAGGTAATCGCGAAATGACGCGATGGCGCTGTCGTTGTAGCCGCTGTATTGCGGCAAACCGGGAGCCTGCGAACCGAATGGGTGCGGTTCGCCGGTGTAATCATAGCAGACCAGAAATGGATCACCTTGAAATGTCCTGCCCTGGGTTTCGCAATAATTCGTGAGATAACTTTGGACGTCTTTGTTCCAGATGTTTACCTGAGCCCACTGGCCGCGGCTTGGAATCTTGCCGTCGATGAGACGCATCCAGATGTCGTCATCGTTGGTGTGCTGTTTGAGGAACCACGGGGCAACGTAGGTGTTCTGGTTGTTGTAAACGCCCGCCCAATAGTGATAGGCCTCGTGGTTAGTCCGCATCCATGGATAAATCCCGTCAGTGCGATCGCGGCGCTTTTCGGGAATGTCCAGCTTGCCCGGCGATTCCATCGGAATGTATGGACCATAAACGCCACTGCCAAAATCAAAGCGCAGCGGCAACGTGCGGTTATCGCCAATCTGCCCGGTGCTTCCGAAGAGAATCCGCTTTGGCTTAAAATCCTTTCCGATCAATTTTGGGGACCATGCAGGGGCGAGTTCCTCGTTGGTCACCGGGAGCGCGTTGAATTTTTTCCCAGCAACTTGCTGACCGATTCGATTCAGCAACAACCGCGCTTGTTCATTATTTTGAACGTCTCGCGTCACGGCGGCGTTGAGCAGCTGATCGAGTGCATCCATGTGCCCGGTTACTTGTTTCTTGTATAGTTTTTTATAAAGCGCGCGGGCTTCGTCGAGTTGCTCCCCTGTCTGCGATAACGAAAGAGTGAGTTGATTTATATCTCCGTTGGTTTTTTGAGGATGATAAAAAGCAGCGCGCTCCAGTTGTTGCGCGAGATCCACAGCCAGCCAATGCTGGACAATTGCTTCGCCGTAATTGTTCGCGGAAGCGGCGAGGTCTGTGGGTTCTTCAGCTCGAATATTTAAAAGACCAACGAATACAAGGCAAACGAAGACTGGGCGCATGTCAGATGAGTAAACAGTAATCAGTGTTCAGTAAATACCGAAGCTGTACGGATTACTGTTCCGTGGCGGCTTTGCCGTTTTCGAAGAGCGCCAATTGTTTTTTGCAACGATCAACAACAGACTGGTTGCCCACTGTTTGCGCCAGCGTGATCGCGCGCTGCTCCGTTTTAACTGCGTCTGTAAACTGACCGGCACGCGCATGCGCTGCCGCGAGAATCGCCAGGTTGACCGGATTTTCCGGTTCCAACTCCGCTGCATGTTTGGCGAATTCGATTGCCTGCGGAGCGTTCGTAGCCGAAATGGTTTTGTCCGATGCGACAATCCAGGCGAAATCACGCAAGGCATCCACGTAGTCACGATCGCTTTTCGCTGCGCGATGAAAGTAGTCGAGCGCTTTTTGAGAGGCATCCCGTTCATCCCATAACCGGCCCAGTGCGCGATTTACTTCCGGACGGTCGGGCGCGTATTGCAGCGCTTTTTCGAAACATTTTTGCGCGGCGTCGAGGTTGTGCTTTCGCAGATAAATCCGGCCAAGGTGAAAGAGCGAGTATCCTTCCTCTTCAACGGCGAGAGCGCTGGTGTAATATGGAACTGCTTTGTCAGACAGTCCGATTTCTTCGAAGTGCCCGCCGAAATGCACCATTGCCTCACGATTATTCGGCACGGCAGTAATTGCGTGGTTGTATAGCACTTCGGTATTCTGCCAGAAAAGGACCTGTGTTTGGGCCATGCTGACCAGCGCAACGATCGCGCAAGTTGCGAGGCCCACAATCATTAATGCGACACGCTGACGAGTGGCGGCGAAGTTCGCGATTGGCCAAACTAAAGCCAACGAAAGCCCGATCGAAGGCAGGTAGGAATATCGGTCGGCGTAAGCCTGGCTTCCGCTATGCACAAATCCAATCACGGGCACAAGCATTCCGAGAAACCATAGCCAGCCGGTCAAGGCTGCCGGCTGACGACGCCTCAATAATACGACGAAGATCGTCAAACCGATTAACCCACTGACCACCAGCACAAGCAGCGTCGCCGACGGGCGCGTATTGGGCGGATAGAACATGGCCAGATTCATTGGGACGAATAGCTTTTTGAAGTAAAACCAATACCCCTCAAGAATAAATCCCGGTTTTGAAGGCCATGGAACTTTATCCATCATCGCACCCGCTTTGGTCTGAGTGAACATCGTGATGACTGAGTCCGTGACCGACAGCGCGAAAAATGGCCATTTTTCGATCAGCAATGCTTTCCAATTGGTGCGGTGCAACGGCCAGTAGTCGAGCAACAAGAGGACGCACGGTAGCGTGACGAGCATTGGCTTGGAAAGCAGGCCTAGCGCAAACCACAATAAGCACAGAAAATAAGCACGTCTCTTGTTGCCTGTGGCGAAAGTGAAATAAGCGTGTAACGACAGGAAAAAGAAAAAGGCGCTGAGCACGTCCTTGCGTTCAGAAATCCAGGCGACCGATTCAACATGCAAAGGGTGCACCGCAAAAATGGCCGCAATGATCCACGCAGCGAGAGTTGCATCGCGTTCCTTATCGAAGCGACGGACCAAAAAGAAAAGCAGGACGACATTGGCGCAATGGATCAGAACATTTTCAAGGTGATGCCAGCGGGGATTTGTGCCGAACAGTTGGCAGTCGAGCATGTGCGACAACGCTGTCAGCGGATGGTAGTTGCCACCGAGAATGTGGGTGAATCCCCAAAACACGTTGTTGAGTTTCAGCCCCGTATTAATGTGGACGTTTTGGTAGACGTAAGACCAATCGTCGATTTCAACGAAACCGGCCCAGGTGACCGGCAAATAAGCAACGACCGTCAACGCAATGAGGGCGATTGGAATGATCCAATTTTTGAGTCGCGTTGCAGTTGAGGACATTCCGCTCATTGTAGCAACTGGCGGGTCTCACGGCAGCTCTGAAATCGCTTGCGGCGAACTGATTTCGAATCACACTGTTGGGAAAATGGAATTCTCAGTAGAACATATTGGTCTGCTTGCGCGTGATCCCGAAGCGCTGCAGAAATGGTACGTGAACACCCTCGGCGCCACAGTTGCGTACGCGCGCAATACCACGCCCCCAGCCTATCTGGTGAAATTGCCCGGCGGAGTCATGCTCGAAATTGGCGCGGCGGCTACGTTTGATAACGATCCCGCGAACAACAGCGTGATCGGTTTTCGTCATGTTGCTTTGTGGGTTAAGAACATCGAGGCGGCGCGCGATGCGTTGGAGAAGCGAGGCGTTAAGTTTACCGAAAAAATCAATCCAGCGGGAGGGGGTGGCCGCGTCCTTTATTTTCCAGACGGTGAAGGCAACCTGCTGCATTTCGTGGAACGCCTGCCCGAAGGCTTTAAATAACATTTTGCTTCAGCAGTTTCGCGCGTACGGCTAAACATTGATGCAATGAGGCGAAAAATTCTTGTGCTCCTATTGTGCGCAGGAGTTATCGGCTATTGGTGGTGGGGTTATTGGCATGAGCACCGCTATGACAAATTTATCGTTGCGGCATCGCAACGTTACAAAATCGATCCCGCACTTATTAAAGCCATTTGCTGGCGCGAGAGTCGTTTCAATCCTGACGCTCACGGAAGCGCGGGGGAATTGGGATTGATGCAAGTGCGTTCCACGGCGGCGCAAGAATGGGCTTCCGCGGAACAGGTGCGAGACTTTCACCATGAAGCCTGCCTAAATCCCGCGACGAACATTCTGGTCGGGACGTGGTATTTGCAGCACGTGCTGCGGCGTTATAGGCAGACGGATAACCCGATCGCGTATGCGCTGGCAGATTACAATGCCGGACGCGGGAATGTGTTGAAGTGGATCAATGGAGCGGCGAGCACGAACAGTTTCGCGTTCATCAGGCAAATCGCTTTTCCTACGACACAAGATTATGTGCGAGTTGTGCTGCGGCGTCGGGATGGTTACAAAAGCCAATTTCCGCCGGCAGCAGGTGGACATTCTTAGCTAATCGAAGAACTACGGCTTCTCCCAAATTGAGTGCGGATCGATGTCTGCCGTTTCGCTATTGAACTGCGCCTCGACTGCTTTATTGCCGGAGTTGTAGACAAAAAGTTCGTTACCACGGCGACAGGTCCATAGACCATCGAGCTTCCCGTCGACACCTTTAAAACCAGCAAGTTGTTCTCCAAGTTGTTTGAGCCAGGCGCGATCTTTGTGCAGTGCAACCGTCCGCGACACGATGCCGCGTTTCGGTGACCACGGTTTACCTTCTACGTTTTTGATGTCGCCCGTGCCCACGACGCAAATTTTTCCGCCTTTACGTAAAAATTTGTCGAATGCGCCGAGGATGTTTTGGTCGATGATGTCCGTTTGAAACATAATCAGTGCTTTGTAGCGCTTTGCGTTCAGGGCGCCGTCGTCGATCAACACTTCGTCGAGCACGTCGTATTCGCAGAGGTCGCGCAACGGATAGCCCGACTGAACGGTTGCGTCGAGTGACTCGCCAAAACGATAGAGTGTCGTTGGGCAGTAGACCGCGACTTCGGTGTCCCCCGCCCTGCCCTTGAAGAGGTGAACGTATTTCTGCACCGCCGCGTTGTGACGTTCGAATTCGTAAGTGAACAATTGTCGCGCGCCGCTGGAGGCATCGGAAAACATCCGGGTGACAAACATGTTGTCATCGAGATTGCCAGCGGGCTCAGTGCATTCGGTCACGCCATAGAATTGATAGGCCGTGCCCATCCATTTATCGCCGAACACTGCGCCGCCGCAGTCGGCGGGTTGCAGCACAATGTGGTATGGCCCGGCCATTTTCGCGTAACCGGGACAATACGTGCCCCAAGCGATCGGGTTCACACCACGGGCGTTGCCGCCAGGTTTGAGGCGCACTTTGCTTGCGGGAAAATATTTCAGAACCGTTTGCACGGAGCGCTCGGTAAAATCAATGATGGCCTGGTGATACCACGTGATGAAGTCGAGCCATCGTCGTTTGTCCTGAGCGGTCGAGAAAGCGGATAACGACGGTTTGAATTTTTCGTTGGCGAGTTCGGCGGGCATCGAGATTTCTTCGAAGGATTTATACTGCGATCCCCATGCGTGATTCAGCTTTGCGACGCGGGAATATTTTTTTTGCATCGCGTGTTGAAATGCGGCGCGCGCGTGTTCGTCTCCGCACCAGTAGCCTTCGTGACAGTGACCCATGTTGACCCAATCCGGCACCATCAGCGGATAATTGCCTTCGCCGTAGGGCCCGAGGATGCATGCGTAAACATCATCGATGCGATTGGTGAAATGCCCGGCCAGATTTTTGTAAAAGTGATCGTACCAAACGATTGTCTGCGGATCGAAGATGGAAAGGTAATTACATTCCTGCCCGTGCTCGAGGCAGCGCATCAATGTGCGATTGCCATTGGTTCGCAACCAGGTCGGCGGAAAATGCACCCAGTCATAAACGACATAACGCAATCCAGCCGCGTGCAGCGCGCGTTCCATGTCGTCGTGCTGTTTCCAGTTCCAGACTCCCGGCTCGCGTTCAACAGCACCCCAAGCGACGTAGTCTTCGTTGGCGACCAGGCCCATTCCCTTGAGATGTTTCTGCGACTCCACCGATGGCGGCGCTTCGAAGACGTTTGTTCGCGGATATGCTCCGACGGGAGAGGCTTGAATGTAACCGACGGATAAATTGCCGGTGGAAACATGCCAGGGCTCGCCGTCAAAAGCGGCGGCAGAAAGTGCGATGAGCCCGTATGACAGCGAGCAGAATAGATGTTTGGTGGATTTGATGCTCGAATCGTTGCCCACACGAAGCCTTCAAATCAAACAAAAAGCCCTCTCCTCCGAATGGAAGAGAGGGCTTGAGAAAAGCTAAACTTTAGTTACTGAGACGATAGAACGTTGCTGCGTTCGTAGCCGGTGTTGTGTAACCGCTGACTGCGCCGGGAATCGTTTGCCATGCGGTGCCGGACGATTGCAGGGCGTTAACGGATTGCAGGTTGAACAAGCCCGTCCACGTGATGGTGATCGAACCTGACGATTGGACGATTGTCATGGTCGGCTGTTGACCGCCCGAGTTGATCACTTGTTGCAACGTGTTGGTGCTGCCGACGAAATTGACGTCGCCCGCGTATTGAGCCGTGATGGTGTTGGTACCAGCCGGCAACGCAGTAGTGCCACCGGAATTGGCCGAGCCGCTGGCCAACGGAACGGTTGCAAACGACACGCCATTGGTAAGGAACGTCACGTTACCGGTCGGAGTGCCTGCACCGGTCAGCGGGGAGGCCGTTGCGGTGAAGCTGACGTTGTCACCCGCGTTAGCTGGATTTGCCGATGAGATTAAAGCCAACGCGCTGGTCGCGATCGTGATGTTCGCCTTCGGTACGCCGGTGGCGAGATAATTACCACCATCCGCGCCGGTTAACGGAACGGTCACGGTAACGGTAATGCTATTACTGACATTCGCGCTGGCAAACACGCCGGTCGCGCCCGCAAAATTCGGGGTTGCATCATCACCGGCATAAATGACGTTGGTGCTAATGCCCGTAATGCCGGCCGCGCTGGCATTGACGGTCGCTGCCGTGGTCCCATCATAAACCTTATTACTCGCCGTCGAGTTCGTCACGGTCAACGGTTTCGCTGTGATGTTGCCGATAGTGGACGCAGTGGAGGCAATCGTGTAATTGCCAGCAGCACCGCCGGTCAGAGTTATGCCGCTTGCTGTGACTGCCTTGCCGACGCCGACATTTTTATCGGAGTAGTTCGCGGTATAGCCTGGCGCGATTTGGACGAGGTTTGTATCCACCGGCAACACGCCGACGAGGTTCGTCAAATTCAGAGGAGCGGTTGTCGTCTGGTCGTACTGTTTGGTTGATCCGGTCACGCCCGAGAGGGTGATCGGTGTGACGGTTTGTGTCACAGCGGTCGAGGTGCTTCTTCCGTAAGTCGCATCACCGTTGTAAACGGCAGTCACGCTATGCGGCGAGGTCGCCACCAGCAGGTTGCTGACGCTCAATACCGCCGTGCCCGTGCCATCAACAGCAACCGTGCCCATTGCATTGAGGCCGTCGAAGAAGGTGATGGTGCCAGTCGGCGTCGCACCCGTTCCGTGAGCTACGGCAGTGAGCGTCACAGTGCCACCGTAAACAGTCGTTCCTGTGGAATGACCGAGGGTTGTCGTTGAAGGCAATCCAGCGACCTGAACAAAACCGGATCCGCTGAAATGACTATCTTCGTGTTGCGCACCGGAACCAGGGGCGCCATAGGTGCCAGCGGTCTTATACGTCGCACCGCCGTCCAACGACAGCGCACGGATCGTATCAGTGCCGCTGAAGTTCAGGTTCACAGTCGCGGAGCCAGTCAGAATAAGATCAGCTGAATTGGCGATGTAATCGTTCACCGTGCCGGTATCGAGCGTCAAAGTTGCGCCATCCTGCACGTAAACGCTGCCTGCGCCGAGTCCATGGTCAGCGGAGATTTGCAACGTGCCAGCTTTAACAATGGTCGAGCCGGTGTAGGTATTGTTCGTGCCGTTCAACTGCAAGAAGCCACCGCCGTCTTTAACAACGCTACCCGCCGTAGGCAGGAACAAGTAATCGGAAGGGATAACCGTCGCCGTGGCGTCGCCAGGAGGAGTCCAGGACAACTTGCAGCTCGCGCCACCAGTTTGATTGAAGTATTCGAGCACGATGTCGTAACGGGTGTTGGCGGAAAGCGTGATTGTTCCAGTGCGAGCTGTTCCGCTTTGTGTCACCCAATTGTCTTCGATCGGAGTGCCGTTAACCCAAAGACGCGATCCGTCGTCAGACGCGACGGTAAAGGTATACAAACCATCAACTGGCGCCAGAATCTGACCGACCCAGCGCACTGAAACCTGATTGGTGAACATCGACGCCGGGAAATTCGTGGTGAAGTCGGCGAAGAAACTTTGCGCATCGTCGCGGACCGCCGTAAGCGTGGTGAAGTCCTGGTTGTCATAATAATAACCACGAAGACCGTGACCTTGAGCTGTGGAGTTTGGCCCGAGGTCGCTGTCGCGAATGACGCCGCTGTAGGAATTGCCCAAGGGGGTATTGATGTTGAGAGTGCCGCCACCAAGGTTGATCGCGCCGCTGCCGGAAATTTGGGAGATCGTTTGAGACGCGGCATCGAGTTGGAATGTTGCGCCGTTGTCGATTGTCAACACTGCGCCACCTGCGGAGGCGATACGGTCAGGACCCGCGCCAACAGAGAGAGTGCCGCCATTGATTTCAACGCCGTTCTGCAAGTTGTTGGTGCCGCGCAACGACATCGAGCCATTGCCGGTTTTGTACAATGAACCGTTATCAATATTGCCGCTGAGGCACGAATACGTCACCAGCGTATTTGTCGTTGAAAAGTTATTATTGATCGTGAGCGTGCCGCTGTTGTTGATGATATTGCCACGGCCCACAAGATTCGTCAGCGTGACCGAGTTGCCCGCGACATCAAGATTAGCGCCGACAGCGATGCTGACTGGCGAAATGGACGGGAGCACTGAGTTGCCCGTCGACGCGAGCAAAGTTCCGCCATTGATCGTGGTGTTACCAGTGTAGGTGCCCGTGCCCGAAAATGTGAATGTGCCCGTGCCTGTTTTAGTCAGGCTGAGTGCGCCGCGTGAAGGGCTGCTTGTGATCGTTCCGGTAAAAGCTGAAGTGACGTTATTGGCACCGACGCTAAACGTCCCCGCAGTCGCCGATGAATTGGTTACAACGCCGTCGCCAAAGAAACCGTTACAGGTCGGGCTTACGCCGCCGATGTCAAAAACTCCAAGATTGTAAACCCAAAGGTCACCCTTGCCCGAACCGCTCGGAATTGCGCCGGAGACTCCGGCTACAAGTGTGCCGTTGCTGACAGTGGTTGTATTGAGGTAGGTATTTGCGCCAGACAATTGCAAAATGCCCACATTCCCTTTGTTGATGAAACCTGTGACGACGCCACCGCTCATCACGCCCGAAATGATCACTTTTTTCGTGGCCGAGTCATTGACGAAAATATTTGCGTTCGTGTTATTGGCGTGAAAACTCCACGGTCCAGAAAATGTAATCGGGCCGTTCGCTGATTGAGGCACAATATTAATGCCCCTCGAAGTTGTGACAAAGTTGGTCCAAGCGACGGAATTGGTAATTGTAATGGGCGTGCTTACGTCCGAAAGAAGAGCACAAAGGCCGCCACTGGTATTGCCAACCACGATCTTTCCGGTGCCAAAAGAGGAACCGCTGTTAAACCAAAGCAAACCGCCGAATCCCAACCCCGAATAACCCAATTCAACGTTGCCAGCCATCGTGTTTGTGGCATGAAGAAAAAGTTGCCCGGTTCCGCCTTCGCAGGTCAGTCTCGCCGTTGAGCTGCCAGTGAGCACGTTGCTAATGTTGATCATGCCGACCGCGCCGTCACTGGAGGTAATTGCTTCGAATGCATTCTCATTGTTATTAGACAACGTGAGAATGCCAGGACCGACCAAAGTCACGTTACATGAGTTTGGAGCGAGATTGCCGTTGAAAAACCCGGCAACAATATGGTTTGAGTTCACTGTGACGGTGAAAGCCGGGGTTCCCTTGCCCGTTCCGACGCCGAAACAGGCGGCAGTGGAGTCAATCCATGCAACCCCTGTCGCACTCCCACCGGAGGCAGTGCTCCAAACGTTGCTTTCCCAAGTCCCGGTTAAGTCGCCGGTGTACGGCACCGCCTGAACGCCTTTGGGATCCCAATAGGTAACTGCGGCAGTCGCTGTCGAATTCGCCAGGCCAAGCACTAAAGCGGTTAAAGCAAAGATTAGTTTTGGAGTCCTCTGTTTCATAAGAATGCGTTTTTGTATAACTGACAATTGTCGCGACTTTAAAGTCCCCGCGGCAGGACGATGCATCGAACACACAAACTTCCCAGCGGATTGCTCCTCTTGGATTGGGGCAGTTTGAACGGGAAGGCTATCTAAATTAGGTTCGAACGTCAAGCCGAACAGATACAAATTACACCACCGTAAGGGGTTCCCGCACGTTCATGGAACGTTCAAAATTATTTTAATTTCTAATGAGTCGCATCATGCTAAACTCCTCACTGGCCATGGAAACGGTTCTCACATCTACCCAGAATGCCGCAGTTTCGCCTTCGAGCGCTGAAACCGTTGTTTCAGTTCGCGGTTTGACTAAAGTCTTTAAGGATTTCTGGGGCCGGCCCAAAGCTCGCGCCGTTGACAACGTCGATTTTGAAATTCGTCGCGGTGAGGTGTTCGGTCTGCTTGGGCCCAACGGGTCTGGCAAGTCTACTACTGTGAAGATGTTGCTTGGGCTGCTGTA
>Ga0265327_10004712_pt1 | contig 11913 bp, 14 predicted proteins | sample 41621metaG_FD_202089 | JGI IMG/M metagenome (GOLD analysis project Ga0265327, IMG submission 202089) | Rhizosphere microbial communities from Carex aquatilis grown in University of Washington, Seatle, WA, United States - 4-16-21 metaG | ecosystem: Host-associated > Plants > Roots > Rhizosphere...
CGGTTAAGCGGCATTTAACCGATAAAAACTCAATAATTCCATTTACTCATAATGTGTTCACATCATAATGACTTTTATCGCCTGCTCTTTTTCTAAAACTTCATAAACAAGCCGGTGTTGTTTATTGATTCGTCTTGAAATCGCACCTTTCAAATCATTTTTTAAAAATTCAAATTCGGGCGGATAAGCATAAGGGTTTGGAGCTGCGTTTTCCTTTTAGACGCCGCCAGTAACTCGCAGCCATAAACCAATTCATGCCAGACAATCGCCGCCGTGGCATATTCGCCATCGTGTTCGGCAAAGCGTTGTAATACAGTGTCATCGGGCTTTAAGCGTGCGGGTTCCGATAGGATGTTGCTATCAAGCAAATAGCTTATTCGTCCCATGCAAATTCCCGTTCCCGACCGGCTGCTCGTAAAGCCTTTAGTTCGCTTTCCGTCAACGCGCTATCACTGTCCAATTGACTGCGCCAGTGTTGGATGGCTTGATACAAGCTATTATTTTTTTGGCTGAGTCTTTGGTAGTTTACTTCCGATAGCATCACGGCAACGGGCTTGCCATGACGGGTAAGATGAATGGCTTCATCAACGTCGAGTTGACGAATTAATTGTGACAGGTTGTTTTTTGCCTCGGCTATGGTACTGGTTTTCATCGGCAATCACTCCAATGACTATAATTATAGCCATAATAAGGTTTTATATTGTCGTTATCAAGGTAATCGCTTGGGTTACGTTACAAGCCGTAGCTTGGGCTGAATGCAGTGAAGCCCAACAAAAGCACAATCTTGGCTGTTGGGCTTGGCTACCGCTCTGCCCAACCTACAGAACTACAGAACTTTATAAAAATAACAGGTGATGAGATTGTTTATTTTTGAAATGGATGCTCAAAGTAGCTTAACCAGCGCGGCAATGACGGCGATTTGTCCGAGCGCGAGGCCAATACCCCACTTAACCAGTTTGTTTTCAAGCTCAAGAAAGCGGGAGTCTAAGCGCAATTCCATTTCTCTCAGCCGGTTATCCAGGGATTGGTTGGTGACGAGATGGTCAAGGTCATACTCTATACGTGCCTGTTCAAGGGTAGATGCGACTGCCGCTTTCTGGAGTTTAGTGATGGTTTCGGCCTGCTGCTCGCTAAAGCCCGCATTCTTCAGTTCGTTAAAAAACTCGTGCGTATCAAATGTGATGGTGGACATGATCTTTTCCCCTGTTTTAAATACGCGCAGTCTACCATGCTTGACAGGGGCCGGGAACGGGGGCTATGCCGGAAAAATGTCGGGTTACGCTAGCGCTAACCCGACCGAGCTAACGATAGTGGCCCAGCCGGTTCGACAAATAGCTTATCAGTTGGTCTTTTCCCTTTGGAATATGCGGATAAAGACCGAAATAGGCGTAGGTTTGGAAAATATCGGTGATATGCTCCAGGCCAAAGGCTTCGTTGAGTTGGTTATAGTGTTCGCTGCTGCCGTGTTCGAAGTCTTTTAAGAGAACATTTTTTATTTTCTTGAAGTCGTAATCCACTTTGTCGAGCGCTTTTCTCAGTTCCGCGTCACTACAGTTGTCTCTATCCTGCAAATGCAGGTGGCAGGCGATAGAAGAGCGGGTGACTTTTCGTTGGCTTTGTTTTAGGTCGAAACAGGCTTTGATTGTTGCCAGTTCGCGCGGCTTGAGTTTTAAGCCGGTGTCTAATATGGCTTCAATTTTGCTTACATCGGTTTTTTCAGCGGTTAAGTGGGGCAAAAAAGGGCTGTTTTCCGGGCAGCTTATTTTCTTTCGGAAATCCTCCAAAAAAATGTCAAAGAACAGGGCGAATAGTTGTTTCTCGCGGCTGCGGAAGGTTTGTCCGTTATCGCGCGCCATGCAGCTATACGCGACATAATAGCCCTGAGTAAGCGGCGATTGGTAAAACTGATGCCGTTCAATCAATCCGGCGGTCATAACAACATCGCTGACGTTTACAAGGTCGGTATAAAACCTGTGAATAACGCCCTGAGTGTCCCGTGCGTCGTCCGTTGCATAAAAACTAATCGCTTCAACGCGGTCGCCGTCAATAATCTTGCCTATCATGTTTGCTGCTGTACGCTTGGCGAAATCAATGTGGCTGAGCATTCCGTAAAATAAACCTTGAGTTCGACCCATCAGCGGCGTGGCGACCGACAACGGAATGGTGGCCGGACGTATATTTTGCGGGTCTTCGTGTTCGGCTTTTGCAATGCTGATACCGATTTCTTTGCAAGGAATATATTCTCTGATCAGTGTCAAAGTGTCGTAAACGAGGGCGTAACCTGAGTCGCAGGAAAGTTTTTTGTAGCGTTGGTAAAAATCTCGGATAAGGGTGATGTCGTTATTTTACATGGCTTTTTATAGTTCGGGTAAGTGCGGAGGGCTAACATTAAAACACTGATGATCTTGTTTGAGGCGAATTATTTATTCTGATCCTTTTTATTTCGTCTTACGCGTTTTCTCTCCGTCTTTTTTTGCCGGCGAATCGTTTGGCTTTTTAATCATGGACAGGTTTTCAGGCTTAGTCTACCGATGGTTATGACGCTCAGGATGTTGAACACTTTATTCTACAAAGCAAGGCTGTATGTGCTACACCGTACAGACTACCTGAAGCGTCAGGGCTTATATAGAAGATGCCAAAACACTAAGCAATCGTTTTTCCTTGAAATCCATTCTTAGAGGAGTCTTAACATGTATAAATTAGCTGCGGGATTTATTTTAATGATGGCCTTACCGATGGTGGGTAAAGCCCAAGCGCCGAGCGACGTTCCGACCCCGTCCTCTGAAACTTTGCCATCCGGCTCCAACCCTTCGGAAACCTCGCCGGACAAGAATACCGACGCGGCCAACACGCAAAACGATGCGTTCACTATTTGCTTGCGCGCGACTCAGCGCTTCGAACAGCAAGAAAAGGCTAAAGGCAACAAAAAACCTGCGGAAGCGTCTATATCCGCCTCATGCAAGACGGAACTGAAACCGGCGCCGTACTGGCTGTGCATGGAAAAAGAAGCTAATGCGGAAGTTGATTTTAATACTGCCCATTGGCGCTGTGCCAAACAAACTAATATATTGAAATAATGCTGTGACGATCGGAGAGCCTCAACCCCGATCCCCGCTCGATCTGTCATAAGAAACAGGCAAAATAACTCGAGCATTCGCTTCTCCTCACGCCAACCCTCTCGACACTCGACTTTCCCGGTAATCGCTTCATGCATTGCCGAGAAAGCCGGTTATCGAAGTTATCTCGTGCCCATGATAGTGTCGATTGGCGGTTGCCTCCCGGCGTGAAACCGCCCTGCTTTACTCTTCATTTTCCTGAAAACCAAAAGAGGCGTCCGGTCGGTTTCCGAGTCCGGAGGCGACGTTCGATAGCCTGATGCTTCAAGAACGAGCATAAAATAACTGAGGCAGCCGAAACGCAGGCTCCTTGGGTATCCCGCTTCTCTCATGTAAACTTGCTCAAGTTAAATCATGCGCGTTGTTGAGTTGGCCCATCCTTCGCCATATCCGATTGTTGCGCTTTCCTTATTCAGCGTCTAGCATTGCGCATTTTTATGACGGTTCAAGTTGCCCCACCAGCGTTAAACGTAAATTACCCATTAAAGAGAGATACTTATATGCAAGCATTAAAAAAACAATTAAAACAGAACCTGGCTTTGATTTTTTTCGGCACTCTGCTTTCCGCTTATCATCCTGCAATGGCAAAAACAGACCTTGAGGCTCAACAAAGTTATCTTAAAGCCCGTGTAATGAGCCACCAGCAAGAAACGGATCACTCAGCCCATGTAGCTCCTATCGATAAAAGCCAGGATTTTCATGGCGTTTTTTACGGTTTTATTCCTTGCAACGATTGCAATGGGATTAAAACGACATTGTCTTTAAAACAAAATAACAATTATCTGTTGGTAACCCAGCCCGCAAGAGAAGCTTCAAGGGAGTTTTATGAAAAAGGAAAATACACGTGGGATGATGAAAAGCAAACTGTTGTTTTAACACCGCATAAGGAGGAAGCGGTCCAGCGGCAATACCATATTGAAAACGAAGGAACGCTGATTCAACTTAACAGCGATGGCGGCAGGATGCCTCGCGAACTGACGGATAGCTATACCTTACGCAGAAGCGATACGGTAAAGTCACGTGAGGTACATATTCACTAACAGCGATATTCTCCGGTTTTCTCGTTTTCACGTAGCGCGCTATTTTCAAGTAGCTCGTCATCCCCGCCGGGAAGCGGGTATCCAAGGCCATGGATGGCAAGCTGTATCTAGTTCCTCTGATAACCATGAATACGAATCTCACTCCTTTTTCAGCCCTGACTCCCGATATTATTTTGAACGCGCTCGATAATATCGGCCTGCATGGCGACGGCCGCTTGCTGGCGCTCAATAGTTATGAAAACCGCGTCTATCAAGTCGGCTTGACTGACACCTCGTTTATAGTGACCAAATTCTACAGGCCCGAACGCTGGACATCCGCCGCGATTCTTGAAGAACATGCTTTCGTCCGGGAATTGTTTGACGCTGAAATTCCTGTGGTGCCGGCACTGCCGTTTGGCGAAAATCAGACCTTAATCCACGCCGATGGCTTTCGCTTTTCGGTGTTTCCAAGGCAAGGCGGCCGTGTGCCTGAACTTGAAGGCCGCGAAAAACTGGAATGGATAGGGCGATTTATCGCCCGTCTTCATGCGGTCGGCGCGCTCAAGCCGTTTAAACAACGCCCTACTCTGGATATCGCCGGTTTCGGCGATGAGCCGAGAAGCTATCTGCTGGCCAATGATTTTATCCCCGCCGACCTGGTCGAGGCTTACCGCAGCGTGACTGAATATGCGCTGGACGGCGTAAGGCGTTGCTTCGAACGTGCCGGCAAGGTGAAAACCTTGCGTTTGCACGGCGACTGTTATCCCGGCAATATTTTATGGACCGACGACGGCCCGCATTTTGTCGATTTCGATGACAGCCGAATGGGGCCTGCAATACAGGATTTGTGGATGTTGCTGTCCGGGGATCGCGCCGAAATGACAATGCAATTAAATCACCTGCTGACCGGCTACCGGACTTTTTACGATTTCGATACGCGAGAGTTGCATCTCATAGAGGCTTTGCGCACTTTGCGTTTAATTCATTATTCGGCCTGGATTGCACGGCGCTGGGATGATCCGGCGTTTCCGATGGCCTTCCTGTGGTTCGATACGCCGCGTTATTGGCAGGACCGGATTATTGAATTGCGCGAACAAATCGCGTTGATGGATGAAGGGCCGCTTGAGTTGGCTTAAAGCCATTCGCGGAGCCGATTAGCAGGCTGTTAAAATTTTTATTCACCACGAAGACATGAAGTACTATTAAAGGCCCCGCCGTATCAGCATGGTTTTTACCGGATTAAATGTCCTTCTGTGTACCTCTAAAACACCGTATTGCTCGATTTCGGCCAGATGCTGCTTGGTGCCGTAGCCCTTATGCAGATGAAACGAAAAATCCGGATAGCGTTGACGATAGTCAACCATCAGTTTATCCCGCTCGACTTTTGCTAATATTGAGGCGGCGCTGATCGCCTGCACTTTACTGTCGCCTTTAACAATAGCTTGGGCGGACATCGGTAAATCCGGAAGACGGTTGCCGTCGACTAAAACCCGATCCGGCCGAAGATGCAAGCCGTTTACCGCTCTTTGCATGGCCAATAACGTGGCTTGAAGAATGTTGAGCCGATCAATCTCTTCAACACTGGCCTCTGCAATCGACCAGCTTAAGGCGGCTTCTTTGATAATCGGATAAAGGCTATCCCGCTTGCTTTCGCTCAGGATTTTGGAGTCGGCCAGCCCGGCTATCGGCCGCAGGGGATTTAAGATAACGGCTGCCGCAAAGACCGGGCCTGCAAGCGGTCCGCGGCCCGCTTCGTCAACCCCTGCAACAACAAAACCTTCAGGGATTTTTATTGAAAACTCATCATCCATAATAGCTTCTATTGCAGAAATGCTTTAATCGCACCAGCGCCGCAGTTAACGCAAGATACCCCGATTGACATTACGCAAAAAACTGACCATATCCGATAACTCCTTACTGTCCCCGGCCAAATCTTCCATTTTGTCGATAGCATCTTCCAAGCGCAGATTGGTTTTGTAAATCATCTTGTAAGCTTTTCTGATTAAGCGGATGTCTTCAGGAGAGATGCCGTTACGTTCCATGCCGACTGAATTAATGCCATGCGGCCGCGTGGGTTTGCCGCCGACCATAACAAAAGGAGGAATATCTTGGGTAATCGCGCTGCCCATCGCCGCAAAACTGTATTGCCCTATTTGGGTAAACTGATGCACGAGGGTGAATCCGCCCAGAATGGCGTGGCTGTGTAAATGCACATGCCCGGCCAATGACGCGCCGTTTGCCATGATGACGTGATTGCCTATCACGCAATCATGGGCCACATGAGTGTAAGCCATAAACAGGTTATCGTTGCCTATCTTGGTCACGCTTTTATCCTGCTTGGTGCCCCGATGCAAAGAGGTATACTCGCGTATCGTGTTTCTATCGCCGATTTCCAGCCTAGTTACTTCGTCCGCATACTTCTTGTCCTGAGGATCTTCGCCGACGGACGAGAATTGATAAATACGATTGTCCCTGCCTATGGTTGTCGGTCCCTTGATAACCACATGAGACGCTATCCGGGTGCCGGAACCCACTTTTACACCCGCCCCTATGACCGAAAAAGGACCGACCGATACATCATCGGCCAGCTCCGCGTCGCTATCGACTATCGCTGTTGGATGAATCAAAACTAATTTACCACGGCCGCACATCGGATTTCCGCACTCGCAACGAACTCGCCGTCAACTTCCGCACGACATTCAAATGCCCAGATATTACGCTTGCTCTTAAGGAATTTTGCTTCCAGCATCAATTGGTCGCCGGGCACTACAGGCCTTTTAAACTTGGCTTTATCGATGCCGACCAGATAGTAAATCATCCCGGCCAATTCATCGCCCGCGGTTTCCGATGCCAGCAAGCCTGTGGATTGAGCCAAGGCCTCCAGAATCAGCACGCCAGGCATAATAGGCTTTTGCGGGAAGTGTCCTTGGAAAAACGGTTCGTTATAAGTCACGTTTTTCACGCCCAGCAATCTAACGCCGGGCTCGCACTCAATCACTTTATCGACCAGTAAAAAAGGGTAACGATGCGGCAAGAATTCTTGTATTTGTAAAATATCTAGCTTAATGGACATATCTGAGGATGCTTATGAAGTTAATAACGATGCGATTAAAGACAAAAACCCTGGCTGATTATTCAGGCATGGTTGACAGCTTTTGTTGAACTTGACTGGTCACGTCAATTTTATCGCTGGCGTAAATAACGCCGTCCGTCAGCAATAAATCGAAGTTTTGCGCTTTGGCTATTTCCCGAATGGCTTCAACAATACGGCGCTGCAATTTACCCAATTCTTCATTACGGCGCACATTAAAATCTTCGCTAAACTCCTGCTGGGCTCTTTTTGCATCTCTCTTTTTATTTAAAATATCTTTTTCCAAATTGAGTCGGGCCGACTCTCCCATTACCGCGGCGTCTTTGGCCATTCGGTCATCCATATTTTGGATTTCTTTTTGTTGGGCGACTAATTGTTTATCGCGCGGTGAAAACTCTTGTTCCAGGCGTTTTTTGGCTTTTTCCGCCTGTGGTGCTTTTTCAAGAACGGCTGGTATATTGACAAAGCCAATTTTTAAATCAGCATAGCTCACATTCGCAGCAAGCAACAATCCTAAAAATAAAGCGATTTTCGTTTTCATCGTTAAACAGATCTCTAGTGAAATTAAATAATTAAGGATCGAAAATATGACAATCTTGTTAAATTATAACTGTACAGATTACCCGCCGGTAGCCTTTACAGCAATATGCACAACTTCTTCTAAAAATTTTGCCCGAAGTTGAATTGGAATATCTGTTTTTGATCCCCGGTAATAGTGCCGTTCGCTAACGTTGACGAGGCCGTGGCGTTCAATGGCAAGGCGGCACTAACGGATAAAGCCCCGAATGGCGACAACCATTCGCCTGAAACCCCGACGGAATATTTCAGATTGTTCGTTTTAAAACCGTTATTAATCGAGCCTGCATCTAAAAAGGTGCCCAGCCTGACTGATTTTGTCTCCGGCATAAAAGGCACCGGAAAAAACATCTCGGCATTGCCGATAATTTTACTGGAACCGCCAAATGGGTAGCCATTGGAATCTCTTGGCCCGACAGTATTATTCTTAAAACCGCGTATAGAACCGGTACCGCCGCCGAAATAGTTTTCGAAGAATGGCAAGGTATTGGTCTTTCCATAACCGTCGCCATAGCCCACTTCGCCCTGTAACCTGAACGTAAAGTCTCTAGCCAGCGGCAAATAAAGCTGCTGTTTATAACCGATTTTGTAATATTCCAAGTCGCTACCGGGAACTGTCGCCAACGCGGAAAAACGCTGTTGCCCGCCCTTGTTCGGAAAAATGGCCCGGTTAAGCGTATCGTGAGTCCAGCCTATCGCCGGCGACAGTGTCAAAAAGGTATCGCCGGTCGCTTTAACGATGGGCCGGCTATTGGCACCACCGGCAACATAACCGTTGGTAAGATTGGCGCAAGAATCGATACCGTTATTGCCGTAAATAAAGTCGCAAATCTGATTCGATGAATAAGCCGTAGTACTCAGCTCGGTGCGTTTTGCATCGATATCGAAACGTAAACTATCGAACTCATTCAATGGAATACCGAAGTTCAAGCCTGCGTTCATCACGTTGGTCGAGTAATTGGCAATATTCACTTGCCCGGCATTCCGTTTGGTGTAGCCCAAGTTATAACCCTGACTGACGCCATCCACGGTAAAGTAAGGATTAAAAAAACCAAACTGATAGCTTGTCATATAAGTACTATTGTTAAACGCGACATTGACTCGCTTGCCCGAACCGAAGACGTTATCTTGGGCAATATTGGCGTTCAACACGATCCCTTGGGTTTGCGAAAAGCCGATACCGGCCGACAAATTGCCTGAAGGTTTTTCCACGACCGTATAATTAACGTCAATCTGGTCGGCAGTGCCCGCAACCGGCGGGGTTTCGACATTCACTTCTTCGAAATAGCCCAAACGTTCAAGACGCGTTTTGGATCGTTCGATTTTTGAACTTGAAGCCCAACTGGCTTCCATTTGGCGCATTTCCCGGCGCAATACCTCATCACGGGTTTTGTTGTTGCCTTTCATATTAATGCGTCTGACATAAACCCGCTTGCCGGGATCGACAAAAAAAGTCATATCGACCGTTTTGTTGGCTTCATTGATTTCCGGCACCATATTCACGTTGGCAAACGCGTAACCGTCATCGCCTAAGCGGTCGGAAATGGCTTTAGAGGTCTCGGTCGCGCTTTTTCGGGAAAAAACTTCTCCCGGACCGACTTTGACCAGCTTGATAAGCTCCGGCGGAGCAACCACTAGGTTTCCGGCCAGTTTGACTTTTTCCAATTTATAAACATCGCCTTCTTTGACGTTGATGGTGACGTAAATATCTTTTTTGTCCGGGGTAATGGCGACCTGCGTAGACTCAATATTAAAATTAATATAACCGCGATCCAGGTAGTAGGAACGCAAGGTTTCCAAGTCCGCCTGCAACTTTTGCTTAGAGTACTGGTCGTCCTTCGTGTAAAACGACAACAGATTGGAGGTGCTTAATTCAAGATGGCGTAACAACGTTTTATCATCGAAAACAGTATTGCCGACAACATTGATTTGCTTGATTTTGGCGACCCTGCCCTCGGAAATCTTGATATGGATACCCACCCGGTTACGGGTCAAATTGGAAACATCGGTGGTAATCTTTAAGCCGTATTTACCGTGACTGAAATATTGACGACTTAATTCCTGCTCGACTTTATCCAACACCTGCTGATCGAAAACCTTGCCTTCAGCCAAACCGATTTTCTTTAAGGCTTTGGTTAAGTCGTCTTTGCTTAAGTCTTTGTTGCCTTCAAAAATGATTTTTGCAATCGAAGGCCGTTCCACCACCCTGACAATCAGTACCGAATCTTCTCTTTCCAAGGAAATATCCTTAAAAAAACCGGTCTTGAACAACGCCTTGATGGCCGGACCGGCATTGTCCAAGGAAAATCTTTCCCCTACGTTAACAGGCAGATAGTTATAAACCGTGCCTACCGAAATGCGTTGCAGGCCTTTAACTTGAATATCCTTTACAACAAACTCTTCATCACCTTTAACCGCTTGGGAAACAAGTAGAAACAGCAATAATAAGCGAGAAAAATTATTTAATTTCATGTAGAAGTCTAAGGATGAAACAAGGTTGTCCAATGTTAAAAATTGCCGGATTATAGCACAGTAAATATTTAAACAAGCTTAAGCTCTACTGATAGGAAAACTCAGCACATCATCAATGGCTGCGCTACCCGACAACAGCATTAATAAACGGTCCAAGCCTATCGCCATGCCCGCACAGTCCGGCAACCCGGCTGCCAGGGCGTCAATAAGATGTTGGTCTTTAACGCAAACCGGCAGTTCTTGTTGCTGCCTGAGCGCCAGCTCCCGATCAAAGCGCCGGCTTTGTTCTTCCGCATCGGTCAATTCATAATAGCCATTACCCAATTCGACGCCATTGATGAATAATTCAACCCGTTCAGTAACCCGGTCATTATGAGCACTGATTCTGGCTAATGACGATTGACAAGCGGGATAGCCATAAACCATGCACAAAGCGTTTTCTCCCAAATGCGGTTGGACTTTATGACTGAATAAAAAATCCAGCCACAGCGCATGATCGTGCCCGCAAATATCCACCGCCTCAGGCACGTCGGACTCCACGGCAACAGTACAGTAGTCCCGATAAGAAAACACCAAGGGATCCAAACCGGTAAATGAAACAAAAACATCCTGATAACTGCGTCTTTGGCTGGGTTGCAATGAGCGTTCGCTGAATAAGCCCTCAATCAGCTCGGCGATTTCATCCATTAACCGGGATAAATCGAAACCAACCCGATACCATTCCAACATCGTAAATTCAGGATTATGAAAACGCCCCGACTCGCCGTTTCTAAAGGCTTTGCCGATCTGATAGATGGAGCCGCTGCCGGCTGCAACCAAGCGTTTCATCGCAAATTCGGGCGATGTTTGCAAAAACAGTGTTTGCCGCCGTGGCGGCAAACAATATTCGGTAGTGAAAAACATCAACTGCGGATCAGTGCCGATGCTATGACCCAACAGCGGCGTCTCCACTTCCAGCACCGACCGGTCGGCAAAAAACCGACGTATATCGGCCAGCATCCGCGCTCTTAAACGCATCAGCTCCAAAGAGCATGCCGGTCGCCAGTCTTGCCGCACTATTCTTTGACGCGGGAAACGTATTCGCCGGTCCGGGTATCGACTTTAATCATTTCACCGATTTGCACAAACAAAGGCACCCTGACGACAGCGCCGGTTTCCAAGGTCGCCGGTTTGCCACCGCCGCCCGACGTATCGCCGCGCACGCCGGGATCGGTTTCAGTAATGATCAACTCGACGAAATTAGGCGGCGAAATCGCAAGCGGCGCATCGTTCCATAAAGTGACCGTGCAGGAATCCTGATCTTTAAGCCATTTGCCCGAGTCGCCGACAATCTTTTCATCGCATTGATACTGCTCAAACGTGTCCGGCACCATAAAATGCCTGAACTGACCGTCGTTATAGAGATATTGCATCTCGACATCGACCACATCGGCGCCTTCCAGCGATTCGCCCGATTTAAAGGTTCTTTCCATGACCCGGCCGGTTTTCAAATTCCTGATCTTTACCCGGTTAAAAGCTTGGCCTTTTCCGGGTTTAACAAATTCATTTTCAATAATCGCGCAGGGATCGTTATCCAACATAACCTTTAACCCGGCTTTAAACTCATTAGTGCTATAGATAGCCATTTTATCCTCAAATA
>Ga0265327_10004713_pt1 | contig 11910 bp, 7 predicted proteins | sample 41621metaG_FD_202089 | JGI IMG/M metagenome (GOLD analysis project Ga0265327, IMG submission 202089) | Rhizosphere microbial communities from Carex aquatilis grown in University of Washington, Seatle, WA, United States - 4-16-21 metaG | ecosystem: Host-associated > Plants > Roots > Rhizosphere >...
CTGGCATCCCTTTTTGTCCATGATTCGCGCCGCGGCGTAACTTAGCCACAAGCCCGCAGCGATGATGCCGAGGGATAGCGGCGACATGTAATCTGCGATCCACGGCACACTGGACAGCCGCCAAAAGACATAGGCGTGGAGCGTGCCCCAGATCGTCAGGGCAACAGCGAGGAACAAAGCCATTCGGCATTATACTCGGACAATTGCCGGGAGAACAATGCCGAGGAAACAGTGCCTGAGCATTCAGGAAATCGAGAACTCGCGTTGGTCTCAACTTCCTGGCTCGTTCGCCTTATTTCCGTCGGTACGCGTGAACGAAAACTTCTACGTCATCAGTTCATGATCGTTCCATCGGATCTGATGTACGCTTTCTTTCCCGTTGCACAGAACTCGACTTTATAAACGCAGCAACCGTCACGGTTCTTTTGCTCGATTTTGGCAACCTGTGCACCGTGACACTGTTCCTGAAGGGTTTTCTGCACCGGGCCGGGCAGATCGCTGTACTGTACTTTTGACGTGTGACAACCGGTTATGAACCCAATTGCCATCAGCGCAATCACGATATGTTTTTTCATAGCCAGTACCCACCGATGTATTCGTTGCGCTGACAAGTAGGGGGTGCCTCTGATTTTATATCTAGGAAAACTGAGAGTTGTCGTACACGACATTCACCGTTTGGCGAATTCACAACTTTATCTCGACATTGCGGAGGTGAGGACTTGGTGGCTTTGACCGCATGCAGGGGGCTGGGACGAGAATTCGTGTGGCGGGAAAGCGCCGCGGGGTGGTCCGCTAGGGCTGGTGGTTGTCACCGACGAGACCTTTAGTGCCAAAGAAAAAAGGCGCCGATTTTTGGTCGACGCCTTGTGAGATGGTTCAAATATCAGCTCGCAGGAGGTGGTGGCGGTTCGGTTGGAGCGGCGCTTTCTGCAGTCGGTTCTTCGCCTTCGGCGTCTTGTTTTTCTTCGCTGATGACCGGGGCGATGCCTTGCAATTTGTCTCCGCCTTCGAGGTCGATCAGTTTAACGCCCTGCGTATTGCGGCCGGCTTCGCGGATGTCTTGCACGCGGGTGCGGACCATTTGACCGCTGACGGTGATGAGCATGATTTCGGCGTCGTCCTTCACGGTCAAAGCTCCAGCGACGCAACCGGTTTTGTCGGTGGTCTTCATCGTGATAATGCCTTTGCCGCCGCGCGATTGTTGGCGATATTCGCCGAAATCGGTTCGCTTGCCGATGCCGCGTTCGGCGGCGACCAATAAGGTCGCATCCGGCACGACGATGGCCAGCGCAACGAGTTCGTCGCTCGCGTCGAGATTGATACCACGCACACCAGTCGCAGGACGGCCCATGGAGCGGACGTCTTCTTCGGAGAAGCGGATGCTCATGCCTTCCTTGGTAATGAGGACGACTTCATCTTTGCCGCTGGTCAGCCGGCATTCGATCAGCTTGTCGCCTTCTTCGATGCCGATGGCGATGATGCCGCCTTTGCGAATATTGGAGAAATCCTCGAGCGCAGTCTTTTTTACCGTGCCTTTTTGCGTGGCGAAGAAGACGAATTGGGACTGGGTCCAGGTGATGTCGTCTTTATTTTCGTTGAACTTGGATTCGACGCGAATGAGCGCGGCAATTTTTTCCTCAGCCTTCAATTCGAGAATGTTTGCGATGCTGCGACCTTTGGAGGCGCGGCCCATGTCGGGAATTTCATGCACGCGCTCGACGTAGCAACGGCCCGTGTTCGTGAAGAACATCAGGTAGTCGTGCGTGCTAGCCGTGAAGAGATGCTCGATGAAATCTTCGGCTTCGCCCGCTGTGGCCGACTCACGTGTCACCATGCCGATGACACCTTTGCCGCCGCGACGTTGCGCGCGATATTCGCTGACGTTGGTGCGCTTAATCAGGCCGGCGTGGGTGATGGTGATAATGACACCTTCGTTGGCAATCAGGTCTTCGATGGCGATTTCGCCCTCGTCCGGAACGATCTCGGTCAAACGCGGTGTTGCATATTTCTGCTTAATTTCCTGCAACTCAGCTTTGATGATCGCAAAGACGCGCGATTCTTTCGCGAGAATGTCGCGAAGATCGACGATGCGTTCCAAAAGCTCTTTGTATTCCGCTTTGATTTTGTCGACTTCCAGGCCGGTGAGTTGATAGAGGCGCAGTTCGAGAATGGCATTGGCCTGGGCTTCGCTGAAGGAATAGCGGCCGTTGATGAGACGCGCTTCGCTACGAATGACGACGGCAAAGTTCTCGACTTGTTGTTTGGTGAAATCAAAAGCCAACAATTTGATCTTGGCCTCTTCTTTATTGCGCGATTCGCGAATGATGCGGATGAATTCATCCATGTTCGCGAGCGCAATCAAATAGCCTTCGAGAATTTCGGCGCGTTCTTCGGCTTTGCGCAGTTCGTAGCGCGTGCGGCGCAACACCACTTCGCGGCGGTGTTCGATGTAGCAATTGATCAGCTCTTTGAGCGAAAGGGTCTTGGGACGACCGTGATCAATGGCGAGCGCGTTGACGGCGAAGCTGGTCTCGAGCGCGGTGTGCTCGAACAAATTGTTGATGACGACTTTCGCGATGGCGTCGCGTTTGATGTCGATGACGACGCGGGTGTTTTCGTCGGATTCGTCACGAATGCCGGTGATATCGCTCAGGACTTTTTCGTTAACGAGTTCGGCGATGCGTTCGACGAGCACCGCGCGATTGACGTTATACGGAATCTGGGTGATGACGATCGATTCGCGGCCACCTTTGAGTTCTTCAACGCCGATTTTGCCGCGGATTTTGACCTGGCCACGGCCGGTTTCGAAATATTGTTTGATGCCTTCGACACCGCAAAGCGTGCATCCAGTCGGAAAATCCGGGCCCTTGATGAACTTCATCAATTCCGGAATTGTGATTTCCGGATGGTCGATTTGGGCACAAATGCCATCGATACATTCGCCCAAATTGTGCGGCGCCATGTTGGTCGCCATACCGACGGCGATACCGGTGCCACCGTTGACGAGGAGATTCGGGAAGGCCGCCGGGAAGACGGTAGGTTCGGTGCGGGTTTCGTCGTAGTTCGGGACGAAATCGACCGTTTCCTTGTCCATGTCGTACATCAGCGCGGCACCGAGATGCGTCATGCGCGCTTCGGTATAACGCATCGCGGCCGGTGGATCGCCTTCGACGGAACCGAAGTTTCCCTGGCCATCGACCAATCGCTCGCGCATCGCCCAGGGTTGGGCCATGTGGACGAGAGTAGGGTAAATCACCGCTTCACCGTGGGGATGGTAGTTACCGCTGGTGTCGCCGCAAATCTTCGCGCATTTACGATGCTGCCTGTTGGGGAACAGGGAGAGATCGTGCATGGCGTAGAGAATCCGGCGTTGCGACGGTTTCAGGCCATCGCGCGCGTCGGGCAGGGCACGGGAAATAATGACGGACATCGAGTAGTCGAGGAACGAATTTTTGATTTCGTCCGCGACGTTGATCTTCTCGATCTTTTCGTTTGCCGCGTAAAGCGGGGTAGCACCGAAACCGGAGGGCTGCTCCGGCGGGGGTGTCTTATCGTTATCTTCAGGCATGGAGGGGTACTCTCGATCCAATTAAACATCCAAATTGCGCACATTCAGCGCATTATCTTCGATGAACTGTCGACGTGGTTCGACTTCGTCGCCCATCAGCTTCGTGAACATATCTTCAGCTTCGACGACATCCGTCATATCGATTCGCAACAATTTGCGATTCTGCGGATTCATCGTCGTTTCAAACAATTCCTTGGCGTTCATTTCACCCAGACCTTTGAAGCGCTTGATTTCAATGCCGCGTTTTCCGGCTTCCTTTACGCCGGCCAAAATTTCAGCTATCGAGAACAGCGGCTTGACCTGTGCGCGCTCGCCTTCGCCTTCGATCAATTCATAAAGCGGTTTGTCCTGCGCAGCGTAATGCTCCACGTTCAAACCTTTATTGCCGAGAGTCGCCAGCAATTCCTTCACGGCCTTGCTTTCGTGCAACTCGACGTGTTTTGCCCGGCGCGTATTGCCGCGTTTTTCTTTTTCGATGATCGTGGTGTCCGTCTCTTCACCAAACAATTTCAAATCCGGATTCGCCGCGCCAAACTTGCCAAGGTCTTCCTCGGTCAAAAAGTAATGGACCGTCTCGTCATTGCCATCGCGCACTTTCACGAGATGCCGCGGCAATTCGCCGGATTTGGCGTCGCGCTTCTCGATGTAATCTCCGAAATCGCCGCCATGCCGGCGCAATGACTGCACGTACTTATCGAGCGTTGCGAGCAGCGCTAAAATTTCCTCAAGCTGTTTCTCGGTCAGTTCCTTTTCGGTCGCCAGATTGCGTAAGCGCACGTCTTCGCTGCCGAGCTGGATCAAAATCTTGTTCATCTGCACGTCGTCGTCGACGTATTCGATACGTTTCTTGCGTTTGATCTGATAGAGCGGCGGTTGCGCGATGTATACAAAGCCTTGCTTTACCAATTGCGTCATCTGCCGATAGAAAAATGTCAGCAACAGCGTCCGGATGTGCGAACCGTCGACGTCCGCATCGGTCATGATGATGATTTTGTGGTAGCGCAGTTTATCGAGCGCAAACGCGCCTTCACCTTCGCCGTCGCCGATGCCCGTGCCGATGGCTGTAATCATCGTGCGAATTTCGTTGTTCTGAAGAACCTTATCGAGGCGCGCTTTTTCGACGTTAATCAGCTTGCCGCGAATTGGCAGAATCGCCTGAAACTTACGGTCGCGCCCTTGCTTGGCTGAGCCACCGGCGGAGTCACCTTCGACAATATATAACTCAGTGTTAGCCGGGTCCCGGTCGGAGCAATCGGCCAGTTTTCCAGGCAAGCCACCGCCGGTCAGAGCGCCTTTGCGCACCGTGTCGCGAGCCTTGCGGGCCGCTTCACGCGCACGCGCTGCCATCAAACTTTTTTCGATAACCCTCTTTGCGATCTGCGGCGTCGTATCAAAGCAGTGCATCAAACCTTCGTAAACGATCGACGACACGATGCCTTCGATTTCTGTGTTTACGAGTTTGACCTTCGTCTGCGATTCAAAACGCGGGTTCGGCAACTTCACGCTCAAAACACAAACCAGACCTTCACGAACGTCATCGCCTGAAATAGCCGGGTCCTTCTCCTTCAAAAGCTCATTGGCCTTGGCGTATTGGTTAATCGCCCGTGTCAACGCCGTGCGGAAGCCGGTCAAATGTGTTCCGCCGTCAGCGTTCGGGATCGAGTTCGCGAAACAAAGAATCTGGTCGGTGTAAGAGTCGTTATATTGCATCACGCAATCCACCAGGACCTCGTCCTTTTGGCGCGACATCACTATTGCCTTCGGATGCAGCACTTCCTTGTTACGCCCAAGTTGGCGAACAAATTCCTCGATACCATCTTTGTAGAAAAACGCTTCCTTTTTATTCTCCACGCGCTCGTCCGTCAGCGAGATTTCCACACCTGGATTCAAAAACGCCAATTCCCGCAATCGATTCGCCAACAAATCAAACTTAAACTCCGTCGTAATTGTAAAAATCGTCGCGTCGGGCTTGAAGGTAATCAACGTGCCCGTGCTCTTCGACGTGCCGATGACCTCCAACTTCCTCATCGTGACGCCACGTTCGAAGGCCATGTAATAAACCTTCCCATCGCGCGAAACTTCGACCTTGAACCAATCCGAAAGCGCATTGACGCATTTTGCGCCGACACCGTGCAAACCGCCCGAATATTTGTAAGCGCCCTGGCCGAATTTTCCGCCGGCGTGCAAATTCGTCAGAACCAGCTCAACCGCCGGAATCTTGAACTTCGGATGCACGTCTACGGGAATGCCACGACCATCATCACGGATCGATACGGAGCCATCGACATGAATGGTCACGTCGATCTTTTTGCAAAAGCCGGCAAGGTGTTCATCGATGGAATTATCGAGCACCTCAAAAACGCAATGGTGCAACCCGCGTTCATCAGGATCGCCGATGTACATGCCGGGACGTTTGCGGACGGCTTCGAGTCCCTCCAATTTATCAATTTTCGATGAGTCGTATTTCTCGCTCTCTGGCGCGGTATTCACTATAAAAATCTCTCTTTGTTTGGGGGCCAATCCCGCCTTGCGGAACGGCCGAAAACCACTGTAGGTTTAATCGGTCTTTTTGACCAAAAAACTTTAGTAAAAACACCCCGTTTCGACAACCTTTATATTGATGTTTTTTAGCTTAAAAAACGCCATTAGTTGTGGAAGTTTCCCAAGTCATAGGCTAGGGGTTGTGGTCTGCCGACCGATATCCTAACCACTTCAAACGACCTTAAGATTCGACCGTCTATAGGCCGTTTTGTTTGATGTTTTCTGAAGAATTGTTGAGGACAAAAACTACTGTTTCGCGGCCCACGCCAATCCATCCGCACCTGCACCCGCGTTGATCAATTTCTGTACTTTGAAAGTCTCCAAGTCGATCGCCGCAACTTGCTTGCTCGCGTCACAGGAAACATACGCGACTTTTCCATCCGGTCTAATTAAAACGAACTGCGGCGTTTTCGGCACTTCAACCGTTTTGGTCACCGTAAACATTTGCAAATCGACTGCCGCGACCTGGTGCAATTTCGGAATCGCGATGATCAACAGTTTGCCGTCGGGCGTAATTCCCGTGCCGTAACCAAGGGCCGGCAATTCCACCCGTTTCACCACTTCGCCTTTTTTTGCATCGATTACCGCCAATTGCGGCTTGGTCTGGTCGGCGGTGAAAACCCATTTGTCATCCGGCGAAATTGAGATGCGCTGAGTCTTCGCGGAAACCGGAATAATTTTCGAAACTTTCTTCGCCTTGATATCGATCACTGAAACGGTGCCCGGCCCAACATTCGCCGAATACGCCGTCTTGCCGTCGCTCGTGATCGCAAACATGTGCGATTCCGTTTGGCCGGTCGGAATGGAACCCAAAACATTCCACGATTTCGGGTCGATGACTTGAATCGCGTTGTCCAACTCCGTCGAAACATATAGCAGATGATTTTTCGGCCCGATGATCGCGCAATGCGGACGGATGTTTTTGTGCAAATCGATTGTTCCGACAACCGCCTTCTTCTCAAGATCAATCACGCGAATCAGCGAACCATCCGTGCCGGGCTTACCGACACCCGCATTTCCATAAATTGGCACAAAGGCCAGCTTCCCATCCGCCGATGCGATCACTTCGTGCCCCGTCACGCCGTCCTCTGGTACTGCGGCGAGTTGCTCGCCGGATTCGGGGTCGATAATCGAAAGGGTGTGATCGCCCTTGTTGCAAACGAGCAACAACCCGCCCGATTTCTGTGATTGAGCCTCGACCGAAAAAGCCGTTAACGTCGCTACGAACAGGGAAAGGCAAATAGTAGACGGTGTAGTCATGTTTGTTGGCGGCGAAATTAAACAAAAGCCCGCCGAACAACAATCAAGCATTCAGGAAATCGGAAAACGTTTATGTCTTACAAACGAAAAACCTGGTCCGAAAAACTCGCCGATAACAAAGGCTTCCCCAAAGTCGCGCCCATCGACTCGACGAAATCAAAACGCTGGGGTGAAGGCACGTTCGTCATTCCCGCTCCGCTCGAGGTTGACGCACTTATGCGCCGCGTCCCCAAAGGTAAACTCACGACTATAGACGAACTCCGCAAAACTCTCGCCCGCCGCCACCGCGCGACGATTGCTTGTCCGATCACTACCGGCATTTTTGCGTGGGTTGCCGCCCACGCCGGTGCCGAAGCCGCCGCCGCTGGCAAAACCAAAATCAATCCTTACTGGCGCACGTTAAAATCGAACGGCGAACTCAATCCGAAATATCCCGGCGGAATCGCAGCTTTGAAACGTTTTCTCAAATCTGAAAATCACCAAATTATCCAAAAGCGAAACCGCCACTTTGTTGCCGATTTCGAGAAATTTTTGGCAAATATATCCGATTAGCCATCACTGCTTGTCGTTTTTCCACCTTCCCTTTTTTAAACGTTCTGTAACTTTGGCAGTGGTGAAATTCCTGCGCTACCTTGGTCTTCTGCTTCTGATCGCGACGAGCGCGTTTGCGCAAACTATTCCAGCTAATCCAGCGACTCGACTCCTGCAGCCCAAGTTGGTCGACCTGGATACCGACGACTTTTCTCGAGACTCGACCAACACGATTGCCCTTCGCAAAAAAGCCATTGAACGCTACGAAGCAAGTGACTTCGAGGTCGCCGAAAAACTGTTCGATGAAGTCCTCAAGCAAAACACCAACGACTCAGACTCAGCATGGCGGGCCGGATATTGCTATTACGTCCTCGACGATTTCGAGGGAGCTGTTCGCGCTTATGCTCAATATGTCCGGTTGCGCCCGCAAATTCCCGACGGTCACGAATGGCTGGGAACGTGTCTGTCGCGCCTTGATAAATTCGACGAGGCCGAACGCGAACTTTCTACTGCCATTCGTTTGAAACCAGGTAATGCCGCCGTCTACGACGAACTCGGCTACGCTTACGAGTGCCAGAGCAATTATGCGCGAGCCGCCGCGCAATTTGATCGGGCCATCCAGTGCGGGGGCGAAACGGCTTATCGTTGTCGGCATGCCGGCAAAGCGCATGCGCATGCCAAAAATTATGAGCGCGCCGAGTATCTCCTTGCGCGGGCAATAAAATACGAACCCACTAATGTTTACTCCATCGAATGGCTTGGGTTTAGCCAATATCATCTGGCGCACTATTCGCAAGCCATCGGAACGTTAACCAACGGACTCAAGCTCGCGCCCACCAACTCATTTCTTCAAATCTACGTCGGCCATTCTTATCTCGGCTTGAAGAAATACGATCTCGCTGCTGCCGCCTTCGCCAAATCGGCTGCGCTCGATCCCGACGACCTGTCGACCAAACAATCGCAAGGATATGCTCTGATCGAGGGTCACCACATTCCTGAAGCCATCAAAGTCCTCGAACCTTGCATCACAAAAAATCCCAAGAACAAAAGCATTCGACTCACCTTGCTGGCGGCCTACCTCCTCAACCAGAACTATCGCAAAGCGAGCGATCTTTACCCAGCGATGTTTGCCGCGTCCGCAATCCTGCTGAGCATCGTCTACATTGCTGGATCCGTCTTCCTGTTGTATTTCAGTTTCCGGTCATCGGCCACCGAGCATCCGCATCTGGCCTTCGCGATTGGCTGGCTCGTTTTGTATTTCGAAAGCCAGATTGCGCTCATGTTGTTCGCCGGGCTGTTCACCAACGCCAATTTGATCGCCGGTCTCTTACTCGCTCCCATCCCGTTGTTGATTGCTGCGTTCCTTGCTTTCCCAAAACAACCGTGGGGCTATCCGTTCAAACCCGTGCCAATCGCGTGGAAACAAATCGGCGTCGCGTTTGGCGCGTGGCTCGCAATGGCATTAGTCGCGGGCGCCTATTCCGCCATCATTACCTCGTTCACCCATTCCAGGCCTGAACCGCGCAACATTCGGTTCATCCTCGACCTCGTCCGCGAACACCGCGCCCTGGCGGCAATCGTCGTCGCGGTCATTGCTCCGATAACAGAAGAAACCCTTTTTCGCGGCCTGATCTACGGCGCAATCAGCAAATGGTTAAAACCGCTTCCGACCATCCTGATCACCGCAGCGGTCTTCGGCGCCGTCCACATGGACGTTATATTTTTCTTCCCGCTGTTTTTGATAGGAGTGCTATTGGGCTGGGCCCGTCACACCTCCAAATCCATCTGGTTCCCCGTCGGCATCCACATGCTGCAAAACACCATCGCCTTCTACGCGTTACTGGCAACGAAGTAAATCGAGCCCGATCGCCAACGACTGGCCCGTTCTTAACAGTTTTCTCGTTGCTCAATTTTCTCGCGACAACCATCCTGCATCGTGCGTAGGAAAAACATCATTTTCGCGCTCTGCATTTTGGTTCTGCTGGTCGTCGCCGCAGCCATCATTTTACTTTGGGAGAACGAACCAACTTACAACGGCCATACCGCAAGCTTTTGGGCTTTGAAATACAGAGAACGAGCCGGTTCGGGAACGATGAATCATCATTTCTTTCTTCCCTTCACTGAATGGACCACCACATCGCAAAAGCGAAATCCGGAAATTGAGGCTCTCATCCGTATCGGCCTTCCTGCAATCCCATCACTAGTCCGATTACGCGACAAGGGTCCGGGGAATAGCCTCCAACGTTTCTATTGGCGATTTTGGAACAGAATTCCACGCTCGATCCAAAGGAAGTTAACAGTTCCAAAAACCATCGACCCGGCTCAGTGGAAAATGGACCTGACCGAACTCATTTGCATGGTGATCCTTTGTCATCGTGACGAACCCGACGCGTCACAATTCACCCGTCCTCTTTTCCAGCAAGGTCTAAGAATCGCCGAAAAGAACGATTTCCGCGATGGTATCCACTTCAACCTGCTGGCCGCGACCGGAGTCGATGATCGCACCGCTGAAAAATATCTGCTCAAGCAGATGAAAAAGAAAAAGGTGATCTTCACTTTCGAAACCGGAACAGCCGCCGCTTCTCTTCGTGAGCCATCAGCCGAAATGTATCAGGTGCTGGAATCGTGGCTCGACCGCTCAATACCCGAAAATCAGCGCGACATCGCCTTCGACGCGTTAGGTTATCTTTCTAGAAAAAATGCTGACGCGCGTGACAAACTATGGCAGATGTTTTTAGAAGCAAATCCCGCTGACCAACAATATTGGAGAGTTGGCTTGGGAAATGGCTACTATCCTAAAGACCTTTCCGTCCGGATGGAAAATACCATCCACGCCTGGCTAAAATCCACCGATCCCGCGAAAGACGCTCTTCGCCAGCAGTGGCAGAATTTTTACAAGTATCGGGACACCTTATTCTAATTCCAACAGTTGCAGACACCGCAAGGCCCCGGTGCGATCGATAAACGTTGCAATAAACTACTCCCATCATCGCCCGCCACGAGCGTAGCGAATCAGATCAGGATCGTAATCAGTGCTACGGCCCTCTTAACGTCTGCGTTCGCTTCGATTCCGGCAACGTTATCGTGTAGAACGTATCAATGGTTTCATTTGTAGTTCGCTTGCCCTGTTCGTCGATGAAATTCCATTTCACCTCAACAATGCCATTTGTAGTGCTCCCATTCAGTGTCTTGATGTGTTCGCCGCCTGGGCTTTTCAGTTCTATGCTGTAAACGCCATTCGGCTCTGGCAACTTGGCGTATAGGATAGCTTCGTTTTCTCCGACTGCTTGTGCGTAAAACGAATTGAATTGGCAAACATTGGTCGATTTGAAGGCGACCAGCGGGCCTCGAAACGTTCGGTATTCTTCTTTTCTGGAGAGTTCATAACAGCTCAATTCAGCTTGGACAAAGTGCTGCCCCGGCGGGTCATAAGTTGTATTCCATACGAGCAAGCAATTCCCATCTGCTGCACGTTTGCACCCTTGGGCCTCGCCTGGTTCCAGCACGTGTCCGTAGTCGTCTGATTTCTTCTCGAGACTATTTGGTGAGTCAATGGCCAGTCGGATGTTACCTACGCGATTAGTCAGAATGTCGTATTTGATCGGCAACTCAAACGCCACACATTCGGGTTCATTGGTGGTATGGACTTGCCTTAACGTCAGCAACCCGAACAGGTCAGTCTTTCCATCCCCATTCGCTGCGTCATTGCGAAGCAAGTCGCTCAATTTTTGTCTGTCGACTTTCGGTTCATCGAAATTACGTGGTCGTTGGTTTGCATAAGTTCCTGCCAACTCTCCTTTCAACCGCCGCATTTCCAATTCGCGGAGCCTCGCTTCTTCCGCATCGTGAGATCTCGCTGATGCCAATCGCTGTTCATGCTGCTGCGTTTCGCGGCTCTCTTTCTCCACCAATTGCGCACTGCTCGCGGCAAGTGGCCAAATGAGGTCGGTGTTTGCCGTGGCACCATTTGGACTCGGCAAAGGCGATTGTGACTTCAAAGCTGTTACCCC
>Ga0265327_10004714_pt1 | contig 11907 bp, 7 predicted proteins | sample 41621metaG_FD_202089 | JGI IMG/M metagenome (GOLD analysis project Ga0265327, IMG submission 202089) | Rhizosphere microbial communities from Carex aquatilis grown in University of Washington, Seatle, WA, United States - 4-16-21 metaG | ecosystem: Host-associated > Plants > Roots > Rhizosphere >...
AGGGCAGCACGGCGGCGGGAAGCGGGTCGGAGGACATGAAATGGAGGCCTCACGCGAAAGATGTTTTCGCCCGAAAACACAAGCGCGACCCGCGGGGGCGCCATGAATAATTACCCCGCGGGGCGCCGCCGGCGAAAAAAGCTGACGTCGCGCGCATTCCGGTCCAGCCTCCGGGCTCCCCCCGCATGACCCCGTCCCGCCGCGCTGAACTGACCGGTATCTACCGCGACGGCCTGCTGCGCGACGTGCTGCCGTTCTGGCTGCGGCATGGCTGGGACCGCGAGCACGGCGGGATCATCACCGGCGTGGACCGCGACGGCGCGGTGATCGAGACGGACAAGGCGATCTGGTTCCAGGGCCGCGCCGCGTGGACCTACCTGACGGCCTACCTCACGGTGGAGCGCCGGCCCGAGTGGCTCGAGCTGGCGGAGTCGTGCCTTGGGTTCATCCGCCGCCACGGCTACGGCCCGGGCGGCAAGCTGTACTTCACGGTCACGCGCGAGGGCCGGCCGCTGCGGATGCGGCGGTACGCCTACAGCGAGTGCTTCGCGGCGATCGCGTTCGCGGCCCACGCGCGGGCCACGGGCGACGCGCGCTCGGCGGCGGACGCGCAGCGGGCCTGGGCCACGTACCTGCACCACGCGTACATGCCGGGCGCGATCGCGCCGAAGACGGACCCGGCGACGCGCCCCATGCAGGGACTCGCGCCGCGGATGATCACGATTGTCACGGCGCAGGAGCTGCGCGCGCACCTCGGCGAGGTCCGCGAGGGCGGCGCGAGCTGCACGGAGTGGATCGACCGCGCCATCGGCGAGATCGAGGGCACCTTCCTCAAGCCCGACCTGCAGGCGCTGCTGGAGATCGCCGGCCCGCACGGCGAGCTGCTGGACCATTTCGAGGGCCGCCAGCTCAACCCCGGCCACGCGATCGAGGCGGCGTGGTTCATCCTGCACGAGGCCAAGCACCGCGGCCGCGACCCGCGACTGATCCGGCTCGGCTGCACCATCCTCGACTGGATGTGGGCGCGCGGCTGGGACCAGGAGCACGGCGGCATCCTCTACCACGTGGACGTCCTCGGCCGCCCGCTGCAGGAATACTGGCACGACATGAAGTTCTGGTGGCCGCACAACGAGACGATCATCGCCACGCTGCTGGCCGGGGAGCTGACGGGCGACGCCAAGTACGAGGCCTGGCACCGGCAGGTGCACGACTGGTCCTACGCGCATTTCCCCGACCCGGAGCACGGCGAGTGGTACGGCTACCTGCACCGGGACGGCAGCGTGTCGTCGCGGCTCAAGGGCGGCACCTGGAAGGGCCCGTTCCACCTCCCGCGCATGCAGTGGTACTGCTGGCAGCTGCTGGCGGCGGCGGGCTGAGGGTCGCGGGCGAATTTTCACGCCACTTCGCCTTGCCATTGCGCGGGCTGGGGGCCAACCCAGCTTCGGCCATGCGCGTGCTGCACTACCCCGAATTTGACCGGCTGGAAATCCGCGACCTCGACGTGACGCCGCCGCAACCCGACGAGGTCCGCATCCAAGTCGCGGCCTGCGGCCTGTGCGGCAGCGAGCTCGAGACGTTCAAGAACCGCAGCCCGCGCCGCGCGCCGCCGCTGGTCATGGGCCACGAGTTCTGCGGCACCATCGCCGCGGTCGGATCCGCGGTGTCCGGCTGGAAGGTCGGCGCCCGCGTCGTCAGCAACTCGCTCGTGCCCTGCGGCCGCTGCGTCCGGTGCGAGCGCGGCGACACGCACCTGTGCGCGCACCGCCAGATCTTCGGCATGCACCGGCCGGGGGCGTTCGCGGAATTTGTGAACGTGCCCGCGCGCTGCCTGCTGGACTGGCCCGAGAACCTTCCCGCCGAGGCCGCCGCGCTCGCCGAGCCGCTGGCCAACGGCATCCATGTCGTGAACCTGACGCGCCACCTGCCCGCCGCGACCGCGCTGGTGATCGGCGCGGGCCCGATCGGGCTCTTCTGCCAGCAGGCGCTGCAGGTGCTGCGCGGCACGAAGGTGTGGGTCGCCGACCTGAGCGCGGAGCGCCTCGCGGTGGCGCGGCGGCTTGGCGCGGTGGACGTGATCAACCCCCGCACCCAGGACGCCGCCCAGATCCTGCAGGCCGCCACCGGCGGCGAGGGCGCCGACCTCGTGGTGGACGCGGTGGGCGCGGGCGTCACGAAGCGCACCTCGCTCGCGGCGCTGCGCCCGGGCGGCGCCACGGTGTGGATCGGCCTCCACGAGAATGCGCTCACCTTCGATTCCTACGGTCTCACGCTCCCGGAAAAACAGGTGCTCGGCACCTACGCCGCGAAGATCGAGGAGCTGCAGCACGCGCTCGGGCTCATGGCCTCGGGCCAGGTGGACGCGCGCTCCTGGGTCCAGCGCTTCCCGCTCGCCGACGGCGTCACCGCCTTCAACCGGATGCTCGCGGCCGAGGGAGCGGACATCAAGGCTGTGATCTGTCCCTAGTCGCCTTGGGCGGACGCACGAAAGCGGAAATTCGAAATCCGAAAAATTTCCCGAGACTCCACTCACCACCCCATGAGCACCTCACCCACCCGCACCCCCATCCCGCAGCGCTTCCAGGGCAAGGTCGCCCTCGTGACCGGCGGCACCAACGGCATCGGCCACGCGATCGCGCTCGAGCTGCTCCGCGAGGGCGCGACGGTGGCCGTGAGCGGCCTGCCGGCCGACGCCGAGGAGGGCCGACGGAATTTTGCCGCCGCGGGTTTCGCGCCGCTGATCGTCGCGGGCGACCTGGAGCAGGAGGCCTTCTGCCGGGCGCTCGTGGCCGAGGTGGGCACCAAGCTCGGCCGGATCGACTACCTGGTGAACAACGCCTTTTCCTTCCTGGCCAAGGGCCTCGACGCGACGCGCGCCGACTTCGAGCGGTCGTTCAACGTCGGGCCGTTCGCCTTCGCGCAGCTGACCCAGCTCACAGCGGAGTGGATGAAGCGGCAGGGCGGCGGCGCGATCGTTAACGTCTCCAGCATCTCGTCGTGGGTCGCGCAGCCGAACCGTTGGACCTACAACACTGCGAAGGGCGCCGTGACCCAGCTCACGCGTTGCGCCGCGCTCGACCTCGCGCCCCACCGCATCCGCGTCAACAGCGTCAGCCCCGGCTGGATCTGGACCCGCGAGGTGGACAAGGCCGCCGGCGGCGACCGCGCGAAGTACGACCCGATCTGGGGCCAGTACCACATGCTCGCGCGGATGGGCCATCCGGTGGAGATCGCCGGCCCGGTGCTGTTCCTCCTGAGCGACGACGCGTCGTTCATCACCGGCACGGACCTGCCCGTGGACGGCGGCTACAACGGCCTCGGGCCCGAGGGCCTCGGCCAGACCACGAAGATCGCCGGCACCAAGTGACCCGACTCCCGTCCCATTTCCCATGTCCACATACCGCGTAGTTGTCACCGATCATGGTTTCCCGAATCTTCGCCACGAAGAGACGGTCCTGGCCGCCGCCGGCGCGGAGCTGGTGGTCGCGCAGTGCAAGACCCCGGAGGCGGTGATCGCCGCCACGCGGGACGCGGACGCGCTGCTGGTCCAGTGGGCGCCGGTGAACGCCGCGGTGATCGCCGCGCTGACGCGCTGCAAGGTCATCATCCGCTACGGCATTGGGGTGGACAACGTCGACCTCGCGGCGGCCAAGGCCCGGGGCATCCCGGTGTGCAACGTGCCGGACTACGGCGTGGACGAGGTGGCCTCGCACGCGGTGGCGCTGGCCCTCGCGCTGCGGCGCCAGCTGCCGCAGATCGACCGCCGGCTGCGCGGCGGCACCTGGAAGATCACGCCCGACCAGCCGATGCCCGCGCTGCGGGACTCCACCTTTGCCACGGCGGGCTTCGGCCGCATTGCGCGCGCGGCGCACGAGATGATGCGCGGCTTTGGCGGGCAGCGGATCGCCTACGACCCGTTTGTCGGCGCCGAGGCGATGGCGGCGGCCGGGGTGGAGAAGGTGGACCTCGAGCAGCTGTTCACCCGGGCGGATATCCTTTCCCTGCACCTACCGCTGTCGGCGGAGACGCGTCACTTCGTGAGCGCCGCGCGCATGGCGCAGATGAAGCAGCATGCCATCGTGGTGAACACGGCCCGCGGCCCGCTGGTGGACACCGTGGCGCTGGCCGCGGCGCTGCAGGCCGGCACGATCGCCGGCGCCGGCCTCGATGTCTACGAGAAGGAGCCCATCGAGAAGGAACACCCGCTGTTCGCCTGCCCGTCGGCGCTGCTCACGTCGCACGTCGCGTGGTACAGCGAGAGCAGCATTCCCCGCCTGCAGCAGCTCGCCGCCGAGGAAACCGTCCGCGGCCTGCGCGGTGAACCGCTCAAGAACCAGGTGAATAAATAGATGCCGGAGTAGTTAACCGCTAATTTTCGCTAATGGTCGCTAATCTTCTGGTCCTGATTTCCTGAGTCCCGCATCGCCCAATAAAATTACGGCCTGGGCCTCGCCTTGAATTGGCGGCCATCAGCGTCAATTAGTGGTTTCAACCCCAATCCCCAACCCCATGCCTAGTTTTCCCCTCGTCGACACCCACCTCCACCTCTGGGACCTCAAGCGGCTGCGCTACCCGTGGCTCGTGAATGTCCCGCTGCTCAACCGCGACCACCTGATTGACGAGTACCGCCAGGCCTGCGGCCCGGTGCAGGTGGCGAAGATGGTGTTCCTGCAGTGCGAGGCGGACTTCGCGCTGTTCCAGGAGGAGGCGGACTGGGTGACGGAGGTGGCGCGCGTTGACCCGCGCATCCGCGGCATCGTGCCGTGGGCGCCGCTGGAGAAGGGCGACGCCGCCGAGGCGGACCTCGCGCGGCTGGCGGCGAACCCGCTGATCAAGGGCATCCGCCGCATCATCCAGTTCGAGGCGGACCAGGAGTTCTGCCTGAAGCCCGGCTTCGTGCGGGGCGTGCAACTGCTGCCGCGCCACGGGCTGAGCTTCGACCTTTGCATCAACCACCGGCAGCTCGCGAACACGCTGAAGCTCGTGCAGCAGTGCCCAAACGTGAAGTTCATCATGGACCACATCGCCAAGCCCGACATCAAGGCCGGGCTGCTCGACCCGTGGCGTGCGGAGCTGCGGGAGCTGGCGAAGTTCCCGAACGTCTGGTGCAAGCTGTCGGGCCTCGTCACCGAGGCCGACTGCGCGAAGTGGACGCCCGCCGACCTGCAGCCGTACATTGACCACGTGGTCGACTGCTTCGGCTTCGGTCGCGTGATCTTCGGCGGCGACTGGCCCGTGTCCACGCAGGCGACCGACTACCCGCGCTGGGTGAACACGCTCGACGCCGCGCTGCAGGGCGCGTCGCCCGACGAGCTGCACCAGCTCTACGTGCGCAACGCCGAGGCATTCTACCGGGTCTGAGGCGCCGGCAGACTCACCCGAGCTCGGTATCCGCGGATTTCGCGGAGGGGCGCGGTTGCGTCAGTACTGCAGCGTGATCGTGGCTGCGCCGCGGAACGGGGCGATCCGGACCGTTTCGGTCGTGGGATCGTAGACGCCCCCTTCAACCGACTTCGCCCGGAGTCCGTCGGGATGGGGCACGCGGAACTCGACGACGTCCGGGTGGCGGTCGCCGGCGCAGCTGACGGTCGCGCGGATCAGGCCCTGGGCGGCGTGCGACTCGACGCGGAACGACAGCGGGCCGAAGTAGCTCGCGGCGTTTTCCACCGCCACGGTTTTTCCGTCCTCGAGATAGGCGCGCGGCGCGCCCGCCAGCAGGCGGAGCGTGTGGCCCTCCTCGAGATAAAGCATCCAGCGCGTCTCCATCAGGAACCACGCCTCCTCGTGCGTCTTGTGCGGGCTCGCGCCGAAGAAGTGCTCGGTGAACGTGTACGTCTCCCGGTCGGCCATGGCCGCGACGGTGTCGTACCAGGCCTGGAGAAACGGCTTCACCTCGCCGCGGCGCAGGTGCAGCCAGGGGTGGCGGCTGTAGTAGGGCTGGCTGAAGGCGACGTTCTGCCGCGTCATCAGCTCGCTGTGCGTGGCGAGCAGCGTGCCGGCGAGCGGCTCCTGCGGATCAATCACCTCCTGAAAGACGAGGTAAAGCGGGCCGAGCAGCGAGTCGCGGCCGGTCATGGTGCCATGCGTGAACCACGCGCCGCCGTCGGCGTGGAGCATCACGGGCCCGCGGTAGCCGGTCCACGGCGCCGCGGCGGGCGCCCAGGTGCCGTCGCCGAGGGGCACGACGGGGGACTGCTCCAGGCCATGCACCAGCGCCGCGCGGAGGTCGTGCTTGAGGCCCTCGGCCTCGGCGCGCCAGACCTGCGCCTCGGCCGGGTCGCTGGCGGCGAGCATCTCCGCCGCGCGCGCGAGCCCGAGGTAGGCATAGCCGTTCAGCATGAACGAGCGGTAGGGATCGTCGGGGTCCGCCGTCTTGCCGTCGAGCAGGCCGAAGCCGTCGTCGGCCGGCCCGCGCCGGTTGCGCGTGCGCCACGCCTGGAGGAATCGGCAGGCCTTGAGCAGCGCGGGCTTCACCTCGCGCAGCCAGGCCTCGTCGCGCGTGTAGCGGTAGTGCTCGCCCATGGTCCACAGCACGGCGCCGGTCTCGAGCATGTAGCCGTTGAAGTTCTGCATGAACCCGTCGTCGTGCTGCTTCGCGAGGAAGAACCCGATCGCGCGCCGCGCCTCGTCGTGCCAGCCCATCGAGTCCATGAACTGGATGATCGGCGCGCTCTCGGAGCCGATCGCGGTGTAGTCGCCGATGGTGGGGATGAGCGTGCCGTCGGGCTCGAGGCCGTAGGTGATCAGGTCGAGGTGCAGCAGGCCGGCCCGGGCCATCTCGTCGATCCGCGGCTCGGGCAGGCGCCAGCGGGCGGCCGGGTCGAGCTTCCGTTGCCAGAACGAACGCGCCTCCGCCAGCCGGGCGTCGAATGACTGCGCGGCCAGCGCCGCCGCGCGCCCGGCGGCGACCGGGCTGTGGGGCACGAACATCTCGAAGGTCGCGCTCTGGCCCGGCTGGAGCAGCACGGAGCACTCCTCGCCGGCGGGCTGGCCGTTGAGCTTGGTGACGACAAACACGCGGCCCGACTGGAAGACCCCGAAGCCGCGCGCGCCGTCGACATGCCACGCGTCGCGCTTCACGAGCTGGGGCGTCATGGTCTTGAACAGCGCAAAGCGCGGCACCGAACCGTGGTTCGTGGCCACGCCGCGGACATAGAGCACGGTTTCCTCGTCGCGGTTGGCCTCGGCCTCGCGCTGCCGGCTGGCCTCGGCCTGCTGGGCCGGCGTGAACATGTGGCCGGCGCCGTACGCGTCGGCGACCAGGTACGGCGTGCCGCGGAGCGTGGCGGCGGTGAGCGGCGTGCGCTCGAGGCTGGTGAAGGCCGTGACCTCGTACTGCACGTCCTCGTCGCCGATGCGGCCGTGGAGGATCGGCAGGACGCCGTCCTCGAGCCGGCGCGTGACGTCGTCGCGCACGCCCCAGCCGCGGCCGAACTGGAACTCATAGACGACCGGCTTGCCGTTGGTTTCGGGCAGCTTCGACTCGCTCCAGTGGAAGCGGGGCTTGATCCACTGCAGGCGGTCATCCACGCGGAAGATCCGGGCGTCGCGGCTCAGGCCGAGCCACGTCTCGAGCCGCATGGCGCGCGTGGTCGCGGCGGCCGCGGCGAAGTTCTCCTCGGGCGCGGCGGCGATGGCCTGGAGCTTCGTGCGGGTTCCGCGCTGGCGGATGTCCGCCGCGATCGCGGCGTAGGCGCGGGCGTCGCCGGCGGCGGTGACCGCGACGCCGAGCGCGGGCACGTAGATGGGATAGGCGGCGGTCACGTCACCGGGCCGGAACGTGAAGGTTGCCCCCGGGGCCGCGAGCGTGACGAGCGGGCCGGTCTCATTGCCAGCGGCGCTGGCCTCGAGCGTGAGCTCGAGCCGGCCCGGCGTCTGCGGCGCGAACTTGAAGGTGTGGCCGGTCGCCTCGCCCCCGGGGCCGGCCCGGAGCTCGACCAGCCGGCCGCGGTCCACGCGGACCTCGCCCGACGGCGCGGCGGCCCAGACCACGGCGACGGTGGTGGTCGCGGCCCGGAGCGGGCCGGCGAATCCGACAAGCGTGAAACCGATCCAGCACAGCAGCGCGCGGGGAGACAGGGCCATGCTGCTAGCGGGACGAAGAGGACGCGGCGCGTCAATCCGATGACGAGGGACGAAGGAGGGTGCTGGTCGGGCCCGAAATCAGCCTCCGGCGTCGGGCCTACTGCGACGTGCCCAGGGACGCCATGATCTCCAGGGCCCGTTCATAGTCCTCGTCGGCCACATCCACCTTCACGCCGCCGAGCGCGTTGGAATAGAGCCAGTCGAGCGCGATCATGTTCTCGTCGCGCAGGTAGGCGGTGAGGCCCTCGATCTCGAGCCGCGACCGCAGCATGTGCGCCTCCACGGGCTGGCTGAAGCTGGCAATGGTTTTCATGGCGGGGCGGTCGACGCCCGGAGCGTACCTTAAAAGTCCTGCGCCGCAACTGCTCGGTCCGGGGGCTTCAAGGCCAACCACAATCCGTCTTCACCACGAAGGGCGCGAAGCGCACGCAGGCTTCGGCGGCGCGACTTCGCGCTCTTCGCGAACTTGGCGGTGGAAAGGATCGATGCAGGACCGGTTGACCGCGAAGTCCGCCAAGACCGCGCCGCCTTCTGGTGCTTCGCGCCCTTCGTGGTGAAGATCAGCCAGCCCTTTCCCTTGGGTGAGATGTCGCACCCTAGGGCGAGGGCGGGAGGTCCGGGTTGATCCAGCTCAGGATGGCGGGCAGGCGGACGTTTTCCCCGACGGCGGCGTCCACGAGCCAGACGTCCTCGCCGGCGGCAATCTTGCCGGTGGGCGGGGCCGCGAGCGTGAGCTGGCCGGCCTTGGCCTCGGTCACGGTGGCCAGCGGCTGGTCGGCGCGCGTGCAGAGCGTGACCCCGCGGTAAAGTGGCGCAAGGTGCAGCGCGGTCTTGGTCGTGAGCGTGGAGCCCGCAACGGCGGAGACGTGGACCAGGCCGACGCGCAGGTCGTCCTTCACGGTGAGCACCAGCTCGTCGCCGGCTTGCTCGGCGCGCGTGATCGTCTGGACCGTGTCGCGTAGGGGATTCGAGAGGTGCAGCACGCGGCCGGGGAGCTGCGCGAGATTCGGCGCGGACGCGCCCGGCGCGAGGCGCACATGGAGTTTGCCCGCGGCGACGTCCACCGCCGCCACGGTTCCGGCCAGCCCGGGGGCCGTGAGCCGGCGCGCGCCGAGCTGGAGGAAGCTCCCGCCGGCGAAGAACGCGCGGACGGGCCGGTGCTGCGCATCGAAGGTGATCACGGCCACCTCGGCGTCGGTGACGACCGGAGGCGTGTCGTCGCCGGCGAACAGCGCGGCATCGTTGCCCTGGTGGTGGATCACGAGGTCGCGCTCCCCACCGGCGCGCGCCACGACGACGACGGAGCCGTTGGCGAGGGCGAGGCGGTGGGCCGAGGTGATGAAAGGCTCGGTCGCAAACGGCTCCAGCACGGCGGCAAACGCGCTGGCCAGCTCGGGGGCGCCCGGCGCGGCGATCCGGCGCGCGATGAGGAAGTGCACCAGCTCCGGGTACTTCATCGGCGACACGCGGGCCTCGGCCGAGATCAGCTCCTGGCTGTCCTGCGGCAGGACGCGCAGCCGGATGCGGGCGTTGGGATCCTTGTCGTGGACGTACTCGGCGACGATGTCTTCCGCGCCGGACTGCAGGCGGCGGACGTTCACCAGGTGCTGGAAGCCGGAGCCGGCGTAGTTCAGGTAGCTGCCCTTGAAGTCCTTCGCGCCCCGCTCGGGATCGTCGTAGAGCGCGCCGACGGCGACGTCGGGCCCGGCCAGCGTGCCGGGTGCGGGCGGCGACCACGCGCCGCCGAGCAGGGTGAACTTTCCGGTCGGGCCGTGCAGGCTGTAGTCGTGCTGGCGGCCGCCCACGACGTCGAAGAAGTCCACCACGTAGCCGCGGTCGGCGGCGCCGGGCACGTCCACCATCACAAGCGTCCGGCGGTAGGTGGTGGCCTGCGGGTAGGTGCCGGCGCCATCGGCGGTGAGGGCGCGGGCGAACGGCCCGTCGGCAAAGAGCTGGAGGTGGCCGGCGGGGTTGGCGGGCTGGCGGTGGGCGTCGACCGTGACGGTGTTGTGGGAGATGGTGGTCTTGGACCAGGTGAAGATGCCGGCGTTGAACTCATTGGCGCCGTCGGGATAGCCCAGGTCAGGTGTCAGGTCCTGGCCGTGGGCGAAGAGGTCGAACTGCAGGCGGTCGTGGTGGTAGTGGGCGACATGCAGCCCGTAGAAGAGCCCGAGCGAGCGCGTGTCGGCGGGATTGTTGAGGAGGGCATAGCCGTAGCCGCTCAGGATGCGGGACGGTTGCGGCGGCACGACGCGGCCGGCGCCGGGCGGGGTCTGCGGCGGGAGGGCCGGCGCGAACAGCGCCTCGAAGCTGCCAAAGGTCTGGTCGCCGGTGGCGCCGATGCCGGCCAGGTACCCGGCGTAGCGCGGGTCGCCGTAGAGCTGCAGGCCGCGCTGGTAGGTGAGGGAGTCGCGGCCGATGAGCGGGGCGTAGCGCGTGCTGCTGTCGCCGAGCGGCGGGGAGAGTTGTCCGACCGTGATGAAGTCGAGCGGCGTGTCGAACATCCGCCGCAGCCGCGGCATGGTCGCGAGGTCGTAGCCCAGCTTCTTGAGCAGCTCGGCGGACGCCGCGAGGATGCGGGTCCAGACGAAGTTGTAGTCGGGCGACTCGTGCGGGGCGCCGTCGCGGTAGACGAGGTTGTAGAGCGCGTAGTCGAAGCCGAGGCGCAGCAGGTGGCCCTCGGGCCGGTGCAGCACCTCGTCGACGTAGCGCGCGTTGTCGCCGTGCTGGCGGACGACGGCGAGCTGGAGCAAAGCCCGCTGGTGCGTGCCGTAGTTGCCGCGCATCTTGTCGTCGAAGTAGGCGTCGATGGCGTCCTCCAGGTAGTTGGCCTCGATGCACGCGCGGACCTGTGCGCCGGTCTGGTGGTAGAACTGCTGCAGGGCGGTGTCGGCGTCGAGGGTCTCCCAGATGTTGTCGTAGGCCTCGGACAGGCAGGGCGCGACCTGGTAGGATTCCCAGATGAGGTTGACGATCTTGCCCGGGTAGCGGGTGCCCTGGGCGGCCATGAGCTGGCCGAAGCGGGACTGCTGCTCGTGGTTCATCGTCGGGTAGACCTCGGCGATGCGGTGGAGGAGGATGGCGGCCTTGTGGGCGTAGAGGGGATCGCCGGTGAGCAGGTAGGCGCGGCTCAGCACCTGCGTGCCGGTGATGAGGCAGCGGCTGTCGAGGCCCGGGCCCTGCCAGACCATGTGGTTGGCGTGCGCGACGAACCAGTAGCGCTGGCCGTCGGGGCCGACCCAGCCCCAGCCGTCGTCCACGATCTTCCCCTTCAGGAGGCTCTTGTCCTTGAATCCGCTGCGGTAATACGCGCCGTAGTCGTTGTCGGGGTAGACCTCGCCGCCGATCGGGCACTTGACCTTGAAGGGCTGGCGGGGATCGACGATCCACGGGTACGAGGAGCCGTTGATGCCCTCGTAGATCTTGCGGCCGTGGATGGGGCAGCCGGCGTTGCAGAGCTCGACGGCCCGCGGGACCTCGGCGGTGGTCACGAGGTCGTGCAGGTCCTGGTCGCTCCACGCCGTCCAGTATTTCGCCTCCTTGAGGATCTGGTCGGCAAGGGCGCGGGCGGCGGGGTAGCGCGCGACGTTGGCGCGGGCCTGGGCGATCTCGGCGTCGGTGTGGAGCGTGCGGGCGGTCTTCAGCGGGAACTGCGGCGTGCGCACCTTCTGCGGCAGGAGGACGTCGTGCGGGATCTGCGGCTGGATGGGACCGTCGGGAAACCACGGGTCGCGGGCGGCGGCGGTTGTCAGGCTGGCGCCCAGCGCGAGCGCGGCGGCGAGCAGGCGGGGCAGGGTGGAGCGCATGGCCGGCACGGTGGTTGCC
>Ga0265327_10004715_pt1 | contig 11906 bp, 9 predicted proteins | sample 41621metaG_FD_202089 | JGI IMG/M metagenome (GOLD analysis project Ga0265327, IMG submission 202089) | Rhizosphere microbial communities from Carex aquatilis grown in University of Washington, Seatle, WA, United States - 4-16-21 metaG | ecosystem: Host-associated > Plants > Roots > Rhizosphere >...
GACGAGCGCGCCCTTGCCGTATCTCGGCGTCAGAACCAGGGACCCAACGAGCTGCGCCCGTCAGCCATCAAGCCTCAGCTCGACGGCACTGCAAATACACAGGGACCCAGCTGTTCCAGGACGCCATCGCCCAGCCGCAGATCTACCTCTCCTACAGCTCTCCTTCGCTCGCCAGCGTGCCGGGCGCAGGCGTGGTGGTGAGCTGGCAGAACGACGGGTACACCGGCCACTTCCACCCGAATGCCTTCAGCAACGGGTTCGCGGTAGTATCGCCCGGCGGGATGGTGTTCGGGGAACGCTTTGCGACCGCGCAGCCCAGCGGCAGCGGCCAGCCGGCCCGGGCCTACTCCACGGTCGACGGCTTCGCCCTGGAATGGATGAACAAGGGCATCACGCCCGAACAAGGGCAGACGCTCTACGGCAACCCTGGAATCTCCGAACCGGCCTTTTCGGAATTCCAGCGCTGGGACGCGTTCGGATCGACCAAGTCGCAGGATGTGATCGGTCCGTCCCTGTTCCCTTACGCCGACATCTCCGTGGCCGGCCAGGAATTCACGATCCAGGACAACCAGGCGCAGCTGGCAGGCCAGGCCGCCGTTACCCTGCCGGGTGAGCCGGCTCATGCCGCCACCGACGTGGCGGCCGTGGCCCTCGACGATGGACATACCGCGGCGGTGGGCTTCGTCGACTCCGGAACCGATTACGTCTCGCTCTACGACAGCACGACTAACAGCTTCGGCGCCCGCATCGGCCTCGACTGGGGCGGCGCGTCCGACATGCACCTCGTGGGCCTTCCCGACGGCGGCTTCGCTGTGAGTTGGATGAACGGCGGCGCCTATAAGGGCGAGTTGTTCGACGCGGTCGGCAAAGGCGGCGGCATCCTCAGCCTCACTGGTCAGTTCGCGGCCATCGACAGCCATGGCGACCTCTACACCGTGGGCGCGGACTCGATCGGCAATGAGGTGGTGCAGACCTACGCGGTCAACGGCGCGGGGGGCGTGCCCCTAGGCCAGATCTTCACCTCCGACAACGCCGGCGACCATTGGACGGGCACGGCGGGGAACGACGTCTTCAACCTCGGCCGCGGCGGCGATGTCGTGACCGGCAACGGCGGCAACGACACCTATAAGTTCGCCGAGGTCCCCTGGGCCGGCGGCCACATCACCGACTTCAACGCCGGGGACGTGCTGGACCTCACCGGTCTGGACCCCACCACCGGCGACACCGGCTCGGACGGCTTCGCCGACGGCTATCTGAAGATCACCGACGACGGCCACGGTGACGCACAGGTGTGGGCCAGCTTCAGCAGCGACGGCGCAAACCCCTGGCTCGTGACCACCCTCGACGGCGTCTCGGCCTCGAGCCTGACGCACCAGGGCGACGTGATCACCGTCGGCTCCGGCGGCGGCGGCACGCCCGGCCAGACCTTCACCTCCGACAACGCCGGTGACCACTGGGTCGGCACGGCAGGGGACGACACCTTCCACATCGGCCGGGGCGGCGACGTGGTGACGGGCGCGGGCGGGGCCGACACCTTCGCCTTTGCCGAAACGCCCTGGGCCGGCGCCGAGATCACCGACTTCGGCCACGCCCAGGGCGACCGCATCGACGTCTCGGGCCTGCTGCAGGCCTCCGGCTATCACGGCTCGGACGCCATGGCCGACGGCTACCTCAAGCTGACGGACTCCTCCGCCGGGGCCCAGTTGTGGAGCGACCTCAACCAGCCCGGCAACGACGGCTGGTGGCTGGTGGCCACTCTCGACGGCGTCTCCAGCTCCAGCCTGCACTATTCGGGGGGAATGCTCACCTGACCTGCTGACGCTGCGCCTGTCGGCGCGGTTGCGGCCTCTTCGGACGAGACGACTCGCGATCCCCATCGGCTCAGAAATCCGCGGCGAAGGTCAGCCTGAAGTTCCTGGGCGCGCGAGGGAAGAACGCGCCGTTGGAGCCGGCCGACCAGGAAAAGGCGTTGGTGACGTTGGAGACCTGGGCGCGGATCGAGCTCGGCACCCCCCTGACCTTGAAGGCATAGCGGGCGCCGAGGCTGAGCTGGCTCCACGCCGGGGTCTTCAACAGGTTGTCGCTGGTCGCCACCTGGGCCGCGCCGTAGACCGCCTGGCCGTCGATGGAAAAGCCGCCCCAGAAGGCCGGCTGATACTGCAGGGTGACCAGGCCGAACAGCGGCGACGGCCCCACCGGAATAGGCCCGACCAGACCCCGGTCGACCGGCTCGCCTGTGACCTTCGGATCGATCATCACCGCGCCGGCGACCACCGTCAGGCCGGGCGCGACAGGCCCGGCCAGCGATAGCTCCACGCCCCGGTGGCGGACCTGGCCCAGGGGCCCGAAGACGTTGGCGCGGTTGAGGTTGAAGTAGGGCTTCTCCACCTGGAACAGGCCGGCGACCAGCTTCAGCTTCGGCGTCAGGGCGTAGCGAAGACCGGCGTCGACCTGCTCGGTGATGGCGGCCGGCATCGCCTGCCCCCGGTTGACGGCGTTGCCGGGCGCCGTGCCCGACTCCTCCAGTCCGCGCGTCCAGCTCGCGTACAGCGCCAGCTGCTTGCCGAGGAACACGCTCGACGAGAGGTTGAACAGCAAAGGATCGGCGTTGGTCACCGCTTCGGGGAAGCCCGGCTGGTCGACGACATGCTGGTAGAAGGTCTTCTGCATCCCGAACCCGACCTGCCCGACCCCGGGCAGGAGGCCGTCGTAGGACAGGCCCACCGTGCCCTGGCGGGTTGTCTCATGGCTGAGCGGCCCGAAGGTGAATGTCGGCTCGGGCACGAGGGTGCGCGTCCCCACGAAGGTCTGGCCGAAGTCCACGGTGTCGCCGTCGCCGTAGCTGCGCTGCACCTCGCGGCCGCGCGCCACCAGGCTCAGCCGGTGCCGCCACGAGCCGGTCGCGAACGGCCGCACGGCGCCGAACTCCCCGGACCAGGAGCCGAAGCTGGCCGGCGGCAGGGCGACGATCTGATGGTCGGCCGCCCCGTTCGGTTGCACGTTCTCAAGGAAGTCGCTGAAGCCCTTGGGCTCCGCGTCCAGCGAGCGGAACAGTCCGGCGCGGAGCTGCCAGCCGTCGCCGATGCCGAACTTGCCGATCACGCCGTAGTTGGTGTCGATGCATGAGCCGATGGTCCAGTTCTGGCCGAAGAACACCCGCAAGGGGTAGCGCGGGGGCAGGTAGTCGCCGCCGGTGAACACCACCGGTTGCTGCCGGTTGCGACAGTCGTCCTCCCGGCTCCAGAAGGCGGTGATCCGCGCGTCCTTGGCCAGGTCCAGCCGGGCGATCGCCCCGAAGTTGGTGTCGACGTTCTTCACCGCGAACACGTTGTCGATACGGACGATCCCGGCGCCGAGGCCGACGCTCAGCTTGCCGGGGACGACCGGAAATTGGCCGTCCACCTCCAGATCCAGGTTGTCCCAGGGGCCGTAGGCCGCCACGACGCTGGTCAGCGGCTTGTCGCCGGGCACGCGCAGGTGGAAGTCGGCCACGCCCGTTGGGGCTGGGAACGGATAGGCCTGGGCGCTGATCCCGACGTGGATGTCCGAGCCGCCCGCGACGCGGCCGTTGAGCCCGGCCTGCTGGTCGAAATAGAGCCCGTCGATGCGCACGTTGCCGGCCTGGGCAGGGCTGAAACCCCGGGCGTCGTAGGCGCCGTAGAGTCCGACGCTCTCGTTGCCCACCGTGGCGCCGAAGGCGTCCTCGGCCGAGGCCATGGCGTCCTCTCCGGCCCGCTGGGCGTGGGCCGCGCCCGCCGGAACCAGGACCAGCCCGGCCATTGCCAGCGCAGCCGCCTTGAGCTTCACCCGACATCCCCCGTCCAGTGATCGGTCGCACCCGCTTGCGGGTTCGCCGCCGTTATTTATTACACTGGTAATATACTGGAGCAGCTTTGGCCAGGGCCTACGGCAAAGCTATTCGGCGGAATGATTGCGTCGAAAAAACGCCGTTAGCGCTTGATGCTCATCTCGCCCCAGCCCTCGCCGGCGCGGGCGCCGCCGAGCGCGCACGGGCCAGGTTAATTGAGGAACCGCTTCAGCCAAGGCTCCAAGGCCTGGTCCCAGGCCTGGTAACCCGCCCGGTCAAGGGTGAGAGCCCCAGGAAGACGCGCGTAGAACACCGTCTGGTTGTCGGCGAGACCCGCCTCCGGCCCGGGCCCCGAGTCTGTTCCCTGCGGGAGCCGGGTGGAGAACACCAGGATCTTGGCTTGCGGCTGGCGCGCCCGGATCTCGGCTATGACCGGCGCGTAGTCCACGCAAGCCGGGGGTCGGGGTTCCGAAATCTGCAGCACGACAAGCTTGGCCTGGTATCCGTCCAGCTCACCATTCTGCATCCGCCAGAGCAGGCTTTGGGAGCACGTCCCCTGGGCCCCGAAATTCACCGCCTTGCGCGATGCGAATGCCTGTTCCCAGACGGGCATGCCCCGGTCGGGCCACCACCACATCTCCGCCGGCGTGGCGCCGAACAGGACGAGGTCGATCCCCCCGGGATGGCATTTTTCGCTCAGCGGCGCTCCGGGGCACGAGGACGCCGTCCTCGCGAGCCCGATGAAGAAGTCGTGCCTTTGCGCCTCGAGGCCGCCGGTCAACCGGCCTGGCGGCGCCTTCGCCGATGGCGTCCAGACCGGCGATGGCGTCGCCTGAGGCTGCCCCTGAGCCGACGCTGCGCAAATCAGGGCGGCGGCGACGCCCATCCAGACCCAAGCCCTGCCCATCTCGCACCCCCGCTTGAATTCCCGCTGGAGACGGAAGACCGTCCTTCACATCCCTATACGGATATCGGCGTTATCTCCCTCGCGACTTCAGCGCTTGATGCTCATCTCCCCCCAGTCCTCGCTGATACGGGCGTTGAGGTAGGCGTGCACAGCGGCGGCGTCCTCCTTGGACAGAACGTCGGCGAAACTGGCCATTCCCTGCGCCTTCCTTGCCCCGCCGAGGACGATGTCGTCGAACTTGGAGTGGGTGTCGGCCGACATCAGGCGCAGGTCCTTGACGCCGCCGCGGGCCAGCTGGCCGTGACAGAGGCTGCAGTTCTTGGCGAACAGCTCGGCGCCGTGACGCACCACCGCCTCGGGCGCGCGCACCGGCGGGGCAGGCGGGGGCGCGGCCTGGCCCGGCGGCATCGGGGGCAGCGTGTCCGTCCCGCCCAGCTTGAACACCAGGAGGCGAGCCGGCGAGACGTTGAGGTCCTTGAACGACGAGGCCTGGACGTGCGCCAGCCCGCCGCCCCAGCCCGCATTCACCGCCAGGTACTGAACGCCGTCGATGGCGTAGGTGATCGGCGCGGCCACCGGCACGGTCTGGGTGTCGGTCTCCCACAGCTTCTCGCCGGTCTTGGCGTCATAGGCGGCCAGGGTCTTGCGCACCGTGCCCTCGAACACGATGCCGGAAGCGGTGGCCAGGACCCCGCCCGATCCGTCGCGCGGGTGCTCGACCTTCCACACGGTCTTGCCCTTCACCGGATCCCAGGCGGCCAGCCAGGCCTTGGTGTGGGTGTCGGCGTAGGCGGCCTGCTCCTTGCGCAGGTCCTCGTTGCCGGCGAACGCCGTGCCAAGCCCGCCCTGGGCGGGGGTCCAGCTCGCCGCCGCGGCCAGGGAATAGAAGCTCTGCACCACCGGGAAATAGACCAGCCCGGTCTTGGGGCTGTAGGCCATGGGATTGTAGTTGTGCCCCCCGCCCGGTCCCGGCGACAGCAGCACCGGGGTCGTGCCGTAGCGCGCCAGAGGCGTCTCCACCGGCCGCCCGGTCTTCATGTCGACCTTGGTGGCCCAGTTGATGGGGACGAACGGCTCTGCCGAGATCAGCCTCCCGGTGGCGCGGTCCAGCACATAGAAGAAGCCGTTCTTCGGCGCCTGCATCAGCACGTGGCGCAGGCGTCCCTTGATCTTGAGGTCGGCCAGGATCATCGGCTGGGTGGCGGTGGAGTCGAACTGCTCGCCCGGCGTCTCCTGATAGTGCCAGACGTATTTGCCGGTGTCGGCCTTCACCGCCACGATCGAGGCCAGGAACAGGTTGTCGCCGCCGCCGGGGCTGCGGAACTTGTGCACCCAGGGCGAGCCGTTGCCGACGCCGATGTAGATCAGCTTGAGCTTGGGATCGTAGGTGATGGCGTCCCAGGCGGTCCCGCCGCCGCCGTACTTCCACCATTCCCCGGTCCAGGTGCTGGCCGCCATGGCCAGGGCGCTGTCGGAGGCGGCGTTGTCCGGACCCTTCGCCGGGTCGTTGGGCACGGTGTAGAAGCGCCACAGCTTCTTGCCGGTGTCGGCGTCGTAGGCCGTGACGAAGCCCCGTACGCCCAACTCCGCGCCGCCGTTGCCGATCAGCACCTTGCCGTCGAACACCCGGGGCGCGCCGGTGATGGTGTAGGGCCACGGCGGCTCGCCGGCGAAGGTGTCGACGCTCCACTTGGGCTGGCCGGTCTTGGCGTCCAGCGCGATCAGCCGCCCGTCCAGGGTGGCGATCAGCACCTTGCCCTTCCACACCGACAGGCCGCGGCTGACGATGTCGCAGCAGGCCTTGCGCCCGAATTCCGGGGGCGTCTTGGGATCGTAGGACCACAGCGCCTTGCCCGTGCGGGCGTCATAGGCGGTGGCGATGTTCCAGGGGCTGACGTTGTAGAGCACCCCGTCGACCTCGATCGGCGAGGCCTCGGCCCCGCGATAGGTGTTGAGGTCGGCGCTCCAGGCCAGGCCCAGGCGGGCGACGTTGGCGGGCTTGATGCCGGTCAGGGGACTGTAGTGGGTCTCCTCGTAGGAGCGCCCCACCGCCATCCAGTTCTGCGGCTCCAAGTCGGCCGCGCGGATCCGCGCCCCGTCCACGTCAGCCGGCCCCCGCGCCGTCGCCGGCGCCGCCGCGGCGGCCAGGGCCAAGGTGCATAGCGCCGCCGCCCACCGTCGAATGCTGGTCATTCCCGCCCCAATCTTTTCTTGAGACGATGATTGCCGGTCATAAGGGTTCCTGATCAAGCGCGAAACGAACGCCGCGATGCAGGAACCCCGTCTGGGCTCGCCTCAGCCCTTGGGCCAACCCTTGTCGATCGGCAGGGCCGGGTTGGCGGTGATCTTCAGGGTGGCGCAGTGGTGGTAGCTGAAGTCGCCGTCCTTGTTCAGGCCGTGCTCGGCCATGAACTGGATCACCTGCAGGGTGCACTTGTCGCAGTTGATGTTGGGCAGCTTGATGTCCGTTTCCCACGGGATCGGCGTGGGCTTGCGCTCGGTGTGGGGCCACAGGTTGTCGACCAGGATCGGCGGCTTGGCCGGCGCGATCTCGGCCGAGACCGACTGGGGAGCCCCGTTGGCGCCCGGCTTGGTCATGACCATGGGGTCTGCGGGCAGCTCCTTGCGGTCCGCCACGGCCAGGGCGATGCGGTAGTGACCGGGGTGGAACACCGTCTCGGACACCGCCACGTGCAGCATGTCGCCGCCGCGCACATAGTTGATCACATTGGTCTGGACGCCCGGATTGCCGGTGACGCCGCCGCAGGGCGCCATCTTCTGCGGGTCGCCCAGCTGATTCTCGATCATGGCCGAGCCCGGCGCGAGAAGCCGGAAGTGCGCGGATGCCGCCACAGGCAGCAGCAGCGCGGCCGCCGCGAGGGTGGAGAGAGTGTATCGATGCATTGGAGTCGTCCCCGATTGCGCGCCCGGGCGGAGTTTTACCCGTTCCGCAACGGTTGCCTAGGGACCGATTTTCCTGAAAACCACCGGGCCGCCGGGTCCGGATCGGGTGCGAAAGTGACGCGATCGGGCAAGCTCAGGCGGAAGATGGGGCCAGGAATCCGCCTTCCCGACACCTTTCCATTGCAATTGGTCGCTACTTCCGCGAGGGTCCGCGCCTATCTCAAGGCAAGCGAGCAAGATATGGCGACCGGTACTGTTAAGTGGTTCAACTCCACCAAGGGCTTCGGCTTCATCCAACCCAATGATGGCGGGGCCGACGTGTTCGTGCACATCTCCGCGGTTGAACGCGCGGGCATGGGCTCCCTCAACGAGGGAGACAAGGTGTCCTACGAACTGGAGAAGGACCGGAAGTCGGGCAAGATGTCCGCCGGCCAGCTCCAGAAGGCCTGATCCTGTCGGCGCGGCCTCGGCCGCGCCGGTCTCAGGGCCGAGGGGGTCTTACGATCCCTTCGGTCTCTTGAGCCTCGACCCTGGCGCGCTGACGCTCGGGCCGAACTGAACCTCCACCTTGGCGGACTTTCCGCTCGAGGCGGCGGGCGCCTCTTCTTTGGCTGGCGTTTTGGCTGGCTTCTGGGGTGCGCTGGTCATGTCCACAGCCGTAGCACATCGCCGCGGCCCAGGGCGCGCACGATCTCCGCGATCGGCGCACTAGCCTTTCAGCGTGACGTAGAGCTCGCGCTCGAGCAGCCACTGGCCCCGGCTCTGACGCCAGGCGGCCATGTAGACGCCGCTCATCTCCACCCCGTTCCTCCAGGTTCCGACCCAGCGCCCCCTCTCGGCAGCGCGATGGCCGTCGGCGGCGACCTCGACCTGATCGGTCGTGCGCACATAGGCGACGAACGCGGCGTCGGCGAACTGGCCGGCGAAAGCCTGCACCACCGCGTCCGCGCCCTGAATCAGCGCGCCGTCGCCGGCGATCAGGATCATGTCGTCGGTCAGGTGCGGACGCAGCCGAGCGGCGTCGTGCGCGGCGATCAGCCGGTTGGTCAGCTTGCGCTTGGCGCGGACGGCGGTCTCTGAATCTGGCATCGGGCAAGCCTGCACCGGATAGGCGAAGATGGGCGCCGATTTTTCACGGCCATTGCGCACAGGCCGCCGAACCGGGGAAGGTGGCGCGGGGCCCCGTTTTCCGATCGCCCCTTCTCTGATCGGATGCGCCGCCAAGGGAGAATGCCAATGGTCGCCGCCAAGAACGCCAACGAACAGGCCGTGCTCGACTTCTTCGTCACCCTCAGCACGGGCGATCTCGACGCCCTTGTCTCCCACCTGCATGAGGACGCCAGCTGGGAGCCCATGGTCAGGGACATCCCCGGCGCCGGCCGCCACCACCCGCGCGACGCGGTGATCAACGACTTCCTGGCCCCGATCCGCGGCGCCTTCGTTGAGGGCGATCCCAAGACCTATGTCGACGTCATGATGTCCGACGGCGACCGCGTGGTGTGCGAGACCCACGCCACTGGGCACAAGGCCGACGGCAAGGCCTACAACAACCGCTACTGCTGGGTTCTGGAGCTGCGCGACGGCAAGGTCCTCAACATCCGCGAATATATGGACAGCCTGTACGTGGCCAAGTTCTTCGACATGATCTGACGGACTGACCTACAAGCGCGCTCAACGCGCTCAAGCAGCCGTCAGGCGGTAGCGCAAAGAAGAATGCGGGAGGACATATGTCGACGGAATGGGATGTCGTGGTCGTGGGCTCGGGCCACAACGGCCTGGTGGCCGCGGGCTATCTGGCCAAGGCGGGCAAGAAGGTCGTGGTGCTCGAGCGCAACGCCTGGTTCGGCGGCGGCTGCGTCACCCGCGAACTCACCGTGCCGGGCTTCCGCCACGATCAGCATTCCATGGCCCATATCTTCATCCAGGCGAATCCGCTGCTCAAGAACGACGAGCTCGGCCTCAAGTCGAAATACGGCCTGAAGTACCTGTTCCCCGACTCCCCGATGTTCTCCGTGTTCGAGGACGGCACGACCATCGGCCAGTACCGCGATCCCCAGCGCACCGCTGCCGACATCGCCAAGTTCTCCGCCAAGGACGCCGAGGCGTTCCTACGGCTGTCCAAGAAGGCGGCCGAGATGCTGCCGATGTTCACCTCGCAGCTCTACACCCCGCCCGCGCCGGTGGGCGCCATGAACGCCATGCTCGACCAGAGCCGCGAGGGCCGCGAGCTCGGCCGCCTGCTGCAGATGTCGAGCCACGACCTCCTGGTCGATCTGTTCGAGCACGAGAAGGTGCGCATGCACTTCGCCCGCGTCGCCGGCGAGGCCCTGGTCTCGCCCGACGAAAAGGCCACCGCCGTCGGCATCTATGTGTTCGTCGGCTTCATGGAGGCCACCGGCATCGGCGTGCCCGTGGGCGGCTCGGGCGCCCTGACCGACGCCCTGATCGCCTGCGTCCGCGACCACGGCGGCGAGGTCCTGGCCGACGTCGAGGTCGACAAGGTGATCACCCGGGGCGGCCGCGCCGTGGGCGTGCGCGCCAGTGATGGCCGCGAATGGCAGGCGAGGGACGCGGTCATCGGCGCCTTCCATCCCCACGTCCTCGGCAAGGTGGTCGACGGCCTCGAGCCCGTGGTCCAGCGCACCGCCGAACAGACCCACATCAGCCACGTGGCCTGCATCACCCTGCACGCCTCGCTGAACGAACCCCTGCGCTTTAAGGCCGGGCCGCACGTGAAGGGCTGCATGATCGAGCTCCTGCCCAACGACTACAACACGCTCAGGAAGTCGTTCGACAACCTGCGCTACGGCGAGTTCGTCGCCCACCCGCTGGTGGGCGTCGGTATGCTCAGCCAGTTCGACTCCAGCCGCGTCCCGCCCGGCAAGGCCATCATCCACAGCTGGGACTACGTGCCTTACGAACGTCCCGACGGCCGCTCCTGGGACGAGGCCAAGGGCGAGTATGGCGAGCGCATGATCGCCTACATGCAGCGCTACTTTGAGAACCTGACGTCCGAGAACATCCTCGGCGTGCACATCGACAGCCCGGTCGACATGGAGCGCACCTCGCCGTCGTTCCTGCGCGGCGACCTGCACGGCGTCGCCGACACCACCTACCAGCGCGGCGCCTGGCGCCCGACGCCCGACCTCGGCCAGTACACCGTGCCTGGCGTCGACCGCCTGTACCTCGTCGGCCCGTTCCAGGCGCCGGGCGGCGGCGTGTTCGGCGCCGGACGCGCCACGGCGATCAAGGCCTTCGAGGCCCTCGGCCTGAACTTCGACAAGGTCGCGGCCGCTCGTCCATGAAACTGACCGGTCCCGACAAGAGCGAGCTGATGACCGTCTCCGCCCTTGAGCGCGACGGAAACGACCTGGTCATCAAGGGCAAGGTGTTCGGAACCATGCCCATGGCCGCGCGCCTGACGCCGGATCAGGCCCGGGCGGCGCTCAAGCTGCTCGACCTGCGGACGGTGCTGTTCCTGCTGACGTTGCCGTTGCGCAGGGGGTAGGCGGCGGGGGGACCTGCCCGTCAGGGCGGGTCCCGCTCGCGTCAGCGCCCTCCGGGCGCGGGAGTCTTCAGGATGGCGTTCGGATCCTTGTAGCCCGGCTCGCCCGGCAGGACGAACTGGCTGCTGCCGTCGGCTGTCTTGACGACATTGTTGTTCTCCTCGCACGACCACATGTCGATCCGGATGTGCGGCGTCTTCACCCGGACGTAGTCGTCGACCACGCGCCAGGGGGCCTTCAGGCCCCAGGGGTCCCAGACGGTGACCTCGTCGCGTATGGTGTCGGGATTGACCATGCGGATGCGCTCGATGGTCGAGGTCTGGTCGCTGTAGTCGGGCTGGCTGCGCTGGTACTGGCCCGGCTTCACGCGGATGGTGTGGACCACCAGGGTGTCGCCGTCCCAGAAGCCGATGGAGTCGCCTTCCCACAGGGCGAAGGCCTCGTCGTCCGGAACATGGCCCCGGCCATCGGTGTAGATGCGGCGGGCCTCGCTCTGCTGCTCGTTGATCCACCAGGTCTGCTTGGGCGTGACGATGAACTCGCGCAGGAACGGTTCGGTCAGCCAGCGCGGGAAGCCGGCGGGCAGGCAGTAGCTCAACTGGTCCCACTCCACGCCCTTGCCGACCTCGCCCAGCTTCTTGCGATACTTGGCGTCGGCCTCGGGCGTCAGGGAGGCGGTGATCCTGCCGTCGCCGGGCGCGCCGGGCTGGGCCGGGTCGAAGTTCAGGCCCCCACGGCCGCGAGTCCATACGCCGCCCCAGTCGGGCATCGGTCCGGAGTG
>Ga0265327_10004716_pt1 | contig 11906 bp, 10 predicted proteins | sample 41621metaG_FD_202089 | JGI IMG/M metagenome (GOLD analysis project Ga0265327, IMG submission 202089) | Rhizosphere microbial communities from Carex aquatilis grown in University of Washington, Seatle, WA, United States - 4-16-21 metaG | ecosystem: Host-associated > Plants > Roots > Rhizosphere...
TAAACCTTCGTCAACGCTGATAAGCTTTTTCCTAAGTATCTCCAGCATTTTTTTATTATCGGGCTGTCTTCGTGTCATATCCCCTTCCTTGAGTGGCGCCTGGTAAATTATATTTGAGGAAGATTTTGTTATTTTAATGGTTAGTTCTGCAAGTTCTCTTACAGTCATGAGTTCGTCGTTCCCAATATTAATAACATCGTTTACCAGCAACTGATTTTCAAATATTTTATTGCAAACTTCAACGGTATCCTCCACGTAAGTAAAAGTTCTTGTTTGTAACCCGTCTCCGTAAATAAAAATGTCTTTATTTTTAAGGGCTGCGGCCAAAAACCTGGCAACTACAAAATCAGTACTTTGGTTTGGTCCATAAGTATTGAAAAAACGAAAAATGGTGTAGGGCAACCCAAAGGCCTGCCAGTAGCTTCTAAAAAAAGACTCGCCTACATTCTTAACTACAGCATAAGGCACCCGTGAATTAAGAGGAGTGCGGTGCTCATTCTGCGGAAGTTCAACGGGTTCTCCATAAACTTCCGAACTGGAAGAAAAATAAACGTGTTTAACAGAAGAATTTTTAGAAAGATTTAATATATTTTTTATTCCTTCGATATCGTTCAAAACATCTATTGGATTTTCCTGGGTCCTTATAACGCCTACCACGGCGGCAAAATGAAATACAAAATCAAAATTATAAGACAACATCACTGCAGAAATGTCGTTCAAATTATTTACATCTGCTTTGATGAGCTTCCAATTTGGACGATCTGCTGAAGGTAATTTCGACAAAAATCCAGTAGACAAATTATCCACAATCACTATGTAGTTATCAGGATTACTTATTAGTTTTTCAACCAAAGCACTTCCAATATTTCCTGCCCCTCCGGTAACTAAAATCTTATTTTTTGCCGTATTCATTGTATATCGTTAACACTGTATTGGCCCATTTTTCTGGACTAATTTTTTGCGCCAGCTCGTGGCTTTTTTCTGACATTAAAATTAACTCTTTACTACTTAAGTTCATTATTTTTTTTAGCGATTTTTTTAGTAAGGAAACGTCTTGTGGAACAAAAGAATAGCCATTCTTCCCTTCTTCTAAAAAAACCTCTTTAGCCCCTACAGCATTACTTATAAGTAATGGAAAGCCAGCTGCTGCATACTCCTGCACAACGACTCCCCAGGGTTCGAAACGACTTGGCAAAATAAAGACACCTGTTTGCTCAAGAATAGGTTCCAAATCTTTAGGTTGAACAAAGCCAAAATGCTTGATTTTAGAATGCTCCATGGGTTTCAAATCTCCCGCTCCAAGACACCATAACTCCCAGTCGTTGGGCTGTTCATTCTGTAATTCAATAAAAGCCTGCCATAAATCATTGATGCCTTTAAATTCATAATAACGGCCCACATACAAAAATCTTTTTGGAAAATTTCTTTGTTTCAGTTCGATCTGGGTTTCATAAACAGCGTTAAATTTTTGGAGATCGCAAGAATAAAATCCCGTTGAAATTTTATCGGACTTAAAGCCAAGTTCTTTTACGTAGGTTGTCTGAGGCTTACCAGGCACCCACGCATGAGAAAACGTATTTAGCAAAAAGAATCTACTCAGGAAAACAGCAAGATATTGTTTTAGAGACCCCCGCCAGTGGGTATCACAGGTTAACACAGTTGGAATTTTTTTAAAATACGGTTTCGTGATTTTTAAATAGTCTTTATCTATCCAACCACTGCAAATAATTAAGTCAGGTTTAATCGCCGAGACAAGGTTTTCCAACTCAGAAAAATTAAATTTATTTTTATCATAAACTTTTATTTTCTCCGAATACTTGAAATCGAACGGAGCTTCCTTATTCACCGGCCAGCGAATGATGTTTACTTCACACGATTTAGATAATTCCTCACAACACTTTAAAAAATAGTCGGCCAGTTCAGTATATAAAAATAAGACCTTCATCAGATTATATTTACTTCACGCTCAAGATTGACACCAAATTTTTCAGAAACTTTGTCGATCACATAAGAAGATAATTTCAAAACGTCGTCGCCCTTTGCATTGTTTTTATTTACAAGTACCAATGCTTGTTTTGTATGGACTGCAGCTCCATTTATTTCATACCCTTTAAGTCCGCATTGTTCAATCATCCAGCCTGCTGCCAATTTATAATTCCCGTTTTCCAAAGGATAAGCCACCAACGTTTCAAAATTACTTTTTAATTCCTGGTATTTGGTTAATGAAACTTCGGGATTTTTAAAAAAACTTCCTGCATTCCCCATTACTTTTGGATCTGGCAATTTAGTTTGGCGGATATGAATGACTGCATTTGAAACGTCTCTGATACCAGGTGTTGTAATGTTCATTGCCTCGAGTTCAGTATTAATAGCACCATAACTCGTATTCACGCGGGCATGTTTTTTTAATTTAAAACTTACAGAAGTAATTAAAAACTGATTTTTAAACTTATGTTTAAATACGCTTTCCCTGTACCCAAATTGGCATTCACTTTTATTGAATATTCTTCTTTCTCCATCTGTCACAGAATATGTCTCCAATTCTTCAAACAATTCTTTTATTTCTACGCCGTAAGCCCCAATATTTTGCATTGGACTAGCGCCCACGCATCCTGGAATTAAAGATAAATTTTCAAGTCCCGAATAATTTTTATTAATACAAAATAAAACGAATTCGTGCCAAACTTCACCTGCAGCCACCTTCACAATAATTTCGTTTTCATTTTCAGAAACTATTTCTATTCCCTTCAAAGAATTTTTTACGACGATGCCCTTAAAGTCTTTAGTAAACAGAAGATTACTTCCCCCACCAATAATTAATTTACTATTATTTTTGTAAACGGGATTTTTTATGAGCTCTAAAAAATCCTGTACAGAATTTATTTCCGCGAAGTAATCACAATAAACTTCAATCCCAAACGTATTATAGGCTTTAAGATTTACCTTTTCCTTGATCTGAAACATGTGGAACAAAAATATATAATTAATTAGGTGTAATATTTCTATCTTTAAGCCAATATCAACAAAGTATTTGTTTACAACAAAAAAAATAGCAATTGTCAGTGTCATCAACGATCTTGTAACAGACAACCGCGTTAATAAAACTTGTTTTGCTCTTAAAGAATGTGGGTACGATGTTGTTTTAATTGGCCGCAAACTTCCCGGTTCTCTTCCAATTCCTAATTGGCCTTTCCATTCCGAACGTATGAATTTATTTTTCAAAAAAGGGCCGGCATTTTATCTCTTTTTTAATCTGCGTCTATTTTTTAAACTCTTATTTAAAAACGCCAGCCTTCTTTATTCAAACGACCTGGACACGCTTCTGCCCAATTATCTTGTATCTAGAATTAAAAACATACCTCTAATATACGATAGTCACGAATTATTTTGTGAGGTTCCGGAATTACAACATTCCAAACTTAAAAGGGATATATGGCTCACAATTGAAGGTTGGATTGTTCCAAAATTAAAAACCTGCATTACGGTTAATGATAGTATTGCCGACATCTTCACCGAAAAATACAAGGTTCCTTTTCACAGCATTCGCAACATTTCAGATTATTCACAAAATTTTGTTCCCAAGTCAAAAGAAGATTTAGGCCTTCCTTTAAACAAAAAAATAATTCTTCTTCAGGGAGCAGGAATAAATATTGATCGGGGCGCAGAAGAACTTATAGACGCTATGCCCCTTATTGATAAAGCCATTCTGCTGATTATTGGCAGTGGAGATGTGTGGAATATTCTGGAAGAAAAAGTAAAAACTAAAGCATTAGCCGACAAAGTAATTCTTATTACTAAAATTCCAAAGAACGAGTTAATGCACTATACTTATAATTCCGACATCGGACTCAGTATTGATAAAAACACAAATCTGAATTATTACTATAGTTTACCGAATAAGATCTTTGATTATATAAATGCCGGCGTACCAATACTAGCCAGTCATTTACCGGAAATTGAAAAAATAATTAGAACATACAATATTGGTACTTTTATCCCTGATCACACTCCCAAAAGCATTGCCGATAGTCTTAATACAGTCCTTTTTTCCAGTGAACTTTCTCAATTTAAAAAAAACACGCTTAAAGCTAAAGAAGAGCTGAACTGGTCTAAAGAAAAATTGAAACTGCTTAACCTTATTAAAATTGCCGTCTAAATAATTTTGAAGCAGAATACTAATTAAATACTTAATTTTGATCGGTTAAATCTTATGGAATTTTCAGCACAACAAATAGCGGCTCTATTAAACGGAGAAGTGGAAGGCGATGAAAACAGTATTGTAACTAATCTTTCCAAAATTGAAGAAGGCAAGTCAAAAACTTTGTCTTTCCTGGCTAATCCGGCTTATACAAATTTTATTTATACAACAGATGCAAGCATTGTTATTGTAAATAAAACTCTGGTGCTCGACAAACCCATTAAATCAACCTGCACCCTAATTCGGGTTGAAAATGCTTATGAGTCCTTTGCAAAACTATTGGAACTCTACACGCAAATTAAAGGAACTAAAACAGGAATAGAGCAACCAAGTTTTATCTCAACCAATGCTGTAATTGGCACGGATTGTTACATTGGCGCCTTTGCCTACATCGGGCAAAATGTGAAAATTGGAAATAATGTAAAGATTTATCCGCATGTCTATCTTGGCGATGATGTGAGTATTGGAGATAACACTACTTTATTTTCAGGTGTTAAAATATACCACGAATGTATAATAGGAGCTAATTGTACCATTCATGCGAGTACTGTTATTGGTAGTGATGGATTCGGTTTCGCACCCAATGCCGAAGGTCACACTTTTGTAAAAGTTCCGCAAATCGGAAACGTTGTTATTGAAGACCATGTTGAAATCGGCTCGAATGCTTCTATTGACAGGGCTACCTTGGGTTCTACCATATTAAGAAAAGGTGTGAAACTTGATAATCTCGTACAAATTGCTCACAATGCCGAGGTGGGTGAAAACACAGTCATTGCAGGGCTATCAGGCATTGCCGGCTCAAGCAAGGTTGGTAAAAATTGCATGATAGGTGCGCAAGTAGGAGTAGCAGGGCATTTGAAGATTGCCGACGGTGTTAAAATTGCTGGTCAATCTGGCATCGGTTCAAACATTGATAAAGAAAATGAAATCGTTCAGGGCTCTCCCGCCTTTAATATTGGGGACTACAAACGTTCGTATGTATTATTCAGAAGCCTTCCAAAATTGAACGACAAGATTTCTGATCTCACAAAAAAATTAAATTCAAAATAAATGAAAGTGGATGTTTTGGCAATTGGTGTACATCCGGACGATGTAGAGTTGGGTTGTAGCGGTACACTCGCAAAACACATTGCCATGGGAAAACTGGTTGGTATATTAGACCTGACCCTTGGCGAGCTTGGCACGCGCGGAAGCGCTGAGTTAAGAACTAAAGAAGCACATGAATCAGCAAAAATATTAGGCGTTTCCTTCAGAACACAACTAAATTTTAAAGACGGCTTTTTTCAAAATAATGAAGAACACCAAAGAAAAATCATTGAACAAATAAGAAAACATCAACCTGAAATTATTCTTTGCAACGCTGTAAGCGATCGGCATCCCGACCATGGCCGTGCAGCAAAACTAGTAGCTGATGCCTGTTTTTATAGTGGACTTATTAAGATAGAAACGCTCATAAATAATATTCCTCAAAAAGCCTGGCGACCAAAGGCTGTCTACCATTACATCCAGGATCATTATATTCATCCTGATTTTGTAATTGATATAAGCGATTTTTTTGAGATAAAACATAAATCCATCATGGCTTTTTCCTCGCAGTTTTACAGCGCAAATTCTAACGAGCCACAAACACCTATTTCCAGTAAAGAATTTTTAGAAAGCCTCAATAGCAAAATGTCTCTTTGGGGAAGATCTATCGGTGTTACTTATGCAGAAGGCTTTACCGTAAATCGTTATCCCGGCGTGAACAGTTTGTTCGATTTAATTTAAAAAAGTATTAATATACCCGCATACTTCTTCCACATGCTCCAGATTAAGAGTATGGCCGGCATTTTTCACAACAATTAATTTTGAATTTTTAATGTGCAGATGTACTTCATTTGCTAAATGCACAGGCAACAGCATGTCTTTTTCTCCTTGTACGATAAGGCTTGGAGCGTCTATTTTTTCCAGGTTTTTTCTATAATCCTTCCTTTCTTTTGTGGCCCGCATGAGATTAAAAATAGCATCAGAATTTAAATTCAAATCTTTACGGCCATTCTTAAGTTTAGAAATAGAAACCAATGGGTTAGAAAAATATGCTTCGCTTAGCACACTCGGCAACATAATGTCCAGCATTAAGCTGTAACCTCCCATTTCAAGGGCTCGCCACCAGCTTAATTCAATAGCTTCGTAATACGGAGTTTTATTTGCGAAGGTTGAAAGCAATACTAATTTCTTAATATAGTCTGGATACAGCACCGCAAGGTTTTGCGCCACCATGCTGCCGTAAGAAATGCCAACGATGTTTGTACTTTGAATTTTTTCCTGATCTAAAACAGTTTTCACATCCTTCGCATGTGTATCAAAATCCCGCCACTCGCCGGTTTTGTCACTTTGGCCCTGGAAAATAAAATCAATTAAAATTATTTTATACTTTTTTTTAAAATATGGAAGTACCAATATCCATGAGTCTGTAGACTGTGTTAAACCATTTAAAAATACAACTGTTTCCGTAGAATTTAAATTCCCCTCTGTCTTGTAATATAAGTTCAGATTGTCAAATGTTTTGCAGATCATCTTTTATAAATACTCTAATGTAGATTTCGCACTCGAAACAGAAAGCCTGGCTTTCTTTCCGAAATATAAAGCCATGTTTTTTTCAATATGTCCGGCAGGAAAATTAAAACACACAGGATATTTATATTCTTTCACAGCATCCAAAATTATTTCCTCTGCTATTTTTCCGAAAGGGACCGCGTTGTCTTTCATGTCGCTCATTCCTCCCACTATCAAGCCTTTCAGACCGCTTAATTTTCCGCTACGTTTTAATTGGAGCATCATTCTGTCTATATGATACAATTGTTCATCAAGATCTTCAATAAACAAGATTTTGTTCTTTGTTGAAATATCATCCACGCTTCCGCTCAAGGCATATAACAAGGAGAGATTACCGCCTACGATTTCTCCCTCTACTGTTCCTTTCCTGTTCAATTTATTTTTAGGAATGGCGTAAGAAATTTTTTCACCAAACAATAAAGTCTTTAAAGAGAGGGTTGCCTCTTTATTTTTTTCAAATTGAAACGCCATTGTGCTATGGATACAAGCAATTTTCAGATTCTTAACTCGGTTCTGAATAACTGTCGTATCACTATAACCCGCTATCCACTTTGGATTTTTTTTCAGATTTTTGAAATTAACTTTATCCATAATACGCAGAGTACCGTACCCTCCACCGGCAATCAATATCGCTTTGGCGGTTTTGTGGTCGATTGCCCACTGTAAATCATGGCTGCGCTCTTTATCGGTGCCCGCAAATTGATGGTGTTTTTTAAAAATATTTTTCCCAGTTTCTACTTTTAATCCCCAGCTTTTTAAAATCTCTATCGCCGGCTGAATCTGTTCTTTATTTCTGGCGCGGGCAGTAGCAATAATAAGAATGGTGTCACCCTTTTTTAAATAAGAAGGAGTGTTTGACATTTATCGTTTTCTTTTAGGAGCTTTCTTTGCTTTCTTTTTTGGAGCAGCTTTTTTGGGGCTTGCTTTTTTCTTGGCAGCCGAACTTACCGAAGCCTGCCCTTTACGTTTACCGGCTGCTTCTTTTACAGCGCGTTTTTCATGGAAAATAATATTACTTAAATTCTGCTTGTATTTTGCGTGAACAGGTTCATTGTCCACTTTAATATGATACCAAAATTCTCCACTCTTAATGCGATAGATTTGCATTTCAGAAACACCAAATTTTTCAGCTAGTTTGCTGAATGATAATTTGCGTTTAGGATCCCAGATCATTTTCTTTAAAGCAACAACATCTTTCTCAGTCAGCACTTTAGAATGCGTGCTTTTTGTAATGGCCTTTTTTTGCCGGGAAAGAATAGATCTCGGACTTTGGGCAGTGTGAGCCCTATGTTCTTCATGGGTGGCCCAACTCAAATTATCAACATGATCGTTCAGATAATTATGATCTTTATGTATAATGAATTTATGTTTTGAAGAAGGTTTCTTAAGAAAATTTTTAGCAACTTCCTTATACAAAAAAATCGCTTTGTTTTTACCCTTCTGTCTGGTGTTATAGCGGTAATTGCCTGCTGTGGGCTTAAACTGTCTTATTTCAATCTTTCCATTTACGCTTACGCCAAAGCGTCCGTGATTGGATATCATATAAGGTACAGTGGGTTTCTTCCCATCAATACTAACGGCTTTCCAAATTTCTTTTTTATTGCTCATGATAGATTTATTTTACCTTTGTATAAAAGTAATAATTTATAATCTATAAAGAAATAAAGCGTACTTTATTTTAATAAAACAGCACGCCAAGTATATGAGCTCCAAATTTAAACGCACTTTAGTTACTGCCGCATTACCCTATGCCAATGGACCTGTACACATTGGGCATTTGGCCGGCTGCTACCTTCCTTCAGATATTTATGTAAGATATTTACGCAGCATTGGGCACGATGTAAAATTTGTATGTGGTAGTGACGAACACGGCGTTCCCATTACAATTAAAGCCAAGAAAGAAAATACAACCCCCCAGGCTATTGTAGATAAATACCATAAAATAATGGGCGATGCCTTTAAAGACTTCGGTATTTCTTTTGATATTTATTCTCGCACCTCTTCGAAAGTTCATCACCAAACGGCTTCTGACATGTTTAAAGTGATGTATGAAAAAAATGGATTTACTGAACAAGTTACTGAACAATATTATGATGAAGTCGCTCAGCAGTTTCTTGCAGACCGTTATATAGTTGGAACCTGCCCCAATTGCGCCAATCCGAATGCCTATGGAGATCAATGTGAACGATGTGGATCAACATTAAACGCGACCGATCTGATAAATCCCAAGTCTGCGCTTTCGGGAAACAAACCTGTTTTGAAACAAACAAAAAACTGGTTTTTACCCTTAGATAAACTTCAACCAAAAATTAAAGAGTATTTAGAAAAGCATAGCGACTGGAAGCCTAATGTTTATGGACAGTGTAAAAGTTGGTTGGAAAGCGGCGACGGGTTGCGGCCAAGAGCCATGACGCGCGACCTCGATTGGGGAATTCCTGTTCCGGTGAAAGGCGCCGAAGGAAAAGTGCTGTACGTATGGTTTGATGCGCCCATCGGTTACATATCTGCAACTAAAGAATTATTACCCGATACCTGGGAAGATTACTGGAAAAAGGACGATTCGCGTTTAATTCATTTTATTGGAAAAGACAACATTGTTTTTCATTGCATTATTTTCCCTGCAATGCTTATGGAGCACGGTGAATTTATTTTACCGGATAATGTTCCCGCTAACGAGTTTCTAAACCTGGAAGGCGATAAAATTTCCACTTCGCGAAACTGGGCAGTGTGGTTGCACGAATACCTATTAGAGTTTAAGGACAAACAGGATGTATTGCGCTATACCTTATGCGCTAACGCGCCAGAGACAAAGGACAATGATTTTACATGGAAAGATTTTCAAACAAAAAACAATAGCGAGCTGGTTGCTATTTTCGGAAATTTCATTAACCGTACTTTAGTCTTAACACATAAATTTTATTCTGGAAAAGTTCCGGCTACTTCCTCTTATAACAAGGAGGATCTTTTGGTTTTGGAAGAATTAGCAAAAGCGCCCGATAAAATTTCAAAAGCCATCGAACAATTTAAATTTAGAGAAGCCGTTAGTGAATTAATGAACGTGGCGCGAATTGGAAATAAATACCTGGCAGAAACAGAACCCTGGAAGCTTATTAAAACTGACGAAGAACGGGTAAAAACAATTATGAATGTGGCTCTGCAAATCTCTTGTAACCTGGCAATTCTATCGGAACCTTTTTTACCGTTTACGTCTAAAAAGTTATTCGATATGCTCAGTATTCATCCATTAAAATGGCCTTCAGCAAAACAAACTTCCAATATGGCACAGGGACACATTATTAATAAAGACGAATTACTCTTCTCTAAAATTGAAGATACTGATGTTCAAATTCAATTAGATAAATTACAACAAAGCAAAGCTGAAAACGAGCAAAATAAGCCCGCACAGGAAATTAAAGCTGAAACATCTTTTGATGATTTTTCGAAAATGGATATTAGAACCGCTACTATTCTCGAAGCAGAAGTGGTTCCCAAAACTGATAAACTTTTAAAATTGCTGCTTGATACCGGTGTCGAAAAAAGAACTGTGGTTAGCGGCATAGCACAGTATTATAATCCCAAAGATATTATCGGTCAAAAAGTTTGTATCCTTGCGAATTTGGCGCCCCGTAAAATAAAAGGCATAGAAAGCCAGGGAATGATCTTAATGGCTGAAAACGCGAAAGGCGAGTTATGCTTTGTTTCCCCGGTACTAAACGATTTTCAAAATGGTGCACTGGTTAAATAAAAAATATATTCTTCTGTTCTTATCCTTGCTTTTTGTAGGTTCCATTTTCTCTCAGGAAGATGGCGTTTCACCACCGGTTTATAAAGATTATAAGGACCCCGAACAATTCGAAAAATTCTATAAACGCAGGAAAATTGTGGGAGCCTGGCAGATCAATGAACTAAAAAAAGGCGCGCTTGTAGTAAGACTGAAAACCGAAAAACTTCTCATTGAAGCATTGTTAAAAGCTGGAAATACCAGTATGGCAGAAAAAAAACGTCTTGAGCGTTTAGCCATAAATTTAAACATAATGAAAGCTTACAGAACCTACTATAATTTTAGCAAAGTTTATTTTATTTATACGTCTTCCAATGATAGTCTATTAAATGGCCTGCGCTCAAGAATTTTTCTTGATTCCAATCTCGTTCCGGACCCAAATATTGCGATGACTGAAGATTTCTATTTAATTGCTGAAACAGACTTTGTATATAATTCTTCAATAGGATTTGTAAAAGAAGACTCCGCGCGATTTGTATCAGAAAACGGAAGTACAATCAACCGTGAGGCGCCAATTGTAGTCAAGAATAAATATGGCCATCAATTAAAAAAGCCCTTTCCATACTGGACTGATAAAATTCCTATTAGAAAAGCGATCTTTACAGAAGTTGTTACCATCAATGGCGTCCCCATAGTTTTTAATGTAAGTGGCGTAATCGGAGCAAAAAAAATGGCAACATATACATACGAAGGCGAACCTTTGAAACTTAGCATTCCATACCTTTTTACCTATTCGTTATTTTCATATTTCGTAACTATTTTGAATAATAATTTCCAGGAATATTATCGTGAAAATCCCAAACCGGACCTTGAAAAAATCGGAAATATCAAACCTTTTCTTTATTAAATCGCTAACCGAAAAGCGCACTAAATGCTTCTTCTATTTTAGAAACAGCTGTTATCTCTATCTTGAAATTTTTGGTATTTAACCCTTTTAAATTAAAAGAAGAAATAAATATTTTTTCAAAACCTAATTTCTCTGCTTCCATAATTCGTTGTTCTACCCTGCTCACCGGCCTTATCTCACCCGTTAAACCAACTTCCGCCGCAAAACAAATTGTTTGAGGAATAGGCAAATCTTCATTACTGCTTAGTACCGCGCACACCAAAGCCAAATCAATTCCAGGATCTTCCACACGAATTCCTCCTGCTATATTAATGAACACGTCTTTCATCCCTAATTTGAATCCACAACGTTTTTCTAAAACCGCAAGCAACATGGATAGTCTTCTCAGGTCAAAGCCTGTTGACGACCTTTGCGGGGTGCCATAAGCGGCACTGCTCACAAGAGCCTGAGTTTCGATTAACATCGGTCTGTTCCCTTCCATCGTG
>Ga0265327_10004717_pt1 | contig 11903 bp, 11 predicted proteins | sample 41621metaG_FD_202089 | JGI IMG/M metagenome (GOLD analysis project Ga0265327, IMG submission 202089) | Rhizosphere microbial communities from Carex aquatilis grown in University of Washington, Seatle, WA, United States - 4-16-21 metaG | ecosystem: Host-associated > Plants > Roots > Rhizosphere...
CACTCTCTAACGGCAGTGGTTACTTCCAAAGACAACAAGACAGCTACTTCCACCGCTGTGGTTATCACTGTTGGCAGCCAAGCCGGCAACTTAGTGCCCAATGCTTCGCTCGAGGCGGTTAACCCTGCTAACTCGGCTCTTCCCGCTGGCTGGCAAAACGGCGGCTGGGGCACTAATACTACAGCCTTTAGTTATCCAACCAGCGGTGCGCACACTGGCAGCCGTAGCGTAAAAGTCCAAACCACGGCCTACACTAACGGCGATGCTAAGTGGTATTTCACACCGGTAGCCGTTACAGCCGGCAGCCCTTACAGCTTTAGTGATTATTACATATCCAATATAACTACCGATGTCATGGCCCAGTTTGATGATGGCAATGGTAACTATACTTTCCAAGACTTAGGCACCCAGGCCGCCAGTACTACTTGGAAGCAAGCCAACATTACTTTTGTAGTGCCAGCCACCGCTAAGAACGTGACTATATTCCACCTGATTAATGCTGTCGGCTCACTGCAGATTGATGATGTGTCGCTGAGCTTATCAACTGCGCCAATCGTTACCATCACTTCTCCGGAAGCCGGTACTAAAGCCGAAGGCATTGTGCAACTGACCGCCAACGCCAACGCTTCCACCGGGATAACTAGCGTGCAGTTCAAACTAGACGGCACCACTAATATCGGCTCGGCCGTTACTACCGCGCCTTATCAGACTAACTGGGACACTTCTACTGTGGCTAACGGCACTCACTTCATTACCGCCGTAGCTACTAGCAAAGATAATAAAACTTCGACATCACCTGTGGTTTCTGTAACAGTAACCAATGGCAGTAACCTCATACCTAACCCGTCTGTGGAAACGGTTAATCCTACCAACTCCAAAGCGCCACAGGACTGGACCAGCAGTAGCTGGGGCACCAACACCACTACGTTCAGTTATCTGACTAGCGGCGCTCATACCGGCAGTCACGCCGTTAAGGTTCAGATGACTAAATATACTGACGGTGATGCCAAGTGGTTCTTTAATCCGGTTTCCCTGAGGCAAGACACTCAGTACAAATTTAGCGATTACTATCAATCCACCGTAGCGACTGAAGTTGATGTAGCCTTCGATTTATCAGACGGCACCACTGTTTACCAGATTATCGGTCTGCCAGAGGCTTCCAGCACCTGGGCGAACTTCACAACCACCTTCTCGGTACCCAGTGATGCTGTTGATATGACCGTTTTCCACCTGATTCACAGTGTCGGTACGTTGACCCTTGATGATGAAAGCCTGCAGGCTTACACTCCAACCGGCTTTAACCGGCCGCTAGTTACATTGACCTTCGACGATGGTTACGACAATATGTACACTCAAGCTTTGCCGCTACTTCAGAAATATGGCTTCAACTCTACTCAATTCATCATTACCGACGTCATAAATACCACCGGCTACATGACATCAGCCCAAGTAAAAAGCATGTACCAAGCCGGACAGGAAATCGCTTCACACACAGTTACTCACGACGACATGTTAACCGAAACCCCTACTCAATACGATAGTGAGCTGTCGAAGTCTAAGACCCAACTACAGCAATGGACCGGCGGAACAATTACTGACATGGCCTTCCCTAACGGCTTGTACAACAAGGCGATTGTTACGGACACCAAGAAGTACTACACCGGTGCTCGGGGTGTGGAAGACGGCCTAAACAGCAAGGACAATTTTAACGCCTACGATATCAAAGTTCAGAACGTTTACAGCACTACGAGCACGGACGAGGTAGCCGACTGGATCCAGCAAGCCCAAGATACTAACACTTGGCTGGTACTGGTTTATCACTCTGTAGACCCAGATTTAAACAACCCGGTAGATAGCGGCATATACAACATCACTCCGGGTCAACTAGATGCCCAATTATCGGTCCTCAAGTCAAGCGGCGTTACCGTCGAGACAATGGCTCAGGCCATAGCCGAAGTCACACCTCAACACTAAAATTAGCCTTCGAACAACCAAAGGTCTATGTGGTTAGCGCCAAGCTGTAGTACGAAACTATTAAACACTGCTTGAGCGTCGGCAGTTTGGTACGACCAATCCGTAGCCTCGCTGGTATTGGATTTATTTTCACCGAACAAATTGATTGTCACTGAAAAGCCGCTACTTTTCAGTTTAGTGGCTTGGGTCAAAATGCCACTGAGTATGTTTTGGCGCTGAGTGGCGCTCACGCTAACCGTCTGGGCGCTATTGTTTGTATACATCGCGGCAAAAGTGCCAGTGTTGAGCCATATGCTGGACGTTCCCAGCTGTTTAGCGGCCTCGGCGGCCAACGAACTATTGAGAAAGACTGACGGGTTGAGGTTGGTGTCGCCTTTTTGGTTAGCCGGCGGCATCCATGGGAAGCCCTGTAGGCCAAAACTGTCTACCAAACCTTTTGGTATCCCAGACACAAAGGGCAATAGGCTGACGTAAGAGCCATCGTCGTAGCTGGTACTGCCGGCCGGGTAGCTCATAGCATCAAGCAGTATACTGGACTGGCTAGTTGGGAAGTATTGTTTTTGAATTTGGATACTGCGGGTAACATTTGGCGCGAAATCGGCTACGTCAACCGGTCCCCATTCGACCAGGTCGGCTTCTGGGAAGTACACCCACATGCCCATGGTTCTATCGGTGGCACCTAGGCTCTTAAGCGCCTGAAAGTAGGCGTTTAAAATCGGGTCGTAGGCGCCGTTTTTATAACTAGCAAAGTTTATAACGCCTTGTGAGTTAGTTGGCTCCATAACAACAACTGGTTTTAGACCGAATTTAGCGAATTCGTTCAATTTTGAGTACATGTCTGCGGCGGCGCTGCGGGCGGAATTGGTACTGTCCGGCATATTAGTAAAAATCATCATACCGCTGGCCACGGCGCCGCCGGAAGTTTGTTCAACTTGAGCCAGTTGCTGTAGCTCAGGCGCACTACTAGCGGCCAAACCAACATGTTTGGGTGGCAAAGTTTGATTAGCCACGGCGGATATATCTGTGGTTGATTGCGGAGTGGCAATATTTTTACTTGAAGGGATCGAGATCGGAATAATCGTATAGCCGAGAACTGAGTGCTTGGAAAATGGGTCTTGCCCCGGCCTGGCGGCGGCACGTCCTAAGAACAAGAATAAAATCGCGGCAAAAAACAGCCCGAGCAGGACTGGCTTTTTCCCCACCCGGGATATCAATAACTTCACTGAGCGCACATAACCATTATACTAAACTTGCCCTGCTGAGAAATTTTTGATGTAAGATTTACAGGTGTTATTTGATATACTTACTGGGGTAAATACATACGCGGGATTCGTATATCGGCTAATATATCAGTTTTCCAAACTGAGGAGACCAGTTCGACTCTGGTATCCCGCACCACATTAGCCCCGGTAGCTCAGTTGGATAGAGCAGGAGACTTCTAAGCTCAAGGTCGCAGGTTCGAGTCCTGCCCGGGGTACCACACAAAAAGCCCGCATTATCACAGGCTTTTTTTGTGGCTTTGCGGCGGGTTCGGTCCTGTAACTCGACGGCTTTAGCCGGCGATAGTCGCAGGTTCGGTGTAGCGAAGGCTCTCGCGGGAGCTTGCTCCGAGAAAGCCTGAGCGGAAAAGTGCTCGCCAAAGGCGAGTGTGCGCTATCTTGCCCGGAGTACAAAACCTTTGTTATGTACCGTATATTTACATGCATGAGTAGCGTTAAAAGCAAACTTGTCTTATATCTAGCTCTGGCTGCTTTATTAGTTTTCACGATTGCTGACGGCATAGACAATTATAATTCTGGGGTTTACGCTGACGCTCACGGTTTGGACGGCGCATCCGTCGGCTGGTTTGCGCCTATTGGGCTACTGGTGTTTGTTGTTTCCGTAATGACAACCTTTGCTCTTGGAGCATATTTGTTCAGCCATAGGAATAAGTAGTTTGTATATTGCCCTTCTATTTACCTATCAGAAAGTTTAACAACAGATTTTATTTCAGACATCTACAGTCTGTCCTTTATACTTTGGCTTAAGATGCTCGATTTAGCGCCTGCTGAATTAGTTGGGGGAAGAATTGGAGAACGCGACTTTAGCGCTCTTGATCTGGCGTGCGCCGGTGTAGCTATAGCTCGCCGTGACAAGGTTTATGCCGCCAGTCAAGCCCAGATAACCACTAGAATCCAACAGAGCCTAGAAAGTTCGCGGCCGGTTAGAGAATATTTTAACGTTGGCAATAGAGTCGTCCACCATACCGTACTTTTGGGTATTTCAGCTGGTGAAGCAGTACACCTAGCGCTAGATGACGGTATTGATTTTTTCCCATCTCCGACCTAGTTTAATCTGTTAATAGATGCTATAATCACCCCTGTTACAGTTCTCTTAAGGGAAAGGTAGTAGCTCGGCTTGGTTTGCTTGCAAACTCGGCTTTTGCCGACCGAGCGTTGAAGGAAAACCGTAGGTTGTCCTTCAATCTGGCGAATGTAGCTCAGTTGGTTAGAGCATCGGTTTGTGGTACCGAGGGTCGTGGGTTCAAGTCCCATCATTCGCCCCAGATTTGATTCAGATCACTTGCTGATAAAATGTTTACGTATATAATGACGCCAGCGAACTTTTTATTAAGGACGCTGGTATTTAAAGCAGAGGTTAAATTCTAACCGAAAAAGTTAGAGTCAGGACTTCTGTTTTTTAATATATTTTGCAATAAAAATAATAATTTGCAAATACTTGGCGGGTCTGATATTTTTAGTCCTGATAATTTAACGCGGCTTATAAGCGGCCGCAAGGAGGGTACAGTATGAAATTATGGAAACTGCGGGAGAAAGTGCCCGCCGGCGGCGTTATCGCGCCCGATGAGCGATTGCCGTGGCACCTAACCATCGGCATCGGAATGCAGCACGTAGTGGCCATGTTCGGGGCCACTTTTTTAGTTCCGCTACTAACCGGTTTTCCACCGACCACCACCATCTTCTTTTCCGGTGTCGGCACATTACTGTTTCTGATAATCACCCGCAATAAAGTCCCGAGCTATCTTGGGTCGAGCTTTGCCTTCATTTCACCAGTGTTGGCGGCTAAAGCCCATGGCGGCATGGCCGCGGCTTTGGGCGGAATCCTGGTAGCTGGCGCCGTACTGGCGCTCGTCGGTTTGCTGGTGAATTATCTTGGTTCTAAATGGATTAATAAGCTGATGCCGCCGGTAGTAACTGGTTCTGTAGTGGCTTTAATAGGACTCAATCTGGCACCGACGGCCAAAGCTAATTTTGTGCTGCAGCCTGGTTTAGCAATAGCCACATTATCGGCAATTTTGCTGATTACTGTGCTGTTTAAGGGTTTCATTGGCCGGCTATCGATATTCTTAGGAGTAGTCGTTGGCTGGGTGCTGGCCTGGGTGCTGGGCGATTTAGACGGGAGTAAAACCCACGCTTTGGCTACCGCGCACTGGCTGGGACTGCCGACCTTCACTGCTCCCCACTTCACTATCAACGCCATCACACTGATAGTACCGGTAGTGATTGTGCTGATTGCCGAAAATACCGGCCACGTTAAAGCCGTGGCGTCTATGACCGAACGCAACTTGGACAAATCTTTAGGCAAGGCTTACACCGCCGACGGTTTGGCTACCGTACTGGCCGGCTTAGGTGGCGGCTCTGGTACAACCACCTACGCTGAGAACATCGGTGTTATGGCTGCTACCAAAGTCTATTCCACGGCGGCTTATGTAGTCGCCGGCCTGTTCGCTATCCTACTAAGCCTATCGCCAAAGTTTGGCGCGCTTATCCTGACCATGCCTGGCGGCGTGTTAGGCGGGGCAACTACAGCCCTGTACGGCCTGATAGCCGTGCTTGGCGGACGAATTTGGGTAGACGGCAAAGTGGACTTCCGCGACCCGGCTAACCTGATGTGCGCGGCCGTAGCGCTGGTTATCGGCGCCGCCGACTATTCGTGGAGCCACGGCGACCTATCGTTTAACGGTATCGCCATCGGCGCTGTCGCCGCGATAGTCATCTACCAGGTCATGCGGCTAATCGGCACCCGAACCGGCGCTCTGAACTACGAACTATCGCATCCGCCATCAACTCCGGCGGCTGGCACGACCAAAAAAAATTAAACATAAAAATAGCTAAGCTATAATGGGTTGAATGACTAGGAGTCTCAACCCATTTTCGCTACCAGTCGGCAGGGGCGGCAAGTTACCGCGTACCCAGGCTCAGTACAATAAATTCGTCCTACAAACCGTCCAGCCGGGGCTGGCCGGGCTGATGGACGGCTCGGTATCAACCCTGGCGCCTATCTTCGCGGTAGCTTTCGCTACCCATAAGCCGCACTTTGCTTTCGTAACCGGACTCGCCGCTGCCATTGGTGCGGGCATCAGCATGGCCTTCGCCGAAGCCTTGAGCGACAGCGGCGAGCTGACCGGCCGCGGCCGGCCCCTGCGGCGGGGCATCATTATTGGCGCCATGACTTTCCTGGGCGGCATTTTCCACACTCTCCCATTCCTGTTTGGTAGCTTCCATCGGGCTCTCATCGCGGCATACTTGGTAGTCGGGTTCGAGCTGACCATAATCGCCTACATCCGCTTTCACTACTTTAATATGAGGTTTTGGCTATCCGTGTTGCAGGTAATAGTCGGCGGCGGCTTGGTGTTTGCCGCCGGTATTTTAATTGGTACTTCTTAAAGCTGGGCCGAACGCAGAATCAGAATTGTTAACAAAGGTATTACCAGATTATCTAAACCTAGTATGGATACGTTTTCGGCCAAGGTGAAAGTCGGCGGGGCCAGTAACAAAATCAAAAAATAATTTTGGAACGAGATACTATTGTGCGCCGGCAAAAGGCCAGTGCCGAAAATGAAAACCGTCACTATCCAAAACACCATGGAGCCGATAATGGTTTTTTTGTGCTTAAAAACCTTGTAACCCCAATCTTTCCCATAGGTTATGCCGATTACGGCCGCCAGACCGTCGGCCAAAGCCACTTCTAAAATCGCCAAAGCGAAGAAGATTTTGTTGTGCGTAAGAGATGCCGATAAGAAAATGGCCACGGCAAAAAATATATCTCCGTCAGTAGCCCGGCCGACCCGGCCGAGGTAGTTCAAAAAGCTGACATAGCGGTTGGCTAACATCACCGCCAGCATTGCCAACCCGATTACCTGGATAGAGCGCCAGCTAATCAGCCACGGCCAAAAAGCAATAAAACTGCCGGCAGCAATGTGTAAAAATTTGCGGTGATATTCACCCTTTAGTAAACGGTGCTTGCCGAGTAGCTCGGCAATGATGAGTAATCCGAAGATTCCAAGCAAACAAGCAATAATCGCAAGCATTATCCTCATTGTAACTCCTTTTGTTACAATCAGACTGGTCTATACTACAATTTTGCGAAATTCCGCAGTGCAGTATTTCGCAAAATTGAGAGGAGGAGGCGACCTGAGGCTGAAGTAAGCAAGCATGCGCGCTTACGCAAGCCGGTACGTCGACTCTGACGACGGGGATTAGCGCAGCTTGGTAGCGCGCCGCGTTCGGGACGCGGAGGTCGTGGGTTCAAATCCCGCATCCCCGACCATGATTTACAGGCTATTCATAAACTGGTATAAAGCTAGAGTGTCAGCCAAACAGAAAAACGGACCATTCCACGGGGCGGCCTCGGCGATAAAAGACTCCTTGGGGGTAGCCAGAGTCCACCCGGAAATTTTAATTTATCCTTACGCGGCTTTGTTATTCATCTCTGTTACCTTCCCTATAGTTAGCGCGTCGGTTTTCGCCGATTGGTATCGTCGGATATTCAGCGACACCTATGCTTTGACTCCGCATAAGACAGCGGCTATCTTGGGTGTGGTCGGACTCTCGGCACTCTATACCGCCCTAGTCACGGCTTATTTTACGACCGCGGTTTCAGCCGGAGTCTTAGCCAAACTGGAAAACCGCCCGACAGTCCCGCTATATGGGTTGCTCCGAGTGATAAAGAACTTTTTCCGGGTAACCAAATTCGCGTTTTTATCACTATTCTTTTTCCCGATTGGCATATATGCTCAGCGCCGAAAATTGCCCGGTGGATGGCTGGGGGTTCTGGGCAGTTCGCTCACCCTGCATATGGCCCAGGTGGCGCCGGTGGTTCTGTCCACCCACAAAAAGGTTGGTGCCGCTATCCGCGATTCGGTTGATACGCTCGGCAAGAAATGGCGTGAAGGTTTGATTCTTAAAGTCAGTATGTATGTGGTGATTTTTCTAATAGTCGCTTTACCTAAATTAATTCAGCATGGGTTTTTTAAAGGCCATGCCGCCAGCAGCGTGAGTTGGCTGATTAGCATAGAGCTGGCGACTTCAAGTTATGTAACTCTAAAAGTTATATATAGCGTCTTTACTACAGTGCTCTACCATCAGGCCCGGGATCATAAATAAATAAAATACTTAACAAGTTAAGTATTTTATTTGGTCGGGGTGAGAGGACTCGAACCTCCGACCCCCGCGTCCCAAACGCGGTGCGCTAGCCAACTGCGCTACACCCCGACAACAGGGGTAATTATAGCAGAATACTGTTTTTCTCTCGAATGATTGACTTTACATCATGGGCTATCTGAGCCGGGGTAACGGCTTTTACCACTCTCATGCCCAGCTCCTCTGCCGGCGGCCAACATTTTTCTTGATCATCAACAAAAATAATCTCTTCCGGTTTAACCCCTAGTTTTTCGGCGGCTAGTTTGTAAATTTCAAGATCTGGTTTTGCCATCTTGACTTCGCAGGAAAGTATCACTGGATTAAACCCCTCATAAGCCCCGATCTTCCGCAACATTACGGCGTTCATTTCAAACACGTTAGACAGAATGCCAGTTCTTATCCCGGATTGTCGGAGCTTCTCGGCTAAAGCATACACCTCAGTCGACTGACTGCTCATTTCACGGTGCCTGCTCACAAAAGACTCCTCGGTCATTGGATTGTCTGACGGGTATTTTTCAGCCAATTTTTGGAAAAAGGTTGAAGTGTTAATTTGGCCACGGCGGATTCCATCTATTAAATCTTCAATACTAATATCATCAACTTTTAGCTTGTGATACTCAGCAATGCTTTTCTCGACGCTGCCTTTAGTGCCAGCCTTAGTTAAGACTCCACCATAATCAAATAGTACGGCTTTGATCATCTACTTGGCGTATTCGATAGCTCTGGTTTCGCGGATGACGTTAACCTTGATGGTCCCAGGATACTGCATCGTTGACTCAATCTTGTTGGCTATATCGCGCGCTAAGCGGATAGCTGACAAGTCATCAATAGCTTTGGGCTGGACGAACACCCGGACTTCGCGGCCGGCGCTTATAGCATAGGCTTTCTCGATCCCATCAAAGGCCAGGGCGGTATTTTCCAAATCTTTCATGCGCTCGGCAAAGTTTTCGGCGCTAACATTGCGGGCACCCGGGCGGGCGCCGCTGATGGCATCAACTACTCGGACAATTAGAGCCTCCACAGTCGTAGCATCGATGTCGTCGTGGTGCTGTTCGGCAGCTAAGGCGACTTCTTCCGGAGCGCCATACTTACGCAGCATCTCACCAGTAATATGGTGGTGCTTGCCTTCTACCTTATGGCTTAGGGCTTTGCCCATATCATGGGTCAGTGCGGCGTATTTAGCGGTTTTTACATTGGCACCGAGCTCTTCGGCCAACACACCAGCCAGCTGGGCCATTTCCACCGAGTGCTTTAGTACGTTTTGGCCGTAGCTGGTGCGGTACTTAAGCTCGCCGACTAACTGCAGAATTTCTTTGGGGACACCAACTATTCCAACCTCGCGGGCGGCATCTTCGCCGGCTCGCACCACATCCTTTTGGACCTGCTTTTGGGCTTTTTCGACGATTTCCTCAATACGGCCCGGGTGTACCCGGCCGTCTTTAAGCAGCATTTCCATGGTTTGGCGGGCAACCTCGCGACGTACCGGGTCAAAGCTGGATAGAATTACCATACCGGGAGTTTCATCAACCAATATGTCCACGCCGGTAGCCCGCTGCAGGGCTTGAATGTTGCGGCCTTCTTTGCCAATGATGCGGCCTTTCATTTCCTCGTCTTCCAGTTTCACGGCTGTAACTGTGCGTTCGGAAGTGACCTCGCTGGCCATCCGCTCCATAGTGGTAGTCAGAATCAATGCCGACTGTTCTTCGGCATTTTCTTTGGCTTCGTTTTGAATCTTATTGATTAGACCAAGCATATCGTTGCGGATATCGCGTTCAGTCATTTGCATTAGTTTTTCGGCGGCGTCGGCCTTGGTCAATTTGGCAATTTTTTCCAGCTTGTCCTGCTGCTTGCCGCGGATTTCGCGAATTTCATTTTTGAGCTCTTCGACTTCGCCTTCGGCTTTGCGCAGGTTTTCGGAGCGCTTGTCGATATCGTCCAGCTTTTTATCAAAGCTGTCTTCGCGGTTTATTAAACGCTGTTCGATTTCTTTTAGTTCTTGGCGACGTTTTTGTTCATCTTTGCGCGATTCTTCTACCCGCCGGTCGGCTTCTTCGTTGGCTTTTTTGATGGTTTCTTCGGCCTCTTTTTTGGCCTTGGCCAATTCTTTTTTGGCCTCTTCTTTAGCTTTTTGTTCGGCCCTGCCGACTCGTGTGTTCATGGCGTAGGCGCCACCGCCGCCACCAACTAAAAGGCCGGCTATTGCCAGCACAATAGTGACTACTATCATAGTGTCCTCCCTTATCAAGAAGACCTTGTGGCTATCTGTTCACAGAGCAATCACTATCACTTCGTTAGCTTATAAACCAGACAGTTTAGGTATTCAGATTTTAGTAAAAAATTAAGCGGATTATCCCAAAACTCGTGCAAGAAAATCCTTATTAAAATAATACCACAATTGCCGGCTGATGTTACTTGCGGGGTTTGGTGATGTGGGCGGCAGAGCCGTATTCCGGCGTGGCAACTTTGTCGTTGGCGCCGGCTTCTATAGCATTGATTGATAGTTTTAGCCAATCATCGCTACCGCGAGCCACAATCGGCACATTTTGAGCATAGGCCAGGGCATTGGCGACGCTCATGCCGATTCGCAGGCCAGTGAAACTACCAGGCCCTTTATATATGGCTAGTGCTTCAATATCATCCAGTGAAATGCTTGACTTGTTAAGTATTTCTTCGATTTTGGAGTTGAGAGTTTCGGCCAGCTGAAGGTGGGCTTGCCACTTAATAGCGGCTAGCTGTTGGCTGTTAGCATATAGGTGTAGTTCGGCCTCGGGTTTATCCGTTCTAAGCGCCAAAATAATCATGCTTCTGCTTCCGGCCATTCGGTTTCGAGACTTACTATAACCTGGCGCTTTGATTCGGGATATTTAATTGTGACTCGCCGCTCTTCCGAGCTGTTGGCGACCGGCATAAATTCTATGCTGAAACGCTCGGCCGGCAGCACGTCTTTGACGATATCAGCCCATTCCACAACCACCACAGTTTTTGGATTGTCTAACGATTCGACCAGCTGGTCGGCTAAAATTCCCGGGTCGGCCAAGCGGTAAAAATCAAAGTGGTGAATCTGTAGGTTTTTAGTCTTATATATCCGGCTAAGCGTAAAGGTGGGGCTGGATACTTTGTCGGTGCTGCCGGCGCCGCGCACCAAGCCGCGAGTAAAGGTAGTTTTGCCGCCGCCCAAATCCGAGTGCAGTTCTATAACTTCACCGCCGGCCAGCTGGCTACCCAGCAACCCGCCGAGCCGCTCGGTATCGTCGGAACTTGTAGAGCTGGTTTGCCAGATCATTTCGGTACTCATATAAGGCATATATTACGGCTATCGAGCCGATGCCCGCAAGTATCGCCGGGTGCAAGCTGGAGGCCGGAGTGCCGCCGGGCGGCAGGCTGGAAGACGACGAGCTGGCGGCTGATGACTTAGATTTAGAGCTGGATTTTTTGGCTGATCTGCTGCTGGATGATGATTTAGCTACCAGCGGCGCGGCGATGATATTGGCGGCATTGGGCGTGGTT
>Ga0265327_10004718_pt1 | contig 11903 bp, 9 predicted proteins | sample 41621metaG_FD_202089 | JGI IMG/M metagenome (GOLD analysis project Ga0265327, IMG submission 202089) | Rhizosphere microbial communities from Carex aquatilis grown in University of Washington, Seatle, WA, United States - 4-16-21 metaG | ecosystem: Host-associated > Plants > Roots > Rhizosphere >...
GCGCCGCGAGCTCGCGCACGTGCCCGGAGCGACGCTCTTCCTGCAGGCCGCGCAGGACGTGCGGGTGGGGGGGCGCGGCGCGAACGCCCAGTTCCAGTACACGCTGAGCGGGGACGACCTCGCGGAACTGCGGTCCTGGGAGCCGAAGATTCGCCAGGCGCTCAGCGCGGTGCCCCAGATCGTGGACGTGAGCACGGACCAGCAGGACCTCGGGCTGCAGACCTCGCTGATCGTGGACCGCAACGCGGCCACCCACCTCGGCGTGAGCATGGCGCAGCTCGACTCGACGCTCAACGACCTGTTCGGCCAGCGCCAGGTCTCCACCATCTACAATCCGCTCAACCAGTATCACGTCGTGATGGAGGTCGCGCCGAGCTACTGGCAGAACCCGGCCGAGCTGGACCACACCTACGTGGCCTCCAACACGGGCGCCATGGTGCCCCTGGCCGCCTTTGCGCACTGGGAGCCCACCAACACCTCGCTCGCCGTGGCCCACCAGGGCCAGTTCGTCGCCACCACCGTCTCCTTCAACCTGCCGCCCGGGGGCTCGTTGTCCGACGCCTCCCGCGCCGTCGAGCTGACCCTGGCCCGCATCGGCGTGCCGGCCTCGATCCACGGCAGCTTTCAGGGCACCGCGCAGGCCTTCAAGTCCTCGCTTGAGAGCCAGCCGCTCCTGATCCTGGCCGCGCTGGTGGCCGTCTACCTCGTGCTCGGCATCCTCTACGAGAGCCTGATCCACCCGCTGACGATCATCTCGACGCTGCCCTCGGCGGGCGTCGGCGCGCTGCTTGCGCTCCTCGCGACCCGCACGGACTTCACCATCATCGCCCTCATCGGCGTGATCCTCCTCATCGGCATCGTGAAGAAGAACGCGATCCTCATGGTCGACTTCGCCATCACGCAGCGGCGCGATCACGGCCTCGGCGCGGAGGACGCAATCTACCGCGCCTGCGTGCTGCGCTTCCGCCCGATCCTGATGACGACCCTGGCCGCGCTGTTCGGGGCGGTGCCGCTCGCGTTCGGGCACGGCGACGGGGCGGAGATGCGGCAACCGCTCGGCATCGCCATCGTGGGCGGGCTGATCGTGAGCCAGGTGCTGACCCTCTACACGACGCCGGTGGTCTACCTTTACATGGAGCGGCTGGAGGCCTGGCGCCGCCGCGGATGGGCGCGCCTCCGCCCGCCCGTTATCTCCACGCCGTCCGCCCAGCCCTCTCTCCCATGAAAATCCCGCTGCTTTCCACCTCGCTGGCCAGCCTCGCCGTGCTCGGGTTGGCCGCCTGCGCCGTCGGGCCCGACTATCAACGCCCCGCACTGGCCGCCCCGGCCTTCAAGGAGGCCGGCGACTGGAAGCCCGCCGCGCCGGCGGCGGAGCGGCCGCGAGGCAAGTGGTGGGAGGCGTTCGGGGATCCCGTGCTCAACGGGCTGGAGGACCGCGTCGAGCTGACGAGCAACACGCTGCATGTGGCCGAGGCGCAGTACCGCCAGGCCCAGGCCGCCGCCACCATTGCCAGTTCCGCGCTCTATCCCTCGCTGAGCGCCGACGCGTCCGCAAACCGGAGCCGGGCCGCGAACCACGGCGGCGCGCCCACGAGCATCGTCAACTCGGCGGCCGCCGGCCTGACGGCCGCGTGGGAGTTCGACCTCTGGGGCAGCGTGCGGCGCAGCGCGGAGGCCGGCCGGGCCGGCGCCGCCGCCAGCGCCGCCGACCTGGAGTCGGTTCGCCTCAGCCTGCATGCCGCGGTGGCCCAGACCTACTTCTCGCTCCGCGTGGCCGACACGCAGCAGCGGCTCTATGACCGCACGGTGGAGGCCTACGCGCGCACCCTGAAGATGACGCGGAACCGCTACGCCCAGGGCGTGGACACGCGGGCGGATGTCGCGGCGGCCGAGACCCAGCTCAAGACCGCGCAGGCCCAGGCGATCGACCTGCGGCTGCAGCGCGCGCAGCTGGAGCACGCGCTCGCCCTGCTGCTCGGGCAGGCCCCGGCCAGCTTCGCGCTGGCCCCGGCCGACCTCGCCGCGACGGTGCCGCCCGTGCCGGAGCTGATCCCCTCCGAGCAGCTGGAGCGCCGGCCCGACATCGCGGCCGCGGAGCGGCGGCTCGCCGCCGCCTGCGCCGGCATCGGCGTCGCCAAGGGCGGCTACTTCCCGGTGCTGTCGCTCTCGGGCTCCCTCGGCTACGAGGGCTCCCGGTTCCCGCACCTGCTCACCGCGCCCAACGAGCTCTGGGCGGTGGGCGGATCCGCGCTGCTGCCCCTGTTCAACGCGGGCCGGACCAGTGCCCAGGTGGCGGGGGCGCGCGCCGCGTACGAGGAGAGCCTCGGCAACTATCGCCAGACCGTCCTGGCCGCCTTCCAAGAGGTGGAGGACAACCTCGCGGCCGCCGCGCTACTCACCCAGGAGGCGGCGACGCAGGACGAGGCCGTCACGGCCGCGCGCCAGTCCGCCACGATCACGCTCAACCAGTACAAGGCCGGCACGATCGCGTACCTCGAGGTCGTGACCGCCCAGGCGACGCAGCTGCAAGCCGAGCGTACCGCCGTGCAGCTCCAGGGCCGCCGGCTCAACGCCAGCATCACTTTGCTCAAGGCCGCCGGCGGCGACTGGCGCGGGCCCGACGCGGCCCAGCGCTGACCGTCGTCAACCCTTGCGGGTGGTCACCTCGACCACGTCGTGCGGCGCGGCCTCCTTCTGGCCGGCGGCGCTGACGTGGATGTAGCGGGCCTTGGCCCGCAGCTCGGGGAGGGTGGCGGCGCCGAGGTAGCCCATGCCGGACTGCACGCCGCCGATCAGGCTGCCGAGCACTTCGTCGACGGAGCCGGAGACTTCCTTGAGGGCCTCGATGCCCTCGGCGGCGACCTTGCGGGTGTTGTCCTGCTTGTCGTGCCCGTACCGCGCGGCGCTGCCGGCCTTCATGGCCGAGAGGCTGCCCATGCCGCGGTACTGTTTGTAAACCTTGCCGCCGATCTCCATGATCTCGCCCGGGGCCTCGCGGCAGCCGGCGAGCAGTCCGCCGCAGATGACGGCGTCGGAGAGGGTGAGGGCCTTGACGATGTCGCCGGACTTGGTGATGCCGCCGTCGGCGATGAGCCGCACGCCGTGCCGCCGGGCCGCGGTGCTGGCGACGTAGAGGGCGGTGAGCTGCGGGATGCCGACGCCCGCGACGATGCGCGTGGTGCAGATGGAGCCGGGGCCCTGGCCGATCTTGATGGCGTTGGCGCCGCAGCCGGCGAGGAAGGCCACGCCGGCCGCGCTGGTGACGTTGCCGGCGATGAGGGTGAGGTCGGGGAAGGCCTGGCGCACGAGCTTGACCACGTCGCCCACGCCGGCGGTGTGGCCGTGGGCGGTCGAGACGGCGACGGCGTCAACGTGCTCGTCCACGAGATGGCCGACATGGGCGAGGATCGTGTCGCGGTCGAGCGTGCCGTCGGGCTTGCGCACGGTGGAGAGCGCGGCGCCGACCACGAGGCGGAACTGCGCGTCGCGGGCCGGCTTGCGGCGGGACTTGGCCTCGCTGGTGATCTTCTCGACGTCGGAGATGGTGACGAGCCCACGGAGGTGGCCGGCGGGATCCACCACGAGCATCTTGTTGAGTCCGACATTGGCGGAGAAGAACTGGTCGGCGGCGCGGATCGGGTCCTTGGCGACGGCGCTTTCCTTCTCGGTGATGAGCTGGGCGCGCGGCGTCATCACGGCGGCGACGGCCTTGGACTTGTAGCGCTCCTTGACCACGTTGCCCGAGAGCAGCCCCACGAGCTTGCCGGCGGCGTCCACCACGGGGAAGGTGGAGAACGCGAAGCGCTTGGCCTCGATCATGGCGAGGACGTCGCCGATCAGCTGGTCCGGCGACACGGTGATCGGGTCCTGGATCAGCCCGTGGATGTGGCGCTTCACGCGGGCCACTTCCTTCACCTGGTCCTTGGCCGGCATGTTGTAGTGGATCAGGCCGAGGCCGCCGTTCAGCGCCATGGCGATGGCCATGCGCGACTCGGTCACGGTGTCCATGTCGGACGAGATCACGGGGATCTGGAGCCGCAGGGAGTCGGAGAGGGCGGTGGCCGTGTCGGCGTCCTTCGGCAGGATCTCCGAGTAGAGCGTGGCGAGCGACACGTCGTCGTACGTGAGGCCGGTCGGGAGGCTGGCGCGGAAAAAGGCGTCGGCCGGCAGGTAGAACTCGGCGTCCGACTTCGCCGCGGCGGCGGACAGGTCGGCTTTGCTCGAGGCGGAGGGCGTGGCAACCTTGGTCATACGGTTGCCATGAACGAAGTAGGCGCCCCCGCGGGAAGCGCAAACAGAAAGTCAGGTTTGCGCGCGGCGCGCCGGCTGTGCGACGCTGCGGGGGTGATCCACCGGCTCGAGTTCCGCCGCTACCGCCTGGCCTTCCGGCTGCCGCTGCGCACCGCGCACGGCCCCTGGGGCGAGCGCGAGGGCGTGCTGGTGCGCCTGACCACCGCGGCCGGGGTGGCCGGTTACGGGGAGGCGGCGCCGATCCCGTGGTTCGGGACGGAGACCGTGGACGAGGTGGAGGCCGCCTGCCGCGACCTGGGCGAGCACGTCCCCGACGACCGGCTAGACGCCGTGCCGGCCGAGCTCGGCTGCCTGCGGAACGCGCTGGCCGCCGCGCGGGCGCCCGGGGTCCCGCCGCCGACCGATCCCGCGCCGCTGGGCGTGGCCGCGCTGCTCCCGGCGGGCCGGGCGGCGCTGGGCCTCGTGGCGGCGAAGGCCGAGGCGGGCTTCCGGGTGTTCAAGTGGAAGGTGGGAGTGGCGACCGTGGCGGACGAGCTGGGCCTGCTCGACGACGTCTGCGCCGCGCTGCCGCCGGGCGCGAAGCTGCGGCTCGACGCGAACGGGGCGTGGGATCGCCGCCAGGCCGAGCGCTGGCTTGAGCGCTGCGCGGAACGCCCGGTCGAATTTCTGGAGCAGCCCATCGCCCCGGACGCGCCCGGGGCGGCCGACCTGCTGCTCGGATTGGCCGCCGATTATCCCACGCCGCTGGCGCTGGATGAATCGCTGGTCGGGGAGAAAGACCTGGAGCGCTGGCTCGGCGCCGGCTGGCCCGGCGTGTACGTGGTGAAGCCGGCCCTGTGGGGCGACGTCGCGGCCGGCCTGCAGCGGCTGGCGCAGGCCCGGGCCGCGGTGGTGTTCTCGTCGGCCCTGGAAACCGCGGTGGGCGCCCAGGCGGCGCTGCGGGCGGCCTGGGCGTGGACCGGCCCGCGCCGCGCGCTGGGCTTTGGCGTGTGGCCGATGTTCGTGGACAGCCGATTCGACGGGCCGCAGGCCGTGCCGTTCCTGCGCCGCGAGGACGTGGAGCGCATCAATCCGGAGGACGTATGGAACGCGCTGAGCTGACCGCCCTGCTCCGCGCCACCGGCTGCGCGGAGGAGCATGGCGGCTTCACCTTTCTCACCGACCCGGCTTGGGGTCCACGCGACCGCGAAACGGTCGCCGCCCTGCAGAAATCCGAAATCGTAACGCGAAAATCGAAAATCGACTCCGGCTGGCTCTGCATCCCGACCGGCGGCACGAGTGGCGGCGTGCGGTTCGCGCGCCACGACGAGCGCACCCTGGCCGCGGCGGCCGTGGGTTTCGGCCTCCATTTCGGCCTCGACCGCGTGAATGCGGTCGGCGTGCTGCCGCCGCATCACGTGAGCGGGCTCATGGCCCGCGTGCGCTGCGCCGCGACGGGCGGGCATTACGTGGACTGGACGTGGAAGGAACTGGAGGCGGGACACCGGCCGGAGCTGGCCGCCGGCGACTGGGTGCTCTCCCTCGTGCCGACGCAGCTGCAGCGGCTGCTGGCCTCGCCGGACGCGGTGACGTGGCTGCGGCGGTTCCGGATCATCTTCCTCGGCGGCGGCCCGACCTGGCCCGAGCTGGCGGACCAGGCGGCGGCGGCCCGGCTGCCCGTGTCGCTCAGCTACGGCATGACCGAGACCGCGGCCATGGTGGCGGCCCTGCGGCCGGAGGAGTTCCTGGCGGGCGAACGCAGCTGCGGCCCGGCGCTGCCCCAGGCGCGGCTGGCAATTGATGGCGAGGGACGCGTGACCATCGGCGGCGGGTCCGTGTTCCACGGCTATTTCCCCGACGAGCGCGGTGAGGATCCCTTCGTCACCGAGGATCTCGGCCGCCTCGATGAGCGCGGGCATCTCCACCTGCTCGGCCGGAGGGATGCGGTGATCATCACCGGCGGGAAAAAGGTGCAGCCCCTCGAGGTCGAGTCGGCGCTGCAGGCCAGCGGTGAGTTTGCCGACGTGGCGGTGCTGGGCGTGCCTGATCCCGAGTGGGGTCAGGTCGTGGTGGCCTGCCATCCGCGCCGTGAACCGGCGCCCGACGCGGCCCGCGTGGCCGCGGCGCTGGCGGGGCTGGCGGCCTACAAGCGTCCGAAGCGACTGCTTGCCGTCGAGCCGTGGCCGCGGAACGCCCAGGGAAAATTGAACCGGGCGGCCCTGCTCGCGGCCGTGGGCTCGACGGAGTGAGCGTGGAGCGTGCGCGGGGCCCGGCGCAGCGTTCCGTGACGCCCCGTTTCTTGCCATTCGGCGCATTTGGTGCATCCTGCGTGAGAGGCTGCCGCGTGAAGCTACACCTGTACCGCATTTCTCTGGTCGCCGCTGTCCTGCTGGTGGCGGGATGTGTTTCGCCGCAGAATGCCCGGATTCAGGAAAAATCCGCGGTCTTTGCGTCGCTGAGCCCAAGGCAGCAGCAGTTGATCAAGGCCGGGAGGGTCAAGGTCGGGTTCACGACGGACATGGTCTACCTGGCGCTGGGCAAACCCGCCCGGGTGGGACTTCCGTCCGCCCACGAATCCGTCCCGGCGTTCGCGGGGGTCTCCCCCGCCAAGGGCCGTTCCGCGGCCGCGACCGTGGAGGAGTGGACCTACACTCGGTATGTGCCGAACCCAGGAGAGGACAGCTTTGTGCAGCCACCCGAGCCGACCCTCACTCACTATCATCGCGACGGACGGCCGCTGGACCACGATCCCTATGATGACCGGATGGCGGGCGGCGCGCCCGCGGTCTACACCCTGAAACTCCTCGTCTGCGAAGGGCGAGTTGTCGCGGGCTACCTCCTCGACTGAAGCCGGCCGGCGGTGGGCGGCGCCCCTGGCCGGTGCCGGGAGCGAAGCGGGTTTCCCTTAAGCGTCCACCCACGACGCCAGGGCCGGCGGAAGGGGAATGCGGGCGCGTTGGGCGAGGGACGTGGCGACGTGCTCGGTGCGGACGCGGGCGGCGAGCTTGTCGGGCGGGCCGACCTTCGTGATCTCAAAGGCCAACGCGAACGAAGCCGGCGAGAGTCGCGACGGCGTGACGCTGATCTTCAGCCGGTCGCCGCAATACAGCGGACGCAGGTACTCGGCCTCGCTCTTCGCGATCGGCACGATCACGTCGGCCGCGCCGAGAAACTGCTTCAGATCCATGCCGGCCTGGGCGAGCGCCTCCTCGTAGGCCTCGTGGCACAGCGCGAGTGTGCGGGCGAAGAACACGACCCCGGCCGCGTCAGTGTCGGCCAGGCGGACGGTGCGGGTGTGGAGGAAGGGCATGGGTGGGGCGGGGCTAGGTTCTCGTTTCCGGGGGCGAAGCTCCAGACTGAACTTGCGAACCGCCGCCGGGACTTGCGCTCGGCGCGAAGGCCCCAAAGCTTGGGGCGCTGCATGACGAAGAACGAGATTGCCGACGTGCTGGCCGAGATCGGCACGCTGCTGGAGCTGAAGGGCGAGAACCCCTTCAAGATCCGCGCCTACCAGACCGGCGCGCGCGCGCTGGAGGCGATGGAGGAGGCCGAGCTGGCGCGCCTGATCGCGGCGGAGCAGCTGGAGACGGTCAAGGGCATCGGCGAGGCGCTGGCGCAGAAGATCACCGAGCTCCACACCACGGGACGGCTGGCGTTCTTCGACAAGCTCAAGGCCTCGATCGAGCCCGGGCTGGTGGAGATGCTGCAGATTCCCGGGCTGGGGCCGAAGAAGATCCGCGCGCTGTACGACCAGCTCGGCATCGCGGACCTCGCGGCGCTGACGCAGGCGTGCACCGACGGCCGCGTGGCGGCGCTGGACGGCTTTGGCGAGAAGACGCAGGAGAAGCTCCTCGCCGGCATCCGCAACCGCGAAGCCTACGGCCGGCGGCACCGGTGGTGGGACGCGCACGAGATCGCGGCTCCCATCGTCGCCGGGCTACGGACGCTGCCCGGGGTCGTCCGGGCGGAGGCGGCCGGCAGCCTGCGGCGCGGCATGGAGACGGTGGGCGACCTCGACTTCATCGTGGCGGCGGCGGCGGCCGAGCCCGTCGTGGCGTGGTTCACGGCCCTGCCGGGCGTCAAGGAGGTCACGGCGCGCGGCGAGACCAAGGCCAGCGTGCGCTTTGAGAGCGGCCTGCAGGCCGACCTCCGTATCGTGCCCGACGATCAGTTCGTGTTCGCGCTGCACCATTTCACCGGATCGAAGGACCACAATGTCCAGCTGCGCCAGCGCGCGCTCGCGCGTGGCCTGAGCCTCAGCGAGTGGGGCCTCGTGCCGGCGGAGGGCGAGGGGACGGCGAAGGCCAAGGCCGAGGCGGCCCGCTCGGCCAAGCGGGCCGGGCCGGCGATCGAGAGTGAGCAGGACCTCTTCGCCGCCCTCGGCCTGCGCTGCATCCCGCCCGAGCTGCGCGAGGGCCTGGGCGAGATCGAGGCGGCGGAATCGGGCGAGTTGCCGCGGCTCGTCGAGTTGGCGGACCTGCGCGGGGCGTTTCATAACCACACCACCGCGTCGGACGGCCGGAACACGCTGGCCGAGATGGCGGCCGCGGCCGAGGCACTCGGCTGGGAGTACCTCGGGATCGCAGACCACTCAAAATCCAGTTTCCAGGCCAACGGGCTGAGCGAGGAGCGACTGCTGAAACAGGTGGAGGAGATCCGCGCGCTGAATGCCTCCCAGCGGTGCAAGACGCACGTGTTTGCCGGCGTCGAGTGCGATATCCTGCCCGACGGCCGGCTCGACTACGACGACGCCGTGTTGGCCCGCCTCGACTACGTGGTGGCGTCCGTGCACAGTTCGTTCGCGCAGGAGGAGGCGGTGATGACCGCGCGGGTGATCCGGGCGGTGGAGCATCCCCGCACGACCATGCTGGGCCACCTCACCGGCCGGCTGCTGCTGCGCCGCGAGGGCTACCGCATCGATGCCGGCAAGGTGATTGACGCGGCGATCGCGCACGGCGTGATCATCGAGCTCAACGCGAGCCCGTGGCGGCTCGACATGGACTGGCGCCTCTGGCGCAAGGCGGCGGAGAAGGGATTGATGACCTCCATCAACCCCGACGCGCACGAGACGACCGGCCTGGAGCACGTGCGCGCCGGCATCAACTCCGCGCGCAAGGGCTGGCTGACGAAGGAATCCGTCTTCAACACCCGCGGACTGGCGGCGGTGAAGAAATACCTGACGCAATAGGATTTTCACCACGAAGCGCACGAAGGTCACGAAGCCCAATCACCCGGCTTCGCGATCTTGGCGGCCTTAGCGGTGAAAACTTGTGGTCCGAATTCTCCCTATCCCCAGCGATACGAAGCACCCGGCGGCAAACGAGGCTTGGGCTTCGTGAGCTTCGTGTCCTTCGTGGTAAAAACAGTCACCTTCCGCCGCGGCCGAAGAGCGCGACGGGGATGGTGGCGAGCAGGATCTTGCAGTCGAGCCAGAGCGACCATTGGTCGATGTAGGCGAGGTCGAGCCGGACCCAGTCGGCGAAGTCGGCGATGTCGTTGCGGCCGCTGATCTGCCACAGGCAGGTGAGCCCCGGCTTCACGCTCAGGCGGCGCCGGTGCGTGTCGTGGTCGAAGCGCTGCACCTCCTCGATCGGCAGCGGGCGCGGCCCGACCAGGCTCATCTCGCCGCGGAGGACGTTCCAGAGCTGCGGGAGCTCGTCGAGGCTGTGCCGCCGGAGGAATTTCCCGAGCGGGGTGACGCGCGGGTCGTTGGTGACCTTGAACACGGGCCCCCGCATCTCATTGCGGTCGGCGAGGCTCGCCTGCTGCTGCTCGGCGTCGGACTGCATGGAGCGGAACTTCAGCATCAGGAACGACCGGCCGTTGAGCCCGGCGCGGACCTGGCGATAGAACGCCGGCCCCGGGGAGGTCAGGCGGATCGCCAGCGTGATCAGCAGGTAAAGCGGGGAGAGCGCGACGAGCAGGATGGCGGCGAGCACGTAGTCGAGGACCTGCTTGATGAACAGATGCCCCAGCGGGGCGGACTGGGCGCGGTAGTAGAACACCGCCTCGCCGCCGAACTGGTCAACGGTGACCTTGGGGGAAGGCAGGGCGGAGAGGCCGGGGCGCACGAGGACCTCGACGCCCTCGTCGGCGCAGGCGAGCAGGACGCGCGCGGCCTGGTCGCGGTCGAGGCCGGCGAGGTTGAGGATGACGACGTTGACGGCCTGCGCGTGGAGGAGCTGGACGAACGCGGCGAGCGGCTGGGCGGCCGGGTTGAAGTCGCCGCTGTCGGCCAGCGTGTCGCGCTCGAGGCGGGTGAGTGCGCCGCGCAGCTGCTGGTTCTCGGCCGGGAGCCCGACCCACACGGCCCGGCGGCGCAGCTGCTCCTGGGCGAAGCCGTGGGCGAGGAGCCGCTGGGCCAGCTCGCCGCGGAGATAGACCAGCAGGCCGCCGATGGTGCCGACCAGGATGATGACCGAGCGCGCCAGCTGCAGGCGCAGGATGAAGAGCCCGAGGATGAGGGCGACAACCGTGAGGCCGCAGCCGCGCAGGATGGCGAAGAGCGCGTGCTGGCGCTGCGCGGACCTCGGCGTCTCATAAAAACCCTGGCCGGCGAGCACGAACGGGCCGAGCACGGCGACCACCGGCACAAGCCAGAGGTAGCCATCGATCGGCTCGAGCGTCTGCCAGCCGAACCAGTCGGCGCAGGCGATCCGCAGGAAATACGCCGCCAGCAGCGCCGTCGCGAACAGGCAGCCGTCGGCCGCCTGGAACAGGCGGGTGCGGGTTCGCTGGGGGTGGGTGAGCATGGGCGGCGCGGGGGGCCCGGCCGCGGGTCCGGCCGTGCGGCGAACGCACGGTCGGCGCGGGGGCGGCCTAGAAATTCTTCACGTACGTCGTGCCATTCGCGTCGGTGAACGTGAGGCCGTCGGCCGACACCTTGGTCAGGCGGAGGCCCAGGGCGTAGTCCACCAGGTCGTTCACGCGGTAGACGCGGTCGTTCATCAGCACCTTGCTCTCGTGGCCGGAGGACCGGATGCCCGCCACGCGGAGCGAGTCCACCAGCGTGAGGATGCGGATGTCCTGCCCGGCGGGCGCCGCCACGGGGGCGGACTCGGCGACGGCCGGGACGGGCTTGGGCTTGATCGGTGCGGTCACGGGCGGTGAAACGGGCGCGGGGGCCGGCACCGATTGCGGCTCGGCGGGTGCGGCAACGACGGTGTCGGCCGGCGGCAGCTTCCCGGCGGAAAGATCGATCTTCACGGCCGGGACCGTGATCACCGGCGCGGGGGTGGAGGCGGCCGCCGTGGTGGCCGGGGTCGGTGCGGTGGCCGGGGGCTTGGCGGTGACGGTCACCGGGGCCGGGCGCGCAGCGGGGGCAGGCTCCGGGCTGTGCCGGGCAACGAGGGCGACGGTGATCAGGACGGCGACGACGACGGCGGCGATGGAGCCGCCGACGATCCAGGCCAGCGTCTGCGCCGGGAGGGCCTTGCCGCGCCGCACCCCGTGGGCGCCGAGCGAGGAGCCGGGCATCGGGGGCAGGTCCACCGGGTTGCCGGTGCGCTGGTGCTGCGCCTTCTTGAGCGCTTCGTTGATGAGGCTCATGGCGGCGTCAGTCGGTGAGGTTGGCCATGTCCTTCACGGCGCGGAGCACGTCCCAGTAGTTGACCTCGTCGGAGCCGCGGATGAAGGCGGACAGCATGGCCTTGTCGCAGAGGTTGTTCACGACG
>Ga0265327_10004719_pt1 | contig 11902 bp, 13 predicted proteins | sample 41621metaG_FD_202089 | JGI IMG/M metagenome (GOLD analysis project Ga0265327, IMG submission 202089) | Rhizosphere microbial communities from Carex aquatilis grown in University of Washington, Seatle, WA, United States - 4-16-21 metaG | ecosystem: Host-associated > Plants > Roots > Rhizosphere...
CAACGCTCGTGCCGTGGCTGGTCGGCGCGGCGTGGGGAGTCGCGCTGGCCATGCCGCTGGCGCGCCGGGCGACGCGCGTCGCGGTGGTCGATCGTGCGGTGTCGTTGTCGGCCCGTCCACGGGGCCGGCGCCAACACATGCATGCTCGGGTTCGGCTCGGTGGTTGGTGGCGATCCCACTCCGACGTCGTCGGGATGCGAGTCCTGCGTGCGTTCTGGGCCCGCCGGAGCGCACAGGGAGTCGACGGGTCGCTGGCCCGGGAGCTCCCGGTCGCCATCGACCTGCTGGGCGTCGCCGTCGGGGCGGGATGTACGCCTTACCTCGCGGTCGAGGTCGCGGCTCGCTGGTCACCGGCGCCACTGGCCGCCGCCTTCGACGACATCCTCGGCATGTGCGCCCTGGGACTCGACTTCGAGTCCTCGCTCGAGGCGACCGCCCGCGCGTTGCCGCGGTTGCGGCCGCTGGCCGATGCGCTGCTCGCGACGGATCGTCTGGGGGTACCGGTCGGTCCGGTGCTCGCCCGTCTCGCCGAGGAGGATCGCACCGCACTGCGACGCGCCGCCGAGGCGCATGCGCGCCGCATCCCTGTGCGGCTGTTGTTCCCGTTGGTCTTCCTCGTGCTGCCCGCGTTCGTGCTCCTCACGGTGGTCCCCGGCGTCGCCGCCGGACTCGGTCGCCTGTGAACCCGAGTGCCCGCGGCGCAACGCTTCCCCCGCTGCTTCCCCGAGTCCGAACCACGAGGAGGTTGTGCAATGTCAGGTCGGTTCTTCGTGCGGATGCGCGCGCGGCTCACGGGGCTCGGAGGCGGTGAAGCAGGGCAGTCCACCGCGGAGTATGCCCTGGTGATCCTGGGCGCGGTCGCGATCGCGACGCTCCTCATCACCTGGGCCACGGGCAGCCACGCGATCTCGCAGCTGTTCGACGCCGTGATCCAGAAGATCCTCCCGTGACCGGGCGCCGACGGTTCCCCTGCGCGTGGCGCGGGGGAACCCGGCGCCGCCCACGTGTCGGGTGGTGGGGCGATCGGGGTGACAGGGGCGATCGAAGAGCCGAGCGCGGACAGGCCACGGTCGAGTTCGCCTTCGTGCTGCCGCTCCTGGTGCTCGCCCTGCTCGCGGTCGTGCAGGTGGGAGTGGTGGTGCGTGACCAGTTGGGCGTGGTGCACGCGGCGCGAGAGGCGGCGCGTGCGGCGAGCGTCGACGCCGACGCCGGGAGCGCGGTGCGGGCTGCGCATCGCACCTTGCCCGGCGCCGACGTCGAAGTCGGGAGTCGTCCGAAGATCGGCGGCGAGATCAGCGTCACCGTGCACTACACGTCGGTGACCGATCTCCCGCTGGTCGGCGTGCTGTTCCCCGATCCCGACCTGCACGCCACCTCGGTGATGCGGGTGGAGAAGTGACCGGGTGTCGGCGGCCGGGACGAGGGCGTGGACGAGGGCGTGAACGACGGCGTGGACGAGGGCGTGAACGAGGAGGCGTGAGCATCGTGATGCTGGCCGTGCTCGTGGCCGGGCTCGTCCTCGCCACCGGTGCGGCGCGTCTCGGCGGTGCGCTGGTCGGTCGCGCGCGGGCGGAGTCGGCGGCCGACGCCGCCGCGCTCGCGGCCGCCGATCGCCTGGCCCTCGGCGGTGGTGCGGCCGCGGCGCAGTCGGCCGCGGCTCGCACCGCGGCCAGCAACGACGCGCGGCTCGTGTCGTGCGAGTGCGCCGGTGTGAGCGCGACGGTGGTGGTGGAGGTCGACCTCCCACCGCTGCTCGCCGGGTTCGGACCCGCCGAGGGCCGGGCTCGGGCGGAGGTGCGGCCCGAGTGCGTCGTCGATCTCGACGGCTGCTGACGGGAACTGCGTGCGGCTGCCGCCTCAGCTCGGCTCGCCGGTGCCACCACCGAGTGCGACCCGACACCACTCGTCAAGTGTCTCGTCGGGGCTGAAGTGGTTGCGCCAGTGCGCGAGGCCACCCTCGCCGTGCAGCACGAGGAACGGCAGCGTTGCGATGGCGCGGCGGGCATCGGCGGACGGCCCGTGGGCCAGGTCTTCTCGGAACGGAGCCCCGGCGTCGGCGAGTGCGTGCGCGAACCATCGGGCGGGCTCGTCGCCCCAGTCGTCCCACTCCCGAGCGCGCTTCGGTACGGCGAGCGCGCGGGTGAAGAAGTCGTCGAGCCGACTCGTCAACGCGATCGGGTCGAACACCTCGCGGGCGCGACGGCGGGCTTCGGCACCGAGACGATCCCGTAGCTCGGGATCGGCGGCCAGCCGCTCCAGGTGCTGCACGTACTGCGCCTCGTCGTCGGCGATCAGGCCGTCGACCCCTGGACGCACGAGCTCGCGCACACCGCCGAACGGGAACACCACGGGCGGGATCCCCACCCACATGGCCTCCTGGATCGCCTTCTCGCTCGACGCGTAGGTGTCGGGACGGAGCGGGTACCCGAACACGTCCATCTCGCCGAGCGCGGCAGCGAGATCCTCGGTGTGTCCCTTCACCTCGAAGCGGTCGCCCAGCCCCCGTGCCGCGGCTTCCTCGCGCAACGCGGCTTCGCCGCCGCCGGCGCCGTAGACGACGAACCGGGCGTCGGGAACGTCGACCGCGGCGCACAGCTCCACGAAACGAGGGTGCAGCTTGCCCGCGTTGACGGTGCCGACGTACCCGATCACGAACCCTTCGTGGTCGACGGGCTGCCACGCCTCGAGCCGGTCCATGTCGGCGATCCCCGGGGCGACCATGGGCGGCTCGGACTGTCGGCGACGCGACAGAGCGGGACTCGCCAGCGTCACCGGTGTCGTGAGCAGGACGTCGTCGACGAAGTCGATGAGCGCGTCCGGCACCACCTGTGGCGCGTCGAGGCCCTGGGTCTCGATCCAGGCGACCATGCGAGTGGCGGGGAGCGGGCGCAGCAGGAACTCGAACATGGACGGGCAGTTCCAGAAGTGCACGAGCACCAGGTCGGCCTCCCGAACCACGTCGTCGAGCTCGGACGGCGTGGGCCGCACGGTGAGCGCGATGCCCTCACGTCGGAGCAGGAGCACCGCCGCGGGCGAGAGCTCGCGCTCGAGGGCGACGACGCGGTGCGCGCGCTCGATGCCGAGGCGGGATGCGTACTTGGCCTCGGCGGCGATGCCCCGGACCGGGCCCGTCATCGACAACCGCGGGACCACGTGCACGACCGACGGAGCGGTCATGGCGTTCGACCCTCGCGCCGGCGGGCGGCCTCGCGCGCGACCCGTAGGAGGTCGCGGCGGTAGCCCTCGATGTCCCGCGAGAGGCTGTCGCCGCGCGTGCCCTTGTGCAGGACGACCGCATCGACCAGTGCCGGACCGAGGCCCGCCTCGCGGACCCGCATCAGCCAGTCGGTGTCGGCGCCGATGCCGTGGCGACCGTCGAACGGCCCGACGCGTCGCAACGCGTCGCGCCGGATCAGGGTCGCGCCCGGCGTCATCCCGGGCACCGGCGTGGGATCGCCGCCCGGACCCACCTTCAGCATCATCCCGGTGACCACGCCGACGTCCGGGTGCGCGGCGAGCCACTCCCTCTGTTGCGCCAGCTTGCCCGGGGTCCAGCGGTCGTCGGCGTCGAGGAACGCCACGAGCTCGCCGTCGGTCGCGTGCACCCCGACGTTCCTCGCGTCGGCAAGACCGTCTCCGGTCTGGTGCACCACCCGCACCTCGGTGAATTCGGCGACGACGGTCAGCGTCGCGTCGGTCGATCCGCCGTCGACCACGACCACCTCGTCGGGCGGGTGCTCCTGAGCGAAGACACTGGTCAACGCGTCGTGCACGTAGTCGGCGACGTTCCGGACCGGCACGATCGCGCTGATCGCGGGTGTCACGACCGCGTCACCGACGCGCGCCCGAGCGTCGCCTGGAGCCGTTCGAACTCGGCGATGAGTCGGTCGCGAGTGGGCGACGGTGCGCCTGTGCGCGCCGACGTGCGCAGCAACGCCAGCGCGGCATCGGGATCGTCGAGGGCTGCGAGCGCATTCGCCACCGCCGGGTTGGGCGCGAGACGATCGCGGACGCGCGGATCGGCCATGGCCCGCACGAGCAGCGACGGCACCGTCGCCTCGCGCAGGCTCCGCAGGCGTTCGAAGCGCAGCAGCTCGCGGTCGAGGTCGGCGTCGGCGGTCACGTCGGTCGGGCCCGTGAACGGGGGGTCGAGCGACGAGGCACGGGTCGTGGCCGCGAGCTCGTCGGCGTGCATCGTGTGGGTCGCGTCGGGGCCGAAGCCCACGTTGGTGGTGAGGTTCCGAGCGGGAACGACCGTGAGGCCGCCGGTCGCGTAGCGGGCCAGCGACCACTGGTAGTCCCACTCGTCGGCCAACGCGGCGATGTCGTCGTCGAGGAACCAGGCCATGAGCGCAGCCTGGGCCGGGTCGACGGCGTGGGCGGCGATCGCGGCGCGCGCCGCGGGGGTCCGGTACCGGTTGAGCGTGGCGTCGTACGTCGCCCACGCGCGTGCCCACGTGGCCCAGCCCCACACGTTGCCGTGCCGGGCGAAGTGGTAGTCGTGCACGTCGGGCCGCCACTCACCGAGTCGATTGGTGCCGTCGACGTGCATCACTCGCTCGTCGTCGGCGTAGCGCTCGAGCATCGCGTCGCAGAAGGTGAAGAACGACGGAGCCGCGCGCACGTCGTCCTCGAGCACGATGGCCCGATCGGCCTGGCTGAACACTCGGTCGAGGGCGCTCACGATCCGGCGGGCGCAGCCGAGGTTCTCGTCGGCGAAGTCGACGACGACGTCGCACGGCCAGTCGATCTTCGCCGCCACAGCACGCGTGGCGCGGCACCGCTCGGCGTCCTCGTCGTCGCCCGCGCGTGGACCGTCCGCCACGAGGAAGAGGGTGCGGGGTCGGGCCTCGCGCAGCGTCGCGAGCAGCTCGGCGGCTCGCTGCGGTCGGTGGTACACGATCGCAACGACGGGTGTGCTGGTCGTCACCGGAGTGCCTCGCGGACGAGGTCGACGACCCGGGCGGTGTCCCAGGTGAGGTCGAGCGTGTACGCGGGGATGCTCTCGGCGATCGCGTGGGCGGACCGGAGCCAGAAGCGGTAGGCGGCGTCTCCGCCGCTGGCCACCTTCAGCGCCGTCGGCAGCAGCAGGCGGAAGCTCTCGTCGCGCGTGACCTGCTCGAGGCGCGGCGCGGCCGTCGCATCGGGCGCGGGACGTACCGCGATGATCGCCCGCACCGGTGCGCTCGCGATCGTCGCGTCGTCGTCGACGAGGAAGTAGTGGTCGTCGTCGACGCGGTCACCCCGCGCGGCGTGCACGTCCGGCACGCGGCCGGCGCTGTCGCCGCGCAGCTTGGCGGATCGGTAGATGCTGTGGACGCGCGGGCGAGCACCGGGTTCGAGCAGGCAGAAGTCGTCGGCGAGGAAGCCCAGACCGGCCTGGCTGCACAGCACCGAGGTGGTGGACTTCCCACTCCCGCCGTTGCCGACGAGGAGCACGACGCCGTCGGCATCGCCGACCGCGGCGGCGTGCAGCAGCAACATCCGCACCGCAGGGAACCACGCGGAGAAGATCTCGGCGAAGGGACGGAACCGCGTGTACGGCGGCGCGTGTGCGACGTCCTCGATCCAGGAGATCGCGCGGCCTTCGGAACTGCGCAGCCCGTCGACGATGGCCGGCCCGTCGGTGATCGCGACGAAGGTCCGGGCGTCGCGCACTCGATGGAAGCCCGACGGCGGCCGACGGCCGTCCGCACCGGGGAACGGCCCGTCGCACACGTGCACGACGAGCTCGGGGTCTCCGTGCGTCGCGGTGCGGGGAGTGACCGTCGGGAGGTGCGAGAAGGGCCGGAGCTCACCCGTGCGTGCACTGGTCGCGCGGATCCGCACGATCGTCGGGCCGCATCGGAACGCGAACACCTCGTCGTCGACCGCGGGGCCCACCGCCGACCCCAGCGTGTCGAGCGCGGTGTCGAGGAACGCGAGCACGGCCCCGCCGCGCTCGGCGGCGCTCACCGGTTGTCGGGGCGCCGTTCGGGCCATCCGGTCTCGGCGGCGACATCGTGGATGGGATCGACGAGCAGCAGGTCGGCCATGTCGTCGTACTTCTTCACGACGGGCGGCTCGTAGCTCTCGGGCCACTCGCTCGCCGACGCGCCCGCGCCGGCCCGGGGCGCGTCGCTCTCCACCACGAGCCCGTCGGCCTCGAGCGCGGCGACGAACGCGTCGACGTCGGCGTCGACCGAGGGTGCGTCGGTGAACCGCTCCCGCACTGCGGCCCGCAGTTCCTCGTGCTCCGCGGTCCGCTCCAGCAGCGACCACAACACCGAGGCGACGCCGCGGAGGCTGAAGAAGACTCCGGTCGCGGTGTCGATCACCAGCGTCTCGTCCGACAACGTCTCGGCGACGAGGTCGGCCGGGCGGGTCTGCAGCCATCGGTCGCCGCCGGTGGGTTCGGGCGTCACCGTGAGCTCCGTCGGCGTCGGGGGCGAGGTCGAGGCAGGGGCAAGGGCCCCGTACCCTAGCGAACCCCCTCGGCTACTTGACGGTGACGGAGAATTTGGCGGTCTTGGCGGGGGGCACGCCGGGCTCGAAGGAGCGGGAGTACACGAGCTCGAGGGTCGACTCGCCGGTGTGCTGGGCGCGGAAGGCGAGCTCCTGGGTGCCGGGCGCGCCGGGCCGGTCGCCGCCCTCGACCTGGTGGCTCGACACGAACATCACGTCGGAGTCGTCACCGGCGGTCCACTCGTACCCGGTGCTCGGGTTGGCGGGCAGCGCGATCACGAACTCGTCGCCCTGCTTCACCGTGATGTCGTCGCCCTCGTGGTAGACGGTCGGCGCGTGCGCGGCGGGCGCGTCGTCGCCCCACGGCACTGCCACCACCGCGACCAGCAACCCGATGCCGATGACGACGAGCACCACCAGCGCGATCCAACGACTGCGCGTCATGCGGCGGAATCTAGGGGGAGGCGGTGTGCACCGCAGGGGATGCCGACGGGGAAGGACCGGCGCCGAGGACCTCGAGCAGCACCACTGCGGCGCCCTTGTCGAGGTACTCGTTCCAGTTCCCGCACTTCGGCGACTGCACGCACGACGGGCACCCGTCGTCGCAGGGGCAGCCGCTCACGAGCTCGTGCGCGGCGCGCACGTGGCGCGCCAGCTCGGCGAACGCGAGCTCGGCGATGCCGGCACCGCCGGGGTAGCCGTCGTACACGAAGATCGTGGGGTCACCGGTCTGGGGGTGCAGCGCCATCGACACCCCGCCGACGTCCCAACGGTCGCAGATCGCGAAGAGGGGCAGTAGACCGATGAGCGCGTGCTCGGCGGCGTGCACCGCGCCGATCACACGCGACGACTCGAGGCCGGCGCCGAGCAGCGATTCGAGCGGGACCGTGTACCAACAGGCCCGGGTGGTGAGCTCCCGGGGCGGGAAGTCGAGCGGCACCACCTCGAACACCTCGTTGGTCGAGGTCCGCTTCCGCTGGTAGGCGACGAGGTCGTGGAGCACCGTGACCGCGCCGAGATGCGCGGTGCCGACGCCCACGGGCGCGGACCGTTCAGTGGCGAGGATCGAGATGTCGGTCTCCTCGCGGGGTTGGGTGTGCTCGTCGGCATCGTCGGCGGGATCGAGCACGGCCACCTGGTGCTCGACGTCGAGGTCGCGCACGCGGTATTGACGGCCCTGGTGCAGGTAGATCGCACCGGGATGCGCGACGTGGAACGCGCGGGAGGAGTCCACCGTGCCCACCAGACGACCGTCGGGATCGACGAGCTGGCATTCGATCGACGACCCGGTGCGGAGCCCGATGCGCGCCGCCGGTGGCTCGCGTCCGGCCCAGTACATCGCGCCCCCGCGCGGCTTGAGCTCGTCGTCGAGCACGAGCTCGCGCACGGCGTCGTCGAGGGCGTCGCCGAAGTAGCGGTCGTCGGTGCGGGTGAGCGGCAGCTCGTGGGCCGCACAGGCGATCTGCGCGCGGGCCACGAACGGGTTGTCGGGGTTCACCACCACCGCTTCGGCCGGACGGTCGAGCAGCTCCGTCGGGTGGCGCGCGTACCACTGGTCGAGCTGGTCGTCGCCCGCGACCAGCACCGCGGCGGCGCGACGACGGGTGCGTCCGGCCCGCCCGACCTGCTGGCGCATGGACGCCAGCGTGCCCGGGAACCCGTTCAGGACGACGGCGTCGAGCGAACCGACGTCGATGCCGAGCTCGAGCGCGCTGGTGGCGACCACGCCGCCGAGCTCACCGCTCGCGAGCTGCGACTCCAACTCGCGTCGTTCGGTGGCGAGGTAGCCGGCCCGGTAGGCAGCGACCGCCGGCGCCGCGGTCGTGCCGTCGTCACCGGCATGGGCGAGCGCGCCCCGCGCGTGCGTCGCGACCAGCTCGGCTCCCTTGCGGCTGCGCGTGAAGGCCAACGTCTGGTGGCCGTCGGCGACGAAGCGCGAGAGCAACATCGCGGTCTCGACGTTCGCCGAGCTCCGCGTGCCCGAGTGCGCGTCGACGAGAGGGCGTTGCCACACCGCGAAGCGGCGTTCCGCCTGCGGCGAGCCGTCGCTGTCGATGGCCTCGACCGGGAGCCCGCAGAGGCGCGACGCGAGCTCGGCCGGGTTGCCGATCGTGGCACTGGTGAAGCAGAAGGTGGGCGCCGAGCCGTAGTGCTCGCACAGTCGGCGGAGGCGACGCAGCACGTGCGCGACGTGACTCCCGAACACGCCCCGCAACGTGTGCAGCTCGTCGACGACGACGTAGCGCAGGCGCAGCAGGAAGGTGGCCCAGCGGTCGTGGCCCGGGAGGATGGCCATGTGCAGCATCTCGGGATTGGTGAGCACGACGTTGGCGTGCGTGCGGATCCACGCGCGCTCGTCGCTGGGTGTGTCGCCGTCGTAGGTCGCGGCGACGATGTCGGGCACCAACCACTCGCGGAACGATCGCAGCTGATCCTGCGCGAGCGCCTTGGTGGGGAACACCAGCAGTGTCGTGTCGCGGCTTCCGGCCACGACCGAGTCGACGATGGGCAGTTGGTAGCAGAGCGACTTGCCCGACGCGGTGCCGGTCGCGACCACGATGTTGCGACCGGCGCGCAGCGCGTCGACCGCCGCCGCCTGGTGCGACCAGAGCGTGTCGACCCCACGCGAGCGGAGTCGCTCGGTGACGGTGGTGGAGAGCAGCGGTGGCGTGCTCGCGGGACGAGCGGCGCGGGCGGGGAGCGACGTGTCGGCCACGACGCGGTCGAAGTGCTCGTGCGCGAGGTCGTCGAGCGTGTCACAGGCGTCGGCCCGCCGGCCGGCCGCGGCGCTCGTGACGGCACTCAACGGCTGCTCAATGGCTCTGCAACACCCCGTCGTCGGCGAAGTCGGCGAGCAGGCTGGCAGCGTCACCGCTCTTCACCAGGTTGCTCCCGCTGCCGGCGCCCACCGGCAGCACCACGTTCTTCACGTTGGCCGGGTCGAAGGTCAGCGCCAGCGAACCCATGTGGAAGAGGTCGTTGATGCCGACGCCGTCGAGCTTGGTGTGGCGTCCGAGGGTCGCGAGCAGACGCACGGTGTCACCCGCGCTCGGGTGCTTGGCCTGGAGGGTCTGCAGCGCCGAGATGATGACCAGACCCTGGTTGCTCGTGCGGGTGAGGTCGCCGTTGTCGAACGAGTGGCGGTCACGCGAGAACTGCAGTGCCTGCTCACCGTTGAGATGCGCGGGTCCGGGGGCGAAGTGGGCGCCGGAGAAGTCGTCGTCCATCGCGGTGGGGATGTTGATGTCGATCCCGCCGATCTCGTCGACCATCTGCTGGAAGTTCGGGAAGTTGGCGCGGATGACCCACGTGATCGGCACGCCGACGATCGACGACACCGCGTCGGCTTCGTCGCGCAGGTCGTTGCCGTTCGGGTTGTTCACGATGTACGAGTTGATCTTGGAGCCGCCTGGCCCTTCGGTGTCGCGCGGGATGTCGAGGATCGTGGCCGACTTGAGCGCAGGGTTCACACCGATCACGTGGACGGCGTCGGCGAGCCCGGGGTCGTCGGGGGACTGGGAGGGATCGTCGGAGCGCGCGCCGGTGCCGAGCACCAGTGCGAAGAAGGGCTGCTGCGGGCCGCCGTCGTCGCGAGCGGTTCCGAGCTTGGTCACCTGGAACCACACCGCGCCCTCGGCGGGCACCGGTTCGCCGAGCACGACCCACGCTGCGGTGATCGCGCCCGCCAGTGCGAGGCCGCAGACGAGCGGTGCGGCCACGAGCAGGGTCAGAGCGCGGCGGCGGGGGGAGCGGGGACGGCGGCCGGCGGTCACTTCTTCGCTCCGGTCGTGGTGGGGGCCGAGGTGGTCGTGGCGGTGAGCCCGGCACCCTGGCGCGACACCACGGCGCTGTACGCGCTGATCTTCCAGGCGCCGGTCGCATCGGGCTGCAACACGAAATCGGCCTTGCGGACGATGTGGAGGGGCGCGCCCTTCACCTTCGTCGCTCCGGTCGTGTCGGTGACCAGTGCGGCGGTGATCAGCGTGAGGGCACCCGACTGGTCGCCGAGTCCGACCAGCGTCGCCGGTTGCGCGTTCACGGTGAGCGCACCGGTGACCTGCGGCAGCCCCTCGTCGAACAGCACCCCGCGATCGGTGGTGGTGGCCGACGCCAGCGTGGTGGGATCGAAGATGGCGGCGAAGTCGGCGGTCGCCGGCTTGCCCGTGCGCAGCGGCTGCACGATGGCACCCTTCACGTAGGTGGTGAGGGCGTCGAGGACCTGCTGCGACTGGTCGGCGGCGATGGTCACCGGCGCGCCCGCGCTGTCGGCCGACACGCCACCGAGCGCGAGGTTCACCGTGGTCTTCGGCGCCGCGCTCGTGGTGGTCTTCGCGGCGTCGGAGCCGCCACCGCCCGAGCAGCTGGCGAGAGCGACACCGGCGCCGAGCACGACGACCAGCAGCACCGTGCCCACGACCCAGGCGCGCCGGCGCGAGCGTCGGCGGCGCGCGCTCGAACGGGTGGGGGCGGCGGCGTCCATCGTCGCATCAGGGTAGGAGACCGACCGTCGCCGACCCGGGCACCGGAGCCGACTCGTATCATTCGTCCATGGCCCTGAAGAAGTTGGTCCAGCGCCTCACGAAGCCGGTCGAGGAGATCGACCGCGAGCAGCTCACCGAGTTCTGCGACGCGCGGCAGTTGGCGGCGATGGACGAGCTCGCGCCCCGCACGCGGGTGAAGGTGGGAGGTGAGGTGCGCTCGGTGCGCATCGTGCCCCGCGCCGGTGCGCCCGCCCTCGAGGTCACCGTCACCGACGGCCGAGGCTCCGTGGTCGGGGTGTTCCTCGGCCGGCGCAAGATCGCCGGGCTCTCTCCGGGTCGCAAGGTCGCGTTCGAAGGCGTCGCAGCCCGCGACGGCAAGCGCTACCTCGTGTTCAACCCGATCTACGAGCTGCTCAGCTGAGGTCTTCCCGTCGCTCGGAAGCGGACGACGAGATCAGGCGGCGGCGCCGGTGAGGATGCGGCGCACCTCGTCCTCCGACTCTGGCGTCACCATCGCCAGCACCTCGTCGCCGGCCTCGAAGATCGAGTCTCCCCGCGGCATCACCACGTGCTCGTCGCGCACGATGGCGACGATGGTGGCGTTGCGGGGCACGTCGACGTCGCGCAGGGCGCGGTCGATGACCGGCGAGTCGTCGGCCAGGGTGACCTCCACCAGGCGAGCCTGACCGCCCTCGAACTGGAGGATACGGACCAGGCGGCCGACGGTGACCGCTTCCTCGACGAGGGCGGTGATGAGGTGCGGCGTCGACACCGAGAGGTCGACGCCCCAGTTCTCGTTGAACAACCACTCGTTCTTCGGATGGTTCACCCGGGCGATCACCCGAGGCACCGCGAACTCCTGCTTGGCCAGCAGCGAGAGCACGAGGTTGTCTTCGTCGTCACCGGTCGCGGCGACGACCACGTCGCACGCATCGAGGCCGGCGTCGCGCAGCGAGTTCACCTCGCAGCAGTCGGCC
>Ga0265327_10004721_pt1 | contig 11899 bp, 10 predicted proteins | sample 41621metaG_FD_202089 | JGI IMG/M metagenome (GOLD analysis project Ga0265327, IMG submission 202089) | Rhizosphere microbial communities from Carex aquatilis grown in University of Washington, Seatle, WA, United States - 4-16-21 metaG | ecosystem: Host-associated > Plants > Roots > Rhizosphere...
GGCGTACGCGGGTTGGTGACCGTCACGTCCTTGACGAAATCGGGATAGGTGGTCGAGTTGATGGTCGGCGACGGCGTGCCCGAATAGACCACGCCCGAATTGATGATGTCACCGAGCAGCTTGTTGTTGCGCGGCCGGAAAGGCGCGTTCTCCTTGGCATTGCTGCCACGCAGGTAGTTCAGCCGGTCCTGGCCCAGCCCGTCTGGGGTGGCGGTCGGCGACAGCTGGTTGAGCTGGTCCTTCAGGGTCTGGCTGATGGCTCCCCACGAGAAATTGGTGGCCGGCACCGCGCTCGGTCCGGGCACGCCGACCGAGATGTTGCGAGTCACGCCGGCCGTGACGTTGGCATAGAGCTGCGTGGCCGCGGTCCATGTCGCGACCGAGGAGACCGACACGGTATTGCCGCTCACCGTCACCGGCAGCGCGTACAGGTCGCCGCTCCAGTTGCTGGTGTCGAAGGCACCCTGGTAGATCGTGCTGCCGACCTGCGTCAGCGCCTTCGACTGGATGGCCGCGCCCGCAATGCTTCGTGCCGAGGTCGAAGCGCGGCTGAAGATCTCGTCGAATGCCGCCAGCACGCCGCGCGCGCTGCTCTGCAGGTAGTAGCTGGCGGCTTCGCCCGGACTCGTCGGCTTCTGCCACACATTGTTGTTGACCGTTCCGTCCTGCTGCTGGAACGGATTGCCGAAGGTGTTGAATGGCGCGCTGTTGCCGTTGGCCGGGTCCGACTCGAAGCCGCCGTATTTGGCCGCGGTGAAGAATTGGTTGTGGTACTGCCGATTGTTCGGGTCGGAGCCGGCGCCGTATTCGTTCACGTCGAAGAGGAAGGTCTTCACGCGCAGTCCGGGCCGCTGCTTCGATGGCTGGTCGGTCCAGCCGGTGCCGCGGATGTCGTGCGTATGGGCCCAGTACGAGTAGCCGACGATCGCGTTGCCGGGCGGCGAGCCGTTGGTCGGCGAATTCGGGTTGCCGGTCTGCCGCGTCACGCCCTGGCCGTCGGTGTAGTTGCTGACGTTGCCGCGCTCGAAATTTCCGACGACGCCGGTCCACAGGCCCAGGTCGGGAATGTTGTGGATGACGTCGGTGCTCGGCCAGCGATTGCCGTCGTGGGTATTGATGTCGCCGATCACCACGATGTTGCTCTTCAGGCAGGAATAGGTGCCGGTGGAACTGCGACCGTCGCCGTACGGATCGACCCAGGTCGTCGCGGCAGGGAAGCCGTCGTACATGGCGCTGGTGATGTTGTTGACCGAGATATCGGTCGGCTGAAGGCCTTGCATGTAGCGCAGCGTCTCGTAGTAGAGCTCGCTCACCGGGTCATAGATCTTGTAGATGCCCGGCGTGCCGGTGCGGCCGAACTTGTTCAGGTAGTTGAGCACGCCGCTGGTGGCGAAGGCCGTTTCGCCTTCGGGATTCACGGTATAGACGCCGGTCTGCGAGCTCCACTCGACCTTGGGATTGCCGCCGGTCGGCGTGTTCTCGACACCGTTGATGTCGTAGGTCTTGGGGCCCACGTATTTCATCGGCGCGCGCAGCACGCCGCCGAAATGCCCCAGCGGATTGGAGCCGACCTCGCCGTTGTTCTGGTCCAGCAGGTAACCGAAGGCGGCCAGGCGCAGCTGGTCGCTGTACTTCTGCACCACGCCGGTCGGCTTGTAGTTGCCGCTCGGGTACTTGGTGCAGAAGGTGTAGTCGCGGTTGTCGGCCAGGTTGCCGTTCGTATCCTTGTCGCAGACCTGCACGCGCGAGTAGAAGAAGCCATCGCTGTTGAGGCCATTGCCGGTGGTCGGCTGGGCCGGCGGCGGATCGCGGTAGTAGCAGGCCTTGACCGTGCCGACCAGCGGGTCGCCGAAGACGCCGTTGCTGCACGAGATGCTGTTGGTGGCCTGGGTGTACTTCCAGCTGCTGTTGGCGCCGTACCAGACTTCCTTCAGGCCGGTGAAGTTGCAAGTGCCGTTCTCGCCGGCGCAGGAAGACGACAGGTTGCTGGGCGGCGGGCCGCTGTATGAGGTGATGCCGCCGGACGTCGAGGACTGCGGAATCACGCTGAGGCTGTAGCTGGCCGTGTTGCCGCAACCGCCGCCTTGCGAAGTGCCGAAATAGATCTGGTTCAGCGTGTTGGCGACGTAGATGTCGTTCGCGCCAGCCGCCGTGACCATCTGCTGGGGTACTGCGCCCCAGTAGGGCGTGGCGCTGACGCCGCCGCTCTTCTGCAACAGCTTCGGCGGGAAGTTGCTGCTGTTCCACATGCAGATCGGATTGCCGTTCGGAATCACGGCGCGCTGCAGGATCGTCAGTCCATCGACGTCGATGTAGCGGTCGCCACCCGATAGTGCGAGGCGCAGCATGTCGATGGCCGAGCTGGTCGACCAGTTCAGGAAGTTGCCGCTGAACGCATCGCTGCACATGCGGTTGGTCGCTGGGCCCGAGCGATAGAAGCGCTTGTAGTCGCTGGCGGTGAGGCCGGAGGCCGGCGTCTCGGTCGGCGCGTTGTTGTAGGTGTAGCAGCTCTCGGCGTCGTAGTAGCCGAGGTATTCGTTGGTGTTCGCGTAGGTCGTGTCGAGCGCGCCGTTGTTCGTGGTGTATTGCGCGCCGACCGTCGGGTACTCCACCGAAAGGGCCAGGGCCAGCGCGGGCTTGTCGCCGGCGGTGGTTGCATAGAGCGGGTCGCTTGCGAGGGCGATCGCCTTGATGTTCGGCGGCGAGTTGTCGCTGTGGGCCGCGAAGGCGATCGCCAGCGCGAACACGGGCAACGCGAGCCAGGCCAGCAGTCGCTGGCGGGAGGTCCACTGCCGCGGATGAGAAATGAGAGTTTTCATGCGGAGAGCCTGCTCAGTCGCGATAGATGATTTGGGAAACGGCCTGGATATCGGTGCGAGGTCCGTAGCCCAGGGCCGTGATCCGGTAGATGTAGCTGGTGCTGGCGCCCGACAGGTCGCGGTTCTGCGGGTCCTCGATCGGCTCGATGATGTAGCGCGGCTTGGCGGCCGGGGACACGCCGCCGAGCCCGGTCTGGTAGGTCCGCGATGTGAAGTCGCCGAAGGCTGCCGTCGTGGTCGACGACGGGTTGTTCAGGTCGGCCGTCAACCAGGCCGGCTTGCCGGTGGTTGCCAGGGCACAAAGGCCGGCCGTGCAGGGCGAGGTGAACGCGTTCGTGTTGGTGGCGTTGGCGAAGGTGCTGACGCGGCTGCCGACGCAGGGCGTGGCCGAGCTGTTGCCGCTGTTGTTCGGATCGATGTCGCACTGCGCATCCATCAGGGCAGCCTCGGCCGATTGCCATGCGACCTGCATGTCCCGGTCGTTGCGAGCGCTGCGCTCGCCCATGCCGGCGATCTGGGCAGCGCCCACGCCGAGCAGCGAAACGATCACCAGCAGGATCAGCACCACGATCAGGGACACGCCCCTTTGTTGCTGATGCGGCTGGTTCTGGTGCGGTTGGCGCCCCGGACGGCCGCCGTGTCGGAGATGCGCGTTCATGTCAAAGCCCCTGGTCATTGCGCAGGTGGATGGTGAAGGTCGCCACCTGGCGCAGCCGCCCGTCGGGCGTCGGAGCGAAGATGGTGTTGACGTCGGTGGTCGAGGCGAAGGCCGAGCCCTTCGCCCCGCCGCTGCTGTCGGGCGTTGAGCCGAACGGATAGAAGGTCTGCGGTTGGCTGTCCTGCGTCGAATTGGGCGCGCTGCGCAGCACCATGCCGATGCGCAAGGCGCGCACCCGGGTCCAGTTGGCGGCTGTGCCGGCCGTCGTGGCGCCGTTCATCTGGTCGGCGCGCAGGTAGGTCAGCGGGATCTCCGGCTTCGGCGCATTGACGGCCGGGTCGGTGCCGGTGACGACACCGTCCACGCCATACAGCACCTGGAAATTCTCCACGCCCTGGACGATCGGGGTGGTGGTCCAGGTGTTGGTGGTGGCGTCCAGGTAGGTGCACATCAGCGAGGGCTCGCCCTGGTCGATGTCCACATGGAAGATGCTGGTGATGCGGGTGTCCACCGCGGTGGATGCGGTGAAGTCCGGCACCGTCGCCGGCGCATTGCCCGCGCAGTCGATCATGCTCTGGTCCGCCTGCACGTTGGGCGTGCCGTCGGGCTTGACACCCGGGTACATGCGCGCCGCCTGGTAGCTGAGGATCAGCACGTCGCTGCCGTAGCCGACCTCGGTCGAGACGCGCGCGCTGCTGGTCGGCGCGGTCGGCGGGGTCTGCAGAACGATCTTCGAGTTGTCGTAGCCGGTGATGTCGGGCGTCCGGGCGGGGCCGCCCGTGGTGACCGCCTGGGCCGCGAAATAGGTATCGCGGTAGCCGGCCTGCACGCTGATCCGCTGGATGAGGTCGGCGGCGAAACGGGCGTTGTCGCGCATCTGCGAAGCCGCATCGACGGTCGTGAAGCCCGAGCGCGACACCATCAGTGCCGCGGCAGCCGCCAGAACCACGATCAGGCCGATCGCCATGGCGACCAGCAGTTCGATCAGGGTGAATCCATGGACCCGCGCGCGTACAGCCATTTTGAAGCGCGCCTTCACTGTACGTACCCCGGCGTCACTGAGAGCATGACGGAGGGCGGTTTCGAGGCCGCGGTCTCCGATGCCGTGGCAGCCTTGAGCGAGGCCCGGGTCCAGCCGATCTTGATCACGATCGGATCGTTGGCATTGACAGGCGTGCAGTTCCAGGTCGGCAGACCCACGTCAGTCCCGGTGCCGTTGTAGGGGGCGGTATCGCGGCAGACGGTGACCTTGGCACCGGGCAGTTCGGCATCGACGCGTTCCAGCCAGTCGGTCATCTCCGCCTGCCCCGCCAACAGGGCAGAGCCGCAAGTCGACCCGACCTTCAGGCAATAGTTGGCGGTCGGCGGCACCAGGGGCGTGGACGTCGTGACCAGGTAGGGATTGCCAGTCGTCAGCAGGGCCACGTCCTTGTTGCCCCGCATGATTTCCGCCAACTCGCGCGCCAGCGTGACCGCCGACGACTGCAGCCGCGCATCCCGATTGGTCTGCAGGGCCGCGGCCTGCAGGCCAACCATGCCCAGCAAACCGAAGGACAGGATCACGATCGATACGAGAACCTCGATCATGCTGAATCCGGCGCTGCGGCTTCGCATCGGCGTGCAGGAAAGCGGTGAGTTCATCGCGGAAAATTAAAAACGTGACGGAATGTGACCGAATTGTGGTCGGTGCCTATCTTTGGGCCGATGCCGCTCGTCACCGCCGAACGTCCGTTCAGTCGACAACGTGGCATTAATTAACGAAAAGGCACTACTCCCAGTCGCCCGAATGGTCCGAGGGATGTCCATCGACCGTGGGCACAATTCCATGGATGCCCTTGTTGACCGCGGCGCTGATCGCCGCTCCATTTCTTTTTCCGTGGAGCGGCGGGCCTCTGCTCAATGCCTGGCAGCTGACGGCCTCGTGGGCCTGCCTGGCGGCGCTGCTGATGGTCCTCCGTCGTGGCCGGGCGCGACCGGATGGCCGGGTGCTGGGCTGGTTGGCCCTGGTTTTCGTCTCCGTTGCGGGCTCGCGCGGTTTCGTGGTCGAAGGCTGGGCATCCGCATGCACGGCGATAGCGGCCGCAGCGGCGGCGGCGCTGGCCGGATCGCGCCTGGCGGCCGAGCGCAAGTACCAAAGGGCGTTCGCCTGGGCCCTCCTCGCCGCCGGCCTCCTCAGCGCCGTCCTCGGCCTCCTCCAGTACTACGGCCTCGCCGAGCCCCTGGCCCCTTGGACGACTTCGCCCGAGCTGGGCCAGGCCTTCGGCAACCTGCGCCAGCGCAACCAGTTCGCGACATTGCTGAGCATGGCGCTGGTCGCGCTGCTGTGGCTTGGCGCGTCCAGGATCGACGTGGAGGCCGGGACGCCGGGCACGACGGCCGGCAACAACCCCGCCACCATCGCCGCCGCCCTCCTGCTCCTCATCGCCCAGGCCGCCTCCACCTCCCGCACCGGCCTGTTGCAGCTCGTCGCCATCGTCGGGGTCGCCGGCTTCATCGCCTGGCGCGAGCGCAGGCCCGCAGGCGCCGAGAGCACCCCGGAACATGCGCAGCTCCGTCTCGCCGCGGCAAGCGGCAACACCTTCCGCCTCCCATCGCCCTGCCTCCTGCTGGCCCTCATCCCGCTCTATTTCCTCGCCAGCTGGCTGCTGCCGCACCTGGCGGGTGGCGGGGTCGAGGGCATGGCGCATCGCCTGCGTGAAGGCGCGCCGCCCGGGCACAGCCGCCTCGTGCTCTGGGGCGATGTCCTCGAGTTGATCGCCCGCCATCCCTGGGTCGGGTGGGGCTGGGGCGAGCTGAAGTTCGCCCACTACAGCAGCGCCTACGCAGGCCCCCGCTTCGTCGAGATCCTCGACAACGCCCACAACCTGCCGCTGCACCTGGCGGTCGAGCTGGGCATTCCGCTGGCGCTCCTGATCTGCGCCGGCTTCGGCTGGCTGGTGCTGGCGGCGCGACCCTGGCGCGAGACCGATCCGGACCGCCTCATGGCATGGGGCGTGCTGGGCCTGATCGTGCTGCACAGCATGCTCGAATACCCGCTCTGGTATGGGCCGTTCCAGCTGGTCTTCGGGCTCTGCCTGGGGCTGCTCTGGCCGGCGCCCGCACCGGCCGCAGCCCCGGCGGAACGCGCCATCGCATGGCCGGCGATCGCGATCGCCGCGGCCCTGCTGGCGATCGTCGCCTATGCCGGCTGGGACTACATGCGGATCAGCCAGGTCTTCCTCGCCCGCGACGAACGCCTGGAGGCCTACCGCGACGATCCATGGCGACCGGCGGCCCGGTCGTGGCTGTTCGAGGATGCGGTGGATTTCGCCCGCCTGAGCCTGACGCCGGTCACCCAGGCCAACGCCGCTGAAGTCCATGCGCTGGCGGAGCGCGGACTGCACTTCTCGCCCGAGCCGGTGGTGATCGAGAAACTGATCGACAGCGCACTGCTGCTCGGCCTGGATGACGAAGCGGCCGAGCAGGCGGCCCGCTTCAAGGCGGCGTTTCCGGCCGACTATTCACGCTGGGCGCACGATGAGGACGAGCCGGCGCAGCATGGCGACCCGATCCTGGCGCCGCCCGACCCGCCGCCGCCACAGGCGAACCGCAGTCGCGGACGTTAGCGCCTACTCTTTCGCGATCCAGCTGCCAGACTTGCCGCCGTGCTTCTCCAGCACGTGCACGTCGGTGATCCGCATGCCGCGGTCGACCGCCTTGCACATGTCGTAGATGGTGAGCAGCGCGACCTGGACAGCGCACAGTGCCTCCATCTCGACGCCGGTCGGCCCGACCGTCTCGACGGTCGCGGTGCAGGCGACCTGGGGGCTGCTTCCGCCCTCGGCCAGCGCGAAAGCCACCGCGACACGGGTCAGCGCCAGCGGATGGCACAGCGGGATCAGGTCGCTGGTCTTCTTCGCGGCCTGGATGCCGGCGATGCGGGCGATGCCCAGCACGTCGCCCTTCCTGGCGCTGCCCGATTCGATCAGGGCCAGGGTCGAGGCCAGCATCTCGATGCGCCCGGTGGCGACGGCCACGCGATGGGTCGCCGCCTTGTCGGCCACGTCCACCATGTGGGCCTGGCCCTGGGCATCGAAATGGGTGAGGGCGCTCATCTGTGAACGTTTCGCGGAGTGCCGCATCATACGGGGCCCGCGCCCCTGGATGAGGACTCGCTCGATTGACTTCCGCCGCCCCCGCCCCGCTGTCGCCGCCGCATGCCGGAGGCCACCCGTTCCGGACCGCCTGCGCCGTGCTGCTGATCGTGGCGCAGCTCCTGTTGCCGCTGCGCCTGCAGGCCCAGACGCTGCCCGGCATGGGCGATGGCGGCCAGATGACGGCCGCCGCCGAGCGCCAGCTGGGCGACCAGATCGCGCGCGAGCTCTACCGCGACCCCGACTACATCGACGACCCGGTGCTGGTCGAATACGTGCAGGACATCTGGCAGCGCCTGCTGGCCGCGGCCCGGGTCCGCGGCGAGCTGACGACCGAGCTGGACGAGCGCTTCGCCTGGACCATCATCATGGGCCGCGATTCGGCGGTGAACGCCTTCGCGCTGCCGGGCGGCTACCTGGGGCTCAACCTGGGCCTGATCGGCGTCATCGGCAGCCGCGACGAACTGGCCACGGTGCTGGGCCACGAGATGTCGCACATCACCCAGCGCCACATCGCGCGCAACATGAGCAAGCAGAGCAAGGACACGCCCTTGATGATCGCCGCCATGGTGCTGGGCATCCTCGCCGCGGCCAAGGGCGGCGCCAACGGTGCCGGCCAGGCGATGCTGATGGGCGGCCAGGCCTACTTCATGCAGAACCAGCTGGCCTATTCGCGCGACATGGAGCGCGAGGCCGACCGCATCGGCTACGGCGTCATGACCCAGGCCGGCTATGCCCCGCAGGGCGCGGCGGCGATGTTCGAGAAGCTGCAATACGCCTCGCGACTCAACGACAACGGCAGCTATCCCTACCTGCGCAGCCATCCGCTGACCACCGAGCGCATCGCAGACATGCAGGGCCGCTTCCAGATGACTGCGGGCAGTTCGACCAAGCTGCCGCTGCTGATGGACCAGGCGATGATCTCGGCGCGCGCCCGGGTGCTCACTCGTCCCGGCGCCGATGTGCAGCACACCTGGATCGAAGCTGCCTCGGGCGGTGAATTCAACCGCAGCTCGCCGGCGCAGCAGGCCGGCACGCTCTACGCGGCGGCGCTGACCTCGGCCGACCTGCACGACTACAAGGCGGCGCGCGCCTTCGCCCAGCGGCTGGCCACGCGCACCGCCGGCGATCCGGCCGCCGCGCGCCTGGCGCGGCTGCTCTCGGCCGAGATCGAACTCGCGGCCCGGGCGGCGCCGGCCGCCGGCGCGCTGCTCGATCCGAAGGCCAGGGACCGGCCCGAGATGATGCTGCTGGCCCAGGTCGCGATCGCCACGCGCAATCCGGAGCCGATGCTGCCGGTGCTGCGCGACTGGGTCGCGGTGCATCCGCGCGATGCGATGGGCTGGAACATGCTCTCGGGCCTCTACAACGCCAAGGACGACCCTGTGGCGGCGATCCGCGCCGATGCCGAAGCCAATGTCGCCATCCTCGACTACGCCGCCGCGCGCGACCGCTTCCGGGCCGCGCAGGACCTGGTGCGCAAGGGCGGCGTGCCGATCGACGACTACGAGGCCTCGATCCTCGACACCCGGGCCCGCGCGATCGACGCGTTGCTCAGGGAGCAGCTGAGGGACGAGAAACAGAGCCGCTGAACGACGCCCGTTGCGAAGCCGGGCGGCCCCGGCCGCTCAGCGCTTCGAGGAGAACAGCCCGCCGAGCAGTGCCTCGATCACCAGGTGGCACAGCGAATAGAGCAGCGAGCCGACCAGCGCCGCAAGAAAGCCGTTCACGTGGAAGCCCGACAGCAGCCCCGAGGCCGCCCAGAACAGCAGCGCGTTGATCACGAACAGGAACAAGCCCAGCGTGACGATCGTGATCGGCAAGGTCAGCACGATCAGGATCGGCCGCACCAGCAGGTTGAGCAGGCCGATCACCGCGGCCGCCAGCAGGGCCGAGCCGTAGCTGGTCAGCTGCACGCCGGGGTAGAGATAGGTCACCGCCAGCAGCGCCAGCGCGCTGAGCAGCCATTTGATGATGAGCCTCATTGCCTTGCGCAGCCTTCTTCGGGTTGGCGTGGCGGCCGACCCGAAGCCTGGTCAGGCGAGCGCCACGGATTTCGGGCGGCGAGCGGCGATCCACTTGCCGATCGCGAGCACCAGCAGCGCGCCCGCGACGCCCGCAGCGTAACGCACCCAGTCGCTCTGCGGCAGCTTCGGCACCCAGGTCCAGTCATCGGGGTTGGCCAGCGCCGGGTCGGAGACCAGCATCGTGCCCGCGATCCAGCCGAGCAGCATGCCGCCCAGCGTGATGATCATCGGGAAGCGGTCCATCAGCCGGATCACCAGCTGGCTGCCCCAGACGATGATCGGGATGCTGACCAGGAGGCCGAAGATCACCAGCGGCATCTGGTGATCGCCGCCCGCGCCCTCGGCCGCGCCGGCGATGGCGATCACGTTGTCCACGCTCATCACCAGGTCGGCCACGATCACGGTCTTGACCGCGCCCCAGAGCCTGTCGCTGGCGGCGATGTTGCCGTGGGCATCGTCGTGCTCGGGCACCAGCAGCTTGATGCCGATCCAGAGCAGCAGCACCGCGCCGGCCAGCTTCAGGAAGGGGATCGCCAGCAGGGTCAGTGCGAAGAAGATGAGCACGACCCGCAGCACGATGGCGCCGGCGGTGCCCCAGAGGATGCCGGCGGTGCGCTGCGCGGGCGGGAGCTTGCGGCAGGCCAGCGCGATCACGACCGCGTTGTCGCCGCCCAGCAGGATGTCGATCATGATGATCTGGCCGACGGCGACCCAGAATTCGGGTGTCAGAAATGCTTCCATCTTTGGATGTCCTCGCTTCGATTGCTGCTTCCGGCGCGGAAGTTCGATCGATGAAGCGGCTGGGTGGCCTGCGGGCCCCTGGGGAATCTCGGGACTTCGGGCGACGCTTCGATCGAACCTGCACCGGTTCGAATCGAAGGTCTTGCTCGACAGCGTGCTGCTGCCCGACAGACCGGAAGTCGAGATGAACGACTTCGTATTGACGGCCTGCCGATACCTGCGCCGTGGGCGCGGGCGGGAGCTACTCCCCTTCGTAGCCGGCGATTATGCCTCGTGCGCGGCGCGGGACAAAGCCCGGTCTATCATTCCCGCTCTCTTTTCCTCACCCCATGGCCGCCATTCACATCACCGACATCGAGGCCGCCATCAACTACTGGCGCGAGCAGAAGCCCTCGCCCGACGGCATCACGCTGGCGCCCGAATTGCGCGCGCTGGCCGAGGTCTACGCGCTCATGGTCTACCACCGCGAGGACGAGGTCGACGAGGTCGGCTTCCCGGCCAAGGCCTGGGCTGCCTGGCTCGCCTGGTACCAGCAGACCCCCGACACGCCCTGCATCGCGATCTGCTCCACCAGCCAGGGCGACGACGAATGCAAGGGCTGCGGGCGCAGCTTCGAGGAAGTGCAGCACTGGCCCGCGATGTCGCCGGCCGAGAAGCGCGCCACCTGGCGCCGCATCACCATGCAGGACACCGCCTGGCGCTTCAACAAGTATGCGGAGCGCGCGCGCGAGGCCGAACGGGCCTGGCCCGAGGAAGGCGCCGGGCAGCGCGCGGCGGCCGGCCAAGGCGTGGCGCCAGGAGCATCCGCAGCGTCCCCGGCCGAGGCGCCGGGGCCTGCTCGCCCGCAGGAAGGCTGAGTTCCATGCGCCGCCTCGCCCAAGCGCCCAATCTCGCGATCGCGACGCTGTGGGCCCAGATGCTGCGCGACGAGGGCGTCGCCACCTCGGTGCAGCGCGAATACCTCTGCGCCGCGGCCGGCCAGCTGCCGCCCGACCAGTGCCTGCCCGAGATCTGGATCGAGGACGACGCGCAGTTCGAGTCGGCCGAAGCCCTGCTCCAGGGCCTGCGCCACCGTCCGCAGCGGCGCTGGCAATGCGTCTGCGGCGAGCTGGTCGAGGGCGGCTTCGAGCAATGCTGGCAGTGCGGCGAGCCGATGCCGGCCGCCCTGGGCTGAGCACCCAGTCACGGCCCGGCCGGACCGCTACTTCAGCCGCACCGGCTCGATGTCGATGCTGTGCGTGCCGTCGCCCAGCATCAGCGCGCCTTCCTGGATCGTGGCCTGCAGCTGCATCGAGCGCTGCGCCAGCGTCGCCAGCGCCTGCGAGGCGGCTGTCGGCACTCTGAAGACGCGCAGGTTCTGCGGCCGCGTGAGCTTGTTCTCGATGCCGCGCCACCAGATCTCGGCCGCATGGTTGAAGCAGTAGACGATCACCTGGTCGGACTTGCCGCAGGCCTTGATGATCGGCTTGTCCTCGGGCTGGCCGACCTCGATCCACAGCTTGACCTGGCCGGTGAAGTCGC
>Ga0265327_10004722_pt1 | contig 11892 bp, 11 predicted proteins | sample 41621metaG_FD_202089 | JGI IMG/M metagenome (GOLD analysis project Ga0265327, IMG submission 202089) | Rhizosphere microbial communities from Carex aquatilis grown in University of Washington, Seatle, WA, United States - 4-16-21 metaG | ecosystem: Host-associated > Plants > Roots > Rhizosphere...
GGGTCCAGGATTCCTCGCGGCGGGCCTTTTCACGGGAGAGCTGGGCCTCGCCGTTCTTGTCTTCCATCCGTTCGAGATAGACCTCGACGGTGTCGCCGACCTTGATATCCGGCGGCTGTCCGGGCAAGCCGAACTCCTTGAGATCGACCCGGCCTTCGGACTTCAATCCGACATCGATCAGCACCGCATCGTTCTCGATGCCGATGACCCGTCCCTTGACGACAGTCCCTTCGAGACCGCCGGCGGATCCCATGGTTTCCTCGAGCAGGGCGGCGAAGCTCTCCTTCGCGAAACCCTCACTCTGATTTGCAGCCAACACCATCAAAATTCCTCAGCCCCAATCGGAATTGCCGTGCCGGGTAGGGGTATTCCGGCGATACAGCTTGCCGCCGTCAATCCCGGGCGCGGCGGCAGTGGACCCGTTTCTGCAAAAAAGAATGCCCGCCCCCCTGGGTCCATGACCCTGGGGTCAGCCGATCCGGCTGGCGGCGATCTTCCTCTCGACATACGCCAAGGCTGCCCCGAAGGCGGCATCGGCATCGAGATCGGTCGTATCGAGCTTGAAAGCATCGTCCGCCGGCACCAAAGGTGCCGCCAGACGCTGGCTGTCGCGAGCGTCCCGATCCGTCATGTCCTGCAGAACACGCTCGTATATAGCGTCCGCGCCGCGTTCAAGCAACTCCTTGAGTCGCCGCCGCGCCCTTTGCTCGACGCTGGCGGTGATGAAAAGCTTCGCCGTGGCCTTAGGACAGACCACGGTGCCGATGTCGCGGCCATCGAGTACCGCGCCCTTGCCGCCGGGCGGCTGGCGGGCAAAGCCGCGCTGAAAATCGAGAAGCGCCGCCCGCACCCCCGGAATAGCCGCGACCGCCGAGGCAAGATCGCCCACCGCCTCGTTCCGAAGCGCCGGATCGGCGAGATCGGCGGGGCTGAGCGCCCGCGCCGCCGCCTCGGCGGCTTGCACATCGCCGGGATCGCCGCCGGCCCGCCGCAAACAGAAGCCGGTCGCCCGGTAAAGCAGCCCCGTATCGAGGAAGTCGAAATCGAAATACGCCGCCAGCCTACGGGCCAGCGTGCCCTTTCCGGCGGCTGCCGGGCCGTCGATGGCGATCACAGGCGAAGCAGTGCTCACGCAATCCCTCCGCCGAGGCCGTTCATCAGCGCGGTGAAGCCCGGAAAGCTCGTATTGATCGTCTCGGCGTCGTCGATCGCCACCGGGCGCCGCGCCGCCATGCCCAGCACCAGGAAGGACATGGCGATCCGGTGGTCGAGCCTTGCATTCACCAGCGCCCCGCCCTCGGGCGGCTCGCCCTTGCCCTCGACGATCAGATCATCGCCCTCGATCGCCACCTCGACGCCGCAGGCGGCAAGGCCTTCGGCAATGGCGGTCAGCCGGTCGCTTTCCTTGACCCGCAGCTCGGAGAGGCCGCGCATGACCGTGCGGCCCGTGGCGAAAGCGGCGGCAACCGCCAGGATCGGGTATTCATCGATCATGCTGGGCGCCCGCGATGCCGGCACTTCGACGCCCTTCAGGGCAGCGGCGCGGATGCGCAGATCGGCGACGGGCTCCGCCCCGGCGAGGCGATGGCCAAGGATCTCGATCCCGGCCCCCATCTCGGCCAGGGTCTCGAACAGGCCGATGCGGAAAGGGTTGATGCCGACATTCAGGATGGTGACGTCCGAGCCCGGCAGCAACAGCGCCGCCACCGCCGGAAAAGCCGCCGAGGAGGGATCGCCCGGAATGACGAGATCGCCATTCGCCCGCAGCTCCGGCTGGCCTTCGATCGTCACCGCGATGGAGTCGTCATCGTTCGAAATAACCCGCACATCGGCGCCGAAATGCCGGAGCATCAATTCGCTGTGATCGCGGGTCGGCTCCCTTTCGATGACGGTGGTGCGGCCCGGCGTGTTGAGCCCGGCCAGAAGCACCGCCGATTTCACCTGCGCCGAGGGCACCGGCAGCGCATAGGTGATGGCGGCGGGCTCCCGTGCCCCGATCACGGCGAGCGGCAGGCGGCAGCCTTCCCTGGACACGATGCGGGCGCCCATCCGCGTCAGAGGCTCCGCCGCCCGCGCCATCGGCCGGCGCCGGAGCGAGCCGTCGCCGCTCAGGAAGGCGGTCACCGGATGCCCCGCCAGCAACCCCATCAGCAGCCGCGCCGAGGTTCCGGAATTGCCGAGATCGATGAAATTCTCAGGCTCGGCAAGGCCGCCGACGCCGACACCCTCCACCCACCATTCGCCGTCGGGCCGGCGCTCGACGCTAGCGCCCAGCGCCCGCATCGCCGCCGCCGTGCATAGCACGTCCTCGCCTTCGAGCAGGCCCAGAAGCCGGCTGCGGCCGATCGCCATGCCCGCCAGCATCAGCGCGCGATGCGAGATCGATTTGTCGCCCGGCACCTGAAGCCTGCCGGAAAGCGGCCCGGAAGTTCCCGAGGAGAGTGATGCCAAGACGAACCTCATTAATCGATGCGAAACCCGAGGGGTAAGGCCCGTGTCTAGCATAGGAGGACGACCGGGCAACAGAGCCGTCGGCGTTTTTCGTTTTGACAGCGCCGCGTGATCGTGGCATTGCGCCATGCAGACCTTCAAAGCTGCGATTTTTTTGGACGGAGTATGATCGGTGTCTAAGCCGGAATGGGGAACCAAGCGGATCTGCCCGAGTTGCGGAGTCCGCTACTATGATCTCGGCAAGGGCCTCGGCGAGATCGCCTGCCCGAAATGCGGCAGCCAATTCGATCCCGAAGCCTTCTTGAAGGTGCGGCGCGCCCGCGTGGCGGCGGTCCCCGACAAGGTTGCCGGACCAGCTGCCGGCGAGGATGCCGAAATCGTGCTGGAGGAAGGCGAAATCGCTCCCGAGGACGAAATCGTCGCCGATGACGCCGTCGACGATGAAGAAGAGGAACTCATCGAGGACGCCTCCGAACTCGGCGAGGACGAAGACGACATGGCCGAAGTCATCGAGAACGTCGAAGACGAGGACGAACGCTGACGAGGCAGGGACCAAATAGCAGCGTTTCATTACCGACGTCATGCCCGGACTTGTTCCGGGCATCCACGCCTCTCCGCCGGGGCCAAACGGTTCCCGCAAAAGAACCGGTAGCGCGGTCGAATTCGATCCGCAGCCAATCGAGAAGCGGCGCCGCGTGGATGGCCGGGACACGCCCGGCCATGACGACGTAGGAATTTGTTGTTTTTCTTCAAAACCTAAGCCTCACCGGCGGGAAGACTCGCCAACTCTCCCCGCCGCGCGCATTCCAGCACGTGGAGACGCAGCGCGCTCGACAGATTGGGCGGGGTGGGGCGGGTGGCGCGGTCGGTGTCGATTTTCGCTACGAGGGCGTTGAGCGAGAGATTGCCGGTCCGGGCAAGCTCACGCAGGGCGGACCAGAATTCCTCTTCCAAGGAAATACTGGTGCGGTGGCCGGCCAGCATCACCGAACGCTTTTTCATACGGCTCCTCCTTCGGCGCCATCCGGCGGCAGATCGTAGATTTTCATCACCTCATCGCCATAGTGGTTGATGATCTTGACCGCGATCCGCCCCGAGGCTGGGCGCGGAAAGGGGCGGCTTACCGTGCGGCGGAGGCTGGCCCAGGCTTGCGCATCGATCTCCCCCTTGAGCGTCCGCGCGAGCTTTTCCCAGGGATCGCGGCCACCCGGAAAATAGGCGTGGCGGAGGATGAAGCATTCTCCACCATAATCGGTCCCCCCATAATCAGTGTCGATGAACCAGCAGGCGATGGCGTCCACCCCGCCGGAGCGGATCGCGCCGGTTGCCGGATCGAACACGTCGATGCCCCGGATCGCGATCTCGAAATCGCCGTCGTCCCGGCGGGTGAGCGCCAGATCGGGCTCGCCGAAGACGGTGAAGAGATTACCGGCGCCGGTATCGCTGAGATGCGGGCTCATATGCAGATCGGCGTTCATCCGGACCTTGAGGACGGGAATCGCCGCCCCTTCCGTGTCGATCCCCGGCTCGAAGGAAAAGCCGCAGAGGATGAGAAGATCGAATATGCCCGCGGCTTCGGCCAGGGCACGGTCGAGGAGTCCCGCCGTCACGCTTCCATATTCGGGGCCGATGACGATCCCGGCGCGGCCCGCCTTGCAGCTTCCCTCGGCATGGATATGGAGCCCGCCCGGCCAGGGCCGCAACGCGGTGAAGGCGAGCCGCTCCTGCTTCCGGCCATTCTGCACGCCGGACCGCTTCAGGCTTTCGAGGATGGCGGGGACGAAGCCGTCATCCTCCTCGCCCCGGATCCCGGCGAGGGCGAAGCCGGGCGACAGGCTCTCCATCGTGAAGGGGCCGGATAGCCGGACCCGGCTCTTTTCCACCAGGGGACGGTCATGGAGGATCACGCTTTCCGCCGGCTTCCCTCGGGCGATCGAGGTCAGGGTGACATGGGCCGCTTGCTCATAGATGAAACCGGCGCTGGGATCGCCGCCGCCGCCTTCGACCCGATAGGCTGGGAGGCGCGCGGTCAGGAGTCGCTGGCGGGCCAGGGTCAACGCCACCCGCGAGGTGTCGATCGCGATCCAGCGCCGCCCCCATTGTTCGGCGACGAACGCGGTGGTGCCGCCGCCGCAAGTCGGATCGAGCACAAGATCGCCCGGCTCCGAAGTCATGAGGATGCAGCGCTTCACCACCTCGGTATTGGTCTGGACGACGTAGATCTTATCGTCGGCGCCCGCCGTATCGAACCAGGGCGCGGTCAAATCGGCGGCGGGTTTGTCGTCGAGGAAGAGCACATAGTTGAGGAGGTTGCCCTGAGGCTCGATCCGCCCGGCGCGCACGAGGTTGTCCATGCCGCCGCGGTCGGTGGCGTAGCCGTTTCGGGGGTGGGTGTAGATCCGCCCGCCGAATTCGTAATCGAACATCCCCGCCGGCATCGGTCCCGAGGGCTCCAGCGATTTGAGACGGTAGAGTCTGGCACCCAGGGCCGGATCGAGGCCGCGCAGCCGCTCCTCCGGGGTGAGCGGGCGGCGGGTTCCGTCGGGGAGCTGGCAATATTTGAAATTGGGATCGCCCCGGCCTTCCCCCTTGCGATAGAGCCGGTGCCAGAGGGCATCCGGCCTCGACTTCGTGTACCAGAGCAGGAAGTCGGACATCTGCTCGATGAAATGCGCGCCCAAGGGCATGGTCTTCTTGCGGAAGGGGATGGTGGCGATGAAGTTCTCCGCCCCGAACATCTCGTCCATGAGGCAGCGGACGAGGTGCAGGTTGTCGTCTCCGATCTGGACGAAGATGCTGCCGCGTTCCGACAACAGCAGCCGCGCCGCCAGGAGTCTTGCACGGAGGTAGGAGAGATAGGAATGAACCCCGTCCCGCCACGTATCGCGGAAGGCCTTCAGCACCTCGGGCTCGGCGGAGAGATGCCCGTCGCCGGTAGCGGGGGTGGCGGTGTCCTTCTGCCAGTTGGAGGAAAAGCCGATGCCGTAGGGCGGGTCCATGAAGACCGTCTGCACCGCCCCTTGCAGCCGCTCCCGCTCGATCAGCGAATTCATGACGATCGCCGAATCGCCGAGCACGAAGCGGTTTACCCAGCCGTCTCCATGCTTCCAGGCGGTGGTCTCCGTGCCCGGCCCCAGCAGGGCGACCAGGGCGGCGGGATCGGCGCGTTCCTGGACGTGAAGCGGCGCCGACCCCGGCGGCAATTCTTCGTCCCGGCCTCTCCAGACGAGATGGGGCCAAACGAGGTAAGGATCCGAAGTCACGGTGCGGCCATTCCCATTTTGTTCGACATCGCCGCCTTATTCTCGCGGGAGGCTTTTGCAGCGGGAACGGGCGCCAAGCCTCTCGGTAAAAATGAGAAGCGCGTCCTGATCTTTACGAGGCCGGCTTGAGGAAGGTTTCCGGGGCCGGGCTCACCACCGCCGGACCGTTGGGGTGGATTTCGAGCACGGCGAGCCCGCGCTCGACCAGCCCTTCGGCCTTCAGGCGGAAAATGCCGCCGACGCCGGCAAAGCCGTTCGGATCGGTCAGCGCCGGCGTCGAGAAATTGCCGCCGCCCGGCGCATGGGCCAGCAATGCCGCCAAGGCCACCGCGTCGTAGCCGAGCGTCGCCAGACGCGGCGGCGCCCGGTTATAGAGCTGCCGGTAGTGTTGCTCGAAATCGGACCTTGCGTCGGGGGCCGGGGCGGCGAACCAGCCGCCGGTCAAGGCCGGCTCCCGCTCGACTCCGGGCTCGTCCCAAAGGCCGGTGCCGAGGAACCGGACCTTTGCCGGATCGATCTCGTAATAGGGCAGGAGCGACGCCACCGCCTTCAGCTTCTCGCCGCCTTCCGGCATCAGCACCGCGTCGAAGCCCTGTTTGTTGCCACCCGGCTTGTCACCACTGGGCTTGTCGAATGCGGCCTGCTTGGCGAGATACTGGACCGGCTGCCGGAAATCCTTGGTGGCGGGGTCGTAGAATTCGACATGCTCGACCGTGCCGCCGCCCGAAGCCGTGGCGTTGCGCAAGGCTTCGACGGCAAGCTGGCCGTAAGGGGTGTCCGGCGCCAGCGCCGCGAAACGCGAAGCCCCGTGTTCCCTGGCGAACCCCACCACCCGCGTTACTTCCTCGCCCGGCATGAAGCTCAGGAGCCAGGTGCCATTGCCGGCAAGGCCGGCAGAGGTCGAGAAGGCGACGATGTTGACATGGGCGTCCTGCGCCAGCGGCTTCACCGCCTCGACCTCGGCGGCCAGGAGCGGACCCAGGATCAGCCGCGCCCCCTCGGCCAGCACCGCCTTGCCGGCTTGCGCCGCACCTTGCGCGGTGCCCTGGGTATCGCGGGGCAGCAGCTCGAATTTGTCGTCGGCGGCGTCAAACATCGCCATCTGCGCCGCGTCGAGAATGGCATGGCCCAAGCCGCCGCTCGGCCCCGAAAGCGGCAGCAGCAGCGCCACCTTGACCGTCGCCGGGATCAGGGCTTCCGGCGGCTTTACCGGAACCGGGGCGGGAGGCTCCAGCTTTTTCGCCGGCGGCGGGGCTGCCGCTTGCCTCGGAGGCGGCGTTGGCGCAGTTTGCATGAAGGCGCAGCCCCCAAGCGAGAATGTGAGGATAATCAATGCCAAAGCCGAAAGCGCGGGGCGACAAGACCGACGGGACAAGCGTGACCTCCGGAACAGATGAAAACCTCGAAGCGGGCCCAGCCCCTGCCCCGACCCCAGCCCCTGGACGGCATATGCCGGGGCTTCATATCGTGGCGACGCCGATCGGCAACGCCGCCGATCTCGGCCGCCGGGCGCTCTCCGTATTGAGCGCCGCCGACCTCATCGCCTGCGAGGATACACGAGTCACGCGGAAATTGATGGGGCTTTACGGGATTAGAACGCCGCTGCTGGCCTATAACGATCACAATGGCGAGCGCGTGCGGCCGTATCTCCTGGAACGCCTGCGCGAAGGCGCCATGGTGGCGCTGGTTTCCGACGCCGGCACGCCGCTGGTCTCCGATCCGGGCTACAAGCTCGTGCGCGAGGTGATCGACGCCGATCTGAAGGTAACGGTGGTCCCCGGCCCCTCGGCCCCGATCGCGGCGCTGGCCTTATCGGGGCTGCCCTCCGACCGTTTCCTGTTCGCCGGCTTCCTGCCGCCGAAGACGGTGGCGCGGCGGCGCGATCTCCAATCCCTGCGCGAGGTTCAGGCAAGCCTGATCTTCTTCGAAAGCGGGCCCCGGCTCGTCGCCTCGCTGGCCGACATGCTGGCGATGCTGGGCGACCGCAAGGCCGCCGTGGCGCGGGAGCTGACCAAAATCTATGAGGAGGTCCGGAGGGGCACGCTCGGCTCGCTCTCCGAACATTACCGCGTGGAAGGCCCGCCCCGAGGCGAGATCGTCGTCGTCATAGGCCCCCAGGAGGAAGCAGCCGTCACCCAGGCGGCGGAAGCGGATCTCGACTCGAAACTCCGCGCCGCCCTCGAACGCGGCACCCTCAAGGAAGCCAGCGCCGCCGTTGCCGCCGAACTCGGCCTGCCCCGCCGCCAAGTCTATGCCAGAGCCCTGGCGCTTACCGGCGAGGAGGGCCGATAGGCCTTCACCCTTGATCCGGGCACCCTTGATCCGGGCTGGATGGCGTCGCATGGGCGCCATCCAGCCCGGATTACCGGGGCGGCATCGGCGCCGTGGGGACGATCCGCTGCCAAGGCACGGGGCAGCTGGGTATGTAGGGATAATAGCCGGGGGGATTGGGGCAATAATACCAATACGCCGGAGGCGCCGGCTGCGGCGGCACCGCTATGACAGGCGGCTGATAGGGATCGGGATAGGGATAGACCGGCTGCGGATAGAAATACCAGACGCCGCCGACGATCCACCACCAGCCGAGCCGCCCGGCATGCCGGCCATGATGCCAGCGGCCGCCGCGCCAGCGGCCTTCGTCATGTTCGTGGAAACGCCGGATGTCGCCGTCGCGGTGCCACCCGCCGTGATGCTCATGCTCCCAGCGCTCCTGCGCGAAGCCGGGGCCGCAAAACCAGGGCAGCAATGAAACCGCCACGGCCGCCAGGATGATCCGGCGTATCGGTCGGGAGCGAGTCATGTCGATCACCTCAATGAATTCCATGTCCATTCTATGCCACCGCAACGTGATGCATCCACGCGGAAATTTTATTGCCGGGATGACCGTATTTGCCGGACGGGAACTATATGACTATATTCATGGTCAGTCCGTGAGCGAATTTCCGGGGAGAGTCTGATGGGAACGATTGCCGCCGCCGAGTTCAAGGCGAGGTGCCTGCGCCTGCTCGACGAAGTCCAGGCGACGCATGAACCGCTGACCGTGACCAAGCGGGGCAAGCCGGTCGCGCGCATCGTTCCGATTCCGGCGGAACCGCGCAGCCTCCATGGGATCGCCAAGGGCACCCTGATCTATGCGCCGGACGACGATCTGCTCTCGACCGGCGAGCGCTGGGACGCGGAGGGGTGAGCGCCGTTCTCGACACCCATGCCCTCATCTGGTTTCTCAACGCCGACCCGAAGCTCGGAGCAGAGGCCGTCGCCGCCATCGAGGCGGCGGCGACGGGCGACGGTGCCGTTGTCTCCGCGATCACGCCCTGGGAAATATCGATGCTGGTTGCCAAGGGCCGGCTGGCCCTGCCCTACGACGCCCGCGAATGGCTGACCCGGAATTTGGAACGTCCGGGATTCGTCCTGCATCCGCTTTCCATTGCTGTCGCCTCGGGCAGCAATACCCTGCCGCCCGGCTTTCACGGCGATCCGGCGGACCGGATCATCATGGCGACCTCACGGCATCTCGGCCTGCCCCTCGTCACCGCCGACCGGCGGATTCTGGAATATGCCGGCGCCGGGCACCTGCGCGTGATCGACGCGGCCCGGTAGGGCTTCATCTTCGCCTGAACTTCGCCCTTGCGCTTTGGGGCACTTGATCCGATCTTGGGGGTCATGGGCGCGCTTTCTCCGGCCTCAAGGGTCGTTGCCGTTCTGGGGCCGACGAACACCGGCAAGACGCATCTGGCGATCGAGCGGATGCTCGGTCACCGTAGCGGGATGATCGGATTCCCCCTGCGGCTCCTGGCGCGTGAGAATTACGACCGGGTCGTGCGCCTGAAGGGAGCGCGGGCGGTGGCGCTCATCACCGGCGAGGAAAAGATCGTCCCGCCGAACCCTTCCTATTTCGTCTGCACCGTCGAATCCATGCCGCTCGACCGGCTCGTCGATTTCCTGGCGATCGACGAGATCCAGCTCTGCGCCGATCCCGAGCGCGGCCATGTCTTCACCGCAAGGCTCCTCCATGCGAGGGGCGTGCAGGAGACCATGTTTCTCGGCTCGGAAACGATCAAGCCGCTCCTGCGCCGCCTCGTGCCGGAGGCGGAGTTCGTGGCGCGGCCCCGCTTTTCGACGCTGTCCTTCATCGGCGCGCGCAAAGTGACGCGGCTCCCGCCGCGTAGCGCCGTCGTCGCCTTCGCCGTCACCGACGTCTTCGCCCTGGCGGAGCTGGTCCGGCGCCAGCGCGGCGGCACGGCGGTGGTGATGGGAGCCTTGAGCCCCCGCACCCGCAACGCCCAGATCGGCATGTTCCAGGCCGGCGAGGTCGATTACCTGGTGGCGACCGACGCCATCGGCATGGGGCTCAACATGGATGTGGACCATGTCGCCTTCGCAAGGCTGTCAAAATTCGACGGGCGGGCGCCGCGCCGCCTGTCCGCCGCCGAGATCGCGCAGATCGCGGGCCGCGCCGGCCGGCATATGAGCAACGGCACCTTCGGCACCACCGCCGAGCTTGAAACCATCGATGAGGAGACCGTCGAGGCGGTCGAGAATCACCGCTTCGACCCGTGCGAGCGGCTGCAATGGCGCAATACGCGGCTCGATTTCCGCACGGTGGGTTCGCTGTTGCGGAGCCTCGACGAGAAGCCGCGCCGGCCCGGCCTCGTGCTGGCGCGGGAGGCGGATGATCATCTGGCGCTGCAGGCGCTGGCGCGGGTGCCGGAGGTCGCAAGCCTCGCCACCAACCCGGCCTCGGTACAGCTTCTCTGGACGATTTGCCAGATACCGGATTTCCGCAAGGTCATGAGCGAGACCCACTCACGGCTTCTGACTCAGATCTACCGCTATCTCTCCGGCCCCTCCGGGCATCTGCCGACCGATTGGGTGGCGGCGCAGGTGATGCGGCTCGACCGCACCGACGGGGACATCGACACGCTGTTCGCCCGCATCGCCCATATCCGGTCCTGGACCTATATCTCGCACCGCGCCGACTGGCTGGAAGATGCCGCCCATTGGCAGGAGACCGCCCGCGCCATCGAGGACAAGCTTTCGGACGCGCTGCACGACCGCATCACGCAGCGTTTCGTCGATCGGCGCTCGGCTTCGCTGGTGCGGCGTCTGGCTTTGCCGGAGGAACTCCTCGCCTCGGTCTCATCTGCCGGGGAGGTCAAGGTCGAGGGCCATTATGTAGGCCAGCTCGACGGCTTCCGCTTCGTGCTCGACGTCGAGGCCAGCGGCGAGGAGGCGCGGACGCTCGCCGCCGCCGCCAACCGCGTGCTCCGGGGCGAGATCGCCTCGCGTGCCCGGCTGCTTGCCGCCGACGCCGATGCCGCCTTCGCCCTCCTGCCCGGCGGCGCGCTGACCTGGAAGGCTGCCGTGGTGGCGCGGCTTCAGCCCGGCGAGACGGTGCTGACGCCGCGCCTCGATCTCCTGCCCTGCGATTTCCTCGAAGGTGAGCTGCGCGAGGCGGTGCGGCGGCGGTTGCAGGCGTTTCTGCGCGCGGCAATCCGCCAGGGTCTGGCGCCGCTGTTCCGGGCGCTGGAGGCGCCGCTCGGCGGCGGGGCACGCGGCCTCGTCTTTCAGCTCGCCGAGGGGCTCGGCAATGTCCCCTTCGCCGCCGTGGCGCCGCTCTGCCACGCCCTCACCCCCGCCGACCGCAAGGCGCTGGCCCAGATGGGCGTCCGGATCGGTGCGGAATGGGTCTATCTCCAGGCCCTGCTGAAACCGGCGGCGATCGGCTTGCGCGGGCTGCTGTGGTGGGTCCGGCATGAAAGCGGAACCATGCCCGCCATGCCCCCGGCCGGGCGGATATCGCTGCCCCGCGATCCGGTCCTGACCGATTCCTGGATCCATGCCATCGGCTTCGCGGCGGCGGGCCCCCGCATCCTGCGTATCGACCGGTTCGAGCGTTTCGCCGGGCTGGCGCGCGGGCTTTCCCGGCAGGGGCCCTTCGTTCCAGGCCGGGAACTGGCGACGCTCGCCGCCTGTCCGGTGGAGGCGCTGCCGGAACTCCTGGCGGCTCTCGGCTACCGCTCCGGCGAGGGCGGGTTCGCTCCCCTGCCCCGGCGGCGCAAACACCGTGGGTCCGTGCCCAGCGACCGGCGCACGCGGACGGCTGAAGACCATCCTTTCGCTCAGCTGAGCGTTTTACTTCCGGTTACCTGACACCTCCGTACAGACATCTCAGTAC
>Ga0265327_10004723_pt1 | contig 11892 bp, 9 predicted proteins | sample 41621metaG_FD_202089 | JGI IMG/M metagenome (GOLD analysis project Ga0265327, IMG submission 202089) | Rhizosphere microbial communities from Carex aquatilis grown in University of Washington, Seatle, WA, United States - 4-16-21 metaG | ecosystem: Host-associated > Plants > Roots > Rhizosphere >...
AAACAGGCCTGCGTTCGGCCAAATTGCAAGAATTCAACACCTGACCCAACTCTGTTTGAGCACGAACAACAGCAGCCAGCCGACAAGACTCAACTCGAAGATCCAGCCCAAAAGGCAGATGATTCGCTTTGTGGATTTCGGGGGAACTCGAAACGCAGAATGCACGAGGACGCCCAGCAGGGGGCCCACCATCAATGGCAAGAAGGGGAACGTGATGATGCAAACCAGAATGACTGCCGAAAAGACGTGAAGCGGGGCGCCTGCGGCAACCAGGTACGCCGTCGCAATTCCTGTCCCGAGAAAATGAAGCTTGATCATCAGGTGCAGTGCGAACTGAGTCACTTCCAATTGAGTTCGCGCTTCCTGCCCTTCCGGATCAAAAGCTGACATCGGTGGAATTCCCTCGAGCGGAATTGATGATCCATGTGTCCGCGGGACCTGTCGGGTCAGTCGTGAAGTTCACGCATCGTGTTCTTGACCATCGCCAGATCTCCTATGATCACGAAGTGGTGGAAACGGTACTCACCCGCTGGAATCCCGCGGCTTTCCTCACGCAGGCGATAGACACAGTTCCATTTGACCACCTTTTCCTTGTCGAAGCGAAACCGTCCGTAGCCCGGGCCGACAACACCGGGCGGTTTGGGATCGCGGGCGAGGATTCCCATCGCATGAGATCCATTCACAGTCGCCAGGACGACGGGGAAGGCTTGTTCGCCGGGGCCATCGCCAAGCGGTTCAAGATCCCTCGTGCGCGGGTTAAAAAACCAGAAGGCCTCGAACTCGGCAGGCATGTAACCCGTCAGCGACTCAAACTGCGCAAACGTGTGCTTTTCACCAAGTGGAATCGAGAATGTCACATCGTATTGAATGACGTTGGGCGACTGGCGAAATCCAATCTGCACGCGCTTGGTCAGCAGGTGATCGGAGAGAATCGCGGAATTCTTGGCGGGTTGGCCCTGGGATGTTCCGCCGGGGGGGAGCCAGAAGGCCATTTGCGTTGTTGTTTGCAGCAGGTTCTCGCGGGCAATCAAATGCAGCAGTCGACTGGAGGATTTGGCGCCGGCCCCGTCCCTGACCGAACCCGCTTCGGTCGGATTGAAGGTTTCGGGAGTGAACCGGGTACCGGCATCAAAGTTGGAGGCGGATTGCAACTGTCGGCCATGGTCGGCACTGTCGATGAATTCTCGCCCGTTCCAGGTGAGGGAATGGATGGCGCCTGCCAGCCGCGAAGTTGTCGTGATGACGATCTCGGACCCAGCTGCCGGGGCGCGAATGACCGCATCGCCCAAGGGCAAGTTTGGCGATGCGGGCTCTTCCGCGGCCCGTCCACTTGTCGCGGCGACCACGGGCAGCAGCAGTCCTGCCACGAGGGCGCCCAGGTGTGCCAGACGCATCTGACGAATCGAAATCCGCATCTTCCGCTATTCCTGAATTGCGGACTGACCCCATTGTCCCCGAAACACAAACTCGGACAAACGCTTCCGCGTCCGCTCCCCTCGATCCCGCTCGGCCAATTCGGGATTACTGGCCTCCGGAGAGGCGGCGTATCCGATGGCAATCGCCGTCACGGGGGCATGCGTTTCAGGGATGGAATAGACCTGCCGTGATTTTTCGAGATCGACTCCGCCCATCTGATGAACGCTCAGTCCCAAGGCCGTCGCCTGCACGCAAAGATTGCCCGCGGCCAGTCCCAGATCGTGCAGGGCCACCCGGTTGGGCTTCCCATTGCGTGCGAATGTCGTGGAGACGACTGTCAGCAGCAGGGCTCCGGCATGTTGAGCCCATCCCTGGTTCGCTTCCAGCAGGCATCCCAGCAGTTGAGCAAACTCTGCCTGGTTTTCTCGAGTGGCCATGATGAAATTCCATGGTTGCTCGTTATAGCTGGACGGCGCCCAGCGAGCCGCTTCCAGGCACGACAGAAGTTTTTGCGGTTCGACTGGACGTGGTTCGAAGCAATAGGGGCTCCAGCGATGAGAAATCAGTTCGTGGATGGGATGATCCGGACGGGCGATCTTGCTCATGACAGTTCCTGCAGTTTCGGAATGGTCGCTCGAAGCGGTTTGAGGCCCAGGCCCTTATTGGGGGCCGACGTATTGAATGTCATCAATGTAGATCGTCAGTGGTTTTCCCTGGCTGGCGACATTGATCACGAAGCCTGTCTTGATGCGTGACAGGTTCTTCCCGGCCAGGCTGATTCGGACCTGCTTCCACTCCGTGGTGAGGCTGACATTTTCGAGTTTCGCGTTCGACGAATCGGGATATTTCTTGTCGGCGCCCAGGATGCCGAGTTGAAACGAGACGACTTCGCCCCCAGTTTCGCCGCGCACCCAGAATGTCAGTTCCCTGGCGCCGCTCAAGTCCCAGCCACCGGCCTTGTCACCCCAGTCGTTGGGGGGGCTTTGCCAGACGATGCCGCCCCAGCCTTCGGTGGCCTGGTATTCAAACTTGAGGCACGTCTGGCCCGCGTGAGGATTGGTCTTACAGGCTTCGTCCAGTTTCATCGCCTTGGCGTTCCCCATCCATCCCGTGGGGACAAACGGGGGCTTGGCCTGGTTGTTGTCCTGGTAGACGCTGAAGGGAAACGTTGCTGTTGGGGCGGCTGGAACCTTGACCGGCGCATCGACGAAGAGCGGGATGTTCGCAACCGCCGCGCCACCCTTTCCATCCTGGACATAGGCGAACAACCGGTACCCGCCGCCACCCGAGGGAACTCGGATTTCCGCCGACTTCAAGCCGGACTTGAGAATGGCCTCGGGGAATGTCGGAGGGGCCGCTTCGTCGTCGCCGCCAACTCCGAATTCGGTCGGTTCCCCCTGCAGGATCCAGTCGACTTTCAGCGGGTCCTGCTCGGGATCGTTGACGTCCAGGTTCGCCATGACTGTCGTCATCGGTTTCACTTTTGGCTCGCCCACCAGAGTCAGCGATTTGATCGCGGGGCAACGGTTTGCCGGGGGCTTGCCGGTCCAGAGTTCGGCCATCGCATCCACGGCAGCCAGGCGTGAGCCATCCGGCAGCAGCATCCCGAACCAGGTGGCTGTTGCCTCCTGCTTCTGACCCCAGAGAAACGCGTAACTCCCCAGGCACTGTTCCGCATTGCCCTGCACATTGGCCAGGTACGTTGCCCGATACGATTCCGCCTTTTCGGTGCTGGTCGGCTCGGGAGCGGCCCCCCAGGAGTTCTTTTTGACTTCCCACATCCCTGCCGGTCCAAATTCGGTGATCACATAGGGCTTCGTTCCGCCCGCGTCACGATAGCGCTTAGGGAGTGTCGCCGCGCCGCCATAGCTGTTGATCCCGACGATATCGATCTCGGGACACAGGCGGTGAATGTTCTTGACTCGATCTCCGCCAATCTCGGCGACGACGGTCATCGTGGGGTGATTGGGATCGATCCGTTTTGCCAGCGAGGCGAGATTGTTGATCGCGGACCAGATCGCCGCGTTGTCCCCGGCGGCATAGCCTTCCATCTCATTCCCGATTCCCCACATCAGGACGGCGGGATGGTCCTTGAATTTCCGGATGGCCTTTTCCACCGCTTGAGACTGGGCCGCGACCTGATCGGCGTTGTTGTAGTCAAAGCCGTGTCGTTCATGGCCCAGCCACAACCCGACGGTCACCGTCAATCCTCGCTTGTGGGCTTCGTCGAGGATCGGTTCCAGTTTCTCTGCCGACCACGTCCGAATGGAATTGCCGCCCACCGCCGCAAGGATGTCAAGGTGCTTGTCGCCGCCAACCCCTCGAATCAAATAGGGTTGTCCGTTTCGCGTCAGTCGCCAGGCCGTTCCATCGGGAACGACCTTCACCACGGCCGGGCCGGAGTCCACTTGGGCCAGAAGCGTCGCGGGAATCAACACCACCATCAGAACCAGGAATCTCATCGCAGGACCTTACTCGGAAAGCGGGAATCTCGTCATGATTCGCAATTCCCCTCGTGCTTTGTCAAAGCGAAGAATGGGTTGCCACTGGTGGCGGCTTTGGGCCACCAATGTCTGCAAGTCGTTTCAAAGACACTGGTAGCGAAGACGCTACCAATGGCGCCCAGAACAAGGCAATCCTCACTTCTTGTTTTCACAAAGCACTCGCCTGTTCCTGGAACCGCGGCGGCATTTCGGGATTCTCGCTAGTCATAAGCGGTTTTTCATGTGACAATCGCGGCCTCAAACGGAGAATCGCGAATGCTGCGCATCTTGGGAAGTTCCAAACGGCTGTGCAACGGTGTCACTCGACGTGACCTGCTGCAGATTGGCGGGATCAGCGCGTTTGGATTGGGACTGCCGCACTCCAGGTCGCTTCGAGCGGCGTCGGCCGGTGACGGTCCAGGCGCATCGCCGCGGGCCAAGTCGTGCATCTTCGTCTTCCTGTTCGGGTCGCCACCTCAGCATGAGACCTTTGATCCCAAGCCGCAGGCGGCGGCCGAGATCCAGGGGGAGATGAAGGCGATCGACACGGCGGTGCCCGGCCTGCAGATTGGCGAGGGGTTGCCGCAGATCGCGCGGATCGCCGATCGATTGACAGTGGCCCGGTCCATGACGCATGAGTATCCGATTCACTGTTGTGCTTACGTCATGACGGGGATGCCGACCTACAGCATTCCCCTGGAGACGGCGCCGCGTGCTCCCGAACACTGGCCGTACATGGGATCGATCGTCGATTACCTGGATGGTCGCAAGTCGGGTGAGAAATCCCCATCGCTGCCACGCAACATCGGCCTGCCGTGGCGATTTTGTTCGCGCGGAAGTTCGCCTGAGCAGGCCGGACCTTATGCGGCATTCCTGGGGAACGGTTATGACCCGTTCTGGACGGACTTCAACGGACAGGGAACCGTGGTCGTCCCAAAATTGGCCGATGGACAGTCCGAACAAGTTCGCGATCCTCATGGCGGAATTGATGCCGCATCGCGGTTTCAGTTGTCGCCTGGCTGTCAGTTGCCACAAGAGTTGAACTCGCAGAGGTTCGATGCGCGAGTGCATTTGCTGCAGCAGTTCGACGCCTCGCGCCCGCGGATCGATCAGGCTGCCGCGCTGGGAAACTACGACGCGCATCAGCAGCGGGCATTGTCCCTGATCGGCTCCAACCGGATTCGAGACGCGCTGGATGTCGGGAAAGAGGCGCCCGTGCTGCGTGAGCGATACGGGATGACGCTGTTCGGACAATCGTGCCTGGCCGCGCGGCGTCTGGTGGAAGCCGGAGCCCGGTTCGTTTCGGTCTTCTGGGATCCGTTTGGTCCGCATGGGGCTTCGGTCTGGGACACGCATTCCAATCATTTCCCCCGCCTGCGCAATTACCTGCTGCCGGTGTTCGACCAGAGTTACTCGGCGCTGATTACCGATCTTGAAGCGCGGGGTCTGCTCGACGAGACGCTGGTGATCTGCACGAGTGAGCATGGCCGGACGCCGCAAATCGATTCGAAGCCCGTTGGCGGCGCGCGACACCATTGGTCGCGGGCCTATTCATCCGTCTTTGCCGGAGGAGGAGTTGCTCGCGGCAAGGTTGTGGGGCGGACGGATGCGATTGCCGGCGATGTGGTGGATACGCCGATTTCTCCCAAAGATATGCAGGCAACCGCCTATCATCTGCTGGGATATGATGAGACGGCGACGATTCCCGATCAGCAGGGGCGACCGCACCCGATCGCCGGAGATGGACGTGTCAGCCACGATTTGATCGGGTAGCGTTTTGAGGGCGCGAGCCAGCGAACACTCCCCAGATGCGATGGCCCCAGGGGAACGCCAGCAGGAAGCCGGCGCAGGTGGCTGTCAGTTGCCAGATCGTCTGGTCGCGACGAAGTTCGAAAATCGTCCACGTGCGATGGACCAGATAGATCAGGACACAGATGACGGCGGCGCCGATGATCCGCCCCAGCAGATCACGCAGCGGCGTTCCCTGTCCCGCCGCGCTCAGTCCCGCGTGTTCTTCAAGCCAGACGTGCATGATCATCAGCATTCCCAGCAGGCCGGCCAGTCCCAGTCCAGACAGGGATTCGCGCAGCCAGTTCATGCCATGCAGGCCGGCGCCGGCGAGCAGCCAGGCGAGGACGGCGGCGATCATTCCCGTCGCCAGCGACCTCAGTCGCCGGGTCTCCCTCGCGTGCCGTTCCTTGACGCGCGCGATCATCGGGTTGGCGTCGTGCGGCGAATCGTCGAATGAATTCATGCTGCGCTCATGCGTGATTGAAGATGGGCCGGAAACGTCAGCGGGGCCGCTGCACGAACCCTCTCAATTCCTGCGGGATGGCTGGCGGCGTGGCTGGCCAGGTCATGTTCGGTTCCAACTCGAACTTGATCCGATCACGGACATCCGGATTGGCCTTCAACAGCGCGGGGACATTCAGGCCGTCATTCAGCAACAGGGTTCCATCGACCAGGTGGCTGTTGCCGACGATTCGCAAGAGTTGCGGAATTCCCTCGCGGAGTGTGACCACGGCGGTATCTTTTCGGCTGCGGGGTCCGGCGCAGATCCAGGAGGTCTCGATCGAGACAGTTTGGCCCATCTTGGGGTATTTGGCATCCGGCAACCCAAAGTGGTGCACGATCGGGATTCCTCCGAACTCGCCCCCAAACCGGCTCTTTTGCACGAGCAGTGAAGCATAATTGTCGACCCAGCGGACGCGATCGACGCCGCCGTTGTCCAGGCTTTGCCGTCCCTGGTCGTCGATCGTGCCGAAGACCGGAACACCGATCATGTTGTCGAACATCAGGACACCCGAGGTATTCATGAAGGCCGCGGAATCCCGGTCGAAGTTGTCCAGGGCGATCGTCACCCAGGTGTCACGCACCACGGCATAGTCACAGACGTTTCGCAGGACCTTGCGCGGGCGGATGAACTTGCATCGATTGATCATCAGGTTGGCGGACATGTGCTGGTCTGTCGGGCTGGCGGTCCCCTGGGTGGCAATCGCGTAGTCGCTGGAAAGCTGGAACTCGCACTCGGAAATGTCGAGCATTGTGGAGTCGACATTCTTGTTGTCGATCCAGATCTGATTCTTGCCACCGACAAACCGGATACCGCGGACCGAGATGGTATAGCCGTTCGCAAAGACAAAGCAGCGCTTGTCCGTGGAGGTCTGTTCCACGATGGCCCGCGAATCACTCAGGACGTTGCTATAGGGCCCCAGGTGAATCTCATCCGAGATGACGTAGCGGCCGGCAGGAAAGTAAATCGCCGGTGAGGAGCCAAGGTACGACCCTCCTTCGGGCTTGGCGATGTACGACCGCTTCCTGGCCAGATCTGCCGCCGCCTGGATTGCGGCCGTGTCATCGGTCTTGCCATCCCCTTTGGCAGAGACCGTCTGCTGGGGGTCGATCGCCTGCAGGTTTTTGACGTTGATGACGCCGGATGCCGGGTCCAGGGCCGTCTGTCCCCAGGTCGAGCTGGTGATCGCCAGGACAGTTGTCAACGCGGAAATGACGCGAACAAATACGCTTTGAGTCTGATGCATTTGAGTTTCTCCTGGATCGGATTCTGACCGACTTCGCTGCGTTCGCGAAGGGGAGTTTGATGAAAATCAGGCTCAAGTCTGAAAATGAATCGATGACGTACCCGAGTGGAATCGGTCGCAGGTCGCCTCAGGCGACAAATCGCAGCATCGAGCGTCCGCAGGCACGTTGGATCGGGATGACGGCCGATTCGGATCGGGCGTGGCGCATCGAGTTGAGGACTTTGATCACGGACTGCGGTCGCGTCCGGGCGCCACTTGCAACCTGAAGTGCAAATCGACCAATTAGCCGCCACGCGTTAGCGCCCTCACGGGTAACCGTTCACGGGTCGGGGACTGACGCATTTTCACGGCGAGAAACAAACATCTTCCATGGACGCGATAAGACTCAGAAGCGCCGTTTGTCCGTGAAAATGGGTCTGTCCCCCTCGCTTGCCCGTGAACGGTTACCCCTCACGGTCGTGGCTCCGTAGTCGGATAGAACAGAGTCCCCCACGATTAATGCGTTCCGATCTACGACCACTCGGGATCGCACTCGGCCGGACATGCATTCAGCGAGGAACGCGGTTCGCCAGGCCGCGGATCTCATCCATCGAAAGCGCACGGCGTTCGACCTGAACTTCTGCGAGCGAACCGTTGAAGAAATCACCGCTTCCCGCACCGATCTGCCAGGGGACTTCCGTCGTCAGGTTCAGCGACGGGGTGCGAGCGTGTTGAATTTCGGCGACCTGCTCGCCATCCACAATCAGCCGCAGCGCCTTCCCCTCTCGCTGAGCGGCAACATGGTGCCAGCCCGCGGGGAACTCACGGTCCCATGTGACGACTGCACCGGTCTGCATCGACCAGACGTGCGCCGAAGGGAGCGTGGTGGCGAACAGTCGGCCCTGGAATTCCGCCATCGTCCAGACCCGCCGGTACTTCACATCCGGAGTCGTGTCCAGTTGCTTCAGCATCGTCCACGCTGGCTTTTCCGCCTCGCCCTGTTTCGAAGATCCGTTCCGCAGGCTGTCATCTCGATAGATCTGGCCGGTCGGAAGTGTCCCGCCATACAGACAACCGTTGTGAACCAGCAGTCCCATCACTTCCAGTTCCTCACCAAGCCGACCACGATCCTGCCAGCCTGTCCCTGACCATTCGAAAACTTTTCCCGTCCGCCAGGTCGCCACCTGCAGTTTCCCGCGATAGCCGACCAGGGAATACGTCTGAGTATTTTCCATTTCGCCAACGCGGCCCAGGTCAGTCCATTGCGACCCATCGAACCGATAGACATGTCCTTCGTCATATCCCGTCGCCCACAGGGAACCATCAAATACGCCCAGGGCTTCGACTCGCTTTCCGTTGGGAACGTCGAGTTTCGTCCAGGTGGCGCCGTCATAGCGGAAGAACTCGGCCGGTTTATAGAGCGAGCTGACGTACAGCGCGCCGCGGAAGACCACCATCCCGCCCACTGCCTCCATCCCGGGAAACTGTCCGACCTCTTTCCATGTTCCGTCACCGAGGTATCGAAAGACGCGTCCGCCGAGGTGCGGATTCTCGGATTCCTGCAGCGACGATCCGCCGAGACGATACTTGCCCGATCCGACGTACAGGTTTCCCTGGAATGCCGCCATCCCCGTGATGCTGTTCGCCTTGTCGGGGGTTCCCAAGTCTCGCCACTGATGAGGGCCATCGTAGCGATACACATGTCCCGCCTGGTCGAGGCCTGGCTCGCAGGTGCCGACATACAGGTGTCCATCGTGAACTGCCATTGTCTGACCATAAACCGCGCTTCCCGGTCGCCCCTCGTCGCGGAATTCTGGTTCGGTCCCGGCATCGATCGCGAACTGCAGTTGTCGAAAATTGGCCTGACTGTGAGTCACCCCGCAGTTGTTTCTCAAGCTGATATGAAACCCGGTGCGAGTCCGCGGATCGAAATGACTGATCAGATCACCCAGGTCATCGTCCAGTTCCGTGTCGGTGTGCACCCACATCGAGATCGTGAAATCGCCGGTCCCCAGTTGCAGCGGCGCGGTGGAGGGAATCGTGATCCGACTGCCTCGACCATCAAATTTCGCCGCACGTTTCAGCGTGGGGTTTGACGGGACCGAAACTGGTGCGAATGAGATCTGAGCGGATTGGCCGTGTGACCCAGCCGCGGCGGAATCGCGGGCATCCTCTGCCAGCTTCCAATGTGCGACAGGACCATCGGCGGCCCGGACTATTGTGCCGCCGTGTTGGTGCGACGCAAGCAGTGCACAGGCGAGTGTCAGTGAGGGGCGAAGCAACGCGGGCAGATAAGTTTGTCGCGGCATGAGTGACACCTCAAAGATCGGGATCTTCACGAAGGCGGAATTTGGGGAGAGACACGTCGAGTCGGGGCACGCGACGGGATTCGGAGGCAATTTGGGGCAGGCATGGACGGGCGAGGCTTTGGAAACGCTACCACAGTGACATGTCGTCGTCGATTCAAAAAGGAATCCAGTGACGGACTGGGGTCATATCTTCAAATCTCACTTCTGGCGTTGCGATCAAGGTCCAGTCTCGCTTGACGTCGTGAACCGCGGTCAAAGATTGGCGTGAACTGCGAGGTCAAAAAAGTGAAATTTGCAGACATGACCCCGCAGCTGACACGACCTCGTTGCAACACAACCACCTCGAAGAGTTCACCGACCCATCAGCCGGAACGCGTTAGCGTTCGGTTTCTTTGACTTGGCAGCGGGATACGCGTGGATCAACGGATGACAAGATCATGACCCGCGCGTTCCCTGATTGAAAAAGGGGATGGACCCGGAAACGAATTGAAATGAATCGGGGCGAACTTGACCGGGCGCGGATGCATCGGTTCCAATCATCCGTCGAATGCCGACGACGGAGTTTTTCCAACTTCGGGCGATCTCACTGTCGTCGCTTTCCGCTCTTCGAAAATCCTGGGGCCAAACATGCCAATTGATGTCACCTGTTCGGAATGCAATACCCGGTTTCAAGTCAAGGATGAGTTCGCGGGGCGCAAAGTCCGCTGCAGCCAGTGCAAATCGGTCATCGAACTTCCCGCAGCGCAAGAATCGGATTCGTTGTTTCCAGAAGACCTGAGCCTGGACCCTGTGTTTCGACGCGACAAGTTCTTGCTGCACCAGAAGCACTTCTCCATCAATACCCGGTATTCAATTTTTGACGAATCCGGTCAGCCGATCATGTATGTGGTTCGACCCACCCACTTCTTCCGAAGCCTGCTGGCCATGTTCGGAGTCATGTTCGTCATGATCGCGGCCATCATTGGTGTCGTCGTTCTGATCATGGCGGTAAGTCAGCCGCTTGGAGAAGTGGGAGCCGCAGTGGTGGGAGTCATCGCCGGTATCTCGGCGGTCGCCCTGACGATTTTCACCTATCTGCTTCTCGCCCCGAAGCGACACATCACGTTCTTCGCCGACGAGAAATACGAACAGAAGCTGCTGGAAATCCTGCAGGACCAGAAGATTGCCATCCGGATGGCAACCTATACCGTCCGCGATGAAAAAGGGGAGGAAATCGGCCGGTTCCGCAAGGACTACCTCGCCAATATCCTGCGCAAGCGCTGGGATGGATTTAACTCGCAGGGAGACCACCTGTGTGTCATTCGCGAGGATTCGATCCTGCTTTCACTCTTGCGGCGACTGCTGGGAAATTTCTACGGACTGCTCCGCACCAACTTCGTCATTCATCAGGCGGACGAAGGTCAGGCGGGCCAGTTGCTGGGTGAGTTCAACCGCAAGTTCACGCTGCTGGACCGGTATGTCCTGGATTGCACCCATGACCGTTCGCGGACCCTGGATCGCCGGATGGCAATCGCCATCGGTGTGCTGCTCGACACCGCCGAAAAGCGATGATCAACGGGAACTCAACTGGCGAGGTTCGCAATGGGCCTGTTTGACGATGAGCCGGATGAAGTCGACGAAGACGATATTCCCGTGCTTGATGCAAGCATGCTGGACAATCGAATCGACTTTGAAAAAGACATGAGGTGGTGTCCGCCGGTCACCATCATGGTCATCCTGGCCTGTATCACCGCTTTCGGCTTCGAGGTGGCCAACAATGCACTGAACGATGTTCGCCGGTTGGAAGACATCGGGGCACTGTCGGCGCCACATGTGAAACAGGGTGAAGTCTGGCGGATGCTCTCCGCCCCATTTCTGCACGCCAGTCCTGACCACGTCATCGGCAACATGGTGATGCTGTTTATCTTGGGAATCGCCTGTGAACATGCGTTTGGCAGCCCTCAACTGCTGTTCCTGTACGTCGTGGCCGCCATCGGGGGATCCTGTCTGAGCCTGACGAACGCGAAGATTTCCGTCGGGGCTTCGGGCGCGATCTTCGGGCTTGCCGGCGCCTTGCTCGGGATGTTCCGGCGGAACCGGGCTTCGCTGCATGTCCGCGACCACAGGATTGGATTCGTCATCGGAGTCTGGGCGGCCTACACGATCCTGTTCGGATTCCTCAGTCCG
>Ga0265327_10004724_pt1 | contig 11891 bp, 13 predicted proteins | sample 41621metaG_FD_202089 | JGI IMG/M metagenome (GOLD analysis project Ga0265327, IMG submission 202089) | Rhizosphere microbial communities from Carex aquatilis grown in University of Washington, Seatle, WA, United States - 4-16-21 metaG | ecosystem: Host-associated > Plants > Roots > Rhizosphere...
TAGCCTGGAGGCGGTGATCGCCTTCATGGGCGAGGACTACGAGGTCAGCCACGTTCCGCCCGCCGCTCAGGCGGTGCTGAAGCACTACGACGCACGCGCCGCGCACCATCAGGTGCTCGACAGACGCCCCCAGGGAGACCATCGGACATGAAGCTCGCATCGCTCAAGTGGGGTCGCGACGGCCGCCTCGTGGTGGTTTCCAACGATCTCGCCTGGTGTGTGGAGGCCGCGCCGATCGCCTCCACCCTGCAGGAAGCCCTGGATGACTGGGACCGCTGCGCGCCGCACCTGTGGGGCCTGGCGGAGAGCCTGGAACATGGCTCGATCCCCAGGGTGCGGTTCCATGAGCACGAGGCCGCCAGCCCCTTGCCCCGGGCCTATCAGTGGGCCGACGGCTCGGCCTATGTGAACCATGTGGAGCTGGTCCGGAAGGCGCGCGGCGCCGAGATGCCGGCCAGCTTCTGGACCGATCCGCTGATGTACCAGGGGGGCTCCGACGCTTTCCTTGGCCCTCGCGAGCCCATTCCGCTCGCGGACGAGAGCTGGGGGCTGGATATGGAGGGTGAGGTGGCGGTGATCGTCGGCGACGTGCCCCAGGGCGCCAGTCGCGAGCAGGCCCTGGCCGCTGTCCGCCTGGTGCTGCTGGCCAATGACGTCTCGCTGCGCAACCTGATCCCCGGCGAACTCGCCAAGAACTTCGGCTTCTTCCAGTCCAAACCGGCCTCGGCCTTCTCCCCGGTGGCGGTGACCCCTGACGCCCTGGGCGACGCCTGGAAGGATGGCAAGCTGCACGGTCGCCTGGACGTGGAGCTGAACGGCCAGCCCCTGGGCGAGGCCGACGCCGGGGTCGACATGACCTTCGACTTCGGGACCCTGATCGCCCACGCCGCCAAGACCCGCAGCCTCAGCGCCGGTACGATCGTCGGCTCCGGCACGGTGTCCAACAAGGGCCCCGATGGCGGGCCAGGGAAATCCATCGCTGACGGCGGCGTGGGCTATTCCTGCCTCGCTGAGTTGCGAACCGTGGAAACACTTGCCCAAGGCGAAGCCAAAACGCCGTTCCTCAAGGCGGGCGACCGGGTCCGGATTGAAATGCGCGACGCCCGCCGCCACTCGATCTTTGGCGCGATCGAACAGGAGGTCAGGAAGCCGTGACGGCCCATCAGCTTTTGGAGGACGGCCAGGCGCCCGATGACGCCGCCACCCTGAAGCTGGACGCCTATCTGCCCTATCGCCTCTCCGTGGCGTCAAACGCGGTCTCGGGCCTGATCGCTCGCGCCTATCAGGACCGGTTCGGACTCAGCATTCCCCAGTGGCGGCTGGTGTGCGTCCTGGCGGAGGACGGGCCGCTGACCCAGGGCGCCATCGTCTCACGGACCGGCATGGACAAGGTCACTGTCAGCCGCGCCACCCAGGGCCTGGCCCAGCGCCGCCTGGTGGAACGGACCGATCACCATGCGGACGGGCGCAGCCATGTGCTGGCGCTGAGCACCGAAGGCTGCCGGCTCTATGCCGAGGTCGCCCCTCTGGCTCTGGCCTATGAAGCGGCCCTGATCGCCGGACTGGCGCCCAAGGAGGTGGATCAGCTCAAGCGCCTGCTGGTCCGGCTCCAGGCTGCCGCGGACCGGCTGGCGGGCGAGGCGCCGCCGCGTTAAGCAGGTCCCCGCCTCCTGCAAGCAACGGCCCCCGGGGCCGCCAAAGGCCCCCGTCATGACCGCGCCCCGCGATTTTGTCCTCGAGACCTTCTTCTCCAAGTGGGAGTTCGCGGCGCGCCACCATCTCACCGCCTCCGACGCCCAGAGCATGACCCTGTCGGAACTGCTGGCCCTGGCGACGCCTGAGGCCCGGGAGGACTTCGACCGGCTGTGGCTCGGCTATACCGAGACCTGGGGGGCGCCCGACCTGCGGGCCGCGATCGCTGCCACCTACGACCAGATCCAGCCGGAGGACACGGTCTGCTTCGCAGGCGCTGAAGAAGGGATCTACGCCGCCATGCAGGTGCTGCTGGCGCCTCAGGACCACGTCGTCGTGGTCACGCCCAACTATCAGTCTGCTGAGAGCCTGCCGCTGTCGATCTGCACAGCCACGGGCGTGCCCTTGGATCCTGACGACAACTGGTCCCTGGACATCGACCGGGTCGCCGCCGCCATCCGGCCCAACACCCGGCTGGTGTCGATCAATTTTCCGCACAATCCCACCGGCAAGATCCTGGAGCGGGATCGCTTCGACGCTCTGGTGACGCTCTGCCGGCGACACGGGATCTACCTGTTCAGCGACGAGGTCTATCGGCCCCTGGGACCGACGGGCGCGACCCACCTTCCGCAGGTGGCGGATGTCTATGAACGGGGCCTGTCCCTGGGGGTGATGTCCAAGGCGTATGGCCTCCCGGGCCTACGTATCGGCTGGATCGCCTGCCGCGATCGTGACCTGCTCGCCCGCCTGGAGCGGATGAAGCACTATCTGTCGATCTGCAATTCCGCCCCCGGCGAGCGGCTGGCGGTCATCGCCCTGGGCGCGCGGGACCAGATCCTGGCGCGCAACTGCGCCCTGGTGGACGAGAACCTGGTGCGGCTGGACCGCTTCTTCGCCGAGCGGCCGGACCTGTTCGAATGGCGGCGGCCGGACGGCGGTTGCGTGGCCTATCCCCGCTATCGTGGCCCGGAGGGCGCGGACGCGTTCGCCAATGCGCTCGTGGAGCAGGCGGGCGTGCTGGTGCTTCCGGCCGGCATCTATCGCTCTGAGCTTGGCGACACCCCCGCCGATCGATTCCGGATCGGCTTCGGCCGCCGCGGATTGGAGGAGGGGCTCGCCGCCTTCCGCGCCCACCTGGGTCGAAATGCAGATTAGGCCCGTCGTCCGGGATCGGTAGCCAACCGGCCCCGGCCCCCGCTAAGGTCCCATGGGCCCAGGGGCGGACGACATGGCCAAGGAAACTGCGAAAGAGCCGGAAGCCCCGGAGGAAGCCGAACTTCCGCTTCCGACCATGCCCGCAGCGGGCCATCTGGCCCTGGGGCTCGGAATTCAGTCCGCCGGCGCCGATCCTGGCGTGGCGCACCGCACCGCAGAGCTGCTCACCAAGCAGAGCCACATGCTCGACGTTCAGATGGAACATCTGCACGAGCAGCGGCTGTTGCAGATGTCCCACCTGCGGATGCGGCGTTTGGAGGAGTGGTCCCACCTCATCCTTCGAGGCCTCGGCGCCTGCCTGGGGGTCGCCTTCGCGATCGCCCTGGTGGTGGCGGTCTGGCAGGCCCGGCAGGACAATGCCGTGGTGATCACCCCGTTCTCGGCGCCGCCTGACCTGGCGGCGGCGGGCCTTTCCGGCGAGGTGCTCGCCAGCCACTTCCTGGACCACCTGGCGGAACTGCAGGAACGGACCGACTCCGCCCGGGCGCCTGACACCTTCCGCCACGCGGGCGGCGAGGAGATCAAGGTGGAGATCCCGGAGACCGGCGTCTCCATCGGCGAGGTGCTCAAGCTGCTCCGGGGCTGGCTGGGGCATGAGACCCGGATCAGCGGGGACGTGGCGCATACGCCCGACGGACTGACCGTCACCAGCCGGGTCGGCGAGGCCCCTGGCCGCAGCTTCACCGGCCCGCCGGGGACGGTGGACGACCTGCTGATGCGCGCGGCCGAAGCGGTTTACGCCCAGACCCAGCCCTATCGCTACGGCGTCTATCTGGCGCGCCAGGGCCGGTCCGCCGAGGCCCTCCAGGTCTATCAGAACCTCGCCCGGGACGGGGACCCGCGGGAGCGCGCCTGGGCCTATATCGGTTGGGGATCCTCGGCGCCGGACCTGCGCGCGCGGCCCGTCTTGGTCCGCCGCGGCCTGGCCCTGAACCCGCACCTGGCGCCCGGCTGGACCGTGCTGGCCGAGCAGGAAGGCATGCTCGGCCACGATCAGGCCGCCCTGGAAGCCCTGCAGAGGGCCGGGCGCCTGCTCAGCGAGGCCGGCGCCGGCGGGACCTCCCCGAAGGCTGCGGCCCAGAACCGCCTGGCCGTCAAGGCGCGCACCGCGGAGCTGTCGGCAGACTACGCCCAGGCCGCGAAGTATTGGGCGGAGGCCGCAGGCGAACCCGGCCAGCATTCGATCGGCGCCGAGGCCGGCGTGCGCGAGGCGATCGACCTGGCGCTGAATCATGACCTGTCGACCCTTGATGACCCTGCGCGATGGAAGAACGCCGGCCCCACGACGTTCGGGCCGTTCCTGCAGGCCCTCGCCGAGATCGCCCGGGCGGTCTCCACGGATGACTGGTCCAAGACCGCGGCGACGCTCGACGCCATCGAACAGGACGCCCAGGCCTTGGGGACCGATGTCTATCGGCCGATCTTCTGGATGACCCAGGTGCACCCCTGGCGGGCCTATGCTCTGGCGCGCACAGGCCACACCGCGGAGGCCGCCACGGTGATCAGCGAGACTCCCGCCGACTGCTATGCCTGCCTGCGCGCCCGTGGCCTCATCGCCATGACGTCGGGAGATCGGGCCGCCGCCGCCTGGCTGGACAAGGCCACCGCCACGGCGCCGTCCCTGCCCTTCGCCTGGTTGGATCGGGCAAGGCTCGCCCTGGCCTCGGGGGACGCCACCCAGGCGCTTGGGTTCACAGCCCGGGCCCGCAAATGGGGTCCGCGGTGGGCGGACGCCGCCGTCGTGGAGGGCCTGGCGATGGGTCGGCTGGGCCGGTGCGCAAAGGCCGACAACGCCTTCGCCGAGGCGGCCAGACTGGCGCCCCGTTGGACGCATGCGCGCCCATCGGGGTTCGTCTGCAAGTCGAGATAGGTCCCGCGCACCGCCACGCCGAGGACGTGGCGGCGGCTGGGTCTAACCGACGGCGGCTTCGTACCTCTGCACGGTGGCGTCGATGGCGTTCAGGTCGGTCTGCGACATTTCGGGCTGGCTACGCAGCTTCACCAGCATCGCCTTGACGTAGGACAGCATCTGCACGGACCCGGCGTCGGTTCGCCCGGTGAGCGCCTGCTGAAGGGCCATAAGGCGCTGGATCAGGTCCGACTGGGTCACGTCGGAGCTGAGTCCGCTGCTGGCGGAGGCGGCGGGCGGACCACGGCATTGGGCCTTGGCGGCCTCGCTCATTCCGAAGACCAGGCTGAGCGCCAAGGCGCAGGTGACGAGATTGTATCGCACGGCGTAACCCCCCCGGGGCCGGTGTCGCGGAGGTGTCCGCGCCAAATCGGCACGCAGAGTGTCAACGCCGGTTGCGCCGGAGGTCAAACAGAATCCTTCCGGAACCGGAGGGATGGGGGTTCTTGCCTGGTCTTGCGCTATCTGGGGTTGGGATGGCGCAATCGAGGGTATAGAGACGCCGGCGTCACCGATCGCCGCACAATCACGATCTTCCCAGGTCGACCCGACCTGAATTGCCTCTAGTGCGCCAGCTCCGGCATTCTCACGCCCCAGCGGTGAGAGCCTTCGCCGAACCGCAGGGTGAAGCCGTAGGCTGCCCGGCGCGCCTCGTCCCGCCAGGCCTCCTCGAAGCTCTGGATGGCCGCGGCCTCCAGCTCCTCGGGGATGTTGCGGACGTCGTGCCCCATATCGCGAGCCACCTGGGCGATCACATCGCGCCGATGGGCTTCGCCCCCGAAATGCATCAGGGCTTCGCGGATGCGCTCGCCCAATCTTTCATAGCGCGACACCGTCTTGCGCCGGCGTGCCTGGGTCCGAACCTGGTCCATGTGGAGCCCTCCCAGAGACCACGCTAGGGCCGTCGGATTTACTCGCCCGTTAAAGTTGAAGCTTAATCAAGGGTTTCCAGCTGCGACAGAATGGCAGACCCGCTCAGGCCCAGCCGAGGGCGGCAGCCGACTGATAAACGATCAAGGCGGCGATGTAGGCCAGGGTGACCATGTATCCGAACATCACGGCCGGCCAGGTCCAGCTGTTGGTCTCGCGCTTGACCACGCCCAGGGTGGCCATGCACTGGGGGGCGAAGACGTACCAGGCCAGGAAGGCCAGGCCCGAGGCCAGGGACCACTGATGGGCCAGTCGCGCCGCCAGGGCCGCGGGATTGGCCTCGCCGCCGCCCACCGCATAGACCGTGCCCAGAGCCGCCACGGCCACTTCACGAGCCGCGAGGCCGGGGATCAGGGCGATGGTCATCTGCCAGCTGAAGCCGATGGGGGCGAACACCGGCTGGATCGCGCGGCCCACCAGGCCGGCCAGGCTGTAGTCGATGGCCGGCCCCACGGCGCCTGCGGGCGGCCCCGGGAACACGGCGATGAACCACACCACCACCATTAGCGGCAGGATGATCCGCCCGGCCCGGCTGATGAAGATCTGACCCCGCACCAGGACATTGCGCGCCACATTGGCGGGGTCGGGGCGCTTATAGGTGGGCAACTCCATCATGAAGGGCTCGCTCAACCCCCGCCAGAACAGCTTGCGGATGACGAACGAGACCCCCAGCGCCGAGAGGATGCCGGCGGCGTAAAGCCCGAACATTACCAGCCCCTGCAGGCTGGCGAAGCCGAGCACAGTCTTCTGTGGGATCACCGCCCCGATGATCAGGGTGTAGACGGGAATCCGGGCCGAACAGGTCATCAGGGGCGCCACCAGTATGGTGGTGAGGCGGTCGCGGCGGTTGTCGATCACCCGGGTCGACATCACCCCCGGGATCGCACAGGCGAAGCTGGAGAGCAGCGGAATGAAAGCTCGCCCGTGCAGGCCGGCGCCCCCCATGATCTTGTCCATCAGGAAGGCGGCCCGAGCCATGTAGCCGGAGTCCTCCAGGAGGATGATGAAGAAGAACAGGATCATGATCTGCGGCAGGAAGACCAGCACGCTGCCCACCCCGGCGATGACCCCGTCCACCAGCAGGCTGCGCAGCAGTCCAGCCGGCAGGAGGTGGCCCACCTCGCCGCCGAGAGCGTCGAACCCGGTCTGGATCAGGTCCATCACCGGCTTGGCCCAGCTGAACACCGCCTGGAACATCACGAACAGCAGGGCCAGCAGGATGGCGAGCCCGCCCACCGGGTGCAGGAGGACGGAATCCACCTTGCCGGTGAGGGTATCGGGATGTTCGGGCGGGCGCACATGGGCGCGCATGATCTGCTGGGCGTGGCGATGGGCCTCGCGGATCTCAGTGGCGTCCGGCTCGCGCCACCGGTTCTCCTCCTGGTCGCCCGCCGAGGGGGCGACGCCCCGGCCGGTGGTCTCCACCTGGGCCAGCAGGTCCTCGATGCCCCGCTTGCGGGTGGCGACCGTGGGGATGACTGGGGCGCCGATGGCCGCCGACAGCCCCTCCAGGTCGATCCGCAGCCCCAGGCGCTGGGCGATGTCGTACATGTTGAGCGCCAGGACCAGGGGACGGCCCACGGCCTTCAGCTCCAGCACCAGGCGCAGCACCAGGCGCAGATTGGTGGCGTCGGCCACGCAGACGATGACGTCCGGCGGGACTTCCCCGGCCAGGCGGCCGAGCACAGCGTCCCGGGTCACTGCCTCGTCGGGGCTGCGGGCTCGCAGGGAATAGGTGCCGGGCAGGTCCAGCACCTTGATGGCTGCGCCGGACGGGGCGTGGGCCACGCCTTCCTTCCGCTCCACGGTGACGCCGGCATAGTTGGCCACCTTGGCGCGACCGCCGGTCAGCGCGTTGAACAGCGCGGTCTTGCCGGAATTGGGGTTGCCCACCAGGGCGATGCGCAGGGCGCCGGCGGGGATGGGCGCGCTGCCGGGCTCGAGCGCCGGGTCGCGCGCGCGCGTCGGCGCGGCGGGGTTCATGCGGGATCGAGGACCAGCAGCACCTCGGCGGCGTCGCGCCGGCGCAGGGCCACGCGCATGTCGTCCAGCTTCACGGCGATGGGGTCGTGTCCGATGGCGCCCTCATGGATCAGCTCGATCCGCGCGCCCTCCACGAAGCCGAATTCCAGGAGCCGGCGCTGCAGTTCGCCGAGTTCGACTCCGTGGGGTTCGCCGGTAGGCTCGGCGCGGACATCGACGATGACGCCGCGGTCCCCCAGCAGGGCCTCGCTCAGGCGCACCACGGTCCGGGTGTCGGCGTGAGCGGACCCGAAGGCCGCACGCTCCATCGACAGGTCATTCATCGGCACATCCTCGCGCCGTGGACGACGTCCTGTCCGTGCGCTATTGCGACTGATTATCATTTAAATCTGGCGGCGTCGAGATCAAGGCTCCGAGTTTAACGCGGCTGAAGCGAACGCTTCGTTGACCCAGATCATCCCATGGCTAAATTGCCGGCCCCGCTGGGGCCCCAGTGGCGAAATGGTAGACGCGGTAGACTCAAAATCTATTGCCGAGAGGCGTGCTGGTTCGAGTCCGGCCTGGGGCACCATCCTTTGAGTTCGCGGCGCTTCGTTTCGGCGCGCCGCGTAGCGCGCAGGCTTCCGACTCGATGGGCCGGCGACCTCTTGGTGACCTTGATGTCTTGGGGGTTGAGTTGGACAGGCCGACTGCGCCCGGCCTGACCGGGCGGGCGCCTGGTCGCTCCGCACTTTTCATCACGAAGACCACGAAGGGCGCCAGTGGAACGCCCCTTCGGTCGTGTCGATCGCGGCTTCGCCGCGGGCCTCAACGGATTTGACCGCAAGCGCCGGAGTGTCCGCCGCACGACGGCATGGGACCCACGCTCTCCGCAGCAGGAGGGGCGCCTATGTCAGAACGGGTTTGGGAGAGGTCAGCGGCCCGCTGGGACTTCGGGACGACGCCCGGCGCCGCGTCGGGGTCGGCACGGCAAGTGGTCATCTCAGGCGGCCCAGAGTGGTCCTCCCAGCGGACCACGCGCCTCTCCATGTCCTTGCGACGCGCCGCCGGCCTGTCGCCGACGCCTTCGGGAGGACCGACGATTTCCAGGAATATCGCAGTGTGGGCCGCGGGCGCGGCGCTCATCCTCGCCGCCGGCCCGGCGCTCGCGTCGGCCCCGTCCCCGGAGCGCCAGGATCTGAGCGACGCCTGGTGGACCGGCCCGCTGCTGGCGCCTTCCGCCGGCGCCCTGCCTCAGGGCCACATGCTGATCGAACCCTATCTCTACGATTCCAGGCCCTATGGCCGGTTCGATCGCGGGGGCGACCGGCGAGGGGTGGGTCATGAGAACGACTTCGGGTCGCTCACCTACATCAATTACGGGCTCACCGACGATGTCACGGTGGGGGTGATCCCGCGGTTCGGCTACCGGCGGACCCGCGGCGGGACCAGCAGTTCGGGGGTGGGCCTGGGGGACTGGACCGTCCAGGGCCAGCTTCGGCTGGCGAAGTTCGACGCGGATCGCCACATGCCCGCCCTGGCGGTGGCGGTGGGCGAGACCCTGCCCACCGGCCGCTATGACCGGCTGGACGGCCGGCCCAATGACGGCTTCGGCGGCGGGGCCTACGCCACCACCCTGTCCGGCTATTCGCAGTACTATTTCTGGACGCCAAATGGCCGGATCCTGAGGACCCGGCTTGACCTGTCCTACTCCCGCTCGGCCCGGGCCGACCTGCAGGACGCCAGCGTCTATGGGACGCCCAGCGGGTTCCGCGGCCACGCCGCCCCCGGCGACGCCTTCGTCGCCGACCTGGCTTTCGAGTACAGCGCCACCCGGAACTGGGTGCTGGCCCTCGACCTGGGATTCGAGGAGGACGGCGCCACCCGGGTGTCCGGCGCGGTCGCGGCGCCGGGGGGTGGGGCGGCGATCCCCTTCCGGGCTGACTCCGGCTGGAGCCGATCCTGGGTCCTGGCGCCCGCCATCGAGTACAACTGGAACAGCGCCATAGGCGTGATTGTGGGCGCCCGGATCGTCGCCGCGGGCCGCAACACCACGGCGTCGGCCACACCGGTGATCGCAGTGAACTACGTCTATTGACCGGCGCCCCTGTCGCCCGCTGTCCGGCCTCGTCTAGGATGGGCGGTCACAATCGCGGGAGGACGGCGGATGCGCAGCTTCGCGGAGATCTACGCCGTCGCGGCGGAGCGCAAGGGCGGGCCCGAGGCGCTGGAGGCGATGGTGGCGGACCAGGCCCCCAGGAGCCGGGCCGAGCTGAGGACGACGCCGGACGATCGCTGGCTCTCCCAGATGACCCGCTGCGTGTTCCAGGCCGGCTTCAACTGGAAGGTCATCGACAACAAGTGGCCGGGCTTCGAGGCGGCGTTCCACGGCTTCGAACCCCGGATCAACGCCGCCATGTCGGACGACGAGTTCGATGCGCACCTCAAGGACGCCCGCATCGTCCGCAACGCCCAGAAGATCCTCTCCGTGCGCGCCAACGCCCAGTTCCTGGTGGAGCTGGCGGCCGAACATGGCAGCGCGGCGGCCTTCTTCACCGACTGGCCGGACGCGGACTTCGCGGGGCTGCTGGAGGTGATGAAGCAACGGGCCTCGCGCCTGTCCGGCGAGACCGCCATGCGGTTTTTCCGCTGGATGGGGCGGCCCAGCTACATCACGTCCCGGGACGTCACCGCCGCCCTGATCCAGGCGGGCGTGATCGACAAGGCCGCCACCAGCCGCAAGGACCTGCAGGCCGTGCAGGCGGCCTTCAACGCCTGGGCGGCGGAATCCGGTCGGGACCTCTCAAGCCTGAGCCGCGTGCTGGCGCTCAGCACCGGGCCGGAGGGATATGGCCGGTGACGGCGCGCCCCGCGGCTGCGGACGGCGGCCTCAGGTCACGGTGCTGCGGGCGGCGAGCACCAGGCTCCAGAGGAACAGGTTGGTGACCTCGACGGTCGCGCCCAGCGCCGGCAGGTCTGTCTTGCGCCAGCCCTGGAACGGGGGCGCCACCTGCTCGCAGGTGAACTTGCGCGCGCCGTGGGCCTTGGCCAGGCGCGCGGCGGCGAGTTCGGCCTCGGCCTGATCGCGCTCATGGCAGAGATAGCGCCCCGTGATGGTGGGCGTGCGGGCGCTCCGGCGCAGCTGGACGGCCCAGTACCCGGTTTCCCGCGGTCGGAACCGGCCGACGATGACGGTCATGTGGTCTGGCTCCCGAGCCGGGGGGGCGCGCCGAACCCGGTCGCGGCTATTTCTGTTGCGCCCGTTTCAGGTTCGCGAAGGTCTGGTCGTTGCTCGTGGAGGCGGGCGCGGCCTTGGCCTGTTTCGGCTTGCGCGTCTCTTTGTTGCTCTTCTTTTGTCCCTTGGCCATGGTTGTGGTCTCCTTGATGAGATCGGTGCGCGGCGGACCCAGCGATGATCACTGGCCGCCGGACATCGGATTGGGGGCCTGGCGCGCAGCGCGGCGGCCCATGATACGCTCGAGTTCTTCCCGCAGCCGGGTGTTTTCGGCGCCCAGGGACGCAACGTCGTCCTGGAGTTGGGCGTTCCGGGTCTTCAGATAGTCGTTCTGCCGGGTGAGATCGGCCATGCCTTGCGAGGTCGGAGCCTGGGACATGAAATGTCCTCCGTCGGATCAGCGCTTGGTGCTGCGCGGGTCCATCAAGGCCTTGGCCGGCCCGGACTTGGCGACGACGCCGGTGGAACGGGGATCGAGTGGCGCGCGCGCCGGTCGCGACACACGGAGGGGAAGAGCCATGATTGGGCAGCTTTCAAGGTTCTGCAGGCCTCGGGGCGAGGCGGGATCGAACCTGGCCGCATCTTAGCATGCTGCGGGCCCTGACGTCGGCTTATTCGATTTGCGCTCAATCAGGCGCCGTGCTGGATTGCGTCAGCTTCGGTTCAACCCCAATCGGGCCAATCGCGTCCTCACCGTCATGAAACCCGCCGTCCTGATCCTCGTCCTTGCCGCGGCCCTGCCGGTCTCCAGCCTGGGATCGGCGTCGCAGACCGCGCCCGAAATGGTGCAGAGGGCGTTTGGCAACACGATCGTGTCCACCTATCCCGACGGCCGCACTGCGCTCTTGTGGCTGAAGCCGGGTGGGGAGTTCTCGGGCAAGGGGCGCCGGCGCATCCCCTATAGCGGCATCTGGACCGAGAAGGGCGACAAGCTCTGCCTGAAACAGA
>Ga0265327_10004725_pt1 | contig 11889 bp, 9 predicted proteins | sample 41621metaG_FD_202089 | JGI IMG/M metagenome (GOLD analysis project Ga0265327, IMG submission 202089) | Rhizosphere microbial communities from Carex aquatilis grown in University of Washington, Seatle, WA, United States - 4-16-21 metaG | ecosystem: Host-associated > Plants > Roots > Rhizosphere >...
GGTCGAGAAACTCCAAGGTGCATGGAATGATCTGGGCCGCAATGATGGCGGAAACGGCTTCGGCGGCCTTGTCCATTTGCGAGAACGTCGCGACCATCGTTTTCTTCGCCGCTGGTTTTGGGATGAGCTTGAGAAGAACTTTGGTGATGACACCCAGAGTTCCCTCGGAGCCGACAAAAATATCTTTGAGCGAATAACCGGCGACGTCCTTCACGCATTTGTTGCCGGTCGTCATGATTTCGCCATTGGGCAAAACCACTTCCAGGCCCATGACGTAATTGCGTGTGATGCCGTATTTCAGTCCGCGCAGGCCGCCGGAATTTTCGGCGACGTTTCCACCAATGGTGGAAATCTTCATTGAACCCGGATCCGGCGGATAAAACAAACCGGCTGCAGTCGCGGCATCGGCAACCTGCAACGTGGTCACACCCGGTTCGACGAGCATCGTCAGGTTTGCGCGGTCGAGTTCCAAAATTTTGTCCATCTTTACCGTGCACAACACGATGCAGTCCCTGGATGGAAGACTGCCGCCGCTCAAACCGGTACCTGAACCACGCGTAACGACGGAGAACTTTTTCTCATTGGCCAGTTTCAAGATTTCCGAAACCTCTTTCGCGGATTCGACAAAGACGACGCAGCCGGGCATCTCTTGCATAGCGGCGGTGCCGTCGAATGAATAGGGGATGAGGTCTTCCTTGGCAGTCAGCACATCTTTGTTTCCGACGACCTTCTGGAGTTCCGCGATGACTTCTTGAGCAGGCATTTCCTTGAAGGCTAAGGGCTGGCGCATGAAGGATGAAGAAAAAAACAGCGGCTGAGCGGCGGTATGTGAGCACGCAAAACGTGAAAAAAGGCGCCAAAAATTGCTGTGTGAAACGCAGGAAAGTGCAGGCGGGCGTGGAGAGTTTTGAGTTTTGCACCCCTTTTGGTGACAGTAGCCGACAGCAGGTGGCAGCAGGTGCAATTTTTGGCACTGGAGCCGAATAGCCGCATCGGGCCGGACGACGGCCCGCGCTTCGGAAAAAAATATCGCGGGAATGTTGCAACTTCCTGCAACTTTTGGCGATTTCCTGCAATTCGTTGCAAAGCGGAGCGGTTTTGGAGCGGGGAATGTTGCAACTTTTGTTGCACTTCCGCAACAGTGGCCTGGGCGCGGAACAGCTTTGGCAAGTAGCAGATCGCCGAGGTGCGATCGGATTTTTTTATTTTGGTGCGAATAACCGCGAATAGCCGCGAATGAGTGCGAATAGCTGCGGATTAACGATAACGGAAAGTTCCGACCCCGACGAGCATCAGGCACAAGAGCACCGCCGATGCCAGCGACAGCGTGAAGGCACGAGGGTGCAATCTTCGCCGTGTCCACCTTTGCGATGGCGGACAGGGCGAAGCTGGTCTTCGTTCGTGTTGTAGTTACGGCTTGCATGACCCGTTGTTTCTTTTGTTAATGCAGGCTCTTTCATGGGGAAGCCCACATTGCTACTACAGCAGTAGTGAAGGCAATAAATATGAAGTAGCGACTATTATCAAGCATTAAGGTGTCAGCAAACAGATGGCAATCCTTCTTACCGGGCGAGTGTCAAGTTGAGGTTGGCCAGGGGCAGTGAATCTTGTGGTTGTCAATGCTGAGAACTGATCTCCTTTATTGTGGACTTCGATGTCGGACCGAATGGTGGTCCAGTCAAAAAAAGCGCCAGGGGACGGGCGCGCTCCATAAGCTTCGCAGGACAGACGTTAGTGCAACTTAGTTTGTAACTGACTTAACGTTTCCGCCACATCATTCCGAGGATCAATGTTTCCATTAGCATTTCACGCGACTGTACATTGCAATAGTGCTATGCCGTGGGTTGCAGCGCTCCCTTGAACCAGTAACGCCGCGAGCTATTATTTATCCCGGTGGGGCTGATGGTCGAAGTTCCAACGCGCGAGGGCCACGTCGTTGGTGTCTTCGAACAGGAACTGGAGTTTGGGAGAGTCCACATGGGCGTCGCAAAAAACTACGTTGGCCTTTCCCTGGTGACGCTCGAGGATGTTTCCGAATTCGGCGAAGATCTCGATTGGTCTGCGCATGAGCAGTGCGTTGGCTTCAAAGCAATCGCCGACGGCCATCATTTCGGACGGGGCGACTACTTCATTTTCTGCGATTGGAATGAAAGACCACGTGGAGGCAAAGCCTGGAGCCGGGCGATAGTGTCCTTCGAGTCCGAATTTGTTGGTGCTGTCGCGCGGTCCTTTGCCATTGAACTTATCATCGTTGTAGCCGTAATCAGTTAAGCCGTTCAGGTCGTTGCCGGACGTCATCTGGTCGCTCCATCGCGCTCCGGGACAACGCCACACGCCACTGCGTTGGAAATTGGTGGATGGTTGCGGGATGCCAAGTCCTTCGCGGACCAATTTGCCGAGCCAGAATCTTTCAGAGTTCGGCAGCGACAGCGGCTTTGTCTGGAAAACGTTGGTCGGATAACAACGGTTATCGGATAGAAAAATGTGGAGGCTTGCGCCCAGTTGTTTGAGGTTGCTCTTACAATTGGCAGATTGCGCGGCGCTTTTGGACCGGCTCAAAATCGGGAGCAACAAGGCGGCGATAATGGCGATGATACCTATAACGACGAGCAACTCGACCAAAGTGAATGCGGTGCTCGCCGCGATGGGTTTCCTTGAGTTCAGGTTGTCGATCGTAGACACCACGGATTAGACGGGCAAGGGCGGTTTGTTTGTCTATGTGTTTCTGTGGTCGCCGTTAAAAGTCGGAATTCGACGCCAGGAGACGCGGTTGCAGTGGTGTCGGTGGTGGCAAGTGCGACGAACGAGGTTCAGGGGCCAATCCGAAGGCGGTAGTACCGCGATGAGTGGGTGGCGCCGCCGATGTCAATAAAGTTAGTTGTCGTCAGCCCGCCATTGTTGGTTGAGATGACAAAGCCGGAAAGGTCAGAAAAGTTTCCGCCGCCATCCAGGGTGTCGCTTGATTGAAGGACGTTGGTCCATCCGCCGGGTGAAACCCAGTTTACCGAAATGTTGTTCCCTTGCGGTGTTGCGCTGGTGATGCGGAAGACGTCGGACAATGCGTCGAGCCGCCAGAGTTCGACGCCGTGCAGGGCGTCGTTGGCGTAGAACATGTAGCTGTTACGGAAGGGAGACATTGGCGTAGGCAACGAAGCGCCGGAGCCAGGATTGATGTCGGCGACCAGAGAAATTTCCGAGCCGTCATATTTCCATAATTCTGCGCCGGTGGCAGAGTCGGCGGCCAAAAAGTAGAGGGCGTCGTTGAAGGCAAAGGCGTAGAAAGCGCCGAGAACGTTGAAACTGGTGAGGCGGTTGGCGTTTGTTCCATCGTAGCTATAAAGCTGCGCGCCGTTTATTCCATCGTTGACAGTGAAGTACATTTTGTTTTGGTAATTGGTCCAGAAGATGCAGCCGACGTTGGTGCCGTTGTTACTGAGATCGGCGACCTGGCTGAAATTGGTGCCGTCGTATTGCCAAGGTTCGTAATCGTTGGGGTTGGCGGCGGCGCTCATGTAGAGGGCGCCGTTGAAGGCGACGAGGGCATTTTGTGAGCTGAGAGCCATGGTGCCGACGCGGGATGCATTTGTGCCATCATATTTCCACAAGCCCATGCCGGTGGAGTTGGTGGCGACGAAGTAAAGGTCGTCGTTGAAGACGCGCAGGGAAAATGGGTTGGCGCTGCTGGATCCGGGAAAGATGTCGGTCACGCGCGAAAAATTTGTGCCGTCGCATTTCCAAAGTTCGCGACCAGCCGGGCTGTCGGTGCCGGGAAAGTAAAGCGCGTTTCGGAAAAGACACATTTCACCGACGCTGCTCGCTGACAATGTTGCGCCAGGGACGGAGGTGAAATTGGTGCCATCGAATCGATACGAAGCAAAATAAAGACGCCCATTCAAGATGCCGATGCCGCCGCCGCTGGGTGGTACTTGCGAGGTGCTGACGACGGTGGCGTTGGTGCCGTCATATTTGTAGAAGTAAGGGCTGGGGGCGGTGTTGTTTGGGTAGGCGGCGAAATAATATGCGCCGTTGAATTCGATGCCAGCGTATGGGTTGGAGCTGCCGGTGCCGAGGTTGAGGTTCGCGAATTGGGAGACGGTTGAGCCGTCGTATCGCCAAAGTTCTTTGTCGGAGTTGGTATCGGTGGCGTTGAAGTAGAGAGCACCGTTGTAGGCAAAGAGTGCGGATGGAGAACTACTGGCGCTGCCGGGGTTGATGTCGGCGACGCGCGTGGCGTTGGCGCCGTCGTATTTATATAACTCGGTGCCGCTGAAGCCGTCGGTGGCGGAAAAGTAAAGTGCGTTGCTGTAAACGCAAAGGCTGGCTGGATTGGCGCTGCCGCTGCCGGAATTGATTTGTGAGATGCGTGTTGGAGAATTGACGCCGTCATATTTCCACAATTCGGTGCCATTTGAGCCGTCGTTTGCCTGAAAATAGAGTGCGTTGTTGAAGACTTTAAAGTTCGCTGGGTTCGAGCCGGTTGGGCCGGGATAAATGTCGGCGACCAATCCGTAGGCCAAAGCGCTGGGATCGTAATACCAGAGTTCGTTTCCGTAGGTTGAAGTGGTGGCAGTGAAATAGAGGCGATCGTTGAAGGTGGTCAGCCCGGAAGGACTGGAGCTGACCGGGCCCGGGTTGATGTCCACGCCGAGAAACGTGTTTCCGTCATAGGTCATCAGTTCGGTGCCGTACATGCTGGTTGTGAATGCGAAACAGAGAACGCCGTTGCACACGGTGAGATTGACGGGGTTGGAACTGGCTGAACCGGTGTTTAGGTCGTCGAACAGGCTGGCAGTTTGGCCGTCGAATTGCCACAGCTCGGTTCCGTGCACGCCGTCGTTTGCGGCGAAATAAATCAAGCCGTTGTAAACGGTCAGGCCGGTCGGGTTGAAGTTGCCGGGATTTATCTCGGTCATCTGGGTGACGTTTGTTCCGTCGTATTTCCAAAGTTGAAGATCGGTGGTGTTGTTGGGATTGGAGGACGCGCGAAAATAAAGTGAGCCGTTATAGACGGTCAGAAAAAAGGGTAACGAACTTGCACTGCCGGCAGCGAGGTCGGTAATACGGGTGGTGTTCGTGCCGTCGGTTTTCCAAAGCTCCATGCCGTGCGTGCCGTCGTTCGCCGTGAAATAAAGTTCGTTGTTGTAGATCGCGAAGTTTCCCGGGCTGGAGGATGTCGGTGATAGATTGATATCCGCTGCGAGCCGTGCGAATTCGGTGACACGGGCATTCGCGTTCGCAGAAATCAGTAATGCGACAATCAGGCATGCTCCAATGCGTGAAAGCATTCGATGACAAACTAAACAAAAATTCATAAATCCCTTCCAGGTGCTGCTTGGGGAGCGCGGATTAATTAGAATAAAAATAAGAGACGATGCAAGAAATAATAAAAAAGCCCCGACGTTTTCACGCCGGGGCTTTTGATAGTTAACGAAGGACGACGCAGCGCGTCGTCCCTACCTTAATTAGGCGCTGCGATAGAGCTTGGTGATGCTGAACTCGTCGTGGCGCAACGTCTCAGCGGCGGTCATGCGGCCGTTGATCGTCTGCTCGAGCACTTTCAACGCGTGGTCGGCGGCCTGGTCGAGGTTCATCGTCATTTTCAGGATGCCGGTCACGTCGACGTCGATGTGTTCGGACATCGTGCGGACGGTGAGCGGGTTTCCGGACAGCTTGATGACAGGAACGATCGGGTTACCGATGACGTTGCCCTGGCCGGTCGGGAAGTAGTGAACGACTGAACCGCCCGCGCCGCACAAGGTGATGTGCTCAGCGGCTGCGCTGGAGCTATCCATGAAGTGCAGGCCTTTGCCTTTCGGTTCGACAGCGGGTTCGAGCGCGGATTGGACTTTGCAACGGCCAATCTTTTGGATGTTGCCCATCGCTTTTTCTTCGATGGTGGTCAGACCGCCGCGAATGTTGCCTTCGGTCGGTTGTGAACCGAGGAGGTCAACGCCCTGGCTCTTGATGAGGTTGGTGTAGTCTTCGAACATGTAGTTGAACTTCGCCAAGACTTTCGAGTTCACGCAACGTGATTGGATGATGTCTTCGCCGCCAGTGAGTTCGCTGGTTTCACCGAAGATCATGGTTGCGCCGCATTTGTCGAGGCGTTCGAAAACGCGACCGACGGTTGGGCAGGAGGACAGACCAGTGGTCGTGTCGGACTCGCCGCACTTGGTGCTCATGACGAGTTTGCTGACCGGGAACGCTTCGCGTTGGATTTGCGTCGCGTATTGGACGAATTCCTGCGCTTTACGAGCGGCCTTCGCGATGGTCATCAGATCGCCAGTGCGTTCGATGTAGAAACCTTCGACGGGTTTGCCGGTCTTGCGGATTTCTTTGACGATGCGCTCGGTCCAGACGGGTTCGATACCGATGACGATGCAAGCAGCAACGTTCGGGTTACGGCCCGTGCCGGAGAGCGTGCGGAAAGTCAGTTCGAGATCTTCGCCGAATTGCAGACGGCCATAAGCGTGCGGCAGAGCCATCGTGCCTTTGATCAAGGAGGCGACGCCTTCAGCGGCAGCATTGGAAATATCGTCGACGGGGAGAATGACAACGTGGTTGCGGACGCCGAAACGGCCGTCCGGGCGTTTGAAGCCGGTCAATTTAAGTTTCTTTGGATCGATCATACAGTCCACCTCAGGGTTTTAACGTTGTGGGTATGGACATGCGCACCGCGCTTGATGTCCGCGACGGCTTTGCCCACGGGGCGGCCGTATTTGATGACAGGTTTATCTTTGGCGATGTCGCGGAGAGCGACTTTGTGACCGAGGGGAACGTTGTGGAGAAGTTTGACTTTTCCAGCAGCTTTTCCTTCGAGGGTCAGTGCGCCGACGGTGGATCCTTTTTTCAAGTCCTCGACGGCGACACCGACATCGTCGTGGGATTCATGTAGCAAAACGCCATGTTTCATAGTTTTGATTTCGAAATAAAGTCAGGGTCGGAAGCTGAAAGTTTTTAGCGAACTGGGCTTCTGTTTCTGACAAACAGGGGTCAATCGTAGGGTCTGGAGCAGGGCGCGCAACAATAATTTTAAGGAAAATAGCTGGTCTAAAGGGTCCGGGTAATCTCGCCCTTATGGGTGTTAACGATTAAACAACCAGGTGAGTAAAGGCGCTATCGCAAGACTCGGGAGGTAATCGGCAATTTCAACTTTCTTAAGCTGCAGAATTATTAAGGCAGCACTGAAGATGAGCAGGCCGTCGGTCGCCAGAATGGATTCAAGCAGTGGCTGCGGATGGCTGTGTGCCCAGGGGACAAATTGTTGAACCAGTCGAATGATGGCCAACTCAAATGCCACCACTGGAATCGCCGATACCGCTACGCTCCAGCCGAATGTTGCTGCGAAGGCCATTGCTGCGAGTGCGTCCATCGCGGCTTTGACGATGAATATCGGCGCGAATCCTTCCACGCCGGATTGAACGGAAGCTAGAATCGCCAACGGGTTGGCGCAAAAGAGCGCAGTCGCGACGAGAAAGCCATCTCCGAAAGTGTGTCGTGGGCCGGTTGTTGAAAGGCGCAGTCCGGTCGCAGCAGCTTCCATTTTGCGATTGGCGAATGGTCCGATGGAGTTAGAAAGCTTTTGCAGCCGCAAAATTCTTCCGATGATTTTCCCGAGCGCCATCGCCAGCAGCACCGTCGCCATCTGTTTAATCCAGAATCCAATACTGCCGCTTAAACTCGACCAGGTCAGCTTGAGTCCGAACCAAACGATGGCCGCGCCGAAAAGGACGCGGAGATTTCCTTGCTGGCGCGCAGGGATCATTTTTCTCGTCAGCAGCGCCACGGCAACCGCGATGATGATCGCGGCACCATTGAGCAACGGACCTATCAAGTAATTTTGCACTTCTTAATTCGTATTACTTACTGCTTAATTCGGCAAATGGAAGGCAAAGTCAAAATTGCTCTCGTTGGTGCCGGCATGTTCGGCGGTGACGTCCACATGCGCGCTTACGCCGATCTGCAACGATTCGGCATCGCCGCTCAACTCGCGCGCGTCGGCCTCGACAAATGGACGCGCGACCTCGCGCCGATTGAATTCGAACTGGTCGCGATAGCGACCCGCTCCGAAACGTCCGCGCAACGTGGGCAAAAGGCCTACAAAGAATTATCCGGTAAAGCGCCGAAAACGTATTTCGGCAAAACGCCGTGGCTCGATATTCTCAAAGATTTTAAAGACCTCGATGTGATGGCCGTGGCCACGCCCGATAATCTGCATACCGAAGTCATCCTCGCCGCGCTCAAAAACGGCACGCATGTCGTCACCGAAAAACCGATGTGTCTGAATATCCACGAGGCCGATGAAATTTTGGAACTGGCGAAAAAGAAGAACCTGATTGTCGCGGTCGATATGCATAAACGCTATGACCCTGATCATTTGCGCGTCCGCGACGATATTAAAAATCGAATTGGCGCGCCGCTTTACGGGACGGCGTATCTTGAGGAGCCGCTCGAAGTTTCCACCAGCACCTTTAAGTGGGCCGAACAAAGCGACCCGTTCAGCTATGTTGGTCCGCATTGGGTTGATTTGATCTGGCACTATTACAAAAGCAAACCGCTTTCGTTAACCGCCGTCGGGCAAAAGCGCCGGCTTGTGCGCGATAACATCAATGCCTACGACGCCGTCCAGGTGCGCGTCGATTTCGATAACGGCATGAGCATCAATTTCCACAACAACTGGATTACACCACCTGACTTCGAAGGCCCGGTAAATCAAGGTCATGAAATTGTCGGTGCGGATGGCAAAGTTGAGAGCGACCAGCAATATCGCGGGTTCCGTTGGTGGAACAAAGGTGGTGGCAGCCGCACGTCGAATAACCATTTCACGCGCGACGTGGTTCGCCCGGACGGCAGCAAAGCGTATATCGGTTACGGCGTCGATAGTCTGACGGTCGGGATGGCTGCGATTTGCCGCCGTAAGTTTTCGAAGGAAAAGCGCGAGCAACTGGCCGGTCTATATCCGACTGCCGAAGACGCGCGCATCGTCGTCGCCATCGTCCATGCTGCCGCCATCGTGCGCGATTTGAATTTTAAATACATGCAGGAAGGGAAGGGCGCGCCAGTCACAGCGCGGTTTGATAAGGATGGAATTACGATTGTCGACCCGTTGGGGAAGATTGAACGGATTTACGCGAAGCCGCTTTGATCGGTTTTCGATGTTGTTTCCTGACCGTCTTTATTCAGCTGACTGACCGATGAATACCGACGAATTTGTTGTTGAGGCCAAGGCCCGGATCACCTGGGGCGAGGATCCTGCATCAGTTCGCGGTTTCCTGACCGCAAGTGGGATGACCGCCTCCGATGCGGATATCGCGATTCAGGAGCTTGTCGCGGAACGGACGAAGGAGCTACGAAAAAGAGGTCTCATCAGTACGTGCGCCTGGGGGACAATCCTCTGCGCGTGCGTCATTTTCGACATTTATGAGTTCAGCCATCGGGCAAGTGGTCCTTCCCTCAGGCAAGGAAAGGCAATGTTCTACGTGGGGTTTTTTGGAATTTTTGCGATCTGGAGGCTCATGAATGGATTGTCCGATTTGATCAAGCCGAAATCCGATGCACGGTTGCTCTGCGACGTCGAAGAGTAATTGTCTCCCGTTTCCGGGGCGCGGAGCCGCAGACAAAACGCAGAATTTGTCTCCGGCTTATGCCTCCGGAGAAAAGATACACGGAGACAAACGTGATTGATTATAACCAAAAACGTCTATGCTTGCCCCGCTGTTTTCAATCAATGCAGGGGCGGTAATCGTTTCACGCCTCCGGGCGCAAAGTCGGATAGAATGCGAAGTTGTCTCACCTCACATTAGCCTGTGAGATGAGATAAGATTGGGATTGGACTAGAGCGCCCGCAACAAATCGCTTACTGATTTTTTCTTCCCAGGCAAAATTAAGGTCGCATCGATTTCGCTGAGCGGTTCCAAAACGAAACGCCTCAAATGGGCGCGAGGGTGGGGGAGGACAAGCTCGGTGGTCTTCGACGTTCGGTTCCCAAATGCGATCAAATCCAAGTCTAACGGACGCGATTCGTTCAGCACCGTTTTCGGCTGGCGACCGAATTCTTTTTCCAATGCCTGCAGTTTCTTTAAAAGGGATTCAGGCGTTTCGTCGCGACGCGGTTCGAAGGCGACGACGGCGTTCACAAAATTCGGCGAACCGGGTGGACAATCGACGGGCGCTGTTTCATAAAGCGACGAACGTCGTAGCGGTTTGTCGGAAAATTCCTGCAAGGTATCCATCGCACGCAAAACGGTCGCACGCGAATCGCCGAGATTCGAACCGAGGGCTACGATCGCCAGTTCACTCATTGAAACAAGCTCGCCGCATTTTGCGATGACGGCAAAAACTGTGGCTTGGACCATTCTGCTGCGCCATTGCGCCAGCGACCGAGCCGGAATAGTTGGCCGAACATGAATTGCGGAGCCGCACCGCCCTGGCCTCCCACTAACTCTGCGCCGCGTCGCACGTTGTCTTGCATCCACGCGGGTATGAGGAGGTGATACGGGTTGCGTTTCACTTCACCGACATGGAACGAAGTCGCCGCGGTGAGATCGGCGACGTTCTCCTCTGACAGTTCAATCATCAAATTCGGGCTCGGCATCTGTCCCCAGAATTCTGTCTCAACCAAAAAACAATCCAGTGATGGCTCGGCCCTCAAAGCATCCATCACCAGGAAATGCACGCCGATGTGCGTGCCGTTCCAGTCGAGGACATGCGGGAAGAAAATCGCCTTGGGCTTTTGCTCGACGAGAATTTTGCGGACGACCTGCACCATGCCCGCCCAATAAGCCGGATCTTTTTGACGTGTGGCGGGCGTTACTTTTTCCAGGCCGGCAGGCGCGGTTTGAATCAAACCAAAACCAATGAAATCACACGCCGTTTTCAGCTCCTGCAATCGCTCGGCCTGCCGTTCTTTCTTGCTGCCTTGCGTGACAGCGACGTCGATCACGTTCCACGGACCTTCACGCAGAAGTCGCAAGGCCAAACCGCCGATGATCGTTTCATCGTCAGGATGCGGCGCGAAAAACAGGGCTTTTGGGGCGTCGGGTTTTAAAGCTGGACGAGGCGCTTGAGGAATGCCGCCGAGCGGAAGTGAACGCCCTTGTTTAACTGCGTTTGAGAAATTCGCAACTAGCTGTGTGTATGGATTCACTCTGCCGTATTAAATCCCTTTGCCGTTTTTCGCAAGCCAAGCCGGTCAGGGCTGCGCGTGACTTTGCGGGGGTAGCTCGCGCATGACCGCGCTATGCTGCCTCATCGAGGCCGATGCTCGCGCGATGACGGAATTCTTCATGGAACTTGTTTGCGAACCGCTCACTAAAACGACGCGATAATAGCATTGCGCAGTCGACATTACTGCCGCTGCAGTTGTCACGAACCCGGTCGCGGTGACCGGGCTTCCCACGTTGGTCCATCCGCCGAGCAAATCCGTTTTGTATTGTAGCTGATAACTCAAATTCGGTTGCGACGCCCATGTCACGTTCATGTTGTTGCCGCTGGGTGCCATGCTGATGATTGCGGGCATCGAAATCGCGCCAGCGAGATTGTATCCGCAGACATCCAATGCCGCCAACTCCACCCCGAGATTCGGAGTCGCTCCCGGAGTGCCCCAGGCATCCTGCACACGGGGGGTGTGGCCGGGGCCGCTGTACCAATCCTGAAAATCGCCAACCTGCGTTTGATTGAATCGAACCAGTTCAGTCGCGCCGCCATCAATCGACAGGTAAGCTTGAGTATTTGAAGCCGTGTTAAAACTTCGCGCGCCGCTCTGGTCGTAACGAAATAAATCCATCACGCGCACTGCATCGGTCGGGGCAGGGTCCCCGTTGTTCAAATTATTCAACGCCGAGGTCAACCCGAGCGCCTCATCGATTTCATGTTGCGCGACCGCTGACA
>Ga0265327_10004726_pt1 | contig 11888 bp, 11 predicted proteins | sample 41621metaG_FD_202089 | JGI IMG/M metagenome (GOLD analysis project Ga0265327, IMG submission 202089) | Rhizosphere microbial communities from Carex aquatilis grown in University of Washington, Seatle, WA, United States - 4-16-21 metaG | ecosystem: Host-associated > Plants > Roots > Rhizosphere...
GGGACCGAACAGGGGCGCGGCGAGTTTGATTTGGTCCAGGAGACGCCGACCGACGCGTGTTTTTGTAAAAAGTCTCAGCGCGACCATCACCCCGAACGCCACTGCGGTCGCGCTGAGAAAATGGGACTTAACTGTATCGCTGATGCCAAGGACGAATTGCGTGAACGCCGGTAGCGGCCGCCCGTTTACCAACCCTTCGAAGACCTCCTTGAACTTCGGCACCACAAAGACCAACAACAACGCCATAATTCCCATCGCCACTGCCATGACCGCCACCGGATAACACATCGCTGCGATGACTTTCCCTCGTATCTTCTGCGCCTTCTCCATGAATTCCGACAGGCGCGTCAGCGTCACCTCCAACACCCCGCCCAATTCGCCCGCTTTGACCATGTTGACGAACAAACGATTGAAAACCTTCGGATGGGCGGACAGCGCTTCCGACAAAGTACTGCCGCCCTCAATTGAATAACCGAGTTCGCCGATGATGCGCTTGAGATTTGCGGACGGTTCCTGTTTCTCGAGCACGCGCAAACCACGCAGCAGCGGCAGCCCGGCCTGCAATAACGTCGCCAATTCCGCCGTAAACACCCCCAGCGCCTTGTTCGACACGCGATTCCTGAACCCCGGAATTGCGATGTTCATTTGCAGACCGAGCTTTCTGCCTCTACTGCCGACTCCGACCTTTCCTTTGTCCCTTATCTCAACACCTCCGTGTCCTGAAAGTTTCGCGTGGCTCCCGACGGCGTGATCTTCCGCAACGCGAGTGGGGAAAAGCTGCATTTCCTTAATACGCGCCAGTGCCATTGGTTGATCGTCGGCCTCGAGGGAGCCTTTCTCTTCAGCGCCTCTCGAGTTCATCGCTACATATCGAAACCTTGGCATAACGATTTGAGCTGTTGTCAAACAGTTAGCATAACCTTTGCCAACCGGATTTTGTCGGCGCTATACGAGGGAAGCGTGTTTGCTTGACGTAGGCGTGGGTGGCCCATTTTCACGCATGGTGCGTTGGAATCGCGCGCGAAGGCGGTTTTACCACTGGCTATACACGAAGGCCTTTGATTAATTCGAGCGATGAAATCCATGGCGCGTTTTGTTTTTGCGTTCGTTTTGATCGGATGGGGTTGTGTCAATCAGAGGCCCCGGCATCACGAGATGCAATGGGTTGCGTTTCCCGATGCGCGGCTGGAGGTTCGTGGTCTGCCGTGGTTCGTGGAGAATGCGCCGGATTTGTGGCGGTTGCCGAAATCTGACAAAGCGATTGTTCCAGTCGGCGTGTGGAATCGAGCAGTTGCGCCGGATGGCGGACGCATTTGTTTTTCCAGTGACACGTCGGATTTGGCGGTGCGCGTGGACGCTGGTGGCAAGGGTTCGGGATATTTTGATGCATTTGTGGATGGTGAGCAGGTTGGCTCTGGCAAACCGGATGCGACTGGCACAGTGAGGTTGTTTCGGAATTTGAAACGAGCCCGGAGGAGTATCACGATTTATTTGCCGCACAAAAGCCAGGCGCGTTTGCTCGCAGTTGGAATTGATGCCGGGGCGACGCTGAAACCGCCGACGAAATTCACTAAAGCGCTGCCGATTGTTTGTTACGGATCATCCGTGCTGCAAGGGAGCGGGGCGGCGCATCCGTCGCAAACTTATCCGGCCGCGTTGGCGCGAAAGCTTAACGCTGATTTTGTGAATCTCGGTTTCGGTGGCGCGGGCAAAGCTGAATCGCAGGTGGTCGCGTTGGTGAATCATTTGAATGCGAGCTGCTATTTGTTCGATCTCGGGAAGTCGTATGGGAACCAGGGTATCGAACCTTTTGCGAACATGTTGAAAGTGATTCGGGCTTCGCATCCGACAACGCCGATGGTTGTGGTAACACCGATTTTTTCGACAAAGGAAATCAGCGAACCGGCCTACAAAACGAAATCGGAAACACTGCGTGGGTGGATGCGTCAGGCCGCCAATGACCTTCGTGCGTCCGGCGACAGAAACGTGTATGTGGTCGAAGGTCTGGATCTATTCGGTGAGAGCGACAAGGCATTGTTTCACGATCCGCAACATCCGAACGACCAGGGGTGTGAATTGATGGCGAAGAGGTTGCTTCCGACGGTGAAGGAAGTGCTCCGTTGAACTTCGGTAATCTCTAACCGATTCTGAGGAGGTCGTTTTCGTCCAAGCCGTCGGGCAACTCGCCTTCGCTGATGTAGCGATAACCACAACCAGCGGCGAATTCCGGAAGTCCAAGCGCTTCGCACAACGCTCCGTGCCTTTCGACGGCGAACGCATACTTATCGCTTTTCAGAATTCGGGCGATGCCCAATTCATCTTCAACGCCGAATGCAGCGGCAAGTTTCGCCGCATCACCGCCGAGTGCGCCGGAATGATCGGAGTCTTCGTCGAAATATCCCGGCATGGAATCGTATTCATCAACGACTTTGCCATTTTGGAAGAGTTGATACCACAAAATGTCGTCGTCGTGATTGAGCACGGCAAGGACAGTGGCTTTTAGTTCAACGGAAAGTTTTTCGCCCAGCTCGGAAATCACCGCCTGGTCCTGAGTATCGCATTCCGAATCGAATACCACAACGCAGTCATTGTCGCTTGGCGCAATTATGGCAGTCCGTCCCGCCAACGCCTTCGCTACAGCTTCAGGCGTTGCTCCCCGGATGGTATGATTTACGTAAAAGTTTCCCACGCCTACAGGGTTCACGATGCGGATTGGTGGGTCAAGCCGAACAATCCCACATAAGTATGCTCAATTTCGCCTATTCCACCTTGACGGGTTCGACATGCCAGTCGAAGAAGAGGCGGTTTCGCAGTTTTCCGTGTGACGGTGTCCGTGGTAAAAATGGATAAAATCTCGCCCAGCTTACCGCGTTCTTTTGGTCGGCGTCCGTAATCGCCCATGTTAACGCGGGATCAATTAGTTCGTTCATTTTTTTCGACGCTTCATTCGTGCCCTGATTGCCGAAACCGCCCGGCAAGCCTCCGGCAAAAGGATAACCAAAGGGATACGTGACCGTCCCGGTGCGATTCGTTACTGACCGAATGACGAGGAAGCTAAGCGGACGATCCACGCTTTCGGGTGGGGTGTCTGATGAGGGTTCGGTCCAACGGCGCACTGCTGCGGGACAGCGGGCGACCATCAGCGTTCGTGGAGTCGACGACGGCGCCGGCATGCCGAAATACGGCGCTATAAAATATGGCAAGCGTGTGTCGTATTGATCGTCGTACGTGTCGTAAAGACCTGCCCAAAGAGGTCCAGGCAAACGATCGCCATGGTCGTCGGCATACATTTGAATCCCATGGGCCAACTGCTTGAGGTTGCTGGCGCATTCAGTGCGATAACTTTTTTCCTTCGCGCGCGAGAGTGCAGGGAGCAGCAGCGCGGTCAAAATCGCGATGATGGCGATGACCACAAGCAGTTCAATCAAAGTGAACGCCGGGCGTGTGGGTTTGCGCGAGTAGTTCAATGTCGAAATCTTCAGGGAATGGCGTTTCTTTAACGGTAAAATTCCGAATCAAAATAGCAGTCAGTGTCTAAATATACTATGTGCGCGACTGCGGAAACGGGACAAAATATTGTTAGGCCCTCATTGCGCCGGGTGCTGAATAGATTCTGCGAGACTTCCGAGATTCTGAGGCTGCACGCGGATGAGCCCGCGCCGAGGGCTGTCAATGTCCGCGATAAGAAAGAGAGAGATCGAGAGGACAACCGGCAAAATCAAGAGAAGGAAGGGACTTCTTCCCTGCGCGGCGAAACCGATCATCATGTTGCAGAATATGGAGATCCCCGCCAATAGAAACCACGCTTCAGGCGGGACGCGATTTCGCCAGGCGGCCTGGGTGTAACCCTGGGAATTTAATACGTCGTTCATGCCCGAGACAACCAGCGCTCTCACCGGCGTCGGTTGAGCTATCGCCGGCCCGGTGACCGCGGACCACATGCGACTCTGCATTTGAGCCGTTTGAATGTTGATTTGCCCGAGCAAAGTCAAGTCGCGCGTCGTGTAATCCTTGATTCGGTGGGCGAGATAGTCGGTGAGCAGATGGCGAACATTCGCCGCGTCAGCCGGAGGTAATAAGTCTGCGCGGAAATATTCCGTTCCAATGGCATTGGCCTCTTCCTCCTCATAGTTTTTACGCTGGTCATACCTCGCCACAGCCATCGAGAAGGTGAAGCCGATGATCAGGCCGAGCAAGGTAAGCGTGGTTCCAAGAATGAATCTGAAATCATCGCGGCTTTTCTCCTCCAGTTGGCGCAACCTATTCCCAATCCAGCGACCGATTAGCGCTGAGACCCAAAAAGCAGCTAACCCGGCGAACAGTATTATAAATGGGTGTTTCACTGAGTCAAAAAGACAGCGGCACCTCTTGAGCCAAACTAGGCCAGTGATTGTAGTTTGGCAAACTGCTCGGCGCTCCATTTCGTCCGTGTCGGCTGTGCGTTGAACCGTTCGCTACTTCGGCACGGCGACGTAGGGCTTGAGTTGTTCTTTGAGGACCCCGACAAGATCTTCGGACATGAATTGGTATTCGTCCCCAATGTGCAGGCAAATGACTTCTTTTCCGGCCAACTGATCGCCAAAGCGTTCGCGCAAACGGTCGATGTGCCGTTTCTCCATCACGAAAATAATATCGGCCCAACCGATGTGACCTTCGTTGACGCGAATGCGTGCGCCTTGTTCCGTTCCGGCGGAGCGAACGGAGTAACCGGGGAAGCCTTCGTACATCTTTTCAGCGGTCAAACTGCGCCAGCGGTTTTGGCTGCAGATGAAGAGGAGTTTTTGTGTTTGATCCATTTTGAGGGAATGCCTTTGGATATCAATGCGCGTTGCAATTAAGCATGCTCCAACGGTTCCCCGCAATTGACAATTTTCGCGAATTTATTTCAAAATCATGGATGGACTCTCAAGCAACACCTCCGCCTCTGCCGCCAAAAACGATTGTTTGTAATAATTGCGGCACGACCGTTCCCGTGGCTGACACAATTACACTTCAAAACGCAGCGGTGTGTGCGGCGTGCAAGCCGATTGTGGTGCAACGAATGAAGGAAGGGGCGACTGCGGTCCAAAGCGGGGTTTGGCGCGAGGATAACCTGCTGGTTACGATGAAGGAGGCGACGTTGCCGGATCGTTGTGTGAAGTGTAATGCCCCGGCGCAAGGATATCTGCTGTTGCGGAAACTCACTTGGCATCCGCCAGGATATTATTTTTTTATCCTTCTGAATCTTTTGATTTATGCGGTGGTGGCGATGATTGTTTCGAAGAAAGCAAAGGTCCAAGTCGGGCTTTGTCCGGTGCATCGGAAAAAAAGACGCAATGGTTTATTTGTCGCGTGGGGTTTGTTCATCGCTTCAATATTTTGTTTTACATTGGCGGGAGTATTTCGATCGGGCGAATGGGTCACGATCGGAGTTATTTGCCTGATCGCATCCCCTGTGTATGGGATAATCAAGTGTCGGACGGTGAGTGCGAAACGCATCGATGAGAGTCACGCATGGATGCAAGGAGCTTGCCCGGAATATCTCGATACGTTGCCGCGCTGGAAGTGAGAAAAACGGCATCCTGATTTTTCCAGGATGCCGATGAGAAACAATCCGGACCGGAACGTGCGGTTCGCAGATCCGCGCTCCAATGTTAGCGCTTTTTGGCGGCGCGATGGACCTGGGCGGCGACTCTCAGGCGCAGGCCGTTCAAGCGGATGAAGCCGGTGGCGTCGTCCTGGTTGTAGGCTTTGGTCGGGTCGGCTTCCATCGTCGCGATGTGCGGGTTGTAGAGGCTGACCGGCGATTTGCGGCCGGCGTTGATGATGTTGCCTTTGTAAAGCTTCACGCGAATCGTGCCGGTGACGTCTTTCTGGCTTTCGGTGACGAGCGCTTGCAGTGCATAACGCTCTGGCGCGAACCAGTAGCCGTAGTAAACGAGTTCGCCATATTTCGGAATGAGCGAGTCGCGCAAGTGCATGACTTCGCGATCCATGGTGATGCTTTCCATCTGGCGATGGGCGAAGTGCAGAATCGCGCCGCCGGGTGTTTCGTAGACGCCGCGCGATTTCATGCCGACGTAACGGTTTTCAACGAGGTCAACGCGGCCGACGCCGTGTTTGCCGCCGAGTTTGTTCAGCGTTTTCATGACGCCGAGCGGATTGAGCTTCTTGCTGTTGACCGCGATGCAGTTGCCTTTTTCGAAATCGAGGGTGACGTATTCCGGTTTGTTCGGAGCGTCCTCAGGCGAAACGGAAAGCTTATACATTCCCTTGTGCTCGGGCGCAGAGGCGTCGAGCCACGGGTCTTCGAGGATGCCCGCTTCAAAGGAAATGTGCAGAAGGTTTCGGTCCATCGAATAGGGCTTTTTGGCCGAAGCCTGGACGGGAATCTTTTTGTCTTCGCAATACTTGATCATCTCGGCCCGACCGGGGAATTCGTTCCGATAACGCTCATCGCGCCATGGGGCGATGATTTGCAATTCGGGCGCGAGGGCAGCTGCGGTTAACTCGAAACGGACCTGGTCGTTGCCTTTACCGGTTGCGCCGTGAGCAATGGCGTCGGCTTTTTCTTTGCGCGCGATTTCAATCATGCGCTTGGCAATGAGCGGACGCGCGATGCTGGTGCCGAGGAAATATTGACTCTCGTAAATCGCGCCAGCCTGCATCATCGGGAAGATGAAGTCGCGCGCGAACTCTTCCTGCAAATCGTCGATATAGATTTTGGAAGCGCCGGTGTTTTTGGCTTTTTTATCGAGACCCTTGAGTTCTTCTTCCTGGCCGATGTCGGCGCAGAAAGCGATCATTTCGGCGTTGTATTTTTCTTTGATCCAGGAAAGCAGGACGGAGGTATCGAGGCCGCCCGAGTATGCTAAGACTATTTTCATATATGTTGCGGGACTAAACGACAAACTAGGCGCGGTGAAAAGACTTTTTTAACTCCAGTTGAAAGGCAAAGAGCTTCCCTGCTGCCATAAACTTGGCATCTCCTTTTTTGGCATTGCACAACCAACAACTGTCTATACAGTCAAACGAAAGCCAGTTCTGTCAGTGAGTCCATCCGTGTCGCGCAGTGTTGTGATGTCATTCTAGCGCCGCGCCGAATCATTGCAAAACATCTCTTGGGTATTAAGCATGTCGAGAATATGAAGTTATTACATTTTTCAAAAATGCGCTTTCACACACGCTCAATGTTAACTGTGGCACTCGCGATTGTGGGGCTTGTTGCCTGCAGCCTGCTGACTCGCGCCGAGCCCAAACCCTCGGAGGTCAAAGGCGCGGAAAAGCAAATGCAAAAGCCCGCGAAGACGCTCACGGGAGCTGAACTCTATTCGATGCACTGTAATCGGTGTCATCCGGAGCGTTACCCGACCGAACGTACTGCGGCGCAATGGAAGACCATCCTGCTCCACATGCGCGTGCGGGCCAACCTGCCCGCCAAACAGGCTCGGACCATCCTCACTTATCTGCAGGACAACAGCGGACGCTAGACGTTAACCCCCCGACTAAAGCACATGAACAAGAACCTAAAGATTCGCTGCCTCCCCCCAGGATATGCGGCCGTTTGCTGTTTGATAGCGATTACGCTTTCGGCGCAAAGGGCATTGGCCGTCGATGACCAGCAGTTCAAGGCGATGCAGGAGATGGTCAATAAGCTGGCGGAGAAGGTCGAGAAACAGGACGAGCGGATCAATCAATTGGAAAAAACGCATTCGCAGGACTTGCAAGCGCACCAGCAGGATCAGAACGTCCACGCAACGGATCAGCAGAAAATAATGGAGCTTGAGAAGAAAGTCGGTGAGACCCAGCGCACGGTTTCCGACGTTCAATTGCACGCCGCGATGGAGAAAGCGATCGGAAACATGTCCAAGCAGGAGCCAATCCCGCGCGTCCCGCTCGACGAAGGAACGGTTAATCACAACTTTTCCATTCTCGGCGATGCAGAGATTCAATTCGCCAAAACATCCGGCCAGCATGCGGCGTTCCTATTCGCGGATTTCGCACCCATTTTCCTTTACCGCGGCGGAGAGAACGTCCTTTTCGAATCGGGCTTTGATTTTGGTTTGCAGAATAACGCCCCGGGTAGCAGCGGCGCGACTACGACAATTAACCTGAGTTTTGCGCAGTTGGACTATCTAATGAACGATTACGTCACGCTCGTGGCGGGAAATATGGTGTTGCCGCTTGGCACCTACGAAGAACGAGCCGCGGGTTGGCTCAACAAAATTCCGGATGATCCGCTGCCTCGCGACCTTCTTCCCGGCAGCGGTGTTGGCGCGCAGTTACGCGGCGCTGTCCCGATCGGTGAAACTGGCAGGTCGGTCACGTATTCGGCTTGGGGCGTCAATGGCCCAGGTTCGGCTGATGGTTCTGGTAACGCTGGCGCGCTCGACCTCGGCGGCAATGTCGGCCTGCGATCTGATAATGCCGTGGCAAACCTGCATGCCAATCCAAGCGGCGGCGCTCGCGTTGGATATTTTATTCCATTCAAACCGCACTACGATTTTGAACTTGGGCTCTCAGGTCAATCAGGACAGTGGGATGACGCTGGCCACCATCTTTGGTCCGCGGGCGTTTTAGACGCCAGCTTGCACCTCGGAGCGAATTTCGACCTCAAAGGCGAATATATCCGCACTCGGTACGGGAGCGACGACGCCGGAATGGTTCATCCGCAAGGCTGGTGGGTGCAGGCAGGTTACAAGGTTGCCGGCTTGAATTTGAATTTGCCGCTAATTAACAACCTCGAGCTCGTCAACCGTTACGACAAAATCAACGACGGGCTCGGGAATCGCAGCCAGCGATACACCCTCGGTTATATCTATTACCTTTCGAACACGCTTCTTTTCGAAGGTGACTATGAGTTTCTTCATAGCACCGATCCATCGCTGCGCAACCAACTCCTGTTCCAACTTTCCTATGGGTTTTGAAGCCGCCGTGTTGAACCAAATCATACCACCATGCAAACATTCAAATTATTTAAGAGAGGGTTGACGATAGCTCGGGCGACCGTCTTGACGGCGATCGCATGTCTTTCCTGCACTTGCCTTTTTGCGCAGCAGTCGCCTCCGGCGGCGAGGCAGCCGACCTATCTGCAGGACGTATTGCCAATAATCATGGGCAAATGTTCCCGTTGTCACAACGAGCAGGCGAAATTCGTTTACAACTGGTTGGATTATCGGACGGCCTATACCGATCGTTGGGAAATTAAACGACGCGTGTGGGATTCCTGGAAGGGTAAATATTTCAAAGAGTCAATGCCGATCGCTAACAGTCCGGAATCCTTTGCTCTCACCGATAGAGAAAGGCAGACCATTCTGAAATGGGTAACCGAAGGCGCACCTCGTGGGGTCGCACCGCTGGCGACTGGTCCCAGAGACAAAGCCGAGAAAATTGAACTTGGCCAGCGTCTTTTCGCTTCTATTTGTGCGGCCTGTCACCAACCGACTGGACAGGGATTGCCCAATGTGTTTCCACCGTTGGCCAGCTCAGATTACCTGAATGCCGACAAAAATCGGGCAATAAAACTTGTGATCAACGGCCGGCAAGGGGAGGTCGTGGTGAATGGCAGAACATATAACAACAGCATGCCGAAGTTCCCGCTGGGGGATGAAGACGTCGCCAACGTCCTGACCTACGTATACAATTCATTCGGGAATTCCGGCCTCGAAGTCCAACCTGACGAGGTGAAACGTCTGCGCCTTGAGCCACCGGACGCAGAAGGACCGAGAGCGGTTCAGATGCCGAGTCAGTACGAATAGTTCTTAAATCGGACTCTCGCATCTCATTGATGGCTCGGTTCGATGTGGATGAGAACATCGGAGACCTCCGGGACTTTCTCGCGAACATGGTCTTTGACGCGGTGAGAAATCTTGTGGGCATCAGCGACCGTCATCTGTGGATCGACTTCCATATGCATGTCGACGAGATAGTGATAACCGGATTTGCGCGCGATGCATTTTTCAATTTTGTGAACGCCCTCGACTTCAGCGGCCGCTTCTTCGATTTGGCGCACCACCGACCGGCTTGCGGATGTGTCCATCAATTCGTTGACGGCAGGGCGCAGTAAACGGAAGCCATTGAATGCGATGATGCACGCAGCGACAATCGCAGCCATATCATCGGCTTTGGCGAATTTCGGCCCCCCCATCAGTGCGACGGTGATGCCGACGGCAGCGGCCAGAGATGTAATGGCATCGCTGCGATGATGGGTGGCGTCGCTATAGAGAGTAATGCTTTCGATCGAATCGGCTTCGTGCGAGACGAATCGGTACATCAATTCTTTAATCAAAACGACGCCGAGCAAAACGTAAAGAGTGAACGGGTGGGGCATGTCGCGCGATTCGAGCGTGAGTTGGTGCGCGGAACGGATTCCGATGAAGCCAGCTGCAATCATCAGCATCGCGGCGACGAATGCGGCGGCAAGGGGTTCGGCTTTGCCATGGCCATAGGGATGTTCGCGATCAGCGGGCGCAGCGGCGACGACGAGTCCGCGCCAAACGATAATGGAACTGATCATGTCAGCGAGCGATTCGGTGGCATCGGCGATGAGGGCGTTGGAATGACCCAGGACGCCCGCGGTGAACTTTGCGCAAGTGAGAAGTGCGTTTACCGCCATGCCCAGAAATGTTGCGCGCAATCCTCGATCCAGTCGGGCTTTGGGCGCGTCGGGCATATTTGTTAGTGGCGGGCGACGCGCACGGAGCGACGGGCCCTGCTTGCTATATCATATGGCAAAACATCGCGTCGCGCAGCTTGGGTTCAAACCACGTGCTCTTGGGGGGCATGATGCCATCAGCGTCGGCGATGGTCATCAGGTCGGTGATGCTCGTCGGGAACATCGAAAAGGCGCAGGCATATTCGCCGCTGTTGACGAGCTTCTCCAACTCGCCGGTGCCACGAATGCCGCCAACGAAATTGATTTTCTTACTCGTGCGCGGGTCGTCTACACCGAAAATCGGCGCGAGAACGTGGTTTTGAAGGAGCGTGACGTCGAGACCGTCGATTCCTTTTGCGGAGGAAGTAAGTTCGGGACGGAAGGCGAGCGCGTGCCACTTTCCATTTAGATATAGGCTGAGGTCGTGCTTTTTGGTCGGTTGCGGAACAGCGTTGCTGCTGATGGTGAAAACACGTTCGAGCTTCTTCATCAATCCAGCGGCATCGACGCCGTTGAGATCTTTGAGCACGCGATTGTATGGAAGAATCTGCACCTGATTATCCGGAAAAATGACGCTCAGGAAAAAAGCGCTGTGACCGGCGCCATTGCGCGTTTTGAAAACGCGACCAGCGGCCGCGCTGCGGTGATGGCCATCAGCGATGTAAAGCGCGGGCATTTTGGCAAATTCGTTGCGAATCGCCTGAATCGTCGCGGCATCACGAACGGCCCAGGCGGTGTGACGCACGCCATCGCGCGCGGTGTAATCGACGTCCGGAGTTTGTGAGGTGACCTTCGCGGCGATTTGATCGATGGCAGGGACGGCTTTGTAAACGAGAAAGACGGGACCGGTTTGGGAATTGAGTGTTTCGATATGGCGCACGCGATCATCTTCTTTGTCGGGGCGCGTGAACTCGTGTTTTTTGACGATGTTCTTGAGGTAATCTTCACAACTTGCACCGGCAACGAGACCGATCTGGGCGTGTTTGCCCATGATCTGGCGATAGAAATAGTAGCAGGGCTGCGAATCCTGCTTGAGAGAGCCATCGCCAATCAGTTTGTCGAAGTTCTCTTTGCCCTTCGCGTAAACCTGCGGTGCGTGTGGGTCGATGTTTTCCGGCAGATCAATTTCAGGTTTGCTGACGTGAAAAAAACTGAGCGGATTGCCTTTGGCTTGCTCGCGCGCTTCGGCGGACGAAAGCACATCGTAAGGCAATTCGCAGATGCGGGTCGCAAGGTCGGGTTTCGGACGTAGAGC